>ERZ1026860.744-NODE-744-length-19298-cov-11.123837_pt1 | contig 19298 bp, 18 predicted proteins | sample MGYA00380160_ERZ1026860 | MGnify/ENA primary metagenome ERZ1026860 (study PRJEB33269, sample SAMEA4719796) | human gut metagenome | biome: human-associated habitat; feature: organic feature; material: feces | place: Cameroon | collected 2013-10 ... | reverse complement strand
AACTTTTTTCTTGCATCACACGCAACTCGCTGTATCACACTAAGAAATTTTTTACTCAAAGCCACGCCTCAATCACCGTTTCTGTCGGTTCCTAGCGCTTCATCAACCGATTTTCTTACCATTCCCTATGGTTTTTGGGGCTATCTTCGGGTTCTTTGGTGTACCTTTACTCAGGAATGAATACTCCCACTCCCTTGTTTGAGTCTTATTTCGCCTTCCCATTCTCTCCAATAACTTTTATAACTTGTCTTATATACCCCTCTAATCTATCGATGTAAAGTTATCGTTTTTGGTTTCAACACCTGATTGCCCGCCTCGTTCATTAACACACTCCATGGATACTAACTTGAAAATAAACCAATCCTCACCAGTGGGCTGAGGATTGGTAGAGTGATTTCTGCCTTCTAATGCAAAAAATGGAGGCATTGACGCCTCCATCGCAAGTTTCATTTAAGCACTATCTCACCGTGTTGACCATCGATGAAATTGTTATGCTTTTTGTGCTGCCACCGGTATAGTCTGCACCAGTATAATACCCATTGAAGTTATCCCCACCTGTTATTGTTCCTCCATAGCGGAATGTATATGTACCTGCAGTCAACTCCGGACTTGAAAACAGGAGTGTCAATCCTGTGTTGCCTCCCGGACCGCCACCGTGATTTCCTCCGGGCCCGCCACCCGGATTCATGCCTCCTCCTTGATTGGATATTACCGGTATTCGGAAAGTCAATATAGTATCTCCGGAAGCGTTAACCACACAGATCGCACTGCCACTCGAAAGACCGGAATAAATCAATGAGCGTTGTGTACAAACACTTGCGGTCGGCGTAGAGGTCGAACCGCCTATACCGACGATTGTTCCACCTGTTATGGTGAAGGTGTTTCGGTCGCAATCGAATCCTTCTTCCGGTGCTGTTGTTCCCACTGATATTGTCAAACCGCCTGTAACGGTCAACGTACCGTTTGCATCTATTCCATCATTGTTCGAGCCATGAGAATATGTTACACCTCCATCAATCTGTATATGATTGGCAGCATTGATACCGTCATCATAAGTATCGATAACATTATAGCCGCCTTTCAAGAACAAGGTATCCTTGCTCTCGAAGCCTTCCCCTCCGTCAACCGTTGAAGTTATGGTATTGGTTCCGCTGTATATATACATATTACCCAAAGACTTTATCACTTTCGGATTGGCGTAGTCCGCATTTTCTCCGGAGCCTGACACATAGAACTTCTCGCCTGAGGTCGATGCCGTCAATATCAATTCACCATCATCGGCACCCTCCATTCCGACTCTTACAAAAGAATCGGCATTGACACATTTGCCACCGACACCCGTTGCACTCATAGTAATCGAGCCGGCGAGCAAATTGATGTCGCCATCTGCCTTCATACAAGAGGAAGTATAAGAATCCGTCGTTCCGGTCGTATCGGTATAAGTCGCACCCGGGCTTGCAGAAACAATATCGACAGTACCACCTGTTATGGTTATCGAACCATCGACCTTTATGCCTCTTCCTCCATAGTTCACTGAAGGAATATTTATCGTAAGACTGCCGGAACTCATGGTAAAATCCCCGTCTGCTCCTATTCCCGCACAATATGTCGGGTCGTAACCGCTACCCAAAGTATCCCAAGCAATGCTGCCTGTAGGATTGATGACCACCGTCGCACCATTAATCTCTATATCGGTATCGCATTTCAAACCCTTGGAGGCATCAACCGAATTGTTCACCGTAATGCTTCCGCCATTAAGTTTTATGTCGTTATCCGATGTTATACCGTTTTTCTTCAAAGCGTTAATCGTCAGCGAACCCGAACCGTAGAAACAAGCCTCGCCCTTACTGTTTATGACAGCCTTGCCGCTGCTTGTCGCATTATCCGTCAAAATATTCTCACCAAGCAAATACACGGAAGCCTTCTTATTCTTCGAGAGCTTTATAGGGATTGTCGTTTGCGAAGTCAGATTCAAAGAATTCAAATACAAATTGAACTTCTTATCCGAAGACAGAAGCAAAGAGCCGTTCCCTGAACTGCCCGACAGGTAATAATTTATATCCGACAATTCGGCAGTCGTCGTTATGCTCACATCGGCACCTTCAACCGAAACGATAAAATTCTCATTGCTTATCGATGTCGAAACGTACGCAGTATCGTTATTGTAAACAATATAAACGTCTGCATCATGGCTGTATTCACCGGAGAGGAAAGTTATGGAATCTATATTGTCTGTCGAAAATACAGGATTTTGTGCATTCTCATCAAACAACATCATGCTGTTCATTCCTGAAAAGAATGCAAGACTGTCCGTTGAAGTCGTGCCATTAGAATAAACGACGTTTCCGCCATTATGCACCCGTATCGTATGTTGAGCATAGCCGGAAACGACAAACAGAATGCACGGCAATAAGAATATCAAACCTCTTAATGTTTTCATAGCTTTACGAATTTTAGCGTTTGACCATCGACCCTGATGAAATACACTCCACTCGGGAATACCGAAACATCGATTTTATCACCTGAGTTCATACCATTATACATCATACGACCGTCCATGGAGAAAATCCCCACTCTTGCATTCTCAGCATTGGCAATCTTTACCCAATCCCTTGCCGGATTGGGATAAACCATAAGCAATGCAGCATTATCCGCCTCGGTCATACCGGCTAAACTTCGGAAATAAATCTTACGAATCTCATCTATGACAACAGATGCAACCAATTCGTATGTATCATCTGTAAGATACATCATTGCATCATCGAACGTAACTTTACCGTTTGCCAAAGAATACGTTCTCTCCGTGCCATCGGTCAATTCAACAACCATGGCATGCTCCTGAGCTTTCATTCCGACAGCCAGAAGCAACAAACATGTAATTGCGAAATACTTTCTCATAAACATCATGCTTTAATCCTTTTATATTTAACGAGTACAAAGATACAACAGAAGCATTGCGAACGCAATAGTTCAAAAAGACTTTTCAACGAAATTTTAATCCATGATATTCCTGCCGTAGAACTACACATAGAAATAAAAAAAGCACCGGCTTCTGACTTGAAAACCGGTGCATGCAATGCTTATCGTTTAATCTTCTATTTTTCTTTTTCCACAGCAGGCTTGGCTATGGATTCTCTCATCTCGGTATCGGCTTTGATGTTCTGCATTTTGTAGTAATCCATTATGCCGAGGTTTCCTTTGCGGAACGCTTCCGACATTGCCATCGGCACTTCGGCTTCTGCCTCAATGACCTTGGCTCTCATTTCCTGTGCCTTCGCTTTCATTTCCTGCTCCACGGCAATAGCCATTGCTCTACGCTCCTCCGCCTTTGCCTGTGCAATGTTCTTGTCGGCATTTGCCTGATCGATTTGCAACTGAGCTCCGATATTCTTTCCCACGTCTATGTCTGCTATATCTATGGAAAGTATCTCGAATGCCGTTCCTGTATCCAAACCTTTCGAAAGAACGAGCTTCGATATGGAATCAGGATTTTCCAAAACCTCCGCATGCGTCCGTGCAGAACCGATTGCGGTAACTATACCCTCACCCACACGGGCAAGAATGGTCTCTTCACCTGCTCCTCCGACGAGTTGCCTGATGTTTGCCCTCACCGTAACTCTGGCTTTTACTATCAACTGAATACCATTGCTTGCAACGGCTGCAACGGAAGGCGTATCCAACACCTTGGGATTAACAGACATTTGCACTGCATCCAATACATCTCTACCTGCCAAGTCGATGGCTGTGGCTGTATTGAAATCCAAAGCTATGTTCGCCTTATCCGCAGAGATAAGAGCATTGACGACGCTGCGAACATGACCTCCTGCCAAATAGTGAGCCTCCAACAAGTCGCTGCTTAAATTCAAGCCTGCTTTCTTGGAGTTAATCATTGCATTGACAATGATTGCAGGCGGCACTTTACGCCAACGCATAAAGATAAGTTGAACGAGAGATATTCTGACCCCGTTCAAAACGCATTGAAACCACAGATTTATAGGTACCAAATAGAAGAATACCAACAGCAGTACGAATGCCAATACGATTATAAAAACAATTCCGCTCATGATAATTTGATTGTTTGGTTATTACTCTTGTTTATTTCTGTTCCTCTCTTACTCTTATCCTGTTCCCGTCTATTGCCTCCACAATAAGAGGCGTATTCGGTTCGACGTATGAAGTAGAGGTATAAACCTCCAACCTTTGTCCGTTTATCTCAGCCATTCCCATAGGTGCCAAACGGGTTATCGACATACCCTTATCACCAACATGAATTTCCGTTTCGATGGTATTGACCTTGGAATCAATCTCCTTGTTCAGCGAAAAACGTTTCCATGTTTTGGTTCTGAGGGAATATACCAATAATATAATGCAAATGGCAAGCGAAACCACAATGGCAATGGTGCCATACACCGCACCATATTGCATAAACACCTCATAAATACCGTAAATCAGCAAACCCACTCCGCACAAGCCCGCAATGGTTGTGCCGGGTATTGCAACCAATTCCAAAACCAACAAAGCAATTCCGCCCGTCAACAAAAGTAAAATCAAAAACACGTCCATAGAATTATCGTTTTTCAGGTTTATTCTTTCTTTTTACCGAACCTCTGCACTAAGTTCCTTCTTCAAAAGTTCGGAACACATCTGTTTCAACTCGTCATAGCTTCCGTGCTTAACGGCACACAAACCCTTATAATGGATTACGTTCGTGCAATTAACGGCTTGTTGCCTGTTCAGTCTGCATATATGTTGCAAACAATCTATGACGTAATCGAAAGTATGGAAATCGTCATTGAAAACAATCAATTCGTTTCCACCCTCTTGTTCACAAAGCAATGATAAGCCGCCTTGCGTTTCCGTTGAAACATCATGCCTTTCCATATCATTTTACATTCTTTCCGGAACCTCTATTCCCAACAAATGCATAGCCGTCTTTATCGTCGAACCGACGAAATAAGTAAGACACAAACGCATTTGTCTCGTATCCGTATTCTCTTCTCTCAAAATCGGAGTGTCTTGGTAGAAAGCATTGAAACTCTTTGCCAAATCGAAAACGAAATTGGCAATCAATGCCGGCGAGTAAGTGCTGCCTGCCTGTCTGACAACGGCAGGAAATGAATACAAAACATTCAAAATCTCCTTTTCCTTGGCATTGAAAGCAAAATCTCTGCCGAGTTGCAAGGATTTCACATTTATTTCATCCTTCTCCTCCGCCTTACGAATGATGGAACAAATCCTTGCATGAGTATATTGAATGAAAGGGCCTGTGTTTCCGTTGAAATCGATGGACTCTTCGGGATTGAACAACATGTTTTTCTTCGGATCGACTTTAAGAATAAAGTACTTCAACGCACCCAATGCCAACTGCGAATAAAGCCTGTCGGCCTGCTCCTGCGTAAAACCATCGGTCTTTCCATGCTCTTCGGTTTGCACCTTTGCCGTTTCCACCATCTGTTCGATCAAATCGTCCGCATCGACCACCGTCCCCTCTCTCGATTTCATCTTTCCGTTAGGTAATTCCACCATTCCGTACGAAAGATGGTACAAATCCTTTGCCCACGCCATTCCGAGCTTCTCCAAAACGAGTTTCAACACGGCGAAATGATAGTTCTGCTCATTTCCGACAACGTAAATCAGCCTTTCAGAGCCGAAGTCCTCATGTCGCAAACAAGCCGTTCCCAAATCCTGAGTCATATACACCGAAGTACCGTCCTTTCTCAACAACAACTTCTCGTCCAAACCGTCTTTCGTCAAATCGATCCACACGGAGCCGTCCTCCCTACGATAGAACACACCTTTTTCCAGACCTTTGTTTACAAGTTCTTTACCCAAAAGATACGTCTCCGACTCATAGTAAACCTTATCGAAATCTATTCCCAACTTGGCATACGTCTCTTCAAATCCCTCATAAACCCAAGCATTCATCTGCCTCCATAAAGCCAAAACCTCTTCGTCCTTTTCCTCCCACTTCTTCAACATATTCTGAGCCTCCAACAATATCGGAGCATTTTTCTCAGCCTCTTCCTTTGCCATTCCCTCGGCAACCAAGTCGGCAATCTCCTGTTTGTACGCCTTATCGAACGCAACGTAATACTTTCCGACCAAATGGTCACCTTTCATGCCGCTGCTTTGTGGTGTTTCCCCTCCCGAAAACTTTTTCCAAGCGAGCATCGATTTACATATATGTATGCCCCTATCGTTTACAAGGTTCACTTTCTTGACTGCATAGCCGTTCGCTTTCAATATCTCAGCAACAGACCAACCCAAAAGATTGTTTCTGATGTGTCCCAAGTGCAAAGGCTTGTTCGTATTAGGGGAAGAATATTCTATGACGACAGGTTTATCGCTTCTGACAGCCATGTAACCGAAAGTCTCATTCCTGAAATTTCGTCCGAGAAAGTCTTTCCAATAATTTTCGCTTACAACGAAATTCAAAAATCCCTTTATCACATTGTAACTCTCCACCCATTCGCAAGCGGAAACGACAAAATCACCTATCTTGTTCGCAAGCTCCACAGGATTCTTGCAACCGCACTTCTGCATGTAAGGAAAAACAACAAGGGTGAAATCTCCCGTAAATTCTTTCTTGGTAGCCGTAAGAGCAATGGTCTCAGGAGCAACTGCAACACCGAATTCCTTGTTCAAGGCTTCCGAAACCGATTTCTGTATCAGTATATCTATCATTTCAAAAACAATTAGTCTTCAACGTCGGTACAATCGACCGATTTGCAAAGGTAATAAAATTCTTATGACTTTCCTATGCAGAAACATAAAAAAAGCGTTGCCCCTAAGAAAGGAGCAACGCCCGATATTGCAATGAGACTACCGTCGATTATTTTACAATCAACTTTTTCGTCATCATCTTGTTACCGCAGAATATTCTTACGAAGTAAGTTCCGTTATCCAAATCGGAAACATTTATCGTAGTATTCTCTGAACCGATTGTGGCATTCTCATATACCTTTTGTCCCAAAACGTTCATCATCTCTATTCTGTCTATTGCAGCAGGAGCAGAAATGCTTACAACGTTCTTTGCAGGGTTAGGATAAACGCTTATGGAAGCCATATCGACATCAACCAAAGAAGCCATAACGCCATCGGAAGTAAATCTTACAGCAACAGGAGTACCTTGTTCGTTGTTACCGTTGTAAGGAACTACGAATATACCATATTCTTCACCTTCTTCAAGCGGGTCATCATCGATGTTTATATTTTCAAAGAACTGACGTTGAGCGTTACCGTCAACCATTTCAAATATTTCTTCATCTCCATATCCGTTTATTCCTTCGAAATAAGCATAGTAATAATAAGCAGTTTGGTCGTTCATGGTCGTGCTTATCGTTGCAGCACCGTCAACAACTTCAACGTTGACAGTAACCTCTGCCAAGCCGGAACCGCCAAGAGATTCAGTTGTGAAAGTTGTAGGAGCTATCGAACTTGCCGTACCGTCCAAGTTATAACCTATGGCATATACCTTGTAAGTCGTTCCCATCTCCAATCCGTTTAAGGTACCGGACTGTTCAAAGTATTCTTTCTCATCTTCGTTTTCCAAGTAAGCCTGAACGTCGGCATCGGTCGTCATTCCACCGGCTTGCAACTGAGCGTCCGTTGCTATCAAATAATAGTAGTATGCAACTTCACTGTTAGGTGTGATAGTCAAATCGGCAGAAAAAGCTGTAATGCTGTCAACAGTAACAGTCATTACAGGAGTACCGGTACCGCCTATTACCGTTGTGGATACAGGGTACATTTCAAGGTTGGAATATTGTCCATCCAAGTTTGCAGCCAAAGTGTAAACATTATATATAGCACCGGGTTCCAAATCTCCAACTGTTCCTGCAATGGTATCGTACTGCTTATTGTCTCTTTGAAGCATGTAAGACATAACAGAATCTGCCGTCCAAGACATGGAAGCTACGGTTGCAGAGTCTATGATTGTATAATAATAATGAGCAACCTCGCTGTTCGGAGCGAAAGAAACGTAGAATGAAGTTGCTGTTACGCTGTCGGCAGGTATTTCAACCGTTACGGCAGGCGTTCCGTGTCCACCTACGGTTTGAGTAGAGAATTGATAAGTTTGAAGACCATCCGTTACACTGTCGATGTTGTACGCCAAAGTGTAAACAGTGTAGTGTTCGTTAGGGCTTACCGTCAAATTGCCGGCAAGTTCAAAGTAATTCTTTGGTGCTTGCGTTGTGAAGTAATTCATTACCGAGTCATTGTTCCAGTTGTCGGCAGCAAAGTCTGAATCTTCATATATCAAGTAATAGTAATAAGAAGTCGAAGCATTAGGGGTCATCGAAATGTAAGCAGAAGACGCCGTCATGCTGTCAGCAGGAGCATTAACCGTTACGGCTGCATCTCCATGATCGCCGATTGCAGGTGCAGTGAAAGGCACTGTAAACATCTGTGCAGTTTGATTTGCATCAAATGCAACAACATATATGTTGTAAGGTTCTCCCGGAGAAACCCAGCTTGCATCCATGGTTACGGTTTGAGTACCTGTTGCAGGAGTTTCCGCATTGTCTGCCAATGCTGCAACGATATCCTCAACAGACATACCGAACATTTGATACAAATACAAATATTGCATGAATTGAGAATTGTTCGGATCGGCTGCCATGTAAACATAAGAAGCCACATCCGAGTTAGGAGTGATGGTTGCAGTTACCTCGAAATTAGTGAAATTCACCGCAACATCGGTAACTTGTACGCTCATTGCCTTGGCTTGGTTCAAGGTCAATTTTTTGATGTTGTCTTTGTCGATGCTTTTCTTTGCGACGTTCAAAGTTCTCACTCTTTCCGTCTTCTTAGCATCTTGCTTATCGCCGTTCAAACGATAAGTCTTTTGTGCCATTGCTCCGAATGTCATTACAAGAGCAAGAGCCAATGTCAATACTTTCTTCATGATAATTCCTATTTTAATTAGTTCCTTTCAAATTCTTTTCCCATTAAGGAAAACAGAGTCGCTTCAATATAGAAACGACTCCGATATGTTTTTCATTGCTTTCCGAACGGAAATTATTCAACGACCAATTTCTTTGTTGCCACTCCGCTTTCGGTGTACATCTTTACGATGTAGTTACCTGCTGCAAAGTCGGAAGTATTCACCTTTATGGAGTTTGCGTTAACGTCGCTTGCAAACACAAGTTGTCCCAAAACGTTTACTATCTCGACCTTGTTAATCGACAAAGAAGAAGCCAACATCACTTCGTTCTTTGCAGGGTTAGGATAAACGTAAGACAAAGAGTTCAACTCGACATCAGACAAACCCACTGTTCCTTCAACGATAGGGAAGATAAACAAATCGCAATCTTTGTTATATCCTGACATCATAGTTACCCAACCATAATTGCCTGCTTGGTCAACAATGCTGTAAGAATAAGAATTTTCTCCTGAACCACAACCAAAAGGTGTAGATGCAACAGCCAAAAGATTAAATGGATCATTTTCTGATTGAACATTAAGCTCGCCTGTTTCAACAACACAAGCTACGCTGCTCGCTGTTACAGGAGATGAGAATGTTATAGTTGTAAAATCTTCTACCAAATCAGTTGCCTCTACGCTACCCTCAGCCAATACCGAAGAAAAATCTGCAGACATCAACTGTATAGGTATATTTTGTTCAATCGGTGTTTCTACCATATTAGCAATAATAGTTGCAATACCAAAGATTTGTACGTTTTGACCGAAGTCGTAAACCTCTGCATATTTTGTATCGCCATAAAGGTTTTGACCTGTACACATTCCTGCAAATTGACCTTGGTATGATGCTTGAACGAAATTGATACTGTCTATCGTTGCACAAGATTCATCAAATTGAGTGTAAATGTCCGTTGATTTAGGTGTTTGAACATTGATTTTCTTGGAAGCCAAAGAAATTTCGGCATCACTTTTCGTTTGAGCCATCACGCCCATTGATAGTCCTATCGCAAGGACTGAAAGAATAATTCTTTTCATTTCTGTTGAATTGTTATTGTTAATCACTATTTTCGGCTGCAAATGTACGTCTTTTCCTCCACATAGCAAGAACTCTGCATGCTTTTTTGTCGATTTTTTCGTACTTGCATTCATTTTCAAGTCTTTTCGATATGCAGAATTTTGTCCTGCTGTTTTCTATTTCCCGAATGATGACATATTTCCAATCATTTGTTTTTCTTATCGTTCGACAAGCAACTGACAAAACGCCGTTCCGCTGCAACGAATCTGCGTTCGACGAAATTCTTCAGGCGTGTCAATCACAGCAAAGCGGCATTTTGTTTCCGCTCTTGCAAAAGGATGTTTACCCAGTCCTTACAAGTGAAAGTTTTCAAGCCTTTTCCATGGATTGAAAACTTGTTTCCATGGACTGTTCAATACTTACGTTCAGAGATTGTTTATAAGGCTCTTCACTATACGACTCATCTTGTCGCCTGCCTTGGCAACACCTTCCAAAACCTCGTCATGAGTGCATTCTTTCACCTCATCGGGTCTGAAAACATTGCCTATCACACTCATGCCAAGCACTTTTATTCCGGAATGAGCGGCAACGATTACCTCCGGAACGGTACTCATGCCCACGGTGTCGCCTCCTATGGTTCTGAAAAAGCCGTACTCGGCAGGGGTTTCGTAACTTGGACCAGTCGTTCCCACATAAACGCCCTCCTGCAAAGAAATACCGTTTTGCAAAGCTGCGAGTTTGGCATGTTTTCTCATTGTTTTGTCGTAAGCGTTGTCCATCGAGGGGAAACGAGTTCCGAATCTCGAATCATTAGGTCCGATAAGCGGGTTGGGCATAAAGTTTATATGGTCTTTTATCAGCATTATGTCGCCCACATTGTACGTCGGGTTTACCGCTCCCGAAGCATTGGTTACCACAAGCAGCTCTATGCCCAAGGCTTTCATCACTCTGATTGGGAAGGTTATCTGTTGCATGGTAAATCCCTCATAGTAATGAAAGCGTCCCTGCATACACATTATTTCTTTACCACCCATGGTGCCGAAAAGCAGCTCTTCCTTATGTCCTTTCACCGTGGAGACAGGGAAATTCGGTATGTCCTTATATGCCATTCGGCTTTCCAGTTCCATTCCTTCGGCGAAGTCTCCCAATCCGCTGCCCAATATGACTGCCGTTTTAGGCTTTATTGTCGTGCGTTCTTTGAGGTATTGTGCCGTTTGTTCGATTGTTTGATACATATACATTGATTTATTATTGTTTTCAGCGATTCGCAAGTTCGAGGATAAGGCATTGCCTCCACATCTATGGGAAGCACATAAACATCTGTGGGAAACGAGCCTATTCTCCCTGCGTCTTTTTCCGTTGTCAGCAGAATGCTGTCCGCTTTTCCGAGCTTTCGGAACCGATGCAAGATGTGAAGACGGTCTCTTTGCGAGAAGTCATGGTGGTCGTTGTAGGATATTGTGCCGAGCAGAAGGGTTTTGCTTTTCAGATAGCTTACGATATGGGAATTATTCGATATTCCGGTAAACAAAACCACGCTGTGTTCGGACAGCTCGACCGTTCGGTTCATATCGTTTATATGATATGGCAGTCTGTAACGTATTTCGGAAAAGAAAACTCTTTGATTTGGCAGAGGCTTCAACTTATCGACAAAATTTTTTCTGTCCGTCTCTTCAAGAGGAGGGCATTTGGTTACGACTATGCAGTCTGCCCGTTCGTAGCCTCTGCGATATTCCCTGAGCAGACCGAATGGCAATACCCTGTCTTTGAAAAAAGGGCGATTGTATTCGGTCAACAATATATCGAAATCCCGAGCCGTGTATCTGTGTTGATAAGCGTCATCGAGCAGAACGAGGTTTATATCAGGGTATTCTCTCTCTATGATTTCAACAGCCCTGTTCCGATTTTCGCAAACGGCGAAAAGAACATCGGGAAACTTCTTAGCCATCTGCAAAGGTTCGTCTCCGAAATCCTCAGCCCTGCCCTGCGGATCGACAAGCCTGTAACCCTTCGTCTTTCTGCCGTATCCGCGTGAGATGACGGCTATGTTGTAAGACGAAGCAAGCAATCGGAGCAGATATTCTACAAAAGGAGTTTTCCCTGTGCCGCCGGCTTTCAGGTTTCCGACGCTTATCACCGGTATGTCATGAGAAGTGGTTTTCAAAATACCCTTATCGAACAATTTGTTGCGAATATGGTTTATCAGTCCGTACATCATGTTAATTGTTACAGTTGCTCACCCAAAGATATAAGCCGTCGAAATAAGAACAATAGGTAAAGAGCGACCTCTTTGCAAGACTTCCCTGAATGGGCGAGCCGTCGTATGAAATATATTTGGAATTACACTTGGGGCAATGCAGTATGACGTTATTGGTGGTATCGACTTCCAATCTGCCGTGGCAATCCTTGGCTACGCAAGTGCGTTCGAATGCGATGAACTCGTCCCAACTGTTACGGAAAATGACAACGCCTCTCGCTCCTCCCTCGAAGTATTCCCAGCCTCTGTTTCCATAATTGAGATTATAGTATTCCGCACTGTCGGGGTCTATATAAAAATTCACGTATGCATAATCGGGGTAATCCTCTTCGCATGACGTGAATGATATAATGCTCGAAAAAAACAGTATCGGAATAATTCTTTTCATTCTCTCTTGTCGATAAGCGATTCATGCAGCGAAACACCGCATAAATCGCATAAGGCATTTATCGGAGAACGCTATTGAACGCTGTATATTGTGGTAAGGCAAACGTCTCCGACCATTTTCAAAGTTCGTTTGTCGATATAGTCCATATTATCCTTTACCGTATGCCAATAAGGGAAGAAACTGCTTGCCGGGTCGTTCTGTACAATATCCATCATCGGTATTTTGGCATAGATATTGACCCATATATGGTCGTCCATTATCGGATAGGTTTTCTCGCTGACGAAGACATCGGAATAGCCTTTGCTTGCGGCAATGTCCCACACCTTGTTCATTATCGAAGAGGCATATTCCATGGATTGTGCCTCCTTCGTGAAACGCGGATTGCCGTATCCGACCATATCCAATAGAATTCCATAGTTGGCTTTGTAGAAAGGAATATGGAGATTTTGCGACCAATATTGAGAACCGAGGCACCAATCCGTTTGATCTTCTATATCCGCATCGACAGCCCACTGCGGCGAACCTTGGTCTTCCAAATCGAAGAATATTATATCGATGCCTTGCGAAGTCGGCTTTTGCTTCAACACTCTTGCAATCTCCATCAATACTCCCACACCGCTGGCTCCGTCGTTCGCTCCGAGTATAGGAGTTTTGCGATTGGCAGGTTCGGGGTCTTGATCTGCCCAAAGACGGCTGTCCCAATGGGCTCCGAGAAGCACCCTGTCCGTTGCGTCGAGGTTAAAGGAAGCAATGATGTTGCGTCCCTCGACTTCCGTCTTGTCCCATAGGCGGGAAGAAAATTCCTGCACATAGACTGTGTCGGCATAGCGGCTCATGAACTCTATGATGTAATCTCCGCAGGCTCGGGCAGCCTTTCCGTTCGGTATTCTCGGACCGAAGTCGCATTGTGTCTTTACATAGTGGTAAGCACTGTCGGCATTGAAATCCGGTATCTCTACCTTGGTATAATCGATTGTCTCCGTCGGTACGGCGGTTTGCTTTTTGCATGAAACGAATGCGAACATGGCAAGTAGCAATAAGCCGCATACATGTATTTTATGGTTCGTTCTCATCATCGATATGTTTTTTCGGTTTACTCCATCGTCCAACTTGCACCGTCTTTGCCGTCTTTGATTACAATTCCCGCCTTTGCCAGCTCGTCTCTTATCATATCGCTTTTAGCCCAATCCTTGTTCGCTCTTGCCTCTTTGCGAAGCGACAGAATGACTTGCATAAGCGAATCGACGATGTGCATGGAATTATCCGCCTGTTCGTTTTTCATTCCGAGTATATCGTTGAAAACGATTGCGAAGTTTTCTTTCAATGCTTTCTTATCGGCTTCGGTTACGGTCTCTTTCTTATCGGCAACAAGGTTTATGAGACGTGTTACCTCGAAGAGGTGGGCTATAACCATCGGGGTGTTGAAATCATCGCACATTGCTTCGATACATTTATCGAACAAGGCAGAGAAATCCATGCTTGACTTATCCGATGTCGGTAAAGCATCGATGTTTTTTTGTGCTTCAAACAACTTCTTCATTCCTTTCTCGGCTGCGGATAATGCTTCGTTGGAAAAATCCAATGTGGAACGATAATGTGCCTGCAAGATGAAGAAACGTATTGTCATAGGGCTGTAAGCCTTATCCAATTTGGGGTGTTTGCCATCAAAGAACTCGTTCAGGGTGATGAAATTGCCCAAACTCTTTCCCATCTTTTGTCCTCCGATGGTTATCATATTGTTATGCAACCAGTATTTGGCAGGTTCGCAACCGAAAGCACAGACGGATTGTGCTATTTCGCTCTCATGGTGCGGGAATAAGAGATCCAAGCCCCCGCCATGAATGTCGAATCGTTCTCCAAGGTACTTTCTGCTCATTGCCGTACACTCCAAATGCCAGCCGGGGAAGCCTACGCTCCACGGAGACGCCCATCGCATGATATGTTCCGGCGATGCTTTCTTCCAGAGTGCGAAATCGGCAGGATTACGTTTCTCGCTCTGTCCGTCCAATTCGCGAGTGTTCGCAATCATCTCGTCGATGACACGATTGGAAAGTATTCCGTATTTATGGGTATCGTTATTGTATTTGTTGACATCGAAATATACGCTGCCGTTGCTTTCGTAGGCATAACCCTTTTCCAATAGTATCTTGACGATGTCTATTTGTTCCATGATATGACCCGTGGCCGTCGGCTGGATACTCGGACGAAGCACGTTCATTGCATCCATTGCATCGAGGTATCGCTTGGTGTAATATTGTGCGACCTCCATAGGTTCGAGCTGTTCCAGCCTTGCCTTCTTGGCAATCTTGTCTTCGCCTGCATCGCTGTCGTTTTCCAAGTGTCCCACGTCCGTTATATTTCTCACATACCTCACTTTATATCCCAAAAATCGCAAGAAGCGAAAAACGGTATCGAATGTCAATGCCGCCCTTGCATGTCCCAAGTGAGCGTCTCCGTAAACCGTAGGCCCGCAAACATACATTCCCACAAAGGGAGGGTTGAGCGGTTCAAATTCTTCTTTCTTTCGCGACAAGGTGTTGTAAACAACCAATTTTCCTTTATTCATAATTATTATTCTACTTATCTGTTACTATCTTTATTCTTCTGACCATCACACCGACACAAAGGCTTGCTATCGCCATAACGAGCAAAAAGACGCTCATTATATCGAATGCTCTCAATTCGACGGGAAAACTATCCACCACGAAGCCCGTCGTGCCTATTTTTATCAATCCGAATTGCTGTTGAATGAAGCAAAACAAACTTCCTATCGACAATCCGGCAATGCAACCGCAGGCACTCAGCACCATGCCTACTATAAAAAAAATTTTTCTGATGTTTTCCGTGCTTGTCCCCATGGAAGAGAGTATTCTTATATCGTTTCGCTTCACCATTGCGAACAATGAAACCGACCCCATGACATTGAAACTCGCTATAAAGACGATGAAACCGAGTATAAGATAGACTGCAAACCTCTCTGCCTTGACGACTTTGTAGTATAAGGGGTCTTGCTCGAAGCGGTTCTTCACCACAAGGTCTCTGTTTAGCGATTTTTCGATTTCTTTCTTCACTTTATCGGTTTTCTTTCTGCCATCGGTCGATATATTCAGGCTCGTTACCTCATCATTTCCGTATTCCAGCAAATCCTGTGCGAATTTCAAAGGTACGAAAACCGCCTTTCTGTCCATATCTCCATCTGTCATGAAACTGCCGGCGTATTCCGCCACCTGCATATTAAGATTTTCCTCCGGAATAAAGGACGAACCCATATTGCTTTTAGGACTGCAAAATTTCAAAAAGGGTCTCATCTTCTCCGCTCCCCTACCCAATCCTGTTTCAATGGTGAGAGCATAACCGAGAACAGCCTTCGGTTCTTCCGCCGTACCCAAGTCGAAATCTCCTATCTGCATTGCAGTATCCATTCCACTCGAACGAGGGTAATTTTTCTCCACTCCCCACAACTCCACTATCGTTTGCTTTTCCCCGCAGTTCATGAGAACGGATTCTTTCACCACTTTTTCGCAATGCTTCACTCCTTCGATTGCACGAAGCCTGTTCAAATCCGTTTCATTCGTCGAAAATGTTTTTCCTTTCCTGCTTTCGATGCTTATATCAGGGTAAGAGAACGAAAGCATCTTGTCCGCAACGCCTGTGAAACCGTTGAATACGCTCAGCACCACAAGCAAAGCCATGGACGAAACCAAAATTCCGATGAGCGAAATCAAGGAAATGATATGAACAATCCCCACATCTTTCTTTGAAAAGAAATATCGCCACGCCACAAAGAAAGGAAATCTCATTACCTCGCCGATTTACTCCCTGAGCAAACGCTCTATATTTTCGCTGTAATCCAAACTATCGTCCACAAAGAAACTCAAATCCGGAATAATCCTCAACTGATGTCTCTCCAATGCCGCCAACTTCATTCTGAGCAATGTCTTATTCTTCTCGATCAAAGCGAATACTTCTTCCGACTTCACTCCGCCTATTGCGAAAATGCTTACATAGACTTTCGCTATCGACAAATCCGCCGATACTCTTACTCTCGTCGGAGTAATCATCGCTCCGCAAAACAAATTCTTCGCTTCCTCTCTGAAAATGGAGCCCATATCCTTTTGTATCAAACGGGCAACTTTCTGTAATCTGCTACTATCCATATTTTGCAAAGATACAAAAAACAGATATTCGCATCATGACCCGTCTATATTTTTTTGAAATACCCGCTTTTACGGATTTGCATAAGCGATTATTCATTATCTTTGCACTCATGAAAATAAGACTGACAAAGGAATTCGGTTTTGAGATGTCGCATGCCTTGAATAATTACGATGGCTTATGCAGCAATATACACGGACACTCATACAAACTTTTCGTTACAATAAAGGGCGAACCCATAGGGGACAGGAACAGTCCGAAGTACGGAATGGTCATGGACTTCGGCGATTTGAAACGCATTGTTCAAAATAAAATCATAGATGTTTACGATCATGCTTTGGTCTTGAACAAGGACAGTCGTTTTCTCGACTATGCGAACAAAATGAACACCAAACTCGTAGTATCGGAATATCAACCTACATGCGAAAATCTTCTTTCCGACTTTGCCGAAACCATCGCAGCCGAACTGCCGGAGGGAGTGGAATTGCACAGACTGCGATTGCATGAAACGGCAACCTCATACGCCGAATGGTACAGTGAAGACAACCCGATAAAAAAGCCCTGACAAGTGAACAACGACAAGTTTCAATTTCCGCAAATAGCGAAATGGATAGTATCCCTGCTTATCGCAGGAGGTATCTTCTTCCTTATTTGGTACTTTCGCTTCATAGTGATTTGCGTTTTCATAGCCTTGGTGGTCGCATTCATGGGAGCTCCGATACAGAACTTCCTCTCAAAGATACGAATACGTACTTTCGGCATAGGCAGGACTCTATCGGCAAGCATAACCCTTATACTGCTTTTCGGCATTTTCGTATCGCTCTTCTACTTCCTCGTTCCGCTCATCATCTCGCAGGCTATGACGTTCGCCAATATCGATGTTTATCAGATAGCCGACTATTATGCCGAACCCATAAAGCGAGCGGAAGCCTTTCTTTACAAATACCGTATGATTTCTCCCGATACCGATTTGCAGACATTGGTTTCCTCCCAAATATACAACACTTTCAACACCTTCAATCTGCCGAACATGGCGAACAATCTCATAGGCTTTGCCGGCAACTTCCTCATGGGTACGTTCATCGTGCTGTTCATCACTTTCTTTTTTCTGAAAGACAACAACCTTGTAGCCGAATTCATAGACGCTGTTACACCCGACTTATATCTTGACGAAGTTCACAAGATACTGACTTCCTCACGGGAACTCATAAGCCGCTATTTCATCGGCATATTCTGCGAAATAATCTGCATGATACTCCTTTTGAGCATAGGATTTTATATTGCAGGACTGCCGAACATCGTTCTCACCGCCTGTATCTGCGGAGTGATGGTCATATTGCCATACATAGGCGTGCTGATAGGCGGAGTAATAGGTTTGATAGTCTGCCTGACGAGCTACCTCAGCATGGACGCATCATTGGACATAGTTCCCATAATCATCAAATTCGTATCTGTCTTCGGAATCGTCAAATTGATAGACGATTTCGTCCTTCAACCGCTCATATACTCCAAAAGCGTCAAAGCCCACCCCTTGGAAATATTTCTTGTCATACTCATGGCAGGCGAAGTCGGCGGAGTGGTCGGCATGATACTCGCCATACCGGTCTATACGCTCCTCAGGATTGTCGCCAAAGAGTTTCTCAGCAAATGGAAATTCATAAAGAAAATAACCAAGAACCTTTGATACGGTCTGTGGTTTAAAGAAAAACCCGGCTTGCCATCGCTCGCCGAGTTTCACCTTACTTTCACTTCTCAATCTGTCGCTTTACATCAAATGCTTCCTTACTCGACTATCAACTTCTTAGTCGTATTGCCTATCGTTATAGTATAAACACCCTTAGGCAAATCGCCGAGGTCTATTCGCAATATCTCCTGACCAATGTTCATGATATACTCTTTGAGTTTGCGTCCTTGAATGTCGAATAAATACACCGGTGTCTCTTCTTTCAAGCCGTGTAGTTCCAAAACCGTATATGAATTTGCAGGATTTGGATATACATTCACCTTTATATCATTCGCCTCGACTTCGTCCAATGATGAAAGCACCACATTGAGTGTGATGATACTGTCGCAACCATTTACTGTTTGAAGTATTTGGGTATATGTACCCTCTTCGTTCACATTGAAACCGTATTCCTCGTATGTCTCGCCCTCATGAATGACAGCTCCTATACCCATTTGATAGGCAGGATAAACAGTAAGATTTAATGTTACAACGCTATCGCAGCCGTTCTCCGTTTGAAGTATTTGCGTATGCGTTCCTTCACTGCTTGCCATAAATCCGTTTTCATAGTAAATCTCACCCTCGCAAATCGCTGCTGCAATAGTCGTATCCGCAACAGGGTTGATGGTCAAGTTCAGTGTTACTATACTGTCGCAACCGTTGATGGTTTGCAGGTTCTGCGTATAAGTACCTGCTTCGCTTACGTTGAAGCCGTTCTCCGTGTAAGTAGTTCCCTCGCAGATGGCTGCCGACAAAGTCGTACTTTCCACAGGGTTTACTGTCAAAGTCAATGTTACGATACTGTCGCAACCATTAACCGTTTGCAGGTTCAATG
>ERZ1026860.743-NODE-743-length-19309-cov-58.931910_pt1 | contig 19309 bp, 22 predicted proteins | sample MGYA00380160_ERZ1026860 | MGnify/ENA primary metagenome ERZ1026860 (study PRJEB33269, sample SAMEA4719796) | human gut metagenome | biome: human-associated habitat; feature: organic feature; material: feces | place: Cameroon | collected 2013-10 ... | reverse complement strand
GGGGGTGAAAGGTATAGCGCACGCAGTGCGAAGCGACGCAAGGGGTTTGGGGAATACGGTCCCCAATGCCCCACCGGGGCTGTCACGTAGTGACTGGGGGTTAAAAAGAAATAGTGACTCTGTCACTATTTCTTCCCCGTGCTGCCCCAGCCGCCTGCACCTCGTTCCGTCTCCGAGAGAACTTCGACATCATCCCACTCCACACGCTCGTGGCGGGCGACGACCATCTGGGCGATGCGTTCGCCGGGAACAATCTCGAACGGCTCGTTGGATAGGTTGACCAGCGAAGTCTTCAGTTCCCCACGGTAATCCGCATCCACGGTCCCGGGGCTGTTGATCACGGTGATGCCGTGCTTCGTGGCAAGGCCGCTGCGAGGGCGGACCTGCGCCTCATAGCCAACAGGAAGCTCTATGAATATGCCCGTGGGCACAAGAACCCTTTCCAATGGCTTCAGCACAATCGGCTCCGTGATGTTCGCCCTCAAATCCATTCCCGCTGATGCCTCGGTGGCATAAGCCGGATCCGGCCATTGACTTCTGTTTACTATCCTGACTTTCAAAATATCCATATTCTATGTGAATAAATATAAACGTAAAGAAGATGTTACCACGAATCGGAGCGAAGCGACCGAAGGGGTTTCGGGGAATCCTTTCCCCGTGCCCCTCCGGGGCTGTCACGAAGTGACTGGGGGTTGAATGTCAATTAGGAATTTACTTCCTCAGTCTCTTTCTTGTCCGGGATGATGAGGTTCAGGATAACACCGACAACCGATGCGAGGCCGATGCCGGCGAGGGAGAACTTGCCGAAACTGATGACAGCGCCGCCGATTCCGATGGTAAGGATGAGGGATGCGATGATCAGGTTGCGGGTCTTGTTCATATCGATCTGAGCCTTCACAAGGTTATTGATTCCGACAGAAGCGATACTACCGAAAAGAAGGAGCATAATGCCGCCGAGGACAGCCGTAGGGATGGTCTGGATCGCCGCGCCGACCTTTCCGACAAGGGAAATCAGAATAGCGGAAAGAGCGGCGATTCTCATACAAGCCGGGTCAGTCACCTTTGTGAGCGACACGGCTCCGGTCACTTCTGAATATGTCGTCACAGGAGCGCCGCCGAGGAATGCCGCGAGGGTGCAGGCAAGACCGTCGCCCAGCATCGTACGGTGAAGGCCAGGATCCTTGACGAAATCCTTACCGGCTATCTCGCTGATCGCATAGACATCACCAACGTGCTCGATGATCGGAGCGATGGCCACAGGAGCCATAAACACGATCGCCTGCCAGGAGAGGCTCATCTTCGAGAAATGCGGAAGCTGGAACCAAGGAGCGTTCGCGACTCCCGAGAAATCCATTGAGCTTCTGTAGAATATCACGGCCACGATGTAGCCGGCGAGTGCGCCGAACACAACCGGGATGAGCTTTATCATACCTTTACCCCAGCACGAGCAGATGATAGCCACAAAGAGCGACACGAGAGCCAGAATCCAGTTCTTGCTGGCCATATCAACTCCGGTTCCAGCCAATGAAAGACCGATGAGGATGATGACCGGTCCGATCACGATCGGCGGGAAGAGCTTCTTGATGAAGTTGACTCCGAACAGCTTGACCAGAAAACTCATCAGAATGTACACAAGGCCCACGGCGACAAGTCCGCAGAACATTCCAGACAATCCGTAGAGTTCGGTAGCCTTGATGATCGGAGCGATGAACGCGAAGCTGCTGCCGAGATAGATCGGAACCTTGCCTCCGGTGACAGCGTGGAAAAGAAGAGTGCCGAGACCGGCCGCGAGAAGAGCGATGGCGGGATCAAATCCGACCAGAAGTGGGACGAGGACCGTGGAACCGAAGGCCACGAACATAAACTGAACTCCGACGATGGATCGTTTCAGTGGGGATAAGGTTTGTTGTGACATAAATATTAAGTTATTTAGAAGCTCGATTGTACAGGACGAAGGCTATTATGCCGAAAATCACGTTAGGAAGCCACAGGGCGACCACTGGAGGCAACGCTCCGGAATAGACGAACATCTGGCTGAAACGCATAAAAAGGATGTAGGTGAAACTGAGGCCGATACCGACCCCGATGTTCAGACCGATGCCTCCTCTGCGCTTTCTTGAGGAAAGGCTGACACCCATAAGGGTCAGGATGAAAGCCGAGAACGGCAGAGCGAAACGGTTGTGCTTCTCGATGAGCGCGTACATCACGTTGGCGTCTCCTCTCATCTTCTGGGTGGCGATCAACTCGTCAAGCTGTTCCGCAGGCAAGGTCTCGACTGTCTTCTTGTTACGGTAGAAATCCGTGATTGTCAGGTTTAGTATGGTGTCAAGTTCCGCCCCCGTGGTCACACGGTCCTGAAGACCTTCGGTATATTCCCTTATAAAGTAATTCTTCAGTTTCCAGCCATTGAAAGTGCTGTCCCAAACCGCTTTCTCAGCTGAAATCTTCTTGACGAGCTTGTTGTCCTCTATGTCTTCCAAAGTGAAATCGTAGGCTGTGTTGTTCCAAGAGCTGAAAGACTCAACCGAGACGAACTTGCCAGGGTTGATCTGGTAATGCACGTTATTGGAGGACAATGAGTTTCGATGTTTTACGTATTTAAGCTCAAAATTGATTCGCTTGACGTTCGCCCTCGGGATCACCCAAAGGTTGAGCGAAAGGGAAAGCGTGGCTATAAGCAGGGCGGAGACCATATACGGCACCATCATCCTCTTGTAGCTCACGCCGCAGGACAGGATCGCGATGATCTCGCTGTTGGCAGCCATCCTGGAAGTGAAGAATATGACAGTGATGAACACGAACAGCGGGCTGAACATATTCACGAAATACGGGACGAAGTTCACGTAATAGTCGAAGACGATGGCGTGCAGAGGCGCCTTGTTCTCGACGAAATGGTTGATCTTCTCGCTTATGTCGAAGATGATGACGATTCCGATGATGAGAAGAAGGGCCATAAAGAAGGTCAGAATGAACTTCTTTATGATGTACCAGTCTATCTTCTTCAGTCCCACGTTCATATTCCTAAAGTCTTGAGCTTATTCTTTTTACGGTCACTTCCTTCCAAGAGGCGAAGTCCCCCGCCTCGATGTGCCTGCGCGCCTCACGGACAAGGTCGAGGTAAAAGGCAAGATTGTGCTCGCTCGCTATCATCGCGGCGAACATCTCCTTCGCGATGAAAAGATGATGCAGGTATGCTCTTGAATATGTCCGGTCGACGAACGACGCTCCATCCGGGTCGATCGGCGAGAAATCCTCCGCCCATTTGGAATTGCGCATATTCATTATGCCGTTCCACGTGAAGAGCATTCCGTTGCGGCCGTTGCGGGTAGGCATCACGCAGTCGAACATATCCACTCCCCTCGCGATTCCCTCAAGGATGTTGGCAGGCGTGCCGACTCCCATCAGGTAGCGTGGCCTGTTATCCGGCAGGAGCGGGCAGACAAGCTCCAACATCTCGTACATCTTCTCGGTAGGCTCCCCTACCGCAAGTCCGCCGATCGCGAAACCGCCGACAGCCTCGCTGTCTCTAACGAGACTGACGGCGTGGTCAACCGCCCGTTTGCGGAGTTCCGGATAGACACAGCCCTGGATGATCGGGAACATCACCTGATTGTACCCGTACAGAGGCTCGGTCTCACAGAAATGCTTGAAATAACGCTCAAGCCAGCCTTGGGTCAATTTCAGAGACTTGGCGGCGTACCTCTCGTCAGCGTCACCAGGGCAGCACTCATCGAGCGCCATCATTATGTCCGCACCGATAACCCTCTGGGTGTCAACGTTGTTCTCCGGAGTGAAAGTGTGTCTGGAACCATCGATGTGAGACTGGAAACGGCAGCCTTCCTCTGTGATCTTACGGATTTTGGTCAGGGAGAATACCTGGAATCCGCCGCTGTCGGTGAGGATCGGCCTGTCCCAGTTCTCGAACTTGTGCAGTCCGCCGACCTTTCTCAAGATGTCGAGTCCAGGTCTCAGATAGAGATGATAGGTGTTGCCAAGGATGATCTCGGCCTTCACATCCTCCTTCAAGTCCCTGTGATAGACCCCTTTGACAGAGCCTACAGTCCCGACAGGCATAAATATCGGAGTCCTCACCTCGCCGTGATCGGTGGTGAAAACGCCTGTCCTTGCCCTTGAGCCGGGATCCTTCGCTATCTCTCTGAAAACCATTCTTCCAAAATTTAACCCTCAAAGATAGTGATTTTTAGCCGAAAACTCGTACATTTGTTTGTTTTGACCATACGCATAATAACAAAAAACACAATAACGTTATGAGCAACAAGCACATCAGCCTCAGGCTGATCATTATGAACTTCCTCCAGTACGCCATCTGGGGAGCGTACCTGACATCTATGGGAAGTTTTCTCGGCAAGGCCGGGCTCGGCCCCCAGATCTGGCTTTTCTTCGCCACACAGGGATTCGTCTCCATATTTATGCCAGCCCTTATCGGCATCGTGGCCGACAGATGGATCCCGGCCCAGAAGACACTGTCCCTCTGCCAACTCATCGCCGGAGTGTCGATGCTCGGCACAGGACTGTACGCGATGGGCAACGTCAACCTGACCGAAGGAGCGTATCTGGTCAGCCCGGACTTCAATTTCAGCATCTTCTACATCCTCTACACAATCAGCGTGGCGTTCTATATGCCGACAATCGCCTTGACCAACTCCGTGGCCTACGCCGGCCTTGAGGGAGCGGGCAAGGACACCGTCAAGGCGTTCCCGCCGATCCGTGTGTTCGGAACGGTCGGCTTCATCTGCACGATGTTGTTCGTGAACTTTATGAAGGATCCTTCCGGAATCCAGTACCAGCACAGCTACTTCCAGTTCTTCACCTCAGGTGTCCTCAGCCTTATCCTCGGGTTCTATGCGCTGAGCCTCCCGAACGTGCCTGTCAAGAAAGCCAGCGGCAGCAGCTTTATGGAGGCCACCGGCCTCAAGGCGTTCTCCTTGTTCAAGGACAGGCAGATGGCTGTGTTCTTCATATTCTCTATGCTCCTCGGTGCGTCTCTCCAGATCACCAACGGCTACGCCAACTCGTTCATCTCCTCCTTCGCCGGGAGTCCTGAATATGCCGACGCCTGGGGCGCGCGGAACGCCAACGCCCTGATCTCGCTCAGTCAGATGTCCGAGACCTTGTGCATACTCCTCATCCCGTTCTTTATGAAGAGGTTCGGAATCAAGAAGGTTATGCTCATCGCAATGTTCGCCTGGGTGCTCAGGTTCGGATTCTTCGGCATCGGCAACCCTGGCTCTGGAGTATGGCTGTTCATCCTCTCCTGCCTTGTGTACGGCGTGGCGTTCGACTTCTTCAACATATCCGGCTCCCTTTACGTCAACCGTAAGACCACAAAGGACATCCGTTCCAGCGCTCAGGGACTGTTTATGCTGATGACCAACGGTCTCGGAGCCTCCATCGGAACGTGGGCCGCCGGCAAGGTCGTGAACCATTACGTCTACAACGCCGCCCAGCCTGACTGGGCCACAGCCTGGTACGTGTTCGCCGGTTACGCTCTTCTTGTAGGCATCCTGTTCATATTCCTGTTCAAGGATCCCGGCAAGGATGAGGAGTGCGCCGAAGAGGCCTAAGGTTTCTTCACCGGCGGGCCGGTCTCGACCATTGAGAGCCCGAACAGACGGCTTTCCGACAAGTAATATTTAATATCGTAGCAACGATATTCATTGTGATTCCTGACCTTGTGGTACGATGTGACGCAGTCAAACCTGTAGCCCATCTGAGCAAGGTCAGGAATATTCATTGATGTGACACCCTTCTCCAGCAGGGACATCAGAATCCCGTGGTTGCGGTCCAACGCCCCGATGGTTCTCAGCCGCAACCCCTTCAGATGGCCGCTGTTGACATAGTGGTACCTGCTTTTGCAAGTGACGCAGCAAAACTTCATATCGCTGCGCCCGTAAGGAAGAACATCCCCACACTCCAGACATCTCCCCCTCTGCTCATCTTCCTTGTAAACCATACTACAAATCTTAACAAGACTGGCGATCCGAACCGGCGAGTCATTCACCATCAACGGAAACAGCCATTCTACACCTCCGGCAAATATGCGAGGCTTTTGCGAGAAAAGAAAGGATTGATAAGAAACCTCATCAATATTTTTCTGTTTCTTATCATTTTGACGCCATACAATGATTTCTTTGGGGTGGCAAAATATTTCCACACCGCCCCAAATAAAAATTAATCTACATAAAAAACACATCATTTTCACAGATTTAATTCTTTGGAATCGCGGCTCGGGAATGAATATGACTGTAATTTGATAATATTCAGAAAAATCTCTCCGTTAATTCTTTAAGGCCTGGGGCACGTGCGATATACCGCCGTAACTTTGCGTCAGACAAAATTTCAAAACAACTTGAATTATGGAACAGTTGAACAGATTGGAAATCCGGGGGAATGTCGGCAATGTCAACATTCTCAAGGTCGGGGAGACGCGGGTGGCGCATTTCTCCGTAGCGACAAACTTCGCCTACAAAGGCAGGAATGGGGAGCCGGTCATCGAGACGACTTGGCACAACGTCACAGCCTGGGAGGGTGTCAAGGGTATCTCTTCGTTGGATGTCATCCAGAAAGGCTTTCCCGTCTATGTGGTAGGCAGGCTTCGTTCCCAAAAGTACATATCGGGAGACGGCATAGAAAGGACAAGTCTGGAGGTGATCGCAAACTCTGTCGAAACCGTCGATGAGAACATCTCAGCCCAATATATGAAGTAGGTTCTTTAACTCTAAGCTTTCCCGATGACCGGATGTGGGGACGGAACGAAGGGAGGATGGTCATCGGGATTTTTGCTTTACTTGAAATAGTGCTTCAAGTTGGCATTTCGCACACGATTACACTATCAAATAAAGACTTATTAAGTGTCAAATAAATTATTTTTTCAACAAATTGCAGAAAAATATTTGGAGATAACGAAATAATGTGTACCTTTGCGTACACTTTCTGTCTAGCAGGCAAAGGCTGATCGGACGCTTAAGCGGAATTCCTTGGATTCAAGGCCGCGAGGCAGCAGAAATGCCAGGTGCGAAGAACGCATCTCCATCAGAACTCCTTACCGCAAGCGGAAAGTTATTTTTTATCACACAATTATGTAAGGATTGTGGCAGAAAAATAAAAACAGGAATTTTGGTAACGTGCAAAATTCCTGTTTTTTTCAGCCTCACCCTCCCTGCTTTTACATTATAAAATAGTCACTTCGGAATGCTCAGAGACCACCGCTCACCTACCGGTTCTTGTACATATCCTCATAGTACCGTCGATACTCCCCGCTGGTGACATTGTCCAGCCACGGACCGTTGTCAAGATACCAGCGGACGGTCTTCTCGATCCCCTCCGCGAACTGAAGGCTCGGCTCCCAGCCAAGTTCATTCTTCAGCTTTGAGGAATCAATCGCATAGCGAAGATCGTGTCCCTTCCGGTCCGTGACATAGGTGATAAGATCATCATCCGAGCCTTCCGGCCGACCAAGCAGTCGGTCAACAGTACGGATAAGAACCTTGATCAGGTCAATGTTCTTCCATTCATTGAATCCGCCGATGTTATAGGTGTCAGCAGTCTTTCCCTTATGGAAGATCAGGTCTATCGCCCTGGCGTGATCCTCGACATACAGCCAGTCCCGGACATTCTCCCCCTTCCCATAGACAGGAAGCGGCCGACGCTGCCTGATGTTGTTGATGAACAAAGGTATCAACTTCTCCGGGAATTGGTATGGCCCGTAATTGTTGGAACAGTTTGTGACTATGGTAGGCATCCCGTAAGTGTCGTGATAGGCTCTCACGAAATGGTCACTCGAAGCCTTAGACGCGGAATACGGACTATGCGGCTGATACTTGCAGTCCTCCGTGAAGAACTTATCACCGAAAGGCCCTCCACCGCATTCATTGCCATCCGGATCACCTTCCGGCCTTGTCAGCGCCAAAGCCCCATAGACCTCGTCAGTAGAAATATGATAGAACCTCTTCCCTTCCCAACCTTGCGGCTCCCAAAACTCACGGGCTGCCTGAAGCAAAGTCAATGTGCCAAGGACATTTGTCTTTGCGAATATGAAAGGATCCGTTATCGAACGGTCCACGTGGCTTTCAGCGGCCAGATGGATGATTCCGTCAACTGAATATTCAGAGAGGACTTTACGGATTGAGTCATAGTCACAGATGTCGGCCTTGACGAATGTATAGTTCGGCCGGCCTTCGATGTCCTTCAGGTTGGCAAGGTTGCCGGCGTACGTCAGTTTGTCAAGGTTGATGACGTGATATTCAGGATATTTATTGACAAACAGCCGTACTACGTGGCTGCCGATGAAGCCGGCGCCGCCGGTGATTAGGATTGAGCGGTCATATTTCATAATCCTGATATTTAGGGTCACTTTGACAGGCTCAGTGACCGAGGAGACTATTCCTGCGGTTTCTGCATTTTGCCGGCGTGGAGTGTATCATAGGCCGCGCGCCTGCGGAATATGTCGATGGCCGTGTAGATCGAGGACATCATCGACTGTGGATCAGCCTCGTCACGCCCCGCCATCTCGTAAGCTGTGCCGTGGTCAGGGGAAGTCCTTACAATCGGCAATCCGGCCGTAAAGTTCACACCATCCTCAAAGGCGAGAGCCTTGAACGGAGCCAGACCTTGATCGTGGTACATCGCAAGGGTCGCGTCGAACTTGGCGTAATGCCCAAGACCGAAGAACCCGTCAGGGGAATATGGACCGAACGCCAAAAGCCCCTCGGCGTTAGCGGCCTTGACCGCCGGAAGGATGATTGTCTCCTCCTCGTCCCCGAGAAGTCCTCCATCTCCGCAGTGCGGATTCAGTCCAAGCACGGCGATCTTCGGTTCCACGATGCCGAAATCCCTCTTCAGCGAAGCGGTCATCAACCTCAGCTTGTTCACAATCTTCTCCTGAGTGATCGAGGTCGGCACATCCTTTAAAGGAATATGCCCTGTCACAACGCTTATCCTGAGCTGGTCGGAGACCATGAACATCAGCACGTCATCCACACCGAACTCTTTTTGGAGATATTCAGTGTGACCGGTGTTTCCGAAGCCCTCGGCCACCATTGCCTTCTTGTTGATCGGAGCGGTCACCAGCACATCGATGTCGCCGTTCTTGATGTCCCCAACGGCGCACTCAAGCGACTTAATGGCCGATTTGGCAGACTCTGGAGTGGACTGTCCCGGCTCAACGAACACGTTGTCAGGCAAACAGTTGACGATGTTGATCTTCTTAGGCTTGGCATCCTTTGCGCTCTGGATCACGTACGTGTCCATCTGGTCAAGATTGTGGATGAGCTTGCGGTAGAAGCCAAAGATCTTTGACGATCCGTAGATCACCGGAGTGAATGACTCAAGGATTCTCGCATCCGCCAATGATTTGATGATCACCTCATAGCCGATTCCGTTGCCGTCACCCTGAGTGATTCCGACTATCGGTTTTCTGTTATTTTTTTCCATAATGCTTACTATTGTGTTTGTGGTCACGTCCGGCCGGAGCCTACGTGGACATATTCATTTACAAATTTAGGAAATTGAAAGGAATAAGTCGCTTTTTTATTGCGGATGGCAGGATTTTTTTTTAACTGAATTCCAATGTTCCAGCCTCAGAGGCGGCATTCGCTTCATAGCCCTCATCAACGGGAAGCATCTTCCCAGCCGCCACCGCGCCAGCCCCGGCAGCCACCGCCAACCTGTCGCACCTCTCGTTCTCCGGATGCCCGTTGTGCCCCTTGAGCCAGTGGAAAGCCACCCTGTGCATCCTGTAGACATTCAGGAACCTCATCCAAAGATCAGGGTTCTTTACCTTTTTCCATCCTTTCTTCTCCCAGTTCTGAAGCCACCCTTCATTAATAGCCTTCACCACGTACGACGAGTCGCTATAAACCTCAACCTCAGCATTTTGCCATTTAATGGCCTCCAGCCCCTTAATCACCGCCAGCAGTTCCATCCGGTTGTTTGTCGTCCGGATGAATCCTCCGCTCATCTCCTTCTCATGCCCAGCGCACTTCAGCACCACGCCATACCCTCCCGGCCCCGGGTTCCCGCTAGAAGCCCCGTCCGTGTAAAGGAATATTTTCGGTCTATTCGAATTTGTCTCCATACCAACTTGATTTTGCCCCCACGCAGCACGACCACCGTCAACTCCGCCCCAATGTGCCGCCTGATTCATCTGCGAAAATAATCAAAAAGCTAGCAGTTTTGCAAACAAAGAATCATACAAGATTATTTGCGGGCAAACCAAATTATCACTATTTTTGTCATATTATTTTAATCGATAATCAAATATATCGCGATTTTGGCATAACATATTATGGAATATAGCTTCGATATTTTCGACAAGACCCCTCTGCGTCTGGCCACAATTCTGGCAGAAAACTGCCGCAAGCGCAGGCTTGACAGAGGCCTAAGCAGACGTAGTCTCTCCGAAATAACCGGGATTCCGGAACCGACGCAAGAACGGTTTGAGACAAAAGGGAAGATATCTCTTGAGGCATTTCTGAAATTGGTCGTGGAATTTGGTTGGTTTGAAGAAATGAGTGCCATCATGAGTAAAAGCAAGTTCACCACGGGAGAGGAACTTGAGACAATCAATAAAAACCATGGAAGACAAAAAGGGCGATGAAAGACATACTGAAAATCACAGTTTCATTAAACAGACACACTGTCGGCACTTTGCAGATGACACCCGAAAAAGACCGAAGTGTGTTCGAGTACGACAAGGCTTGGATTGCAAGTGGCTTTTCGATATCCCCATGGGAATTGCCACTCCAGACAGGACTCATATTCTCAAAAGAAAATAGTCATGGTGGCGGATTCGCGGCATTTGAGGACAGTCTGCCGGATGGGTATGGTCTTTATCTGCTTGACATAATGCTTCGCCGTGAAGGTAGTTCATTGGGAGAACTATCCCCTCTTCAGAGGCTGTCCCTGGTCGGCAACTCTGGCATGGGAGCACTTTGCTATAAGCCAGAAACTTTAAAAGAACATACTGCCACCATCACAGACAACGACTTTGACGAACTTCAGCGTAAAGCCATCAATGTTCTCTCCGAGAAAAGCGATGCGGATGCATCGTTCCTGTACTACAACAGCCGAAATTCTGGTGGAGCAAGGCCCAAAGCGGTATATAAGGCTGCTGACGGTTCTGACTGGATAGTAAAATTCAGACACATATACGATCCCTCAGATATTGGTAAGACAGAATATCAATACATGAGGACAGCCATGAAATGTGGAATTGACATTCCTGAGATCCGTCTCATTAACGACCGCTACTTCTCAATTAAAAGATTTGACATCAAAGATGGCCATCGCATCCATACACTCACTGCGGCAGCCCTTCTACAGTCAGATTTCCGTTCTCAAAGCATAGATTACGTAAATCTACTTGCTTTGACAGGTTACCTTACACAAGATCTCGCACAGGTGGAGCAGATGTTCCGCAGGATGGTTTTCAACATCATATGCGCCAACAAAGACGATCACGCCAAAAACTTCAGTTTTCTCTGCGAAAACGGCAAATGGTCACTTGCTCCTGCATACGACATAACTTACTCCCCCGAAGGCACCAAAGGCGAACATGCTACATCTGTCAAATATTCAGGCAATCCCAGCCTTGAAGACATCATTTCCGCCGGCACTGGCATCCGCATAAGCAGAAAACGCTGTATTGAAATCATCGAAGAAACCGAATCTGTCTGCCAATCAGAGTTGGATCCCGATAAGATTATAATAATCAAATAATTTCAGCAAAAAGCGATTCGGGCCGGCAGGGAGACAGAATCCAACCTTGAAAAGAGCCTCTTCCACACCATTTGTGTAGACAGGAGCACCGGCATATGATAAATATTTAGTTCTTGAAAATCGACTCCTTGTCACTATGACGCGCTTCAGTCGCCTTCCTCTACAAACCACTTCCACGCCATCATGCCCCAGAAACGCATGAGAGGCACTTCCATGTGGCTGACCCTATTACCGAATGACAGGGCCAGCCACACCCGACCACCGTAGAAGGCACTGAAGGGGCATCTCGTGTGCGCGTGCTTTGTAAAATTTCAATTAAAGACAGGACGGAAAGCCCTATAGATCCTCGCCGGCGAACCGAACCTTGAAGCCGAGGACGGTGGCGAAGATCATCTCGATGTCTTTGAGGAAGCTATAGTGACGGTGTTCCCCACCATCACGTCCCAAAGCTCAGGCAGCTCGTCAAGCTTATAGTGCCGCAGCACCGCCCCAAACGGCGTGATCCGCGAATCCCCCGCCACCAAAACGGAAGACCAGCCATCATCATTCGCAGTCCCTGGACCCGCATCCGAACAGACCCCTGAGCCTGTCGAAGGGGCCGCCGTCTCGCCAGAAAACGCAACAGCCGGCCGAACCCTCATCGTCCGGAACTTATGGCACTTGAATATCCTACCGTCCTTCCCCATCCTCTCCTGCACGAAGAACACCGGCCCTCCCGGCATCTTAACCTTAACCAAAACAGCCCGGCCACAAAAACAGAGCATAAAGCGAGGATATATTCTGGCTTGTCACCTTATCTTCTTCCCGTACAAAAGCATATGTAATGTTGGGAATCAAAATGTCGCATCCTGCAGGATTATCCTTCAATGACTCAAAGACAGGGGTGAATTTGTGCCGGAAGCGTTCCTCGTAAGAGTCCTTATCCGAATCAGAATGCATAGCCAGTGCCATCATTCCGAACTCTTCAACTCTTTCCTAATCGAATTAAGGCAACAGGATCAAGCTGGAGAAATCTCCAGCTCCTCATTTCCTCTCTGACAGCAAGAATATGCTTGAAATCAACAGAGTCAAAACTGCTGATGATGGTTTTTGTCGTGTGATCCAACGGGTATGAACGACGCTTTCCTCCTGGACCATCCTGAGGTATGATCACAGACAGTCTGCCATCCAAACTCTCCGTGGTCATATAAGGAACCTGACGCCTGCCTGTTTTCACAGGAGGACGCCAATGGATTTCAGTTCCTTTCGGTAGTATCTTAATCCATTTATCATCAGAATGTTTGATTGTGGTAAGGCTCTCTCGCGTCACCTCTATATCTTCCATCCCAATGTCATTCGTAAACCTATGAAGTTGCAACTCATAACGCAGACGGGTATATCTCAAGGTCTCTTTCACCCCCAAAACATCAGTGACTGTCGGCGAGAGAAGCATCTCCACGACAAACGACATGGTCTCGGCACTTGATTGTCCTTCATAGTGAGTAAACAGTTCCTGAGGATTCCCACGCTGCCCACGAAAAGCTTTTTGTATCTTGTCAGCATCCGCCAAATCAGATAACAACTTCAATGCGTCAAACAAGTTACTCTTGCCAGCCGCATTAGCTCCGGCTATCACAGTAAACGGAGTAAACTCCATTTCAAACTGTTGAAATGATTTAAAACCGTCAATCTTTAAATATGTTATCATTTGTCAGCTGCAACTAAACAATCGCCTTAATTCATGAATATCACAAAGATTTGAGAATTATTCGAGAATACCAATAGCCGTGCTGGTTAAGTCCTTCTGACATAAAATGCCTTCTTATCAGAAAGTTGCATGGACAGGATTCATCCCTCCGCGACACGAAACAGCGGATAATGCGCCCATATTCGCAATAACGTTGCCCATGGCTTCTACAAACCATGCGATTACAATATCCACCGAGCAACACTTGTGTTCCTGTGCATCCTTCGGCTCGCTAAGTACAGACGTGAATAAAAGGCGGTCGGCCTTCGACCGTTTTTTGCGCCCGAATCAGCCCCTGCCAACTCTCATGGTAAACAGGGGGAGCTGGCACGCCGCCAATACCGCAATACGCTATTAATCTATCCTTTCGAAAATATTAGGACTGCCAACTTGTTCGGAAATGGAAGTGCAGGCGTATGGGAAATATTACTCAGCGCATGAATGTTTGAACCAAAAAATGTTATCTTTGCACAAGAACGGAATAATTCGGAATCCCATAATGGAATACAAAGACCAACATATTCTAAGACTGATATATTTCGACAATTTAGAAGATACTCTAAAAAACGGAATGTACAGCAAGAATAGTGGCCATGTTATTCCGAACTTCACCAACATCGGCGATACAACGCTCATTAAGCAAAGGGAAACGTTCAGGGTCAGGATAGTTCCGCCTAACGGCTACTTAGGTGACTACGTGCCATTCTACTTTGCAGGGCATTCACCAATGTTGCTAAATATTAAAACCGGCAATCGCGGTGTCCAACAAAGGCCTCAAGAGGAACTTCTATATGTGGTATGCAAGATAAGCAGCATTCTCGATCATTGCCACGAATGGTGTTTTACTGACGGGCATGCCAAGAACCATATTACCCGATTCTTCAACAATCCAGATGACTTGTCTAAACTGGATTGGCCTACGATTCGCAAACAGTTCTGGTATGACACGGAAGACGATATGGACCGCATGAGACGCAAACAAGCGGAATTTCTAGTTAAAGGTCACGTCCCTATAGAATGCATCTGCGGCCTTCTTGTTCTTAACCAAGAACAAGAAGAGCGAGCCAAATTAATCCAACAGAAGATTGGAGTCGAAATCCCAATCTATGTAGACACTCACAGAAAATACTTTTATCCATGATACGATTCACGAAAGGTAATCTCCTGACTGCAAATGCAGAAGCTCTTGTAAATACCGTCAACACAGTAGGTGTGATGGGTAAAGGGATTGCATTGCAGTTTAAAGAAGAGTTCCCGGAAAATTTTGCCATATATGCCGACGCATGCAAGTCCGGCGAATTAGTGCCTGGAAAACTTCTCATAACCAATGAAAAGAATCGCGCCGGAGCAGAGAAAACCATCATAAATTTCCCTACCAAACTGAATTGGCGAAATCCATCTAAATATGAATATATAAGAGATGGACTTGTCGAACTTGTAAAAGCAATCAGCGAACGCAAGATTACAAGCCTAGCCATTCCTCCGTTAGGATGCGGCAATGGCGGTCTTAAATGGGAAATAGTGAAAGGAATGATAGAGGAGGCTCTAAAGGACGTAGATGCTGATATCTATATCTACGAACCTAATACAGAAATAAAGTCAATACTACAGTCAACGCCTGTCAGCAAAGAAGTGAAACTGACACCGCCGAGGGGACTTATTACGTATGCAATGTACTATTACGATTCTCTTGGAGAAAACTGCAGTTTATTTGTGGCAAACAAACTTGCATATTTCCTACAACGCCAGGGGGCGAAGTCGTTATCAAATATTAAATTCACAGCCCATCATTATGGCCCGTACAGTCCACAGATAAGTCACATTATCTATAGTCTAAACGGAAGTTATATCCAAGGCTTTGAACAAATGAATGCAACAGCATTTGAACCTCTTACGATGCAGTATAGCCGTATCAAAGAAGTAAGTTCATACGTGAGGACTCTCGATAAAACCGAGCAGGACAGCCTTAAAGAAACCATCAGACTAATCTCCGGATTTGAATCCACCCTGGCACTTGAAGTGTTGGCCTCTGTAGATTTCATCAGGCACAACAATCCCGGGATCAGCCAGGAGGACACAATCGCCGCCATCCACAACTGGTCGGAGCGCAAGAACAAACTCTTCAAAAACGAATATATCCAGATAGCCTATGACCATCTGGATACATTCTACGGTGAATCGAAACCGTTTGCAGGACTCTGACCTTCTCCGTTACATTCTCTTCACAATCTCCGCGTAATTCCCTATCACGTCCCCAAAACTCACACCGACTCGCTCCCGTCTTCGCCGTACTTTCCGTCCTTGGATTCATAGATGACGGACGGCTCCAGGACTTCGACCGTGTGCCAGGTGCCGGCGGGGACAACGCAGCCGTAACTGCCGGAGGACGGGTCCATGACAATGCGTGCCGTTTCATGGAGGCGACGCCCAATTGCTTTGTCCGGCTTCTGTTCAATGCCGTCTCCAGGTTCAATGCCGTCTCCAGGTTCAATGCCGTCTCCAGGCCGCTCTTCCTCGTAAAGCACCTCGACCAATTTTCCATGAAGCAGCAGGACATTCTCGGTACTGTGCGGATGCCTATGGATAGGAACCACAGTGCCAGGAAGAAGAGCATTGAGCATACGCTGGCTGTTGTCGTCGGATGACGTGCGCAGGTCATAGTTCTGACGAAGCCGTGGATTTTCCGCAGCCTCGGAGAGCAAATTCGAGATGAACTTATTGTCAATTTCCATCATAATTCAACTTTGTATTTTATTATATTGCGCCTCACGGGTACCGTTCAGCATAAAACAGATATCATAGCCAGAGACATACGTCACCAGCCAAGAAGGCTAAAGCATTCCTTGGAATTGAATATATAAGTGAATTAATTACACTCGCAGCCGGCAAAGTGCTGAAATGTATTTACGCATAGGTTAGTGTCGAATATGGAACCCCACACCTTACATATTTGACAAGGTTTCATCCATTTGTTTGGAGCATTTGGAATGGTTGCCACGATATTCACGTTTTATCATAAGTTTAAGTTTTTTCTCTTTAGTCACCAACACATCCGGGACTCTTGCCCTGCTCAACACAACACGAGTACACACTTTTGACACCGGAATACTTGGATTCCGCAACAAAATGTCAATGGTTGACAGCAATTGCTCGAGAGCTTTGTTGTAATCCGCACCCTTAAGTTCCACCAGTAAAAGAAGATCATCCTCTGAATAAATGCCAAAATCGCATTTGCTGACATCCTTACTTGATATTAGTCCTCCATCAACACGATAACAGACCAATTCCTTATTCAAGTCATTTCGCAGGTTATACAGTCTTGCCGCCCCCTTTATCTTTCAAAACCACGTTAGGTCTTCGATCATGTGACAGGACATATCCACCGTCATGATATTTCTGAAAAACGGGAAATCAGAAGAATCCACAATCACAAATTCTCGCGCCACTGTATTAGCACCATTGCCTTCCGCTCATTTATTCCTACGCCCCATTGACATCAATATTCATTAAAGTGTCAAACATCTCGTTAATCTCAGCAGATACCGAATCAATTCTTTCAGCCATAATGTGCATCAAATCCGCATCCATGATCTCCTCCACAGCCCCATCTTTCACCATCAGCGCACAAACGGATGATGGGTTAATCCAGAATCTATCTGAGGTGACTTTGTTTACCGCTTCCCCAGATCTCAATCCTACCTGATAAGCATAAATGAGGTTGTTCAATGCCGCCAGAACATAAGGACTATGAGTAGTCAATGTGAAACCATGCTCATGTTCCGTGCCATTACACGTTCGCACAAGTTCCTCAACAAGAGCCTTCTGGGTCGCAGGAAACAGATTCTGTTCAGGTTCTTCTATTATGAAATCCGTACTCTGAGGAACAGTCAGGAACTTATAGGCCCATTCAAATCAAAGAAGTATTTGACCCCAAGGTCAAGAATGTCAGTCTTGTTCTTTGGGCCGAAAAATTCTCTTGCGGCAAACCAATCAAACAGGAAACTTCTCAGATTTGTGGCCTTGAACTCTGGAGGGGGGGAACTTTCTTCGTGTTGTCTTTCCCATTTCGCTGTAAAGTTATAGTCTTTTTTTGACTTAACACCCTGTCCGAAATTTGGAGGACATTATACAACTCACGGGCGCAAAAACGACAGCCACGCACCCGGATAATGTTATTTCAAGACATCTTCCGGAAGGAACACTCTGGCCGCTCCAGCATTCTTAGGCGGCACTTTGGTGAACAGGGCCACATGAACGGTCTGCGCCTTCTTCAGAAACGGAAGGTGAGGAATTATTGCCTGAAGTCTGGCGGTCAGAGCGGCGGCATCCTCATTTCCGGTCCATTTGCACTCACCGACAAGGATGTGCTTTCTATCCAATGATTCAGCGACAACATCAAGCTCAACCATTCGCCCATCATTGTCATTGTCTGTGAATATCTTTCCCCACCAGCGGGAAGCCTTGTTGTAAATGACGCCATCGATGCCCCTTCCACTCACATACTTCCGGCACATCAACTCCCAACACTCACTGGTAAAGGATGAAAACTGCTTTTTTACCATTGACATAACAGTCTCTTCCGCTCCAACCTCCAGTAACGAGGCATACGGGGAGACAAATCTAAAGTGAAACCGGAACAAAGGATCCGTGATGAAGTAAAGCCCCTTCTTGCTATTCTTCTCGTTCTCGCCATATGGAATCTCCCGACGCACATAGCCTAAATCCCTAAGTTTCTTAAGTGGCTCTGTAATTTCGCTTGCAGGCTTGCCGGCCCGGGACGCTATCTCGGACAGTTTGTTGGCGCCGTCTCCGATTATCGATAGCAAAGTCATGGACTGGACTGTGTCACGCATGTCATCCCGAAGCAACCTTTGCGGCTCCTCCAACAGAATCCCTTGGGTGTCCAGAAGCAATTTTCTTATCGCCGTCTCACAATCAGGATAGTCATTCCGCAGTTCCCAATATCTGGGGATTCCTCCCCAGACGGAATATTCCTTTACAGCATGTACTGCATCACAATTCAGTGCTTCTGGGACAAACTTCGCAGGAATCGGGGAGAGCTTTATGATCTCATCAGCAAGTCCGTACAAAGGAGACTTCTTGTCCATGACGCAACTGTACATCATTTGCTGAGACGAGCCACATAGGATAAGATTAAACTTGAAGATACGGAGATTAAGCAGCTTCTGAAAGACAGATGGCAATGAAGGACAACTTTTGACCATGTAGGGAAACTCATCAAGACAGACCGTCACCCTTGACTTAAGTTGGTTGTTGAGTGCCCGGAATAATGTCTCCCAGTCAGGATAAACCACCTTGTCGAAGCCATCCACACTTCCGGACACAATGCGAGAGAACAAAACCCGCTGATTCTGCTCCGATGTCTGGTCACTCAAGAAGTAGAAATCCCTGCCTAAGTCCATCACGTTTTTTATGAGTGAAGACTTTCCGATTCGTCTCCGCCCATAAACCACGATGAATTGGCTGTCAGGCCTCTTCAATGCCTCTCCTAGCCTCACAGCATCAGACTTTCTGTCAATAAACTTCTTGAATAACATACAGTTTTAAATATCTTTCACAAAGATAATCTTTTTCAAAGATATTCCAAAGTGCATTAATGGTTATTAGCGCAAAAAAAATGCTCTATCTCAACGAAATCACAACTCACACTTGACACTCACTGCCTTCTTAGTATAACCTCGAACGCCTCCGCATAATTACACCCGGCCTGACAGCCGCGATAAGCGGCGAAGCCCTCGAGAGCCTCTTCGGAACGAGGGTGAGGATATGGACGCATGACACCACGGTACATCGAGAGGGCTTTGATCTTGGCATCAACACCTT
>ERZ1026860.739-NODE-739-length-19359-cov-4.051699_pt1 | contig 19359 bp, 20 predicted proteins | sample MGYA00380160_ERZ1026860 | MGnify/ENA primary metagenome ERZ1026860 (study PRJEB33269, sample SAMEA4719796) | human gut metagenome | biome: human-associated habitat; feature: organic feature; material: feces | place: Cameroon | collected 2013-10 ... | reverse complement strand
AAAGCCGGGAACCAGCCGCAGCTTTTTGCCATGGCAGAGGGCAATCTGTTTCGCCATATCAGACGTACACACATACGCCTGGTTTTGGGGAAAGAAAAGCCCGCCCCGCCCGCTTTCAATCAACCGGCGGACAAAAGCGCACAACGTATCGATATAGAGCATGCTGCGCTCATTTTTGACCTGGGGAAAGAACGGCAGGCTGCACGCCAGCGCCGCCAGACGGGGATAATTGCCCCGGCAGCCTCGCCCGTAGACCATCGGCGGCCGCAGTACCGCTACCTGAAAGCCGTCGCTTTGCAACGCGCAAAGGGCCTGTTCCGCCTGCCACTTGCTTTGGCCGTAGTGGGTAACAGGGGCAGGCTGGGTTTGGGCGGTAATGTGCCCATGGGTTAAGCCGTATACGCTCATGGAGCTGAAAAAAAGAAACTGCCTGACCCCCTGCTGTTTGGCCAGCCGGGCCGCGTTCAGCGCCAAATCCCGGTTTACCTGGGCATACAGGGGCGCGTTTTCGGGCGTTTCCTTTTGATGGGCAATTCCCGCCACATGCACCACCACATCCCAACCGGCAAAATCGCCGGCGCTGAAGGGCTTTTGCACATTCAATTCCGCCACCTGATAGGTTTGGGGAAACCGCGCCAGATAGGCGGCGATATGCGTGCCGATATAGCTGCCCGCGCCGCAAATCAATACCCGCGTCATTTCTGATCCTCCGTTTGGGGCGAATCGGTCTGCGCGCCCTCTACAATGCCCTGACGGTTGACCACCTTGACCAGCGTCAGCAAAAAGACCTTTATATCAAACCAGAAGGTAATATGACTGGCGTACTCGCCGTCACGGCGGGCCTTCTTTTCCAAATCCCGGCTCAGGTAGTCCCGCCCGTTTACCTGGGCCCAGCCGGTCAGGCCGGGACGGATGTCGCTGGCCCCATATTTGTCCCGCAGTTCCATCAGGTCGTACTGGTTCCACAGGGCGGGCCGGGGGCCGATCAGCGCCATATCCCCCTTTAGAATATTCCACAGCTGGGGAAGCTCGTCCAGGCTGGTTTTGCGCAGCACCTTGCCAAGGGGGGTGATATAGCTGCCAGCCCCCCGCAAGTCGTTGGTGGGCACATCGCTGGGGGTATCGGTTCGCATGGTGCGGAATTTGTAAATTTCAAACAGCTGCCGGTGCCGTCCATACCGCTTTTGGCGAAAGATGACCGGGCCCCGGCTGTCCAGTTTAATCAGCAGCGCAATCAGCAGAAACAGGGGGCTGAGCGCAATCAGGCTCACCAGAGAGATCAGCACATCCAGCGCTCTTTTGATATACCGTTCGTACATAATGCCTCCTACGGTTGCAGCAGATAGCGCCGCAGCTTTTCCAGGGTTTTGGGGCCGATGCCCTTGACGGAAAGCAAATCCTCCAAATGGTAAAACGGGCCGTTTTCCTGTCGTTCCAGCACAATGCGCCGGGCGGTATCCGGCCCGATGCCCGGCAGGGCCGCCCAGTCCGCCTCGCCGGCCAGATTCAAATCCAGCCGGTAGACCGGCGCCCGGGTGGGAACGGCAACGGGACGGGCCGCAAGCAGAGCCAGTCCTTTAGGCGCTGGCAGCGCATGCCCCGCCGCTAAAACGGCAAAGCTCACCAGCAATGCCGCCGCCAGAATCCAACCCAGCAAGCGCCTCCCATCCATCGCGTCAGGCCTTGCGTACTTTCTGTCCGGCCTTTGTGTCCTCCAAAATGTAGCCCATGGCCTTAATAGCGTCCCGCAGTTCATCGGACCGCTTCCAGTCCTTGTTTTTGCGGGCCTCCGCACGCTCGTCCACCATGGCCTGCACATCGGCGGGAATGGCGTCCTCCTGCTTCATCAGCAGACCCAGCACGCCGCAAATGGCGTTCATCTTCTGCTGGCCCATTTCCACAGCCGCCTTGCACACGCCGCTCTGGGGCAGCTTGTGTACGCCGCGCACCAGTTCAAACAGGGCGGCCAGCGCGTCGGCGGTGTTCAGGTCGTCATCCATGGCCTGAATGAATTTTTGTTCAGCCTTTTCACATTCGTCCATAAAGGCCTTTTCCGTCTCGTTGGGCTGACGGTCCTGGGCCGTGGTCGCCAGGAAGGCCAGCTGATCCCGGGCAATGTACAGCCGCTCCAGGCTGCTGGCGGCGGCCTCAATCAGGTCGCGGCTGAAGTTAATGGGGCTGCGGTAATGGGCCGACAGCATAAACAGGCGCACCGCTTCCAGATCAAACTCCTTGGCGATGTCACGCACGGTAAAGAAGTTGCCCTTGGATTTGGACATTTTTTCGTTATTGATATTGATAAAGCCGTTATGCATCCAGTAATTTACATAAGGCTTGCCGGTAGCGCCGGTGGTCTGGGCGATTTCGTTTTCGTGGTGCGGAAACAGCAAGTCCTTGCCGCCGCCGTGAATGTCAAAGGTGTCGCCCAAATAGGTGGTGCTCATCGCGGAGCATTCGATATGCCAGCCGGGGCGGCCCATGCCCCAGGGGCTTTCCCAGGCGGGTTCGCCGGGCTTTTGCGCCTTCCACAGGGCAAAATCAAGGGGATCCTCCTTCTGCTCGTCCACGCTGACCCGTGCGCCGCTTTCCAGATCCTCCAAATTCTGGCCGCACAGACGGCCGTATTCGGGGAAGGCCTTGACCCGGTAATACACATCGCCGTTGGACTCGTAGGCCAGTCCCTTATCCACCAGCTTTTGAATCATGGCGATGATCTGGGGAATGTGCTCGGTGGCGCGGGGATGCACCGTAGCGGGCCGGATGCCCAGAGCTTTGGCGTCGGTGAAATACTCGCCAATATACTTGTCCGCCACTTCCTTCACGGTGATGCCTTCCTCGTTGGCGCGGCGGATCATTTTATCGTCAATATCGGTAAAATTCTGCACAAAGGTTACGTCGTAGCCGCGATATTCCAGATAGCGGCGCAGCACGTCAAAAACGATAAAGGGCCGGGCGTTGCCGATGTGGAAGTAGTTGTACACCGTGGGACCGCAGGCGTAAATGCCTACCTTGCCGGGATGAATGGGCTTAAATTCTTCCTTTTTGCGGGTCATGCTATTGTAAATCTGCATATTCTTATCTCCTCTATTTTTTCTGGCTGCAGTCGTCGCAGTGACAGTCGCTTTGCGGATGCAGCAGGCATTCCTCGTAGCCCAGCTGCCTGGCATGGCTGGCCAGACAGCTTTCCAGCTGGGTCAGGCGTTTGACCAGGGCTTCCATCCGGTCCATGATGGGGTCGGGCAGGTTCACCTGGTCCAGGTCCACCCCGTCTGCGGGCTGCGGCTGCTTCTTTTTCACAATGCGGCCCGGGTTGCCCACCACGGTACAGTTGGGCGGCACGTCCTTCAGCACGATGGACCCGGCGCCTACCTTGCTGTGGTGACCGATGGTAATGGGGCCCAGCACCTTGGCCCCCGCGCCGATGGTGACGCCGTCCTCAATGGTGGGATGGCGTTTGCCCTCGTCCTTGCCGGTACCGCCCAGCGTAACGCCCTGATAAATGGTTACGTCGTCGCCAATAATCGTGGTTTCGCCAATCACCACGCCGTCGCCATGATCGATGAACACCCGTCGGCCAATTTCCGCCCCGGGATGAATTTCGATGCCGGTTTTGTGCCGGGCCCGCTGACTGAGCCAGCGCGCCAGCACCACATGCCCTTTTTTGTACAAGGCGTTGGCCCGGCGGTGAGCCTTCAGCGCCTTCAGCCCCGGGTAGCACAGGCGCACCTCAAGCATGCTTTTGGCGGCGGGGTCACGCTCCAATACCGCCTGACGGTCCTCCCGAACCATTCGTTTCCAATCGTTCATGCGTTTCCGTCCTTATTCAGCCATGGTTTCGTCCTGATGGTCAAGGTATTTGCCTTCAAACACGCCCTGAATATCCTTCAGCATGGTTTCCTGCGCGTTCAGGCCGCCCATGCCCCGGCGGTACAGCACATACTGGCCGTCAGACCGCCGATGGCTGCACTTTTCCGTATCGTTCCACTGCAAATCCAGCACGTTTTCCACCGCCTGGCGCAGCTTTTCGTCCTTTATGGGGAACATCAGCTCCACCCGCTTATACAGGTTGCGCTGCATCCAGTCCGCCGACGACAGGTAAACCTCGTGGTCGCCCCCGTTTTCAAACAGGAAGGCCCGGGCATGCTCCAGATGGCGGCCTACAATGGAGCGCACATGAATGTTCTCCGTCTTTTGCGGCACCTCGGGAATCAGACAGCAGATGCCGCGGACAATCAGGTTGATTTCCACGCCGGCCTGGGCCGCCTGCTTGAGCGCCCTGATGATTTTGGGGTCGCACAGAGAGTTCATCTTGGCCACAATACGCGCCGGCCGTCCGGCCTTGGCGTGCTCCGCCTCCCGCTCAAACAGGCTGATCAGCTTGGGCTGCAGCATATCCGGCGCCTTGACCAGCTGGTGCATATCGCCCTCCCGGCCCTGCAAAATGTCAAAGAAGGCGGCCGCGTCGGCGGTCAGCGTTTCATCCGCGGTCAGCAGGCCAAAATCCGTATACAGCTTGGCCGTGCCATCGTGATAGTTGCCGGTGCCCAGATGCACCTCCCGGCGCGGCTGGCCGTCCACCACACGTTCAAACAGGGTAATCTTGCTGTGAACCTTCAAATTGGGCAGACCATACAGCACATGACAGCCCGCCCGGCGCAGGCGCTCGCCCCAGTACAAATTGTTTTCTTCGTCAAAACGGGCGTGGGCCTCAAACAGCACAGTCACATCCTTGCCGTTTTCCGCCGCCTGGGCCAGCGCCGCCACAATGGGGCTGTTGCCGGACACACGATACAGGGTCTGCCTGATCGCCCGCACGGTGGGATCCTCCGCCGCCCGCTGCATCAGATGCACCACCGGCGCAAAGCTGTGGTAGGGATGGTACATCAGCCAGTCCTGACGGTCAATCTGGTCAAACACATCGTCGCCCATCAATTCGGCAATTTCCACGGGAGCAGCCGGGGTATACTTGAGATCGGCCCGTTTCACAATCCCGTACAGGCCCATCATCATCTTATTCAAATCCAGCGGGCCGGTGACCCGGTAGCGGCGCTCCCGCTCCACCTGAAACGCTTTCATCAGCAGGGTCAGCATTTCCTCGCTCATGCATTCCTCGGCTTCCAGCCGCATGACCCGTCCATCGGGGCGCTTGCCCAGCATTTCCCGCACGGCGGGCTCCACGTCCTCCTCGGTGCGCTCCTGCACGGGAAAGTCCTGGTTGCGCAGGATGCGGAAAGCCGCCGCGTGCTCCACCTCGTCCCGGGGAAACAGCCGGGGCAGATTGTGGCGCACCACGTCCTCCAGCCGAATCAGCCGTTGCACATCCTTGTCATGAGAAATATCGAACAGGCGCGGCAGGGCCGTGGGCAGGGCAATCAGCTTAAACTGCGCGTCCTTTTTGCGGCCATGGGTCAATTTGACGCAAAAATACAGCTGTTTCTGGCGGCGGCGGCTTTCCTGAAAGTCCTCCACCTTCAAGTAGGGGCGAATGTCTTTTTCAAACAGACGCTTTTCCCGGGCGGCGTCCTCCGCGTCCAGGGAAAAGGCGGGATACAGCTGCACCCCTTCCAGATACAGTTCGCTGCGAAGCCCCTCGTACAAAATATACTGCACGTTATTCTGCCGAAGAATTTCTTTATTGATTTTGCGGTACAGCTTTACCGCTTTTTCATGATTTTTGCCTTCCCGGCGGCGGCCGTGAGCGCCCTCATATACGCCGTGATAGCGAACCTGCATGAACTCATCCAGGTTGGAGGTAACAATGGAAAGGAATTTGGCGCGCTCCAAAAGAGGATTATCCGGGTTGTCCGCCTCCGCCTGCACCCTGCGGTTAAATTGCAGCCAGCTAAGCTCGCGGTTCTGCGTCGTTTTTTTCTTTCCCGTGTGCGCCGTAGCCATGGTGCATCTTCCTCTCGTGCAAAGGTATCAATCATTATTATAGCACAGGTTTCAGCCATCGTAAAGCGCCAAACAACCTGCGCAAAGCCTTTGTGTTTTTGCGAATTTTGCTACTTTTGCCAAGACAACACTTGGCAGCGTATTTTGCCGCCGCGGGGTCAAAATAGCCATGAACCGATCATGAGGAGGTGAACGACAAATGGCAAACCAGCAAAACGCCAATCGCCCCGAGCTGCCCCAGGCCCGCGAAGCTCTGGACAACATGAAGTATGAGATTGCCCGGGAACTGGGCATCAACCTGAAGCAGGGCTACAACGGCGACCTGAGCGCCCGGGACAACGGTTATGTAGGCGGCTACATGGTCAAAAGACTCATCGAGCAGGCGGAGCGGCAGATGGCCTCCCAACAGCGCTAAGGTTCCCAAATTAAGAATGAGGTGAAGGAAAAATGTATCAGAATCAGCAGAGCAGCACCCAGCGCACCATGGTACCCGAAGCCAAGCAGGCCCTGAACAACATGAAGTTTGAAATCGCCAACGAACTGGGCATCAACCTGAAGCAGGGCTACAACGGCGACCTGCCCAGCCGTCAGGCCGGCTACATCGGCGGCTATATGGTAAAGCGCCTGATTGAAAACGCCGAGCGTGCCATGAGCGGCGCGCAGAAGTAAGCGCCATAACCGGAGCGGCTGCGGACGGCATGTCTACAGCCGCTCTTTTTTGGCGCGTTTCTTTTTCACAAATGCAAAATCCCCTGTTTCAGGCAGGAAAAAGCCGCTGTCCGGGCGAAAATTTATAGGCTGTATCCTGGCAAAAAGGCGGTGTGACGTATGAAGCAATTTCCCATGATCGGTATTTCCGGCAGTATAACCAAGGAAGAAACCCAATATTATATTCTGCGTTCCTATACCCGGGCGCTGACGGAATCCGGCGCGGTGCCGGTGCTGCTGACGGCGGACATGACGGATAGCCAGCTGCTTTCCTGTGCAGACCGGCTGGACGGCCTGCTGTTCGCCGGGGGCAACGATCTGGCCCCGGATTTATTCCACGAAAATCCCCATCAGGCCATCGGCGAGGTGAACCCCCTGCGGGACCAGCTGGAGCTGCGGCTGGCCAGGGCCGCCATGGACCGTCAGCTGCCCGTGTTGGGCATTTGCCGGGGCATTCAGCTGCTGAACGTGGCGCTAGGCGGCAATCTGTGGCAGGACCTGCCCAGCCAGAACCCGTCCTCCTTCCGTCATCAGCAAACCTGCCCGCCGCAATACCCCAGTCATGAGATCCATGTGGAGCCGGGCACTTTGCTGCACCGCCTGCTGGGCGAGGAACAAATCCGGGTCAACAGCTTCCATCATCAGGCGGTGCGGGAAGCCGCGCCGGAGCTGTCCGTGTGCGCCTATGCCAACGACGGCGTGATCGAGGGAGTAGAACACCCTGATCTTCCCTTTTTCCTAGGGGTGCAGTGGCATCCGGAGCGCACCTTCCATCAGGACGCTTCCTCCCGCGCCGTTTTTGCGGGCTTTGTGGAGGCCGCCCGTTCATGAAGCGTTTTCTTCTCATTCTGTTGGTCTTATGCCTGCTAACCCCCTCCGCCCTGGCGGCTGGCAAGGGCTATACCGTGCGAAACGGGGACCGGGACACGCCCAGCGTGGCCCTGACCATTGACGACTGCATCAACATGGACCAGGTGCAGCGGGCAGTGGAGCTGTGCAGGCAGTACAATGTGCAGGTTACCTTTTTTGTGGTGGGAAAAAGCCTGCGTACCCAGGACCGGCAGCTGTGGCAGGACGCGCTGGACGCGGGCTGTGAAATCGGCAACCACACCTGGAGCCATTCCATGCTGCCCGCCCTTTCCACGGACCTGATTCATTATGAGATGAAGCAGACCCAGGTGAAGCTGGACGAGGTATTGGGCTATCATTATCCCATGCAGGTGATGCGTCCGCCCTGGGGCAAGCTGACCCAGCGGCAAAACGCCATCAGCGACAAGCGGGTGGTGGACGCCATCGAGGCCGAGGGCTACCTGCACGCCGTCAAATGGGACGTCAGCCAGACGGACGCGGAAAAGGCGCTGAAAAAGGTGCGAAACGGCAGCATCCTGCTGTATCACGCCAACCAGAAGGATTTGGACTGCCTGGAAACACTGATCCCCGCCCTGCTGGAGCAGGGCTACGCCTGCGTTACCGTCAGCCAGCTGCTGGGGCTGGAGGCTGTAAAGGCGGAATAAAAGAACGGCTGGAGCGCATCATTGTTCCCAGCCGTTTTACGTCAATCAAACATCTTATGGTAAACCGGATCCATATCCAGGGTGGCAAAGTAGTCCCGTGGCTCCTCCGCCCGGCGAATCAGCCGGAAGGAGCCGTCCATGCAGCGCAGCACTTCCTTGCAGCGCAGCTTGCCGTTGTAATTGTATCCCATGCTCAGCCCGTGAGCGCCGGTATCGTGAATCACCAGCAGATCGCCCACGCGGGGATTGGGCAGGGGGCGGTCAATGGCAAACTTGTCGTTGTTTTCGCACAGGCTGCCGGTTACGTCCGCCACATCGTCGTGGGGCAGGTTTTCCTTGCCGGGCAGGGTAATGTGGTGATACGCCCCGTACATGGCCGGGCGCATCAGGTCGCAGGCGCTTGCGTCCAGACCCAGATAGTGCTTGTGGGTGCGCTTCTCGCTTAAAATGTGGGTTACCAGCCAGCCGTTGGGGCCGGTCATATAACGGCCCAGCTCCGTCTTGATGGCAACCCCGGTAACGCCCCGTTCCGTAAACGCCTTGTGATAGTTTTCCGCCACGCCCCGGCCGATGGCCTGAATATCCGCCGCCTTCTGCTCCGGCCGGTAGGGAATGCCAATGCCGCCGGACAGGTTGATAAAGGACAGCTCCAGACCGGTTTCATCCATCAATTCCAGACCGGTTTGAAACAGCAGCCCCGCAAGGGTCGGATAATACGCCGGGTCGGTGGTGTTGCTGCTTAAAAAGCTGTGCAGACCAAACCGTTTTGCGCCATAGCCCTTCAGCGCCGTCAGCGCCTGGGTCAGCTGCCGGCGGGGCATGCCAAATTTGGCCTGGCCCGGGTCGCCCATAATGGTGTTGCCGATGCGGAACAGGCCGCCCGGATTAAACCGCAGGCAGATTTCCTCCGGAATGCCTCCGTTTTGCCGCAGCAGCTCCACATGGGTCAGGTCGTCCAGATTCACATATGCCCCCAGCTTGCGGGCCAAGCGAAATTCCTGAGCGGGCACATCGTTGGCGCTGAACATGATATCCGTTCCATGAAAGCCGCAGGCGTCCGCCAGCATCAGCTCCGTCAGGCTGGCGCAGTCCACGCCGCAGCCTTCGTCCTGCAAAACGCGCAGCACGCTGGGGTTGGGCAGAGCCTTTACCGCGAAATACTCCCGAAACTCCGGCACGCCGGAGAAAGCGGCCTTCAGTTGTTGGGCCGTCTGGCGAACGCACCGTTCGTCATACAGATGAAAGGGCGTGGCAAACTGCTTTGCCGCTTTTTCAAAGACCGTATCGTCTAACGAAAAATTGGGCACGGATGAATCCTCCCCCCCATTTTCTAATTGCGCAGGCTGTGCAGCGGCGCGGGAATGCGGCCGCCCCGCTGAATAAACTCGTCGTTGCAGGCAGTGTTTACCGGCATAATGGGCGCGTAGCCAAACAGGCCGCCAAAATTAACGGTGTCCCCCGCCTTTTTGCCCGGCACGGGAATAACGCGCACGGCGGTGGTTTTGTTGTTGACCATGCCAATGGCCGCCTCGTCGGCGATAATGCCCGCAATGGTGTTGGCGGATGTGTCGCCGGGAATGGCAATCATGTCCAGCCCCACGGAGCATACGCAGGTCATGGCCTCCAGCTTTTCAATGGTCAGGCAACCCGCCTGGGCCGCCTCGATCATGCCAATATCCTCGCTGACCGGGATAAACGCTCCGCTCAGGCCGCCCACATGGCTGGACGCCATAACGCCGCCCTTTTTGACCATGTCGTTCAGCATGGCCAGAGCGGCGGTGGTGCCGGGCGCCCCCGCCATTTCCAGTCCCATCTCGCTGAGAATATAGGCCACGCTGTCCCCCCGGGCCGGGGTGGGAGCCAGTGACAAATCCACAATGCCATAGGGCACGCCCAGACGCTTGGCGGCCTCCTGGGCCACCAGTTCGCCCACCCGGGTAATTTTAAAGGCCGTGCGCTTGATGCACTCCGCCAGCACGTCAAAGGGCTGGCCGTGCACCTCCTTCAGGGCACGCTGCACCACGCCGGGGCCGCTGACACCCACGTTGACCACGCACTCCGGCTCCCCCACGCCGTGGAAGGCTCCCGCCATAAAGGGGTTGTCCTCCACCGCGTTGGCAAACACCACAATTTTGGCGCAGCCAAAGCCGTCGCTGTCCGCCGTCAGCCGGGCGGTTTCCTGAATGACATGGCCCATTTTGCGCACAGCGTCCATATTGATGCCGCTGCGGGTGGACCCAACGTTTACGCTGCCGCAAAGCCGTTCGGTTTTGGCGAACACCTCCGGCATGGCGTCCAGCAGGGTTTCCTCCGCCCGGGTGGAGCCCTTGTGCATCAGCGCGCCGAAGCCGCCGATAAAATTGACCCCGACCTGCGCCGCCGCCTTGTCCAGCGCCACGGCGATCACCGCGGGATCGCTTCCGCTGATCATGCTCACCGGGGTTACGCTGATGCGCTTATTCACAATGGGCACGCCCAGCTCGCTTTCCAGTTCGCAGCCCACCCGCACCAGGTTTCTGGCCAGACGGGTCACCTTTTCATAAACGGCCTCGGCCGTTTCGCGGTCGGTATTGCGCCTGCAGTCCAGCAGGCTGATGCCCATGGTAATGGTGCGAATGTCAAAGTGCTGCTCATGCACCATCTGCATGGTTTGCAAAATCTCGTTTGTCTCAATCATGTGCCGTCACCTCAAATGCGGTGCATCGCGTCAAAAATATCGGTGCGCTGGATGGAAATGGCCTCGCCCAGCTCGTCGCCCACCTGGTTCATGCGCTGGGCAATCTCCTGAAAGCTGGCCTGGGCGGCGGTGATATCCACAATCATCAGCATGGTAAAATAACCGTCCAAAATGGTTTGGGATATTTCCAATACATTGATATTCATTTCAAACAGCGCGGTGCTTACCTTGGCGATAATGCCGGGCCGGTCGATTCCAGTTACGGACACAAGAGCTTTTTTCATAGCGGCCAACATCCTCCTTCGGGTGAAATATGACTTTCCTACCATAACGCGGCGGGGGACGGCTGTCAATGGGCGCGGCTCGGTTTTTTGCAAAAAAACAAAAGGAAAAAATGTACGAGAATGCGCCGCAAAGGCAAAAAATCTCTTGCAAAAGCCATACGGCTATGCTATAATCGGTTTTGCGGTTTGATGAAAACCCACAGCATGCGCAAAAGAGGTGAAAATGCGTGAAAGAAAAGATCCATCCCAAATATGGCAAGTCCATCGTCCGTTGCGTATGCGGTGAGACGTTTGAGACGGGGTCGGTCAAGCCCGAACTGAAGGTTGAAATCTGCTCCAAGTGCCATCCTTTCTTTACCGGCAAGCAGAAGCTGGTTGATACCGGCGGACGTGTTGACCGTTTCAAGAAGCGTTTCAACATGGAATAAGCCATTCAAAAGAGCGCCCAAGGGCGCTCTTTTTGATTTTTTGAAAAGCGTTTTGTGAAGGATGTGTAAACAACCGTTCTTCCCCGCCCCCTCGGCAGGAAAGCCCTTTTGTTATGTCGAAATACAATCACAGCGCATTGGGCGCTAAGAAAGGAAACGATGCACATGAGCAGTAAGCAGACGCAAAAGCGTGTGGATATCGGCGGCCAGGCCGTCATGGAAGGCGTTATGATGAAGGCTCCCGACGCCATCGCCGTATCCGTGCGCCGCCCGGATGGCACCATTGTGACCAAGCGCCGGGAATATATTCCCCTGTCCCGGAAACACCGCTGGATGGGCTGGCCCTTCATTCGCGGCATGGTCAATTTTGTTACCATGCTCAGCATGGGCATGGGCGTTTTGCAGGAAAGCACCGATATGCTGGGCATTCTGGACGAGGAACCCACCAGGTTTGAAAAATGGCTTGCCAAAAAGCTGGGCAAGGGCATTGATAAAATCGTTATGGGTACAGCCATTGTGCTGGCCGTTGTGCTGTCGATAGGGCTGTTTTTTGTCATTCCCGAGCTGGTGGCCCAGCTTCTGCGCAAAGGCATCAGTCAGAATTGGCTGGTCAACCTGCTCAGCGGACTGGTGCGCATTTTGATTTTGATTGCCTACATCCTGTTTTGCGGCGCGGTTCCCGATGTGCGGCGCACCTTTGAATACCACGGCGCGGAGCACAAAACCGTATACTGCAACGAGCATAACCTGCCCCTGACGCCGGAAAACGCCCAGCAGTTCACCACCCTGCACCCCCGCTGCGGCACCAGCTTTTTGCTGATTGTCTTTGTTATCTCCATCGTCATGTTCACCCTGGTGGGCTATCAGGGCAGCAACTACTTCCTGCGTTTGGGCAGCCGATTGCTGCTGCTGCCGGTGGTGGCGGGCATCAGCTACGAGGTGCTCAAGGGCCTGGCCCATTCGGAAAGCACCTTTGCCAGGGTGCTGCGCTGGCCCGGTATGCAGATGCAGCGGCTGACCACCCGCCAGCCTACCAACGAAATGCTGGAGGTGGCCATCGTATCCATGAACGTGGCGCTGCATGGTCTGCCCGAGGGCTGCGAAACCACTCCCGAAGGCTACACCATCATTCACGACTACCGGGTTGCCGACCCTGAACTGCGCAAGCAAATTCAGAAGGACTGAACCATGACCATCAAAGAGGCCCTTTCCCTTGGCGAAAGCACCCTTTCCCAGGTGCCCGATCCGCAGGTGGACGCGCGGCTGCTGCTGGCCCATGTGACCGGCAGAGACGGCCTGCGCCTGCTCCTGTCGGGCACGGACGAACTAACCCCTCAGCAGGAGCAGCGTTATACGTCGCTCCTGCTTTGCCGTGCCCAAAGGACGCCTCTGCAATACCTGACCGGCAGCCAGTGCTTTTACGGACTGGATATTCAAACGGATGCCCGGGCGCTGATTCCCCGTCCTGAAACGGAACTGCTGTGCGAACTGGGCCTGCGTTTCCTGCGGGGCCGTTCCTCCCCCATCGCGCTGGATTTGTGCACAGGCAGCGGAGCCATTGCCGTTACCTTAAAGCATGAATGTCCCGCCGCGCAGGTACACGCCGCCGACCTGAGCCGGAACGCGCTGGATCTGGCCCGGGCAAACGCCCAAAAAAGCAACACGGATATTGTCTTTCATCAGGGCGACCTGTTTCAGGCCGTACCCGGCCTGCGCTTTGATCTGATTTTGTCCAACCCGCCCTATATTCCCAGCCGGGACTGCCGGACCCTGCAGCCGGAGGTTCTGCGCGAACCGCTGATGGCTCTGGACGGCGGCGTGGACGGGCTGGATTTTTACCGCCGCATCGCTGGCGAAGCGGCGGCTTTTCTGCTGCCCGGCGGTATGCTGGCGATGGAGGTTGGGGACGGCGAGGCCCGGGCCGTCAAAAGCCTGCTTGAAGCCGCCGGTTTTCATAACGTGGCTGTGCATAACGACCTGGCGGCATTGCCCCGCATGGTATCCGCCAATTTCACATAGCGCCGCTGGATTCTCTTTTTCTCAGCAGCGCTAAGGAGTGACGAAAACCGTGTTTGAAAAATTTGATTGGATGATGGGCCGCTATCAGGAGCTCAGCGAAGCGGTCAGCCAGCCGGATATCATCGCCGACCAGGCCCGCTGGCAAAAGCTGCTGAAGGAACGGGCCAGCCTGGAGCCCGCCGTAGAGGCTTACCAGGCCTACCAAAAGACCCTGAAGGAGCTGGAAGAAGCCAAAGAACTGCTGTTCCAGCCGGAGATGGTCGATCTGGCCCAAATGGAAATCACTGAACTGGAAGAAAAACAGGCGGAGCAGGAGCATCAGTTGAAAATTCTGCTGCTGCCCAGGGACCCGGACGCGGACCGCAACGTGGTGATGGAAATTCGTCCCGGAGCGGGCGGCGATGAGGCCGCGCTGTTTGGCGCGCTGCTGCTGCGCATGTACACCCGGTACGCCGAGCGTCACCGCCTGAAGCTGGAAGCCGTCAGCTATAACATGACCGAGCTGGGCGGCGTAAAGGAAGCCGTGTTTACCATCAGCGGCCAGGGCGCCTACAGCCTGCTCAAGTACGAAAGCGGCGTGCACCGGGTGCAGCGCGTTCCCTCCACCGAGGCGGGCGGCCGCATTCACACCAGTACCTGCACCGTGGCGGTGCTGCCCGAGGTGGAGGACGTGGAGGTGGACATCAACCCCGGCGACCTGCGCATCGACGTGTACCGTTCCACCGGCCACGGCGGCCAGTGCGTCAACACCACCGACAGTGCCGTGCGCATCACCCACCTGCCCACCGGACTGGTGGTCACCTGTCAGGATGAAAAAAGCCAGATTAAAAACCGGGCCAAGGCTTTGCAGGTGCTGAAAAGCCGTCTGTACGACAAGTTCCGGTCCGAAAAGGACAGCGAATACGCCGCCAACCGCAGGGGCCAGATCGGCACCGGGGACCGCAGCGAGCGTATCCGCACCTACAACTTTCCCCAGGGCCGGGTTACCGACCACCGCATTGGCCTGACGCTGTACCAAATCGACAGCATTATGGACGGCGATCTGGATGAAATCATCGAGGCGCTGACCCTGGCCGAGCAGGCCCAAAAGCTGGAGGAACTGACCCAGGCTTAACAGAAAGAAGGCGTTTGCCATGGAAACCAAACTGATGCAGCCCACGGACGACGCGCTGCGGGAGGCCGCCCATATTTTGCAGGCAGGCGGGCTGGTGGCCTTTCCTACGGAAACGGTATACGGCCTGGGAGCCAACGCGCTGGACGAACAGGCCGTTCGCGCCATCTTTGCCGCCAAGGGCCGCCCGGCGGATAACCCGCTGATTGTGCATGTACCGACCATTGAGGACGCGGAGCCCCTGTGCTACATTGACGAGCGGTCCCGCCAGGTCATGCGGCGCTTCTGCCCCGGGCCATTGACCCTGCTGATGCCCAAAAAGCCCTGCATTCCCGAGGCTACCAACGCCGGTCTGGCCAGCGTTGCGGTGCGCATTCCCTCCCATCCGGTGGCCCAGAAAATGCTGCGGGCCTGCAAGGTGCCTGTGGCCGCCCCCAGCGCCAATACCTCCGGCAAGCCCAGCCCCACCACCGCCCAGCACGTCTACCATGATCTGCATGGCAAGCTGCCCCTGATTCTGGACGGGGGCGAATGCCAGGTAGGGCTGGAAAGCACGGTGGTGGACATGAGCGGAGACATTCCCACTGTGCTGAGGCCCGGCGGCGTTACGCCGGAAATGCTGCTGGAGGTGCTGGATCAGGTACGGGTAGCCGACAGCGTGCTGCGTCCCCTGCAAAAAGGCGAAAAAGCCCTGTCGCCCGGTATGATGTATAAGCACTACGCCCCCGGCGGCGAGCTTTGGATGGTGCGGGGCCAGCCCCAAAACGTGCAGCGCTGCTGTCTGAAGCATTACCGGCAGGCGCTGGCGGAGGGCAAAAATGTGCGCATTCTGGCCTTTGAGGAGCATCTGCCCGCCTACGCGGGGGCCAAAGCCCTGTCCATCGGCTCTCTGGCCCAGCCGGAAACCGTTGGACATAAGCTGTTTGCCCTGCTTCGGCAGATGGACGACGAAAAAGTGGATACCCTATTTTGCGAAGTGCTGCCCGCTCAGGGCTTTGGGCTGGCCATTATGAACCGCCTGTGCCGGGCGGCGGCCTTTCGCACCATCGAGGCGGATGAAGAATGAAAACAGTCCTGTTTGTCTGTACCGGCAATACCTGCCGCAGCCCCATGGCCGCCTGCCTGTTCAATGACCTGGCCCGCCGAAGCGGTCAAAAGGCGCGCGCCTTATCCGCAGGTATCGGGGCGGTGGACGGTCTGCCCGCCTCCCAGGGAGCCCGGCGGGCCATGGCTCGCCGGGGGCTGAGTCTGGAAGGGCACGCCTCCCAGGAGCTGACCGAGGACCTTTTGCAAAAGGCGGACCTGGTGGTGGGCATGACGGACCGGCATGTGGCTCTGGTACGGGCCATGGGGGCAAAATCGCCCCTGTATGCCTTTGACGATCCGCCCATTACCGACCCCTATGGAGGCGGCGACGACGTATATGAACAGGCGGCCCGGGATATTCAGCGGCAGCTGCCCGCGCTGATGCAACAATTAGAATCCTAAGGAGGTACACATGAAGCTGACATTTTTGGGCGCGGCCCACGAGGTAACCGGCAGCCGTTTCCTGCTGGAGGCCTGCGGCAAACGAGTGATGGTGGACTACGGCATGGAGCAGGGCGTGGATTTGTACGAAAACGCCCCCCTGCCCGTGGCGGAAAATGAAATTGACTTTGTCTTTCTCACCCATGCCCACATTGACCACAGCGGCTACCTGCCTCTGCTGTGCAAGCGCGGGTTTAACGGCCCCATCTTTACCACTGATGCGACAACGGACCTGTGCCGCATTATGCTGCTGGATTCGGCCCACATTCAGGAAAGCGACGCGGAATACAAAAACCGCAAGAACCAGCGCAGCGGCCAGCCGCTGGTGGAGCCGCTGTATACCGAGCAGGACGCGCTGCGGGTATGCGAGCATTTTCATCCCTGCCATTACGATGAAAGCGTGCAGGTGTGCGACGGCATTGCCATTCGCATGGTAGACGCGGGCCATCTGCTGGGCTCCGCCTCCATCGAGGTTACCGTTACCGAGGACGGTGAGGAAAAGGTCATCGTTTTTTCCGGCGACATCGGCAACCTGAATCAGCCCCTGATTCGGGACCCGGAATACCTGCACCGGGCGGACTATGTGGTGATGGAATCCACCTACGGCGACCGCTCCCACGGCCCAAAGCCGGACTATATCGCCGAACTGACCCGCGTTTTGCAGCAGACCTTTGACCGGGGCGGCAACGTGGTCATTCCCAGCTTTGCGGTAGGCCGCACTCAGGAAATGCTGTACTTCATTCGCCAAATCAAGCAGCAGGGGCTGGTAACCGGCCATGAGGGATTCCCGGTCTATGTGGACAGCCCTCTGGGCATTGAGGCCACCCATGTCTTTAACGAAAACACTCTGGAATGCGCCGATATCGATACCATCGAGCTGATTCGCAAGGGCGTCAACCCCATCAGCTTTGACGATTTGAAAATCGCCTCTACCTCCGAGGAAAGCAAGCTGATCAACGACGACCCCACGCCCAAGGTGATTCTTTCCGCCAGCGGCATGTGCGACGCGGGCCGCATCCGCCACCACCTGAAGCACAACCTGTGGCGGCCGGAATGCACCATTCTGTTTGTGGGCTACCAAAGCGTGGGCACCCTGGGCCGCAGTCTGGTGGACGGAGCCAGGCAGGTGAAGCTGTTTGGCGAAACCATCAGCGTGCAGGCGCAAATTGGAAAGCTGGCGGGCATCAGCGGCCACGCGGACGATCAGGGCCTGCTGCGCTGGGCCTCCGCCTTTGACCCCAAACCCACCCATGTCTTTGTGGTCCATGGGGACGACCAGGTCACCGACCTGTTTGCCGACCGCCTGTATGACGAACTGGGCATTCCCGCCCACGCCCCCTATAACGGGGAAAGCTGGAGCCTGACGCCCCTGGAAAAGCTGTGCGACGGCAACGAGGAACGCCTGAAAAAGCCCGCCAGAGACGTGGCCGCTATGGACGCGGCCCAGCCAAGCCAGGCCCCGGCCTATGCCGCTGGCAAGAAGCAGATCAAGCAGGCCCACAAGGCGGTCAACCGCAGCACCACTTACGGCCAGCTGCTAACCGCAGGCGAAAAGCTGATGGACGCGATTCGCTCCATGCAAAACCGCAGTGCCAAGGAGCAAAGCAAGCTGACCAAGCTGATTGGGCAGCTGCTGAAGCGGTTTGGATAAGCCGGCAAACGGTCAAAAGCAGCCCGAAGAAGAACGCTTCTTCGGGCTTTTGCTTTATAAAGATTTGCGGCGAATTCAGGCTTGCGCTCAGCCTTCCACCCGCAGCAGGCTTTCCACCGTGGCCACATCCGGCGACAGCGCCGCCAAAGCCTGCCGCATGGCCGCCTCGGCCGCCTTGTGGGTAATAAACACCAGCGTCGCGTGGCCGCCGGACCGCTGGTCGGTCTGCTGCATGGCCTTAATGCTTACGTCATGGTCGGCAAAGGTCTGGGCAATGTGGCTTAGCGCGCCGGGACGATCCTGCGCCAGCACCCGCACATAAAAAGCGCTTTTCCAGTTGGTGTTGTTCTGCAGGCCCACCGCCGGGTTGGGCTCGTTATCAAAGGTAGGGTACAAATGCTTCTGGGCGCTGGCGGCCCGCACCAGATCGCTGACAATGGCGCTGGCTGTGGGCAAATCCCCCGCGCCCCGGCCCATGAACATCATCTCCCCGCAGGCGTGACCATGCAGGAATACCGCGTTAAAGGAACCGGAGATATTCGCCAGCGGATGGTCGTTGGGAATAAAGGTGGGATGCACCCGGGTTTCCACCTGCAAGCCGTCCCGCTTGGCAATGGCCAGCAGCTTCAGGGTATAGCCCAGTTCCTGTCCATAGCGGATGTCCTCGGTCTTTACGTTGGTAATGCCCTCCACATACACGTTTTCAAAGGGCACCCGGCCATGAAAGGCCAGACTGGCCAGAATGCTCAGCTTATAGGCCGCGTCCAGCCCCTCCACATCCGTGGAGGGATCCGGCTCCGCCAGTCCCAGACGCTGCGCGTCCCGCAGCACGGTATCATAGTCCGCCCCCTCCTGACTCATGCGGGTCAGAATATAGTTGGTAGTTCCATTGACAATGCCGTAGATGCGGTTGATGCGGTTGGCCTGAAAGCTCTCCTCCAGACTGTGAATAATGGGAATGGCCCCGCACACCGCCGCCTCGTAATACAGGCCCGCTCCGCTTTTTTGGGCGGTTTTCTGCAATTCGTGCCAATGCAGGTCAAAGGCCACCTTGTTGGCGGTTACCACGGTTTTGCCGTTTTCCAGCGCGGCGGTCAGCCAGCGGTGCGCCGGTTCCTCCCCGCCCAGAAATTCCAAAACAATGGAAATATCCGGGTCGGTAATCACATCCTCCACCCGGTCGGTCAGCAGGGCGGCGGGCATATCAATTTCCCGCTTTTTGGTTACGTCCCGCACCAGCACCCGCTTTACCTGAAAGCGAAGCCCCGTGCGGTGGGCGATTTCCTCGCCAAAGCCGGACAGCAGCTTCCATACGCCGCTGCCCACGTTGCCGCAGCCCAGAAACCCAATCTTGATCAGCTTGTCCATGTTTCTCTCCTATTGATTTCGTTCGTAAATCAGACGCAGGCCCTTCAGGGTCAAAATGCCGTCCAGCTTGTCAATGATACCGGCCTCCTCGGCCACAAGGCGGGCCATGCCGCCGGTGGCGACAACCAGAGCGTCCGGTGCGCCCAGCTCCTTGCGGAGGCGCTGGACCAGATAATC
>ERZ1026860.736-NODE-736-length-19394-cov-4.453229_pt1 | contig 19394 bp, 21 predicted proteins | sample MGYA00380160_ERZ1026860 | MGnify/ENA primary metagenome ERZ1026860 (study PRJEB33269, sample SAMEA4719796) | human gut metagenome | biome: human-associated habitat; feature: organic feature; material: feces | place: Cameroon | collected 2013-10 ... | reverse complement strand
ATTCTTTTGATAAAAATCAAGACATCATCACCAACGACGAAGAATGATGAAAAAGACGGATTCATTTCCGTCTTTTCTTTTATGATTAGTTTTGATAGAATAGCCTTGCGTTTGTGAAAAAGACAGGCGCAGGGCGTCAGAAACCCTTTTGAATGTAGTCGCATTGCATATCGCGACTTTAAATATTTATGCCGATTTCTGCCTTAGGGCGGATGTCGGCTGAATACGGCTATCTGCCCAATAGGTCGAGCCGTGCGCATTCATACGGTTTCTGAACATCCGCCCGCTTTTAACAGCGGGTTTTGTTTTGCGGCAAAAAGGATTGTTCGGAATGATACAAAACGTTATTAAAAAATTGTTTTCCGTCCAAGGCGGAAAAGTTCAAACAATTTACCGTATTTTCGGGATAAAATTCAGACGAAGAAAATACACTTATATGATTCGAAAGCTTTATCAGTGGAAGAATTTTGAACGGCAGGAACGGATTTTCGCCGCTCAGGGAATCAGGCTTCCGCCCGAAGCGGCATTTTTGCTTGAAGATGTTGAATTCACAACGGTTTTATTAAAAGACATTCGCCGAAAATGGCGCGGAAAGCTTTATTCCTTGGACGAAGTAAGTCCGTACAAATACTTGCAGACGCGCGATAAGCGGATTTATGCCGATTATATTCAAAAACACATTGATTTGGGTGTGTCATCGCCTGATGCTGACAAATCGCCGACCCGATTTGAAGCATTGGAAAAATCAATCGACGAAAACGGCTACGATCCGTCAAAGTGTGTGATTGTACTGGATAAGAACAACATTGTCGTCGACGGTCAGCATCGTTCATGCATTTTATATTATAAATACGGCGGAAATTACGCGGTTAAGGTCATTCGCGAAAAATCGTGTTAAAATCGGTTGCTTTTCGCGCTTAAACGGTGTAAACAGACTCCGTCAAGGTTCGACACCCCTGGAGGTCGAACAGACTTAATCATATCAAAAGGATTTGAAATTATGGCTAAAACAGTCAATATTCGCGTTAATGAACGCAAAACGGCAGGTAAGGGGGCGGCTCGTGCCGAACGTCGCGCAGGTTTGATTCCCGGTGTTATCTACGGTGAAAAGAAAGAACCCGTGATGTTTTCGATTTCCGCTCTGGATTTGGACGCGCAGCTGCGCCAGTCCGGTTTCTGGACCCGTCAATTCGAAATCGAAGTCGGCAAAAACAAATATCACGCCATTTGTCAGGACATTCAGACGCACCCGATTACGGATCGTCCGATTCACATCGATTTCCTGCGTGTTTCCGCGAACACCGAACTGCAGATCGAAGTCCCCGTCATGTACGAAAACGAATTGGCGGCTCCGGGCTTGAAGAACGGCGGCGTTTTGAACGCGATTTACCGTTCTATCGAAGTCATGTGCAAACCCAAGGATATTCCCGAAACCTTGTTCGTTGATTTGACGGGCTTGGAAATGGGCGATGTCGTGAAATTGGGCGATGTCAAGTTCCCCGCCGGCGTCAAACCCGTCGAAGACTTGGATACCACGATTGCGGCGATTGCTGCGCCTGCGGCTGAAGAAGTCGAAGAAGCTCCTGCTCCCGCGGCTGATGCTGCGGCTGCTCCTGCTGCTGCTGCGGCTCCTGCTGCGAAGTAAGGATGATTGCCGATGTTTTTGGTTGTCGGTCTTGGGAATCCCGGGGCGGAATATAAAGGCAATCGGCATAATACCGGATTTATGGCGACGGACGAAATTGTCCGTCGCTATAATTTTGGCGCGTGGAAATCCCGCTTTAACGCGCAAGTGTCCGAAGGCGTGATTGACGGTGAAAAAGTCATCGTTTTACAGCCGCAAACATTTATGAACAATTCGGGACAAGCGGTGCGCGCCGCAATGGATTTTTACAAACTGCCCGTTTCTCAAGTCATTGTTTTTCATGATGAAATGGACATTCCCGTCGGCAAGGTCAAAGCCAAAGTCGGCGGCGGCGCGGGCGGACACAACGGGCTGAAAAGCATTGACGCGCATTGTTCGCCGAATTATGCGCGCGTTCGCATCGGAATCGGACATCCCGGCGACAAAAATCTGGTTGTCAACTGGGTACTGTCGAACTTTTCGAAAGCGGACAAAGAAATTATCATCACGGAATTGGAACATGTTGCGGACGCTTTGCCGCAATTACTGGCGCACGGAACGGGTGAGTTTACGTCCAAACTGGCGCTGATTCAGAAAGGATAAAAAATGGGCTTTAATTGCGGAATCGTCGGGTTGCCGAACGTCGGAAAATCGACTTTGTTTAACGCTTTGACGTCGACCATGGCGGCGCAGGCGGCGAATTATCCTTTCTGCACGATTGAACCGAACGTCGGGCGAGTCGCCGTTCCCGACGCGCGTTTGGCGGTGCTGTCGGATTTGGCGAAATCCAAGCAGACCATCTACACGCAGCTGGAATTTGTGGATATCGCGGGTTTGGTCAAAGGCGCGTCCAAAGGCGAAGGCTTGGGCAACCAGTTTTTGGCGTCAATCCGCGAAGTCGACGCGATTGTGCATGTCTTGCGCTGTTTTGAAGACAGCGACATTACGCACGTTGAGGGTTCGATTGACCCCGTGCGCGACGCGGAAACCATAGAAACCGAATTGATGCTGGCGGATTTGGACAGTTTGGAACGCCGCATCGTGCCGTTTGAAAAGAAAGCGCGCGCGGGCGAAAAAGAGGGCAAGGAAATGGTTGCCGTCATGCAGCCCGTTTTGGACGCTTTGCGCAACGGAAAGCCCGCCCGCACCGTTCAATTCGACGACGAAGAACAGAAAAAGATTTACAAACAGCTGTTTTTGCTGACGTCCAAGCCCGTTTTGTATGTCTGCAACGTGGACGAAGCATCTGCGGCGACGGGCAACGATTTTTCGAAACGCGTCTTTGAAATGGCGAAACAGCAGGGCAACGAAGCCGTTGTCGTGTCCGCGGCGATTGAAGCCGAAGTCGCTTTGCTGGAAGACCCGACGGAACAAAAGGAATTTTTGGAAACGCTGGGATTGGCGGAAACGGGATTGAACCGCGTGATTAAAGCAGGATACAAACTGTTGGATTTGAAAACGTTTTTCACGGTCGGACCCAAGGAATCCAAAGCATGGACGATTAAAAACGGCATGACCGCGCCGCAAGCCGCGGGTGTCATTCACTCGGATTTTGAAAAGGGTTTCATCCGCGCGGAAGTCATTTCGTATCAGGACTTTGTGGACTGCCAAAGCGAAGCCAAAGCCCGCGAGTTGGGAAAACTGCGTTCCGAAGGCAAAACGTATGTTATGCAGGACGGCGACATCTGCCATTTCCTGTTTAACGTTTAGAGTGTTTTAAGAATGCGTCTGGCTTTATACGAACCCGACATTCCGCAAAACACGGGGACTTTGCTGCGTTTGGCGGCGTGCTTTAATCTGCCTGTCGACATTATTGAGCCGTGCGGCTTTATTTTCGACGACAAGCGCATGCGCCGCGCGGGCATGGACTATTTGAACATTGTCGATTACACTCGCCACGATTCGTGGGAAAAGTTTTATGCGCAGCATACGGGGCGCATTGTTTTGCTGACGACAAAAGGCGCTGAACCGCACCACCGCTTTCAATTTCAAGAATCCGACATTTTGTTGCTGGGACGCGAAAGCGCGGGCGTTCCCGACAACGTTCATCACGCCGCAGACGCGCGCTTGCGTATTCCGATGCGGGCGGACACCCGTTCCATCAACGTCGCCATGGCGGGCGCGATTGTTTTAAGCGAAGCTTTGCACCAAACGGGACATTTCGACACGTTGGTTTAAACGGAAAGACAAACGAAAAGGGCGGGATTTCAACCCCGCCCTTTGCTGTTTTCAGCCGTTAGTGTTATTTTGAATAATCCCGCTGTCCGAACAAAGCCGATCCGACGCGGACGTATGTTGCGCCCTGTTGAATGGCGACGGGATAATCCGCGCTCATTCCCATGGACAATTCGGACAATCCCGCCTGTTTTGCCAGTTTTTTCAAAAACGCGAAATGCGGCGCGGGTTCGTCGTCTACGGGCGGAATACACATTAAACCGATAATGTTCAACCCCAGTTCACGGCATTTTTCCAATAATGAAAATGTTTCACGTGGAACAATTCCCGCTTTTTGAGGTTCTTCGCCCGTGTTGACCTGAATAAAGCAAGGAATGTTTTTGCCCTGCTTTTTCATTTCTTTCGCCAGCTTTTCCGCCAGTTCGACGCGGTCGATAGTTTCGATGACATCAAACAGTTCGACCGCTTCTTTGGCTTTGTTGGTTTGCAAAGGACCGATTAAGTGCAGTTTCAGATCGGGATACTTTTCCTTTAAAGGCGGGAATTTTTCCATTGCTTCCTGCACGCGGTTTTCGCCGAAAACGCGCTGTCCCGCTTCAATCAGCGGCAGAATTTTGTCAACGCCGTGCGTTTTGGACACCGCCACCAGCACAGCGGGCTTTCTGCCGCAGTCGGTAGCGGTTTTCGCGATTTCGTTTTTTACTTCGGACAGGTTATCCATTATTCAAAACCTTTAGAATCTGACGGTTACACCCATGGTGAACAACGGCGAATCATTGGAATAATCGTCGTCTTGGCGGGCGGAGTTGAAGTTGATATAGCCGCCTTCACCATAGACGGACAGCCCTTTGGTGATATGGTAGCGCACAGCAAGCAAGCCCAGCGTGTAAACGTCTTTTTTGCCTTTTTCAAAAAAGCTGTTTGCGCGGGATTGAATCATGCTCATGCTGGTTTCCAGCGGTCCGAAGTTGTAGCCGACGCCGAAATCCCACGACACGCCTTTGGCAAGGTTGCGTCCGCCGATATAGAAATGGCGACCGATTTCATCGGACGTATTGACGACGTTGACGGAACCGCCGACGGTCAGATTGCCGCGCTGGATGCTGATGCCGCCGCCGTATTGGTGGACATTCTTTTCTTCAACATCGGTGCTGCTGTTGTAGCTCATGCCTTTAAAAGTCGGTTTGGCATAGGCATAGTTCGCACTGACGGACAAAACGGTTTTGCCGAAATCTTTGGTATACAGCGCGGCAATGTTTGCGCCGAATTTCAGCCGTGTTTCTTCGGAAACGTAAAAAGCGTCGCTTGCGGACAATCCCGCGTCGGACGGCATAACGGTTGCGCCCAGCTGCAGTCCGCCCATTTCGGGGGAAATGTAGGACACTTTCGCCGTATCGTTGTCAATAATGGAATACGTTGCGGGGTTGACGGCAAATCCGTACGGCAAGGCAATCAAATTTGTCGCATAAGTGTCTTGAATGCCCAAAGTTCCTGCATCGGGAGCGGTTACCGCCATCATGTTGGACACATTTTTGCTGTTGCCGGCGATAAAGCGTCCCGCTTTGTTGTCCCACATGAAATAGCTGAGGTCGACGTTGACATTGTCGCGAATGACATCCAAGCTCATAAAGAACGACAATTTGTTGTCTTTATTGAATTTGTAAGTGCCGACAAAATCAATTTCGCCGTCGGTAATCAGCGACGCTTTGTCATAGCCCGACAATCTGTCGGAACCGGTGCCCAACGCAGTCGGCGAAGTGGGGTCGCTTCCTTCAACATAGACGGTATTGTTTTGTTTGGCAAAACCCGCGTACCATGTCAGAAAGCCTTGAGTTTGCAATTCGAAGGATTCTTCGGCGACTGCCGTGTTCGCGCTCAACGCCGCGACGGTCGCCACGGCTGTCAGAATTTTTTTCATAAGCTGTTTCCCCTTGGTTATAAAGCAGGAAACAGCCTATCCGAAAAGGTTCAAGGCTGTAAACATAAATTTACAGCCTTTTGTTTTAAAACGTCAATTTCACACCTGCAGAGGCGGCAAAGCCCTGATTGCTCAAAGCGCGGTCGTCGCTTGCCGATTTAAAGCGCAAGTATGCCGTATCGACAAATCCGTCGACACCCGCCGCGAACGTGTAGCGGGCGGACAGCTGATATTGCGTATAGTCGTCTTTGCCGTTCGCGGTAAAGCTGTCGGCGCGCGACTGCATAAAGTTCGCGCTGGCGGCAAACGCGTTGTTTTCGTACTTGACGCCCGCTTCCCATGACGAACCGTGCGCCCCCATGGTTTGCACGGCAAGGGCGGCTTCTGCGGCAAAACGGCTGGAGTTGACAAAGTGGTACGAACCGCCGAAGCTCCATTCCCCGACGGCGAAAGCTATCCCCGCGCCGTATTCGTTCAGATTGGATTCCTTGGCGTTGATGTCGTTGGCTTTCAGGTTCGGCTTGTAGCTGGAAAACGATCCCGAAACGTCCATTCGGACGCCGTCGAAATCGTGCGTGTAAAGCGCGGTGGTGTCCACGCCGCGTTTAAAGATTTTGATGCCGTCTTTGGGAATAAGCAGATTGTCCGCGTCCTTTCCTTTGACTTTGTTGCCGGGCATCAGGCTGATGCCGAACGAAAAGCCCCCGATTTCCGGCGTGATATAAGACAGCTTGGTCGAAATGTCGTCCAAAGTCGCATACGTCGCCTTGTTATAGGAAAACAGCGCGGGAACGGAAATCAAGCGCGTAAAATCCGTTTCCTGAAATCCCATTAAACTGGCGGTCGGCGATCGCACCGCCATCATGTTGGACGCGTTTTTGACGTTGCCCGCAATGATTCTGCCGATTTTGGAATCGAAAGTCATATAGGTTTCATCGATGACCTGATTGGAAGTGTTTGAATCCGTTCCCGCTTCCAGCTGAACGACGGCGCCGGCTTTCATGCCGTTTTCAAACGTGTGCGACCCCGTAAAGTAAATTTCGGCGTCGCCCATCAAATCAAAAGTGTTATAGTCGCCGATAGCTTTTGTTTGCGCGCTCAACGGCGGAAAGCTGACGCTCATCGGGACTTTAGCCGATTTTTTTTGACGGGCGTAAGTTCCGTAAAACATCATAAATCCGCCCAATTCCAGCTCGATTACGGGGGCGGCGGCTGCCTGCCCCGCCAAAAACGGCAGCAGGGCGGCAGAAATCAATAGTTTTTTCATAGCGGTATCCTTAAACAAAAAATCTTGCGTAACTGTTGCAAACATCGCAACGAAAAGACAGCTGGCTTTTAGGCGGAAAAACTGCTATCACTTCGGGGTATAAGGAGATTGAATCATGCAGAAGTTTTTAACGGTGATGACGGGGCTTTTGACTCTGAGCGCATGCGCGGGCGACGTGAAATACGAATATCCCGAACGGGTTGACAAACGCTATGAACGTCCCACGGAATACAAACAGGAAGACCGCCTGTTCGGCGCGGACACGCTGAAATTCACTCTGGGCGGCGAAAAAGAGAAAAAACAGGAAAAACAAACGGCAAAAACGGCGGCAAAATCGCTGTGGCAGGCGGCTTTGACGGTTTTGTCCGACTATCCGCTGCAAACAGTCGACAAAGCGGACGGCTTGATTATGTCCGAATGGTTTCCGGCGGACGGACGCATGCTGAAAATCAACGCGGTGATAACGGATTCGGTCAAAATCACCGTTTTGACGCGCCAAAAATCAAAAAATCAAGCGGCTGAGGTTCAAAATTTCGACCAAAGACTTGCAGATAAAATCAAAAATGATATTCTGGCACACACACAACACTAACTTTTTTGTGAAAGCCTTGTTATGAGCGAAGAAAGATACAATTTTCGGACAACCGAAGAAAAATGGCAATCCGTCTGGGAAAAGGAAAAAGCCTTTAAAACAGAGGAAACCGGCGAAAAACAAAAATATTACGCCCTTGAAATGTTCCCGTATCCGTCGGGCAATATCCACATGGGGCATGTCCGCAACTATGCCATGGGCGACGTTGTGGCGCGGTTCAAATGCTTGCAGGGCTTTAACGTGTTGCATCCGATGGGCTGGGATTCGTTCGGGCTTCCCGCCGAAAACGCCGCTATCAAACACAAAGTCCATCCCGCGAAATGGACGCGCGAAAACATTGCCAACATGCGCAAACAGATGAAGCGTATGGGCTTGTCGATTGACTGGGACCGCGAAGTTTCAACCTGCGAAGTCGAATACTACAAGCACGAACAGAAAATGTTTTTGGATATGTTCAAGCGCGGCTTGGCGTACCGCAAAGACTCTTGGGTCAACTGGGACCCCGTGGAACAGACCGTTTTGGCGAACGAACAGGTCGTCGACGGCAAAGGCTGGCGTTCCGGCGCGCCCGTCGAAAAGCGCAAGCTGTCGCAGTGGTCGCTGAAAATCACGCAATACGCCGACGAATTGCTGGAAGATTTGAAAACGCTGACGGGCTGGCCCGAAAAAGTCCGCACCATGCAGGAAAACTGGATTGGCAAGTCGCACGGCGCGTACTTGTATTTCCCGATTGTCGGAACGGATAAAACGCTCGAAGTCTTCACCACCCGCGCCGACACTTTGTTCGGGGCGTCGTTCTGCGCGATTTCCGCCCAGCATCCGATTGCTTTGGAACTGGCGAAAACCAATCCCGAAGCCGCGAAGTTCATCAAGGAATGTGAAGCGCTCGGCACCAGCGCGGCGAATATCGAAACCGCGGAAAAGAAAGGCTTTGACACGGGACTGAAAGTCATGCACCCGTTTGCCGAAGAATTCAAAGCGTTGGGCGGCAATCCCGAATTGCCCGTCTATATCGCGAACTTTGTGCTGATGGAATACGGCACGGGCGCGATTTTCGCCTGCCCCGCGCACGATCAGCGCGACTTGGACTTTGCGCGCAAGTACGGCTTGCCCGTCCGCGTCGTTGTCGCGCACAAAAACGAAGGAACGCCTGTTGTGACCGATACGGCTTTTGCCGATATCGAGGACGGCATCGCAGTCAATTCCGCCTTTTTGGACGGCATGGCGACCAAAGACGCCATTCCCGAAATGATTAAGCGGCTGGAAAAAATCGGACGCGGCAAGGCGACCGTTCAATACCGTTTGCGCGACTGGGGCATTTCCCGCCAGCGTTATTGGGGCTGTCCGATTCCCGTGATTCATTGCGAACATTGCGGAATCGTCCCCGTTCCCGAACAGGATTTGCCCGTCGTTTTGCCCGAAGACGTCGTTTTCGACGGCAACGGTAATCCGCTGGAAAAACATCCGACTTGGAAACACACGGTTTGCCCCGTTTGCGGCAAGCCCGCTTTGCGTGAAACGGACACGTTTGACACGTTCTTTGAATCGTCGTGGTACTTTGCGCGGTTCTGCGCTCCGTTTGAAAAGGACAAGCCCTTTACGCGCGAAGCCGTCGATCATTTCCTGCCCGTCGATCAGTATGTCGGCGGCATTGAACACGCGGTTATGCACTTGTTGTACGCGCGCTTTTTCACCAAAGCTTTGCGCGACTGCGGGTATTTGAGCGCGTCCGAACCGTTCAAGGGTTTGTTCACTCAAGGTATGGTCTGCCACGAAACGTACAAGGATGTTGACGGCAACTGGCTGTTCCCGTCCGAAGTCGACAAACGCCCCGATGGCACGGCGGTCAAAGTCAGCGACGGCACGCCCGTTACGGTCGGTCGTTCCGAAAAGATGAGCAAGTCGAAATACAACCTTATCGATCCCGAAGACATCTTGAAAAACTACGGTGCGGACGCCGCCCGCGTATTCGTGCTGTCGGATACGCCGCCCGAACGCGACTTTGAATGGACGGCAGCGGGAATTGATGGCGCGTGGCGCTATGTCAACCGCTTGTGGCGCATCGCTTTGAACTGCCCCGCCGAAACCGCCAAACCCGCCGAATTGACCAAAGAAGCCGACAAGCTGATTCGTTTGACGCACAAAACGGTCGCGGCGGGGACGGAAAACTTTGAAAAGCTGCAATTCAACGTCGCTTTGGCGCGTTTGCGCGAACTGACGAACGCCGTTGCGGAAATCAAGCTTGACAACGATTCCGCAAAGTACGCTTACCGTTTCGCGTTTGAAACGCTGGTGCGTTTGCTGGCGCCTGTGACTCCGCATATCTGCGAAGAAATCTGGCATACGACGTTCGGTCATGCCGATTTGTTGGTCAAATCGTCGTTCCCCGTCGCGGACAAAGCGTATCTGGCGAACGACACGGTTACGATTGCGGTTCAGGTGCAGGGCAAACTGCGCGGCACTTTGGAATACGCCAAGGACGGCGACGAAGAAGCTTTGAAACAACAGGCTTTGGCTTTGCCGAACGTAGCGGCGCAAATCGGGGACAAACCCGTGCGCAAAATCATTGTGGTCAAGAACAAAATTGTCAATATCGTCGTTTAAGCCGATTGCGGCTCTGCTTTTATTGTCGTTAAGCGGCTGCGGTTTTCAGCCGATGTACGCCGGACAAGGGACGGACGGTTCCCTTGCCGGCGCGTCGGTCAAAGCCGAACAGGCGGCGATTTTCATTGATGAAATTCCCAACCGCACGGGGCAGCTGCTGCGCCGTGCTTTGCTGAACCGCCTGACGCCCGCGGGCGAACCCGTCAATCCGCGCTATCGGTTGTCCGTCAGCCTGTCCGACGCGACGATTTCCGAACAGGGCGTTCGCAAGGACAATCTGGCAACCCGCTATGAAATGTCGTATACGGGCAAATATACGCTGACTTCGTATCCCGACGGAAGGAAACTGGTCAGCGGCAGTACCGTTTCGCGCGCCAGTTATGACGTTCAAAAGTCGCCTTACGCGTCCCATGCGGCGGAAGAAGCGATGAAAGAACGCGTTATGCGAATTTTGGGCGACGACATCGCTTTGCGTCTGGCGGCGTATTTGAAAAGCGCGAAAAAATGAGCAAACTGACCGCCGATTCGTTTGAAGCTTTCGTCAAAGGCGGCGCAAAAACTCTGCGCGCCGTGCTGATTTACGGGCAAGACGACGGGCTGGTCGAAGAATCCCGCATCAAAGCCGCCCGCGCCGTGGTTGACGATTTGAAAGACCCGTTCCGCGCCGTGTGGCTGACGCCCGCCCAAATCAAAGAAGACATCTCCGCCCTTTCCGCCGAAGCCAACGCTTTGTCTTTGATGGGGGGGCGGCGCGTGATTATGGTGCGCGGGGCTGACAACACGCTGACGGCGGCGTTAAAGGACTTTCTGCCCGCTTACGACGGCGACGCGCTGTTGCTTTTCACGGCGGGGGCTTTGAAAACCAAAGATTCCTTGCCCGCTTTGTTTGAAAAAACGGCGGGTGCGGGCGTGTTGGCGTGCTATGCGGACGTTGAAGCGGCTGGTGTGGCAAACGTTGACGGATGCGGGAAAAACCGCCGCTCCCGACGTAATCGAATTTATTGCCGAAAACTTGGGCGCGGACAGGTTGCTGTCGCGGTCGGAATTGAACAAGCTGATTACCTATATGGGGAATGAAACCGCCATATCCATGGACGATGCGACGGCGTGCGTCGGCGATGCGTCGGCTTTGTCTGTCGACCAACTGCTTTACGCGCTGTCGGGCGGCAGTCAAGCCGAACTGCATCAAACGCTTGACCGCCTGTTTGCCGAAGGCGAAAGCCCGATTTCTCTGTTGCGCGCTGCAAGCATGCATTTGAAACGCTTTCACATTGTTTTGGGAAAAATCGAAGACGGCGGTTCCGCGGAAGACGCGGTTAAGGCATTGTTTTTGCACTTCAAGCGCGTCAATCAGTTCAAAGAACAGTTGTGCTTGTGGAATTTGGCGAAAATCGGGCGCGCGATGGATTTGCTGACCCAAGCCGAACAAGACTGCAAAAAAACGGGACGGCCGCAGCAGCTGACGGTCGCCCGCGTGTTTATGCAAATCGCCGCGCAGGCAAGGAAATAAACAAGAGCTAAGCGTATACGCGTTACATATATCTTTGGGCAACGGGGCGGATGCTTCTTATAGGTATTCTCCGCGACCGTTTTTGTAAGTACCGCAAAGCAACCAGATTAAATCCAGAAGAACGCCTATTCCGAGAATACCGCCGGTAAGAAAATATAAAAAACCTAAAAATACAGATCCGGTATAAAAACGGTGAAAACCGAGCCAACCGAAAAACAAACACAGAATAAAAGCGATTGTTGGGGATTGAGAAGATTTGGTTTGGCTGTCATTATCCTTATAAATGTGAATGATTGTTGTGCCGTCTTTATCGGAAGCAGGCTCGTTTTCGGCTAATGCTTTATTTTTTTCAATATCGAATTCTTCATCTGTCAGAATCCCTTTTTCTTTTAGTTCCGCCAACTTTTCCAGTTTTTCCAAGTTCATGACACTTCTCCGATATCGATTAAACAAAAAACGCCTTGGTCAGGCGGTCGGGAAGTAGAAAAAACATAATCTTTATTAAAGATATTTTCTAAGCTTCTGTGCCTGTTAAGACACAGCCGGCAGGATACGCAATAACGGCAATCCGTTCAATCAAAAAATAAAAGGCTCGGTTTCCCCGAGCCTTTTTAGCGTTATCCGAATACTTTTTTGAAAATGAAATCGATTTGCGCGGTGTAAAAGTTTAAATCGAACAAAGCTTCCAGCTGTTCCTTTGTGATGACGTTCATCACGTCCGCGTCGGATTCCAGCAAGTCTTTGAACGTTCCTTCGTTCGCCCAAACTTTCATCGCGTTTCTTTGCGTCAGCTTGTACGCGTCTTCGCGTTTCAGCCCCAAGTCGACCAGCGCCAGCATGACGCGCTGAGAGAAAATCAGCCCTTTCAAACGGTTCAGGTTATTCATCATATTTTCGGGATAGACCAGCAGCTTTTCTACAATGCCCGCCAAACGGTTCAGGCAGAAATCCAGCCCTATCATCGCGTCGGGGGCGATAATGCGTTCGTTCGACGAATGGGAAATGTCGCGTTCGTGCCACAAAGCGACGTTTTCCATCGCGGGAATGGTGTAAGAGCGCAACAGCCGCGCCAATCCCGTCAGATTTTCGGACAATACGGGGTTGCGCTTGTGAGGCATGGCGGACGATCCCTTTTGTCCCGCGGAAAAATATTCTTCGGCTTCGCGGACTTCTGTGCGCTGCAAGTGGCGGATTTCAATCGCCAAGCGTTCAATCGACGACGCGACGACGCCGACGGTCGCGAACAAAACGGCGTAGCGGTCGCGGGGAATGACTTGGGTCGAAACGGGTTCGGGGGTCAATCCCAATTTTTCCGCGACGTACTGTTCGACACGCGGGTCAATCGTCGCAAAAGTGCCGACCGCGCCCGAAATCGCGCAAGTGGAAACTTCTTTGCGCGCCAGCTCCAAGCGGTGCTTGTTGCGCTCGAATTCGGCGTAAAAGCCCAACATTTTCAGCCCGAACGTCGTCGGTTCGGCGTGAATGCCGTGACTGCGCCCGATGCAAAGCGTGAATTTGTGTTCTTCGGCGCGCTTTTTCAACGCCGCCAGCAGCCTGTCCATGTCTTTGAGCAAAATGTCGACGGATTGCGTCAGGCGCATGTTGAACGATGTGTCCAAAACGTCCGAAGACGTCATGCCTTGGTGCATGTAACGCGCGCTTTCGCCGACGTTTTCGTCGACGTTTGTCAGAAAAGCGATGACGTCGTGTTTGACTTCGGCTTCGATTTCGTCGATGCGCTTGGGATCGAATTTGCCTTTGGCGCGGATGTCGTCGACGGCTGATTGCGGGATTTTCCCAAGCTTTGCCAACGCTTCGCACGCGCACGCTTCGATTTCAAACCACGTTTGGAATTTGTTTTCGTCCGACCAGATTTTTGCCATTTCGGGGCGCGAGTAACGGGGAATCATTGTTTTTTTCCTTTAACCGAGTTCTGAAAATGATTACAATACAATGTAATATGACTGAAGGAGAAAAAAATGCAAACACAAACCGTCATTCGTGCCGTTGATTATGTTCCCGCCAAAGCGGATGTGGCTGAAAATCCCGACGTAATCGCCGAAGACGTCGTAACGCGGCTGTTCGGCGCATCCCCCGACTACACCCGTCCCGAATACGAAAAATTGTGGCAGGAGGTTTTCGACGCCAATGAAGACGCGACAATCGCTTATTGCCGCGAAAAGGGAATCGACGTTTTGGACGACGCCGGAAATCCCATCGAAAAATGGCGCGATATCGCCGTTATGCTCAAAGCCGTCGATGCGGGTCTGTTGAAAAAAGACTAAAGCGGATTGGACACCAGACCGTCGACCAGCTTCGGTTCAAACCACGTCGATTTCGGGGGCATGACTTGTCCCGAATCCGCAACGGCGGTCAATTCCGTCATCTGTGTCGGATAAAGCGCGAACGCGACAGCCATTTCTCCGCTGTCCACGCGCTTTTCCAGTTCTTGCAGTCCGCGCATGCCGCCCACAAAGTCGATGCGTTTGTCGGTGCGCGGGTCTTTGATTCCCAGCAGCGGCGTCAACACCAAATCGGACAGGATGCTGACATCCAGCGCTTTGACGGGATCGGCGGGCGCGGCGTGCTTTGTTTGCAGTTCGTACCATTGTCCCGCCAGATACATGCCGAACATTCCTTTTTTCGACGGTTTTGTTTGTTTAACGGAAGAAACCGTAAAGTGTTCGGTTAAGCTTTTCAAAAACTCTTGTTCTGTTAAGCCGTTCAAGTCTTTGATGACGCGGTTGTAATCCAGAATTTTCATTTCCGAAATCGGGAACGCCACCGCCAAAAAGTAATTGTAATCTTCGTTTCCCGTGTGATGCGGGTTGGCGTTGGCACGGGCTTTGGCAACGCGGGACGCGGCGGCGGAACGGTGGTGACCGTCGGCGATGTAGACAACGTCCTGCTTGTCGAAAGCGGCGGTAATCGCGGCGATGTCCGCGTCGTCGTCAATTACCCACAAAGCGTGGCGAATGGCGTTGTCGCCCGTGATTTCGTAAGCGGGGGCGGTCTTAACGGTTTTTTTGATAATCGCGTCGATTTCGGGAATTTGCCTGTACGCCAGCAAAGCGGGTCCCGTTTGCGCGTTCAAAGCGTCGATTTGGCGCACGCGGTCGTCTTCTTTGTCGACGCGGGTGAATTCGTGGCGGCGGATGCGGTTTTTGTCATACTCGGCAACGCTTGCCGCGACCGCCAATCCCGTTTGGATGTGGTCGCCCATAACCGCGCGGTAAACGTAATAGCAAGGCTTTTCATCCTGTTTCAAAACGCCTTTTTCCAGCAAAGCGCGGTAGTTTTCGGCGGATTTGGCGTAAACGGCGGGCGAATACGGGTCGGTGTTTTCGGGCAAATCGATTTCCGCCTTAGAAATATGTAGAAAAGAGTACGGTTTTCCGTTAGCCTTTTGACGGGCTTCCTCGGCGTTCAAAACGTCGTAAGGGGGCGCGGCGACTTTCTGCGCGAAAGCGGGAACGGGACGGACGGCTTTAAAGGGACGGAACAAAGGCATGACATACTCCTGTGAAAACGATAATGTTTGTTGTAGCGCAAATCCGTCCGAAAACAAAGCGATTCTTGTCGCGGGGGCGACGGCGTCGGGCAAATCGGGCTTGGCATTGGAAATCGCGGAAAAAATCGGCGGTGTGATTGTCAACGCCGACAGCATGCAGGTGTACGCCGACGTGCCGACTTTGACCGCCCGTCCGACGGCGGAGGAAATGAGGAAAATCCCTCACCGCTTGTACGGATTTTTGCCGCCCGACGCGTCTTTTTCCGCCGTCAAGTGGGTGCAGGCGGCGAAAACGGAGCTGGAGCAAATTTGGCAAAGCGGCAAAACGCCGATTGTCGTCGGCGGCACGGGGCTTTATTTCCAAACGCTGACGGACGGCATATCTCCCGTTCCCGAAACCAAGCCCGAAATCCGCGAAAAAATCCGCGGGGAAATCGAAAAAATCGGGTTTGACGCGTTTGCCGCCGCTTTTCGGGAAAAAGACAGGACGTTCGCCTTTACCGACCCGCAAAGAATTGTCCGCGCGGCGGAAGTGCTGGAACAAACGGGCGAAAGTATTACGGTTTGGCAGAAAAAGCCGTATCAAAAACAGGTCAAAGCCCGCTTTTGGTCGATTTTTTTAAATCCCGAACGCGCGAAGCTTTACAGCCGCTGCGACAGCCGTTTTCTGACCATGATGAACGGTTCGGCGACGGCGGAAGTCGAAGCTTTGCTTGCCAAACATCCGCCGCGGGATTCGTTGGTGATGAAAGCCATCGGCGTGGCGGAAATCGCGGCGTTGCTGAACGGCGAAATTTCCAAAGACAAAGCCGTTGAACACGCGCAACAAATGACCCGCAATTACGCGAAACGGCAAATAACGTGGTTCGGTCGCAGATTTCATAAGGATTTTGTTGCAATAAATCCGAAAACGGACGATATATTAACCAACGTTTTACACTTCTTGGGCTAAATTAAAGCAAAAGCGTCCGTCGTTTCGGCGGGGCGAATCGGGATAAAACTTTAGAATATAAGGGGGCACAATGCTTTCAAAGCTGACGGGATGGCTGTCCGCGGACATGGCTATCGACCTTGGAACCGCAAACACTTTGGTTTATGTGAAGGGGCGCGGCATCGTTCTGAACGAACCCTCCGTGGTTGCGATTTCCGAAAACAAAGGGAAAAAGCAGGTTTTGGCGGTCGGCGACGAAGCCAAACAAATGCTGGGACGCACCCCCGGTTCCATTCGCGCCGTCCGTCCTTTGCGCGACGGCGTCATTGCGGACTTTGAAGTCGCCGAGGAAATGATTAAGCACTTCATTTACAAAGCGCACAACCGCCGCAATTTTGTTTCCCCGATGATTATCATCTGCGTTCCGTCGGGATCGACCGCCGTTGAACAGCGCGCCATTCAGGAATCCGCGGAAGCGGCTGGTGCGCGCAAAGTGTACTTGATTCAGGAACCCATGGCGGCGGCAATCGGCGCGGGACTGCCCGTAACCGAACCGACGGGGTCGATGGTTGTCGATATCGGCGGCGGCACGACCGAAGTCGCCGTTTTGGCGTTGGGCGACATCGTGTTTGCGCGTTCCGTGCGCGTCGGCGGCGATAAAATGGACGAAGCCATCATTTCCTACATTCGCCGCAACCACAACCTGCTGGTCGGTGAAGGTTCCGCCGAACGCATCAAAAAAGCCATCGGTTCCGCCTGTCCGCCGGAACAGGGCGAAGGGCGCACCATGGAAATCAAAGGGCGCGATTTAATGAACGGCGTGCCGAAAGAATTGACGATTTCCGAACGTCAAATCGCGGAAAGCCTTGCCGAACCCATCAGCCAAATCGTCGAAGCCGTCAAAGTGGCTTTGGAACACACGGCGCCCGAACTGGCGGCGGATATCGTGGACAAAGGCATTGTTTTGACGGGCGGCGGCGCTTTGTTGACGAACCTTGACCGCGTATTGCGCAAATCGACGGGCTTGCCCGTTTCGATTGCGGAAGACCCGCTGACCTGCGTCGCTATGGGGACGGGGCGCGCTTTGGAAGAAATCAAAAAGCTGCACAACATTCTGTCCACCATGTACTAATCCGATTCAAGGATTAAGTCATGGTAAAACAGGGCAATGCGACATCGCTGTATCAGCTGAAATCGAAACTGCAGCGTTTCGGTTTGCTGGCTTTGGTTATGGCGGCGTTCGGATTGATGCTGTTGGGCAAAGCCGACACGATTTTGGTCGAAAAAGGGCGTATCCTGTTCAACGACATTGCGACGCCCGTTCTGGCTTTGCTGTCAAAGCCCGCGGAAACGATGTCGGGCTTTATCGGAAATATTCACGAATTGGTTTCCATTCGTCAGGAAAACAGCCGCTTGCGCGAAGAAAACAGGCGGCTGAACCTGATAAAGCTGGAAACGGAGCGGCTGAGAAAAGAAAACGCGTATTTAAGCGAACTGTTGAATTATGTTCCGCCCCCCGAAGCCGTTTCGATTTCGTCCCGCGTGATTGCCGATACGGGCAATTCGTTCGCGCAGTCGTTAATCGCGTTTGTCGGGGCAAAACAGGAAATCGAAAAAGGCAACGTCGTTTTGACGGGCGACGGATTGGTCGGGCGTATTGCGTCGGTCGGCGTCAATGCGGCGCGGATTTTGTTGATTACGGACATCAACTCGCGCGTGCCTGTTAAAATCGAACCGATTGACGTGCCCGCGATTTTGACGGGCGACAATACCGAATATCCGCAGCTGATTTCTTTTCCGAACAATGTCCGCGTGTCCGTCGGCGACAGGGTGACGACATCGGGGCTGGCAGGCGTGTATCCCGCGGGACTGCCTGTCGGAACGGTGATTTCCGTCAACGACGGCGTGGTCAAAGTGCGTCCTTTTGTGAACAGAAACCACTTGGAAGTGGTGCGTATCGTCGATTATGGTCTGTCGGGACTGATTGCGGATCCGAAATGCGAAACAGTTTTACCGTAAAACCGACTGTTTGGAAAATGATTGCCGTGCGGCTGCGGATTTGGTCGCCGAAGCTTTTGACCGCGTTGATTTTGCTGTTTTCCATTGCGCCGACTTATTTGCCGGGGTATTCGTCCGTCCGTCCGGCTTTGACGTTGATTCCGATTTTTTATTGGGCGGTTTACAGACCGTATGCTTTTTCAATCATCAGCGCATTTTTGTTCGGGCTGGCGCTGGATTTGCTGGACAGTACTCCGCTGGGCATCAATACGTTTGTTTTTACGGTGTTTTACCTGCTTGCCGACTCTCAGCGCCGTTTTTTAAGCGCAAAGCCGTTCGGTTTTGTATGGTTCGGGTTCGGACTGTTGTCTTTGGGCGCGTATTTTCTGAAGTGGCTGTTCGTTTCAATCAACTACGCGCTGTTTACGCCCGCAGGCATTGCGGCGGCAAGCTGGATGCTGTCGGTTATCGCTTATCCGCTGCTGGTTTTCCCGTGCGCGAAGCTGCACTTGTATTTGCTGGACAAAGAAGATGATAACGCGTGACGGTGACAAAGGAAAAATGCTGACGCGCCGCGCCGCCATGGTCGCGGGAGGGCAGCTGTTTTTGTCTTCGGTTTTACTGGGGCGCATGTATTGGCTGCAAGTTTTGGAATCGGATCGCTACAAAACGCTGGCGGAAGAAAACCGCATCAGCACGCGTTTGATTGCTCCGCCGCGCGGGTTGATTTACGACCGCTTCGGCACGGTATTGGCGGATAACAATCAAAACTTCCGCGCTTTGGTGATTTCCGAACAAACGGAAGGCAACTTGAACGCGACGCTGGAAGCTTTAAATAAAATTCTGCCGCTGACCGATGCCGAAATCCAGCGCATCCGCCGCGAAGTCCGCCGTTCCCGCGATTTTACGCCCGTAACCATTCGCGAAAACCTGTCGTGGCAGGAAATGGCGGCGATTCAGCTGAACGCTCCCGATTTGCCGGGGATTATCATTGACGAAGGGCTGAGCCGCTATTACCCCGGTCGGGAAGAAAGCGCGCATGTTTTGGGGTATGTCGGCGTTGTATCCGAACAGGAAATCGCGACTGCGGGCAGTCCGTTGTGGAAACTGCCGGGCTTTCGTATCGGCAAAGCGGGCATTGAATTGCAGTACAACGCCGAACTGTGCGGCAAAGAAGGGGCGCAAAGGGTTGAAGTCAACGCCGTCGGGCGCGTCATCCGCGAAATTGAACGCGATGAAGGCGTTGCGGGAAAATCGCTGCCTT
>ERZ1026860.734-NODE-734-length-19397-cov-20.586858_pt1 | contig 19397 bp, 16 predicted proteins | sample MGYA00380160_ERZ1026860 | MGnify/ENA primary metagenome ERZ1026860 (study PRJEB33269, sample SAMEA4719796) | human gut metagenome | biome: human-associated habitat; feature: organic feature; material: feces | place: Cameroon | collected 2013-10 ... | reverse complement strand
AGCTGCTCATAAATTCACCCATATCTTGCCGTTTCCATGCTGCTTTTCTATAATAGCATCCGAAACGACCAAATGGTCGTCTAAAAATCAGATTGGAGGCTAATCCACCCTGCGGGCACGGTTTCCAGCGCATGGAACATGGTGCGGCCATCCAGATCTGCAACTATTCCGATAAACGATAAGTGCCGCACTCCAATTTTAATTTTGGAATGCGGCATTGATATCTGGCTTAATTTACCTTTTTGATTTTCCAGCCCATGGTTTCTGGCTGCATCTTTCAATATTCCTCCGGGTACCTGATCAAATCATACAGCTTGCCAAATGCGCCAAGATCGTGCGTTCCGACAAGCTCCATGCCCAGATGGACATATTTGTCGCACTTGCTTTTGGCATCCGTTTCCAGGATCACCGGCACGCCCAATCGGTCGCCCTCGGCAAAGGCAAGGTCCAGCACCTTGCGCATATAGCCCTGTCCCTGATATTTCTCCCGCACACAGACAAGCCCAACGAAAATATAGGGTTTCTTTTCCTTGTCCATGCGGTCTTGCAGGGAAGCGCCGCCCCGCTTGATGGCGATTCCAAACCGTAGAAGGCGCTTCAGAGTGGAGTTGTGCAGCATTCCGCAGGCAATGGGCCACATGGTCTTGAGCCCCATCTTCTCCTTCGGCAGCTTATAGGCGATATAGCCCTCGCCCCGCTCGCTGGTGGTGTGCAGAAAGCCGCCCCGCAGCACCCCGCGCACATAAGCGCAGATATAGTTTGCCGTGGCTTCTTTCCCGGAAAAGGCAGCGGACATTCCCGTTTCCTGTCCGTAATCATAATAGCCGAAAGCGTGCCCGATCCCGTAAATTTCTTCCTCTGTTATCGACTTGACAAGCATCGTGCACTTCTCCTATTTGTTTTTCTTCTTTTTGTACCCGCAGTCGCAGTAGGGTCCGCCGGAGGCAAGGGTGTACTGCCGCACAAAATCTGTCACGCCGCCTGCTTCGCTCATGGTGTAGTCCAGATGGCATAAGGCCGGGGTCAGGTCGTACAGCCCCAGCTCCTTCATCAGCACGCAGATGCCGCATTTTGTAAAGCGTCCCTCGTAGCCGCTGCCGTCCGGGTATTCATAAAACTCCATGTTCCACGAGTAGGGGTTGCGGTCGGCGGCTTTCAGGGCAGCAGTGGCCTTCATGGCGGCAATGTCCTTTGCGGTAAACTTGCTTTTTCCGCTCTTGCGGCAAAACCACTGCATGGGCGCTGTCATCATGGATCTTGCGTAGTAATCCGTCAGTCGGTCCACCTCCGGGCGCTGCGGCATGGAAAGAATGAATGCCCCGATCATGGCACAGTTGACCAGATTCATTTTGAAGCGGTCGGCCTTTTCAAACTCCGGCAGCCTGCGGATGATCTGCCGGTATTGCGGCTTTGCCTTTTTCGTGATGGCTTTTGCGGTGTCTGTATCATAACCCAGCACGGCGGTCAGCTGCTTTTGAAAGGAGCCTGCAAACAGCATCCACATCCCAAAGGGCATCCCTGCGTACTTCATTGTCTGCCTCCAAATCCGATCTTTACGATCTGCATTTTCATCCCGTTGTCCCCGACCTTTGCAAGAAACCGGAAAAAGCCACTGACAGAAGGGTCTTTCAGGTCGCTGTAACCCAGCATATAGCCCCTGCTGGACACCTGCAAACGGCTGTCCCATGGGGAAAGCTCGCTTTTGGCATCCGAAACCGCGAAATACGCCCCTACATCCTTGATTTTAGCCGTCCTGAGCCATGTTTTTGCGATCATCTTTACTGCCGTGCGGTTGGCCGCATCAAAGACCAGCACCCCGCCGGGGAAAGTGTCTGCCATCCCCTGCACCAGCGCCTTGACCTGCTCCGTCAGGAAGTAATAGAACACCCCGGAGGCAAAGAATACCGCCCCGCCGGAGGCGTCGATGCGGTCAAACCATGCGGGGTCTTTCAGGTCGCAGGGGATGTTTTGTTCCCGCTCCCCAGCGGGCAGAAGTTGCTCCCGCAAGGCAATGACATCGGGGAAATCCAGATTGTAGATCTTGCATCTGCCGTTGTCGCAGGCTTTGCCGGTGTTATCCAGCCCGCAGCCCAGATTGACCACCGCCGCGCAGGGGTGCGTTTTCAGGTATGCCCGCACCTCCCATGCAAGGTCATTCTGCCGCATGGCGACCTCCAGCGCACCGAAACGCTGCATCAGGCTGCGGGAGTTTTTCTCTGCCTGCGAAAAGTCATAGTCGATCTGATTTATCAGACGCACCGCTGTCTCGTCCTGATAGAGGTTCGGGTACAGTTCGGTACACAGCTTCCGGGAATAAAGCGGGAGGATCAATGTCTCCTGCACGGTGTTTTTCTCGATTTTGTATTTCATATCGGGTCCTCACACTTTCTGATAAACGGCAGCTTCGGCATATCGTCATGCGCAGCGATAGATGCCAGCATTTCAGCAAAACCCTTCGGATCACGAATCTGATATTGCATGTGATCGTATCCTTCAAACACAGGATAATTGCCGCAGGGATAGGCTTCCATCACGGCCTGACGGTATTTGAAATGATCCTCTATGCTGCCAAACTCGAAATAGATATGCTTTTGCAGTTCTTCGGGAAGGGGCGGAAAGGGTTTATCCTCCAAGCTGTCCGAAATATGCCGCCGCAAATTTGCATAGGTCAGATTTTTCCCTGCGGCTATAAAATACGGCTTTATGGAATCATCGTCACACCACAGGATCTTTTTCAGCGTGCCGCCCTTTGACCAGTACAGGCTCTTGATAGCGAAATACAGAAACGGTGTCATCATGCGGCGCGTACCTTTTCCGATTTGCGCAAACTGCCCGCCGTCGAAGAAAACATGTCCAATAGGCAGCTTTGTGCTTGTCAAAAATGCCATGGCAAGGTCGGCACCGATCGAAGAAGCCACAACCAATTCAAGGGACTCCACTCCCTGCGATTCCAGATATTCTTCCACCTGACGAACTTCGTCTGCCTTGTTGACATATTTCTGCCCTTTGCAGTACACGGTGGAGGTTGGTAAAATGCAGAAATACCGATCCTGTAAATATTGCGCAACCGGTTCGCTGCTCTCCCCCGTCACACCCATAGCATGAAAAAACAAAACAGCGGGAGCATTTCGATTTCCCAATGTCTTAAATTTCATCATAGTCCTTTCCGGCAGACAAACCATGCCATGCCCTTCACTGTTCCAAGTGTTACGGCTGCGTACAGTTTCTCCAGCCGTTTTTTCAAGCTGAAAGCCGTCTCATAGGGCGGCGTGAAGAACCCCGTTCTTTCATAAACGTGCCGGACAAGCCAATCCGTCCGCTTCTTCTCGCCCTTTACATAAAAGCAGCCGCAGAAGGTCCCGCCGGGTCTCAAGACCCGGAAAACCTCTCGATAAGCGGCCTCTTTATCCGGGAACGCGTGAAAACCGTTCAGTGACAGCACAATATCAAACGCGCCGTCCGCATACGGAAGTTCCCCCACATCCCCCTGCCGGAATGTCACATTATGCAGGTGCAGGCGGTCTGCCTTTTCCTGTGCCTGCCCCATCATATCTGCCGAGTAATCCAGACAGGTGATGTCCGCTTTGGGCAGTGTCCTGTAAAGCGGCATGGTCAGAATGCCCGTGCCCACCGGCACCTCCAGCAGCTTGCCGGAAAAATGCTCCGGGATGCCGGACAGCGCTTTTTCCAGATAGACCTCATTTTCTGCCTTGTTCATATCCCACACCAGACGGCACACCGCTTTTCCGCTCAGGGTGGAGCAGGTGATCATGCCATCATAAAAGTTGTTGCCGCCTGTCAGCCGATAGGCGTTGCGAATCGCTTCTTTCCGTTCCATGTTCCGTCCTCCTTATGCTCTGCCTTTTCCAGACGTCCTCCGGGATACGGGCACTGAATAGTTAGATAAAGCTAACTTTTAGTCCTGTAAAAAGCCGCTTCACAGCGGTTCTTCTGCCAAAATAATACGCCCTGTGTTTTTCTCTGTCAAGGCATTTTGGCAATTTCGGAGATTCCGAAAGAGATTTCGCTTTCGGGAACCCCAGCCATCACCCCAGTGCCACATCCAACACCATCATCACGCTGAAGCCCACCGCAAAAAACACCGTGCCAACGTTAGAGTGCTGTCCCTGCGACATTTCCGGGATCAGTTCCTCCACCACCACATACAGCATGGCTCCGGCGGCAAAGCTGAGCAGATAGGGCAAAGCGGGTACCACAATGCCTGCCGCCAGAATGGTCAGCACTGCCCCGATGGGCTCTACGATGCCGGACAGCACGCCGCCCCAGAACGCCCGGCCTTTTTTCATTCCTTCCGCCCGCAGGGGCATGGAGATGATGGCACCCTCCGGGAAGTTCTGGATGGCAATGCCAAGGGAAAGCGCCAGCGCCCCGGCGGCGGTGATCTGAGCAGTCCCGGCAAGATACCCGGCGTAGACTACGCCCACCGCCATGCCCTCCGGGATGTTGTGCAGCGTCACCGCCAGAACCATCATGGTGGTGCGCTGGAGCTGGCTTTTGGGGCCTTCGGCCTGCAAACTGTTCTGGTGCAGATGGGGAATGAGATGGTCCAGCAGCAGCAAAAACAGGATGCCCAGCCAAAAGCCCGCTGCCGCCGGGAAAAATGCCAGCCTGCCCAGATTTGCGGCCTGCTCCATGGCCGGGATCAGCAAACTCCATACCGATGCCGCCACCATGACCCCGGCGGCAAAGCCGGTGAGGGCGCGCTGGATGCCGTCACGCAAAGAGTTTTTCAAAAAGAATACGCAGCCTGCCCCAAGGCTTGTGCCCAGAAACGGGATCAAAATTCCCCAGAATGCGCCTTGTATCATGTAATACCTCCTTGCAGTTATCTATAACTAACCGCATAAAAAGTATACTGCGCTTCGGCAAAAAGGTCAAGGGCCTTGCGGCATAGAGGATGCAGATCGTTGCCTGCATCCTCTATTGCACAGGGCTCAGGCCGTTTAGTTTTAATTTGATTCGGCGGTTGTTGTAGTAGTCGATATATTCAACAATGGCCTTTTCGAGCTGGTCAACGGAATCGAATTTTTCCAAATAGAACAGTTCTGTCTTGAGCAAGCCAAAGAAGTTTTCAGCGATGGCGTTATCCAGACAGGTGGCTTTCCGGGACATACTTTAAACAAAGGAAGCGCCGCACAGACCGTGCAGCGCCTCCTCTGTTATACTCAACCCCAGAATACCGTTTTTGCGTTTTCGTATAGGATCAGCCGCTTCTGTTCGTCGGCCAGTGCCGCATCCTCCGCGATGGTATCCACCATATCCTGATACCGGAAGTGACACAGGTTGGACGGCGTATCCGTGCCAAACAGCAGCCGGTCTGCTCCCACCGTCTTGATGGCACTGTGGATGAACTGCCGCGTCACCGGGAAGGGAGGTTCATCAGGCCGGACATTGTGGGAAAGAGATGCCAGATCGAACCAGACATTGGGCAGATGCAGCATTTCCAGCCCCTGCTGCATGGCGTGCAGCTCGGTCTGCTTCGGGGCTAACAGATGGCAGACCACAAACCGCATCTGTGGATGATGCTGGATCAGGTTCCGCAGGGCAGAAATCTGGCTGCTGGGGCTGCCCAGCTTGCCGATGTCGATAACGAACACAAGCCCGTGCTCCTCGGCAAAGGCGGCTTCCCGCTCCATCATTTCGCCATCCAGTGCAAAGACCAGATGATTTGCCATCAGACCGGAGCCGGTGCTCACCTCAAATTTCACTACCCGGATGCCCTGCTGTTCAAACAGGTGCCGTACAATGGCATCCCGGTTCCGGCAGTAGGGGTCGTAAGCTGCCGCCGCCAGAAAACGCTCCGGGTATTTCTGCTGCGCTTCGTAGCTGTACTGGTTCTGGAACCCCAGATACCCGCCCTGCAAAAGCACGGCACGCTCCACTTCGTGGGCATCCATAACCGCCAGTATCCGTTCCGGGGTCACCTGCTCGGTGTTCCACTCTTTCGGGATGAGCTGACAGATGGAGCCGTCCGCATACATCCCCTGTCCGCCGCCGATGGAGCGCATCTCGCCGCCCGCACCGGTGCCAGCGATGCACTGCACCAGATGGACATGGGCATCAATCACCTTCATGTTCTTCTCCTCCAATCAGTGCCACAGCCACATCATTGACGTTGGTGCCGGTGGCTCCTGTGATGATAAGTCCCTCCACGGCCTGCAAGGCGTGGTAGGCATCGTTGTTTTTCAGGGTGTCGAACACGTTCCAGCCTGCCGCAGCCAGTGCAGCGGCGGTGTCGCCGTCCGCATAGCCGCCGGCGGCATCGGTGGGGCCGTCGGTACCGTCACTACCCACGGAGAACACCGCTGCGTTCTGTCCCGCCAGCGCCGGAGCTGCCGCCAGCGCAAGCTCCTGATTGCGGCCGCCCAGACCCTTGCCGGTCAGGCGCACCACCGTTTCGCCGCCTGCGATAAAGGCCAGCTTTTTGCCCTGCCCCGCATGGGTGCGGGCGATAGACCCCAGAAAGCTGCCTGCCTCCTTGGCTTCACAGCAAAGCTGGTCGGTGAGGAGGATGGGCTCATAGCCCAGCTCCCGGCAGGCCTTGGCAGCGGCGGCGCACAGCTCCCGGACGCTGCCGGTAATCTGCGTGGTGACGTTGTCCAGCGCTTTCGGCGTTTCCTGTGTCAGCAGCGCCTTCGCCTGTTCTGACAGGTTCAGGTGGTATTTCTCCGCAATGGCAAGGGCCTGTGCACAGGTTGAGCAGTCCGGCACCGCCGGGCCACTGGCGATCATATCCAGCGGGTCGCCCAGAATATCACTGAGCACGATGCTGAACACCTTTGCCGGAGCGCAGGCCTGCGCGAACCGCCCGCCTTTCACACCAGAAAGCCTCTTGCGGATGGTGTTCATCTCCACGATATCGGCCCCACTGGCAAGGAGCTGGTTGGTGATATCCTGCAGCTCCGCACCGGGGAGCAGGGGTTGTTCAAACAGGGCACTGCCGCCGCCGGAAAGCAGAAACAGCACCGTGTCCTCTGCGGTCACCCCCTGTACCAACGCCAGGGCTTTTTCGGTGGCTGCAAAGCTGTTTTCGTCCGGCACGGGATGGCCTGCCTCATAGCAATTCACACCGGTTATTTTTCCTTTGACGTGGTCGTACTTGGTCACCACCACGCCGCCATCCACCCGGCCCAGCGCTTCCACGGCGGCGTGTGCCATCTGCCATGCAGCCTTGCCCGCCGCCACTAGCAGCACCCTGCCGCCCTTGGGTTGAAAGGCTTTCAGTGCCCGGCGCACCGCTTCGTCCGGCAGCACCGCCTGAATGCTGGAGCGGATGATCTCATCCGCATCCCGCCGCAATGTGGTATTCATGAAACAGACCTCCTTACAGGGTATCGGTTACAGCAGCCCGGCCTCGGTCATAGTGGTCACAAAGCCCTGCTTTGCAGCTCCCTCCGGGGTAGGCAGGGTGGGCAGATACGGTACGCCCACCTTGCGGCCCCGCAGATTTGCCATATCCTTGGCCGCCACCGGGAAACTGGCGGCATCCATGGAAAGACGCACCGGGTTCAGCTTGAACTGTGCTTCCAGACTGCCCGCCAGATCTCCGTCTTTTCGTATTTATTGATGCGCTCATAACAAGGATCACGTTCCGCTTACCAAACTTGGCCACGATTTTGGGAACCAGAATGAAGCAGATGATCATAACAGGCAGGCTGCCGAGGCTGGCGATGGTCATGGCACCGGTGTCATGATAGAACTCCTTGTAGATGTAGCTGCGCAGCTGGCTGCTGCCAGTGATGAAGAGCATCGAACCAATGGTAGCGATCATGACGCCGATCAGCGGACGGTTCTTGAAGGCAGCCTTCAGGACCTTGCTGTACTCGAACTTCTGGCCGGGGGCGTGTTTTTCATGGACGCGCTCAGGGGTGAAACGACACAGCAGCAGATAGCAGATGATAGACAGCACGCCGAAAATAGCAGCCATTAAAGTAAAGCGCTCCGGCATGATGTTGGAGGCTTTATCGAAGCAGAATACCGGAACCATCGACAGTGCGCCGATACCGACCAGCGTGCCGCCGATGCTGCGCGCACGGGAAAGCTTGGAACGGTCAATGGGGTCGGTAGAGACAACGCTTGCCATGGCACCGAACGGCATACTGGTTCCAGTATAACTCATGCCGTACAGAATGTAAACAAAAGCGACCCATGCGTGCAGGGCAACACCGGTAAAGGATACCTTCGAGAAGCAGAGGATGCCGGACAGAGCCAGCGGAATCATGAACAGCTTGATCCACGGCTTAAACTTATCACCGCTCTTTCCCAGACGCCAGCGGTCCGGGAAGGAACCCATGATGGGGTCGTTGATGGCATCCCACAGGCGTGCCACGAGGAACAGTGTTGCCATCCATGCCGGGCTGATGCCCAGAACGTAGGTGCAGAAGGTAAGAAAGTAGGCGTCCACGAACAGGTTGACAAAGCTGCCGGCCATATCGCCGCAGACATATCCCACCTGATCCAGCACACCGAAAGGCCGGGTCTTTTTTTCCCCTGTGCCATGTGGTCGGCCCTCTTTTTTGCGCTTTTTCATCATTACAATGAAGAAAAGTAGATTGCTTGTTTGTGCAGACACGCTCTGCAAGGATCAGTTTTCCTTTTTAGCCTCGCCCTCCGGGAAGATGATCTTATTCACAAAGAAGAAGATGACCATGGAGATACCACCGTTCAGCACGGTGGTGCCGATGTTGTAGATGAAGTCCGGCACCAGCAGGCCTGCCACCGCCACCCAGATGCAGTTGATGGAGTTGACGATGCAGGTGATGATGCAGAAGGCCAGCACATACCAGCCGATCTGTTTTGCCAGATTGCCCTTGCTGCGGAACACGAAATTGCGCTGGATGGGAAAGTTGATGCACTCGCCGATGACCATGGCGATCATGTAAGCGCAGAAGTAGGGCAGACCGCCGTGGGCGGCATCATAGCCGAGGATATTCCACTTGAAGGTCTCGCCGAACAGGGTGATGTCGATGCCCGGCCAGCCGAAATCCACCACCGGCAGGCTTGCAAAGGCCCCCGGCAGGAATTGCAGCAGCAGGTACTTGAACACGGTGATGAGGTTGGACACGATGACGAACAAGCCGCCCTCCCGCACCCACTTGGCAGCGGCGGGGTGTTTTGCCGCGAAGTTATTCCAGAAATTCATAATATTGTTCCCCTTTTATCTGGACTGCTCATCCAGCTTTGCCTGATAGCGGCTGTTGGCCACATAGTTCTGCAAAAGGCCCACCAATGCCCGCAGGATGCCGATGACCCAGAAGCCCTTTGCTTCCATCACAAGGCCGTCCACAGTCTCCTCGCCGATGATGCCGCCGGTCATCTGCGCTAGCCCTCGCAGGGGCATATTGTACTGGAACAGGATGTTCAGGTTGGGCTTGCCGCTGCGCTCGTAACCGGCGCAGTAGCCGACCATGTCCAGTTCTGCCGCTTCCATGGCGTCCTTCAGGCTGTCCACCTTCGTGGGGTTCACCATACTGGAGCCTGCACCCTGATACCGGGGCGTGAGGGCAAAATCTCCGATGAGCGCCACCTTTTTGCCGTGCTTCAGGGGCAGGATGCCGCCCTCGTTTTTCAGCAGAACGATGCTCTCCGCAGCCGCCCATAGGCCATCAGCGTTTGCCGGTGGGGTTGCAAACAATGGAAGTGTTTGCCTCGGTCACTTCGGCAGAGTAGGTCTTGGTGCCGTTGCCGTTATCGGTAACGGTCACGGTGATCTCCTCGCCGGAATCGGCAGTCAAGGTCAGGGTGCCATCCCCGTTGTCCGCATAAGTGCCCTTGGCGGCTTCGATCCCGGCATTGTCGGCGGTGTAGTCGTAGGCCACCGAGAAGGTGCCGTCCTCCATCAGGTAGATGTGGCAGCCCAGCCAACCGCCTGCGTCCTTCTGGGACAGTTCCATGAACAGGCCGTCCATGGCGGGGGCTGCGGATGCTGCACTGGGGTCGAACGTGCCGGTGGGGTTGCAGACCACAGAAGTGTTCGCCTCGGTGAACTCCAGCGTGTAGCTGATGGTACCGTCTGCGTTGGCAGCGGCAGCGGCGGTATGCACCGTGCCGTCCTCTGCGGTCAGGGTCAGGGTGCCGTCCGCGCCGATCTCGTAAGTACCCTTTTCGCCCTCGACACCGGCATTTTCAGCGTTGTAATCGTAGGTAACGGAGTAGCTGCCGTCCTGCATCAGGTAGACGTGGCAGCCCAGCCAGCCGCCTGCATCAGTCTGGGACAGCTCCATGAACAGGCCGTCCGTTGTTTCTTCCGATGCTGCGGTGCTCTCGGCGGTCTCGGAAGCGGCTGCGCTCTCAGAGGAAGCTGCCGCAGCCGATACGCTGCGGAAGAACATTGCCCAGAACACCAGCGCCACCACGGCAGCGATGCCCACGCAGATACCGGCCTTTGCGCCCTTGCCCAGCTTTTTACCGGCGGGGATGCGCTTGAGGATCAGCAGAACGATGGCAATGAGCAGGATGCTGTCCACGATGGCCAGCAGGATGAGCCAGTAGGGGGTGTTATCCACAGCCGCCGCAATGGCAATGCTGTTTGCCTGCGTGTACAGGATGTTGTGGCAGGCGCGGCGCATGGCCTGCTGTGCGGTGTTGGAGGAGGAATCCAGCTTGACGCCCATGAGGCAGAGTATCATGTCGCCGCCTGCACGGAGGGCAAGGTTGATGTCCATCCAGCTGGTGTTGCCCATGGCGGAGTCGGTGACCACCATGCCGTGGAAGCCCCACTCGTTGCGGAGCACATCGGTGAGCAGCGCCTTGGAAGCGCCTGCCCAGGTGTTGCCAAGGCGGCTGTAACTGCTCATGACAGCGGTGGTGCCGCCCTCCTTGACGGAAAGCTCAAAGGGCTTGAGGTAAATTTCGCGGATGGACTGCTCGTTTGCCCAGACAGAGATGGACAGACGGTTGGACTCCTGATCGTTCAGGGCAAAGTGCTTGATGTAGGTGTACACACCCTGACTGCCCACGCCCTGCACCATGGCAGCACCCATCTTGCCGGAGAGCAGGCCGTCCTCGCTGTAATACTCAAAATTGCGGCCGGAGAAGGGGGTGCGGTGGATGTTCATGCCGGGGGCGTACAGACCCACCACATGGTTTGCAGCGGCCTCGGCACCAAAGGCGGTGCCAAAGCGCTGGGCAAGGTCGGTGTTCCAGCTGGAACCCACGATGACCTCGCTGGGGAAGGAAACGCCCTTCAGGCTGCTGACCAGACTGTTGATGCCCGCAGGGCCGTCCAGATCATTGGTGGCGGGCTTGCCCACGCTGGCAACTTCCGGGGTGGACCAGCCGCCGTTGGAGATCATGTTGGTCATGTCGTCCACACTGAGCTGCTCCAGCAGGTCGTTCCACTTGGGGTCATCGTAATCCAGCCCGGTCATATCCTCCAGGGTCAGGCCGTGGTCTGCAATGGTAATAGGCTGGTCGCTGTCGTTATTCTCGTAGACAGGGGTGTTCTCCTTGGCGGCGACGGTCTCTGCGCTTGCAGTCTTGCCGTCGGTGCGGGTGGTGGGCAGAGTTCCCTCCCAGTCCGCGCGGGAGACGTACTGCTTGATCTGACCCTGTGCCACATCCTCAAATTCGTTGGTGGCAGCCACAAGGTCGGTGCTGCGGGCGTTATCGCCGCTGTAAGTGATGGTGGCGGGCACTTCGTACTCCCGCTGGTCGATCACCTCATGGGCGTTGTTCATCAGCTTGATCTGGTAAGTACCGGCTTCCAGAACGTAAGCCTTTGCGCCGGTCTCATCGTAAGAGGCCATATCCTCCGGGGCAAAGGTGACGGTCACCTTCTCGGAAGCGCCGGGCTGCAGCAGGCTTGTCTTTGCAAAGCCTGCCAGCACCACATGGGATTTTTCAATGCCGCCGACGGTATAAGGTGCGGTGTAGTAGACCTGCACTACATCCTTGCCCGCCACAGCGCCGGTGTTCTTGACCTCCACGGTCATCTCGATGGCGCTGTCGGTAGTCTTGTAATCAGCGATGGACTGTTCAAAAGTAGTGTAGGACAGACCGTAGCCGAAGGGATACTGCACTGCCTTTGCGTAGGCGGCTTCATCGCACAGGCCGGTGGTGTTGTCCACATAGCGGGTCTCGTAGAAGCGGTAGCCCACATAGATGCCCTCGGCGTACTCCACATAGTGGTGCTTGAGGTTCGCGTAAGTAAAGTCGCCGGCGTTCCAGTAAGCCGGAGCGGTGGTCAGGTCGTAAGCGTAGGTATCCGACAGACGGCCGGAGGGGTTCACCTTGCCGGACAAAATCTCGCCCACGGCGTTGAAGCCGGTGGAGCCAAGGCTGCCGATCCACAGGGCAGCGTCGATGGAGTCATCCTCCAAAAAGCCCAGCTCCATGGCGTTGGAGGAGTTGACGAGCACGATCACCTTGCCAAAGCCCTGTGCCTTGATGAGGGCCAGCAGGTCCTCTTCGTCCTGCGTCAGTTCCAGATAATGTCTGCCGTCATCGGTCTTGCTGTAACCGGCGGCGTACATATCCTGCGGCAGGTCGCCGCCCTCGCCGCCCACGCGGGAGATGGTGACGATAGCCACATCCGAGAAAGCCTTGGCGTTCTGCAGCAGCGTGTCGGTGTACTGCGCTGCGGGCACCTCGGCGGGGGTGAAGTTGGAACCTTCAAAGCCCTTCTGGGCTGCACGGCTGACGCCGGACTTCTTGTAGAAATCCACCAACTCCTGATTGACCGTGAACCCGGCGTTGGTCAGGCCGGTGACCAGGTCAATGTTGGAGGAGGTGTCGCTTGCACCGGAGCCACTGCCGCCGTAGATGGGGTCCACGGAGCCGTAGCCGAACAGGTTGACGGCGGTGCCCTCTGCCAGCGGCAGGGCGTTGTTCTGATCCTTCAGCAGAACAGCGCCCTCCTGCACCAGCTCCTGCGCCATGGCGCGGCTCTGCTCTGCCGCCTGCTCCACGGTCAGGCTCTGGCCGGTGGTCACCTGCTTCTGACCCGTCAGCAGCGGGTTGAAGTTTGCGGTCATAAACGGGGTGATGGCGGAATAGAAGATTCCGCAGGCGATGTTGACCACGAGACCGATGGTCAGCAGCACCGCAATGGGAACGATGCCTTTTTTGCGGGGCGGGCGCTTTTCGTTACGCTCTTTCACTACAAATTCCTTGCCTTTCCTTCATTCTTTTGGTGAATCAGCGGATGGTAGCCTTACTATAACAAAGGAACGGCGGGCGGGTATATCAATAAAAAGAAGTTTATAAAAAATGCGGAACAAACCGTCCCGCATTTCTGGTATCGCCTTATGAATTTGTCAATTCCTGCGGGCAGTCCCGGTACTGCTGCGGGGTCTGTCCGGTGCGGTCCCGGAAGATCTTGGTAAAATAGCTCTGGGAGGCATAGTTGAGGATACCGGAAATTTCCGCCAGCGAATACTCGGTGTACCGCAAAAGATACTTTGCCTCCTCCACCCGCTGTGTATGGAGATAATCCGGGATGGAATAGCCCGTCTCCTGCCGGAAGCGCTCTGCTACGGTCTTGGAACTGAGCCCGGTCAGCAGGGCAAGGTGCTCGGCGCGGATATTCTCGTGTAGGTGCCGGGAGATATAGTGCAGGCACTTTTGCACCGTGGGCGAGTAGCTGCCCTGCTTGCCCTGCTGCACCTTGCGGCAGAAATCCATGCTCATCTCGTAGAAGGTGCGCAGGATATCGATGGCTTGGGTCATCACGTCCATCCGCTGACAGTAAAGGTCGCTGAGGGTCAGGGCTTCTTCCTCGTCCATGCCGCCCTTGATGGCGGCACGGGACACGATCACGGCAAACCCCACAAAATGGTACTTCATCTGCCGCAGAGGGTCATCCGACATTTTTCCGTTTTGTCCCTGCTCCGGCTTGCGCATATACCGGGCAAGCTCCTTCACGTTTCCTGCTGCAACCAGCGCGGCGATGCGGTCCTCCAGCCGGGTGGTAACATGAGCCTCCGGGGTTTCCCGTATCTGGAACAGCGCCGCCTGAAACGGCTGTCCGATGGGCAGACGGTCTTCATCGTTGCACAGCAGAATATTCTCCTCCGGGATCATGGTGCCGTGCACAAGACACAGCAAAAGGCAGACCGCGCTTTTCAACTGCGAAAGAGTGACCAGCGGAGAGTTGAGCAGCCCGGTGGCAAGCGTGCGCAGTGCTTCCGGGGTGAACAGACTTTCCTGCCCGTAGGCGGCAAAAATTTCCTCATAGCTGCGGTGCACCGGAGACACCAGCCCCGAGACCCAGTACAGCTGCGCATCCAGCTTTGCCACCGCAAACAGGTAACCGGGCTTGATATGGAAAATGGTCGGGTGCAGCGCGTCCCGCTTTTGCAGCTCAAAATCCTGCACCGCCATCTTGAAGCCGTATTCCGGCACAGGCGTTTTGGAAAAGCGGGACCACTCCGCCACCAGAAGCGCCGGAATCTGGGTAGCCTCGTACAGGTGCTGACAAATGCTGTGGTACTGCTCCATGTTTTTCACCTTCCTCTGTTCTATTCTATATAACTGTACCATACCGGGCTGCGCCGTGCAATAAAAAGTCCGGCTGTTCCCGTCCTTTTGGGGCAGAAACAGCCGGATAAAGAGAAGAAAATGAAGGAGAAAATGTCAAAAGGTAGTTAGACTCTTGCCAAGCCGTCCACGCTCAGCACAACGCCGGTGATGTAGGACGCCTTCTCCGAGGCAAGGAACACCAGTGCATTGGCGATGTCCTCCGGCTGACCCAGACGGCGCAGGGGGATCTGCGCAACGAGGGGATCAAGGATCTCCTTGGGCACGGCTTTCATCATGTCGGTCTCGGTAATGCCGGGGGCAACGGCGTTGACCCGGATGCCCTGCGGGCCAAGCTCCCGGGCAAGGGTCAGGGTAAAGCCGTTGACCGCGAACTTGGAGGTGGGGTAAGCCACGCCGGTGACCTGCCCGGTAATGGACACCACCGAGGAGGTGTTCAGAATGACGCCGCTGTGCTGCTTTGCCATCCACTTGGCGGCGGCATGGGCGCAGTTGAACACACCCTTGACGTTCAGATCCATGGTCTTATCAAACAGTTCCGGGGTGTAGCTGGCAAAGGGAGTGCTTTCCGACATACCGGCGTTGTTCACCAGAATGTCGATCTTGCCGTACTTTGCAGCAACAGCGTCCATAGCAGCCTGCACGGCAGCGGCATCGGCAAGGTTCGGGCAGATCCCCTCCACCACAGCATCCGGCAACTCGGCTTTCAGCTCTGCCACTGCATGGTCGGCGGTCTCCTGACGGCTGGCGCACAGCACCACCGAAGCGCCCTCCTGCAAAAAGGCCTTGACGGTCGCCAGACCGATGCCCCGGCTGCCGCCGGTGACAACTGCAACTTTATTTTCCAGTAACATAGGCACGCTCCTTAATCCTCGATGTTGAGTTCTTCTTTCAGCTTCTTGGTGATGTCAAAGGCACTGTATGCCATGGGGATGTGGTAATCGTGCTTATCGCCGTGGATGGGCTTCCAGACCTGTGCGTAGAAGGGGTTCTTCCGGGCGATCTCGGCATAGTGCCACTCGCTGCGCTGGCACTCCGGGCACCAGTGACCGCCCCGCAGCACCGTGTTGGGGGTCGCCTTGAAGGTGTGACCGAAGGCGCACTTCCAGACCAGCGGCTTATAGACGCTTTCCATCTTGTCGCTGACCACCTCGCCGCCGCGGAAAGCAGCAGCCTTTTTCATGTCCTCGAGGTCCAGCGCTTCAAAATCTTTGCTCTCATCGTAGCCGTGATCCAGCTTCTGCTCCTCCTCGCTGGGGTGGAACAGCTTGTAGCCCTCTTCCAAGCTGGGAATAGCCTCGGCTTCTTCCTTGGAGCCAAAGAAGGCATTGATCCAGTCGGTCTCGTTGTTTTCCATCATCCAGTCGTAACCCATGCGCTTGTGGCCGATCTGCACATTCTGTGCCTTCATGGCCTCTGCGCCGGGGATCATGGCGGCGATCATGGGGTTCTGCATCATGGCCTTCATGCTGTCCACGATGCCCTGCTGGTAGGTCTTGGGGTCGATGCAGCGGAAGTGCAGGATGTCATTCAGAGCGTCGGCATCGCTGAAATAGTGGCCGTGGAAGTTGTACTGTGCCATCCGGCGGGGGTCCTGCGTGTCGGCAAAGGTCATGCCCATGCCCTCCATCATCAGGTTGGTAAACTCCCAGCAGGTAAAGCGCCAGCCCTTGCCGGAGCTGAGGTTATAAGCTTTGCGCCAGAAGCTTTCCGGCACCCAGTTTTCGCAGATATTGGCCATGCAGATGCCGCTTTCAATGGAGGTGGACCACTCCAGCACGTTGTTGGGCGGCTGGTGGAAGATGATGGGCTCCTCCCCTGCACCCTCGTTGGTGGGGTACTGTCCGGTCTGACGGATGGACACCCAGTGCTTCAGGCCGCTTTCAAACACGGCAAACTCGCTGAATACCTTGCTGATGGCGTAGTAATCGTGGATGGAGGGGTTGATGGGGTCGCCGCAGCGTCCCATCTGCACCGGGTACTGCCGGTCGCCGGTCTCTGCCACGGTGCCCACATAGACAAGGTGGATGTCATCGGCATTGGGCTGCTCCTGAATAGCCTTGATGATGGCAAGGGTGGAGCCGATGTTGGTGTACAGGGTCTTTTCCGGGTACTTATCTGCCGCCGGGGAGACCATAGCACCAATGTGCAGCACATAGTCTGCGCCAGCTACGCAGCGCTGGACGCAGGCAAGGTCTGCCATATCGCCCCAGACCACTTCCAGCATGGGGTGTGCCATCTTTTTCAGCAGGGCGCGGTTTTTATCGCTGGGACGTGCCAGCACACGCACCTTGAAGCGCGGGCTGCGTGCCAACAGCTGCTTGACCGTCTCCTGTCCCATGGTGCCGGTAGCGCCGGTGACAAAGACCGTCTTGGGTCCTGCAATGATGTCCTGCATAAAGACGGCATCGTCCACCCGCAGAGCGGCATCATAGGCTTCGCGGGTAGCGTTCATGGCGCGGCGGGCACCGGCTGCATCGCCCAGTGCCAGATAACCGATGCCCAGCTTGCGGCAGGTCTCTTCCAGCGCAGCGCCGTCCCGCTTGCGGCTGCCGATGGCTAGCACCGCCCAGTCGCAGGGGTATTCCACGGTCTTGCCATCCTTTTCGCCCAGAACAGCCCCCTCCCGGATCTCGGTCACCTTCACCTCGGTCACCGGGGTGATGCCGTGGGCATAGATGCTCTCGGTCACGCAGATCTTGCGGGCAGAGCCCAGATCGGCGCAGAACTCCTTCATCATTTCCAGATCGGTCACGGTGCAGCCCTGCTCTGCCAGCAGCTCGGCTACTTCCATGCCCACCATGCCGCCGCCGATGATCACCACCTTGCCGGTGGGCTTGACCTTCCCTGCAAGAACGTCATGGCTGTTGGCAACGTGTGCGCCCTCTGCGCCGGGGATTTTAGGGATCAGGGGCGTTGCGCCGATGCAGTTGAACACGGCAGCGGGCTTGAGCTCCTCGATCAATTCCGGGGTGACCGGGGTGTTCAGACGGACGTCCACGCCCATCCGCTGCACCTGTGCAGCCATATTCTGGATGGCGACTTCCATCTCCTCCTTGCGGGGAGCCTTGCCCGCCAGTACGAACTGACCGCCCAGTGCATCGGTAGCCTCGCACAGGATGGGGTGATGTCCCTTCAGCTTCAGGGTACGGGCAGCCTCCAAGCCTGCAATGCCGCCGCCTGCAATGAGGATGGTCTTGGGGTTCTGGGTGGGCTGCATAGCTGCGGCGCACTCGGTCTCGCGGCCGATGGCAGGGTTGCGCAGGCAGGTGATGTGGGGCATATTCAGGTCGGCAAAGCCGTCCAGACAGCCCTGATTGCAGCCCACGCAGCGGTCGATGTCCTCTACGCGGCCCTCTTTGCACTTATTGCAGAAATCCGGGTCTGCCAGCTGGGCACGACCCATGACCACCATATCCACCTTGTCGGCTTCCAGAATGTCCTCGGCCTGCTGGGGGTCATTGATGCGGCCCACGCCGATGGTCAGCATCCCGGTGCCCTTGCGGATGCGGGCGGCATTGTCCACGTTGAAGCCCCGGGGCAGGTCCAGCGGCGGCACCTCGTACTTGCTGGCGGCGGTAACGATGTTGCCGCGGGAGACATCCAGCACATCCACACCGGCATCCTTTGCCCAGTTGCAGAAGGTGATGGTGTCCTCCACGGTCAGACCGGCCTCGCCGAAGCCATCGTCCTGTGCGTCGATGCGCATGAACAGGGGCATCCCCTCCGGCATGGCGGCGCGGATGGCGCGGATACACGCCAGCGGGAAGCGGGCGCGGTTCTCCAGACTGCCGCCGTACTCGTCGGTGCGGTGGTTCAGGCCATCCGACAGGAAGGAGTGGGGCAGATAGTTGTGGGCGCAGTGGAACTCGATGCAGTCGAACCCGGCGGCCACCGCGCGGGCAGCAGCCTTGCCGTAGCATTCCACCACCTCGGCGATCATTTCCTTGCTGATGCCGGGAACGGTAAATCCGGGTGCCAGCTCGGTATCGCTGGAAAGCAGGATCATGGCCGTCTGGTCCATGCCGACAGCCAAGCCGCCCTGCCACAGCTGGATGCCGGCCTTGCCGCCCTCGGCGTGGATGGCATCGGTCAGCTCCTTCAGCTTGGGGATGTACTTGTCCTCTGCGATGGAGAGGAACATCTTGGGGGCGCTGAGGGCGTGGACGGAGGAGACCTCCACGATATTCAGGGCACTACCGCCCCGGGCGCGGGCGACATGGTATGCAATGTGCTTTTCGTTTACAAAACGATCCTCGGTAAAGCGGGTGCCCATAGCAGGCATGATGATGCGGTTGCGCAAGGTCATGTCCTTGATGGTAATGGGCGTGAACAGCTTGTCGAACATAAGCAGCCTCCTTTTGAATCAGTGCTTTCGGTGATCTCAGGATATCACGCACCGGCGGAGGCTGTATACTAAAATTGAGAAAACTTTGTCAATTTTCGGAAGACGGGGATCGGATGTCCTCGTATACGCTGTACATCCAGCGTCGGTTCCATACCTCTACCACTCTAGTCATCATACCTTATTCCCGATTTACCTCCGTTAAATATCCTATAAGTCCTACTCTCTCCACTTTATTTCCATATACGCCAGCGGGTCTCTATGTGGACTTTTCTGGGTGGAAATACCTAGAGGGTTCACATTTTTTATTTTACCGGCAGCCAGACCGTTGCTTTTGCCCCACAGGGGGTGTTCTGCCCGAACACTGCCGTGCCGCCATGAGCAGCAGCGATCTGCTGCACTACATATAAGCCAAGGATATGGGGTGCATTGTCGGCAGGCTCCGCAGTGTTCAGCGCTGCCAGAACGGCAGGGGGATAGCCGATGCCGTCATCCGCTACGGTCAGGCAGAAGTGCTCCCCTACCCGCCGGGTGTGCACGGTAATGTTCACCG
>ERZ1026860.732-NODE-732-length-19442-cov-3.878991_pt1 | contig 19442 bp, 23 predicted proteins | sample MGYA00380160_ERZ1026860 | MGnify/ENA primary metagenome ERZ1026860 (study PRJEB33269, sample SAMEA4719796) | human gut metagenome | biome: human-associated habitat; feature: organic feature; material: feces | place: Cameroon | collected 2013-10 ... | reverse complement strand
CTTATCCGCCCTGATAATCTCCTTGACCTTTTCGCTTTTTTATGAGACGGGCGTGCAAACGCCGTTTTTTTGCATTGCTTTTTTGCTGAAAAAACGGTATGATACCAGATGGTATCGAAATTTTCCCGCGCTGGCAAAGGGCAAACCGGGCCGGCGTTACGCAATCATCACGAGAGGGTGTAGGAACAATGGCGAAGAATCATTTTAACGGTTTTGGCGGCGGCTTCCCCGGCGGCGGAAACATGCAGCAGCTGATGCGTCAGGCTCAGAAACTGCAGGAGCAGATGACCAAGGCTCAGGAGGAGCTGGAGGAGCGGGAGTACACGGCCCAGGCGGGCGGCGGCATGGTCACCGTTACCGTTACCGGCAAAAACGTGGTCAAATCCCTGGTGATTAAGCCCGAGTGCGTGGACCCGGACGATGTGGACATGCTCCAGGACATGATTCTGGCCGCCGTCAACGAGGCCCTGCGCACCGCCGACGAAACCCGTACCAACGAAATGTCCAAGCTGGCCCCCGGCATGGGAGGCATGTTCTAATCCATGGCCCAACAGCTTGAACCCATCGCGCGCATGGTGGCCCAGCTGTCCCGCCTGCCGGGCATCGGGCAAAAAAGCGCCCAGCGGCTGGCCTACCACATTATCGGCATGCCGCTGGAGGATGTGCGCGAACTGGCGGGCGCTTTGTATCAGGGACGCAAGGCCATTCGCTACTGCCGGATATGCGGCAATTACGCCACGGACGACCTGTGCGATATCTGCGCCGATTCCCGGCGGCACAACGGGCAGATCTGCGTGGTGCGCGATCCCAGAGATGTGGCGGCCATTGAACGGATGCACGATTTTGAGGGCACCTATCATGTGCTGCACGGCACCCTGTCGCCCATGGACGGCATCGGCCCGGAGGATATTCATATCCGGGAGCTGCTCAGCCGTTTGGCGGACGGCAGCGTCAAGGAAGTCATTCTGGCCACCAACCCGGACATCGAGGGCGAGGCCACGGCCTCCTATATCGCCCGGCTGATTAAGCCCATGGGGGTGCTGGTCACCCGTATCGCTCACGGCGTGCCGGTGGGCAGCGATTTGGAATACGCCGACGAAATTACCCTGTCCAAAGCCATGGAGGGCCGTCGGGAAATGTAATACTGTTTGGCCGCGCTCAGCGCGGCCAAATTTGACTGTACGAAAGGAAGCTGCGACAGATGTTATCGCCTGTTCAATGGCTTTTTGCGGGACTGCTGGTTCTGTGCCTTTTGCTGCTGGCCGTGCTGATTGCGCTGGTATCCGCAGGCAACCGCCGGGCCAGGCGCATTCCCCGGCGCATTTTGGACGAGCTGGGCAAGCTGGAGGACGATCTGGCGGACCAGGACGCGCGCCAGCGGGAGGAGCTGACCCGCAACCTGTACCAGATGAACGAAAGTCTGGTCAACACCTTTGGCAGCGTCAGCCGGGGCCATGCCGATCAGGTAAACGCGCTGATCCGTCAAAGTCACGAAAGCAATCAGTCCTTTGACCTGCGCCAGCAGGAAATGCAGCGCATGCTGGACGAACGCCTGCGCCGCATGGAGGGCCGCATGGAAACCCTGCGCCAGTCCACAGAGGAAAACCTGCGCCTGCTGCGGGAGGATAACGACCAGAAGCTGTCTGAGATGCGCCGCACCGTGGATGAAAAGCTGAACGACACGCTGGAAAAACGCCTGAGCGCCAGCTTTTCTCAGGTAAGCGAACGGCTGGAGCAGGTGTACCGTTCTTTAGGGGAAATGCACACCCTGGCCAGCGGCGTGGGCGATTTGAAGCGCATGCTGGGCAATGTGAAAACCCGGGGCGTCTGGGGCGAAATTCAGCTGGGCGCGCTGCTGGAACAGGCCCTGACCGATACCCAGTACCAGCGCAATGTGGCGGTGGTGCCCGGCAGCGGCGAGCGGGTGGAGTTTGCGGTCTGCCTGCCCGGCCGAGAGGGCGGCGTGGTGTACCTGCCCATTGACAGCAAGTTTCCCCAGGAGGATTATGCGCGCCTGACGGAGGCCAGCGACCGGGGCGACGCCGCCGCGGTGGAGGCGGCCCAAAAGGCGCTGATGAACGCTGTGCGCACCGAGGCCAGACGCATTGGCAAATACATCGCCCCGCCCCATACCACCGACTTTGCGGTGATGTTTTTGCCGCTGGAAAGCCTTTACGCTGAGGTAATGCGCCATAGTCAGGCGGTGGAGAGCATCCAGCGCGAGCAGCGGGTGCTGATTTCCGGTCCCAGTACGCTGCTGGCATTGCTGAACAGTCTGCAAATGGGCTTCCGCACCCTGGCCATTGAGCAGCGGTCCGCCGAGGTTTGGAAGCTGCTGGGCGCTGTCAAGGGAGATTTTGGCAGCTTTGCCGCCCTGCTGCAAAAAACCCAGGAAAAACTGCAGCAGGCCACGGACAGCATCGATACCGCTTTTGTGAAAACCCGCACCATTGAAAAACGCCTGCGCCGGGTGGAAACCCTGGATGGGGACGACGCGCGGCGCTGGCTGACGGAGGACGGCGACGCTTAAGGGAAGCATGCTTGCAAACCTTTGGCCCAGGTATGGCTTTTTTGCAAAATCTGTCGTATACTGATAGCGGAAAGCAAGGAGGTTGTGCCGTGCAGAATGATCCGAATCCATACGATCCTAATCCCTATGACCGCAGACCGCAGCAGCCGCCCCGGCGTCCCCGCAAAAAAAGCCGTTTCCGCCGGTTTGTACGCGGCTATTTGATGACGGTGGGCTCGCTGACCACGCTGTATGTGCTGGCCCGTCTGGTGGTGGCGCTGTTTGTGGAAATGGGCAAATGGATGCCCCAATAACAGGAGGACATTTTTTTGAAGAAATTTTTCAAGGGATTATTTCGCCTGATCCTCTGCCTTGCGCTGGTGTTTGTGCTGGTTCGCTTCGGACCCTATTTGTGGGAGCGCATGTTTGGCGGATCCAACACCCAGTGGATCAGCCAGCGTTTTTCCGAAACCCTGCGGGAGAAAAATGAACTGGTAGTGTATGAAATTGAAACCACCGGCCAGGAAACCGTCTCGCAGGAAGCCTGGCTGCTGGGCACCGTGCAAAAGGTGGAAATGCCCTACACCTTCCGCATGAGCTTTACGGTGGATTTAAGCCGCGCTCAGGTCGTCGCCAATGGCAACACCATTGAGGTGCATGTTCCCTCTCCACAGCCCGGCTACCAAAAGCTGATTGTGGATGAAAGCAAGGTAAAAAAATACGACTGGTTTTACCGGCTGACCACCGAGCGGTACGCCGCCATCAAGCAGGAGGTGGAGGACCGCCTGTTTGACGAATACAGCCAGAACGAAACCTACCGGCAAAACGCCTGGAACACGGCTGTGCATAATTTGGAGAGCATGTTTGGTTCCGTTGCGGAGCAAAGCAGGCTGGGCAATACCTGTCAGCTGAAAATTGTGCAGGACGACAACGCGGGCCAGCCGGAGGTTACCCCACAGCCCTGATGGATTTATATGGTAATCCATAACGCAATACAGAAAGGATGACTTTTTCCATGACGAAACAGCAGCTTGCCGCAATGATTGACCATACCCTGCTAAAGGCCACCGCTACCCCGGACCAGATTCGGGATTTGTGCAGGACCGCCCTGGAACTGGGCACGGCCAGCGTGTGCGTAAACCCCTGCAACGTGGCTTTGGCCGCTCAGCTTTTGAAAGGAAGCCAGGTAAAGGTCTGCACCGTTATCGGCTTCCCTTTGGGAGCCAACACCACCGCCGTAAAGGCCTTTGAAACCAGGGACGCCATTTCCAACGGCGCAGAGGAAGTGGACATGGTCATCAACATCGGCGCGCTGAAGTGCCGCGACCTGGCCCTGCTGGAAAGCGACATCCGCGGGGTGGTGGAGGCGGCCAACGGCACCCTGGTGAAGGTCATTATCGAATGCTGCTACCTGACCGACGAGGAAAAGCAACTGGCCTGCCAGGCCTGCGTCAACGCGGGCGCGGACTATGTGAAAACCAGCACTGGCTTTGGCACCGGCGGCGCTACCGTGGCGGATGTGCGCCTGATGAAAGCGGCCATTCCGGACACCATGAAGGTAAAGGCCGCCGGCGGCATGCACTCCTGGCAGGAGGCGCTGGATATGGTGGACGCGGGCGCAAGCCGTCTGGGCACCAGCTCCACCCTGGCTATTCTGGCTGGTGGACAGGAATAAAAAACATAGTGAAAGGGGCTGCCCCCAAGTGATATATCCCCCAATGCTGGCCAACCAGTATTGGGGGATATATTTTGAGCGTCTGCCCAAAAAATTTTCAGCTAATCCTGATCACGGGACAGATACTCCACAATGGTGGCGATCAGCTCGTTATTGGTGGGCTTGTCATAAGCGCTGACAACGCAGCGGCCAAAGAAGGCTTCCACAGCGCCGGGCTTTTGGCGGCTCCAGGCCAGGGTAATGGCGTGGCGGATGCCGCGCTGAATCGAGGAGAGGGGCACATGTGCGGAATCAGCAGTCCTCTGATTTTTGTTCCGAAATTGGCTTTCTTGCGCAGCAAGGCTTTGCTTACATTCTTGGCTGAATTACGCTGGCGTCCGCGCCTAAAATGCCCACCATTTGTTCGGTTAACACAAACGCGTTTTCCTGCCAGGTCAGCGTGTTTAGGAAATAGCCCAGCGCATCGGCGTTATACTGCCCGGCAATTTTTTGGTAGGCCAGCAGAGACGACTGACCGTTTCCGGAAAAATCCACAGGAAACAGGCCGCTAAGCGGGTTGACAAAGCCCGTGATTGGTTCCTTCAGAGTGCCGTCCTGGTTATAAATGGCGGTTAGATAATCGCTGCCCCGATCGCTGATGTCAATCAAATATTCCCGCTGGTTTTGGCGGCTATAGGCTTTGACCGTGTATCCGTCAAGATAAAAAACATCGTATTGGTAAAGCTCCTGATAGTCCTGACTGGAAAAAATCTGTTGAAACTGATCCTCCAGGTATGCGTAAACAACCGCGTTCATAATCCCGCCGCTTCCGCCGTTGGGCAGCGTAACCAGAATATCCTTTTTGCCGGCGCCTGTCAGACTGGTCAGGGTCAGTGTGGGCGAATAGGCGATTTCATCCGGCAGGGGCAGGGTAACGGTCATGCAGGAACGTCCGTCCTGAACCACCAGTTGCAGCTGCTGCCAGGCGGCGGAGCCAGGCACCTGTGTGCCGGTTAAAAAAAGAGTATCTGGAATGCCGTCATAGGTCACGTCCCCCGTGATGGAAGTAATCAGCGTTGCCATAGCGCGTCAGCTCCTTTCTGTAGTGCTTCAGTGTATGGCAAAGACCATGCGGGCAGAACCAAAACCCGCCTGCCGCATAACTCGCGGCAGGCGGTATGATGCTTATTTATGAAATCTGGCGAACAGTCCCTTTTTTTCGTAGGGCTGACAGGAAAAGCCGGTCATTTGATAGCCGGTTTTTTCAATGGCGGCGCGCAGCGCCGATTCATCCAGCGGGGATTCGCACAGAATTTCGGTTTGCCCCTTGCTGTGAGAGGAGGAAACCTTTTTGACAGGAAAGGCCTGACGAATGGCGTCGTTAATATGACTTTCACACATGCCGCACATCATGCCGTCGATTTTTAAGGTGATTTGATACATGCTTACGCCTCCGAAGTTAATAATAACTAACTCATTCGTTAAAGAAACGCCGCCAGTTCAGCGGCTTTTCTTTAATGAGTTTTGTATAACACAAGCGATGCGTTTTGTCAAGGACTCAGGGCAGCAGATTCAGCACGCTTACCCGCTCAATGAAAAGCTCGTTGCTTTCGTTAACAAAAACATCTACCGTGCGGCTTTCGGCCAATTCCTCCGCGCCACGGCTGTAGGCAAAAGAAATTTCCGTGCTTCCGGCCTGCTCGAAGGTACCCTTCAGCGTTGCGGTATAAGTGCCGGGTGCGCCTAATAGATCGCTGTTATCGGCGGCGTTTTCTTCACTGGTCAGCTCCAGCATGTTCGGGTCCAGAATATCAGCCGTCCAGGCATAGCCGGTGGAGGCGTTGGCAGGCAACGTGACCACCAGAGTATAGCCATCGTCCGCCAGCATGCACCAGTCGGCGCTTTCTTCCTGCTGATAGACGGATAGCAGCGAAATTTTGCCGGATTCATCCACTTCCGTTTCCAAAACCCAGGTTTTAACGCCCTGCTCCTCTCCTTCGGCGGCATAGACAAAAATCAGTCTGACGTTTCCGGCCTGGCCGCTGACGGCTTTAAAGCTGGCGGTATAGGTGGTAGGGGAACCCGCCATGCCTTCGCTTTCGCCATCCGTGGTTTCACTGGTCAGCAGCTCCATCACCTCGGGAGCGGAAATTTCATACCGCCAGTCAAGACCGTCCTTGCTGTTGCCGGGAAGCCGAACGGTCAGCACGGTATTCTCCGCGCTTACTTCATACCAGGGAGACGCCTCCTCGGCCAGAGCGGCGCTTGCCGCCATCAGGATCAAAACCAGAATCGCCGCCAGTAGTTTTTTCATCACAATCCCTCGCTTTCGCAGGTTGATTTCACTTATGCAACGGTTGAAGCGTCCCAAAGACTGCATGTTTGTTACAATCATGGCAAAGAAATCCGTTTTCAGGCGCTGGGCAGCTGAATGGTGATTTCGCCGCCCTCCGCCGGCATGATAAAGGGCTCGGTCACCTTCTGGTAGCCCTGGGGGACCTTTAAAATGTGAATTTCATAAGGATAGCAGGGGCCTACATGGATCGCCCTGCCATCTGCCCCGGTGGGAAGCAGCTGGCAGGTGGTTTCATCGCAGACCTGCACCATCACGCCGGGAACGGGGGTGCCTGCTTCGTCTGTAACGGTAATGACATAGGTTCCATCGCCCTGGGGCGTTATGTCATCGGCATAAATCGTCTCCACCTCAGATGGGCTCAGGACAGACGATACAGCGGTTGCAAAGGAACTTTCGTCCATAGGAACGTTCAGGACGGTTAAACACAGCACCGGGATGAACAGCCATACAAGCAGGTTTCTCATGGTATCTCCTTTCCAGCCATTGGGTTTGCACATTCATGGTAACGAATCAGCAGGCTGAAAAACTGCAAGCCCAGTATAAAACAGGCAGCGCTGTTTCGCAAGTCTGGCTGTATTGACAAACAGGGGCTGTTTCAGTACCATAGCACTGGAAAACAATGGAGGATGGACAACTATGAAATTTTTGCATCTGGCGGATTTGCATTTGGGCAAACGGCTCAACGACGTATCTCTTTTGCAGGACCAGATAGAGCTGCTGGACCAGGTGGAGCGGATTGCCGGGGAAAGGCGGGTGGATGCCGTGCTGATCGCCGGAGATGTGTACCAGAAGGCGTCGCCCCCCAGCGAGGCCATGGCCGCCTTCGACGGCTTTATTACCCGGCTGTGCGCCCTTGGAATCAAGGTTTTCATTATCAGCGGCAACCACGATTCCCCACAGCGAATTTCCTATTTGGGCTCGCTTCTTCAAAAATCAGGGGTGTATGTATCCGAAGCCTTTGATGGGCGGCTTCAGCAAGTGGTGTTGCAGGATGAATATGGCGATATAACCGTCAGCCTGCTGCCATTTGTCAGGCCCATCCAGGTGCGCCCGTTTTTTCCGGAGGAAAAGCTGGACACCTATCAGCAGGCGGTCCGGGCGGTGCTGCGCGGGTCGCCGGTGGATATCAGCCGCCGCAATGTGCTGGTATGCCACCAGTTTGTTACCGGCGCGGAAACCTGCGACTCCGAAGAACTGGCCGTAGGCGGGCTGGATCATATCGACGCGTCCGTCTTTGACGCATTCGACTATGTGGCGCTGGGCCATATTCATAAGCCCCAGCGATGCACGCGGGATACCCTGCGCTATGCAGGTTCCCTGATGAAGTATTCCTTTTCAGAGGTTCGCCATCAAAAGTCCGTTACGCTGGTGGAGCTGGGCCGCAAGGGAGAGGTGCGGGTTTCCGCCGTTCCGCTGAATGCTCCTCACGATATGCGGCTGGTGGAGGGAACGCTGGATGAGGTTATGGCCATGCCTTATTCTGAGGATTATGTGTGGGTGACCCTCCATGACGAATTGCCGCCCCCAGACGCGCGGGTAACGGTCAGCACGGTGTTTCCCAATATGATGAAGTTTTCCATTGTCAACGCCAAAACCAAAATGGATTTTGATGTGGTCGCGAAAGAGACGATGGAAAACAAATCACCCCAGCAGCTGTTTGAGGATTTTTACCGCCTGCAAAATAACGACCAGCCGCCTAGCCCCCGGCATATGAAGATTTTGCAGGATTTGTTAAAGGAATTGGAGGAGAAGCCGGAATGAAACCTTTGCAGTTGACCCTTTCGGCTTTTGGCCCCTACGCGGAAAAAACAACCCTGGATTTTTCACAATTTGGCGAAAACGGGCTGTTTCTGATTACCGGAGATACAGGCGCTGGCAAAACCACCCTGTTTGACGCAATCAGCTTTGCCCTCTACGGGGAAGCATCCGGCGGCAGGGAGCGCCGGACAGCCCGTTCCTTTCGCTCCGATTATGCCCCGGCGGATGCGGAAACCTATGTGGAGCTGATCTTTTCTCACAAGGGGCATACCTATCGCATTCGCCGCAGCCCGGACTATACCCGTCAAAGCAAGCGTGGCGAAGGACTGGTGGAACAGAAGCATAGGGCGGAAATGGTGGATTTGGAAACTGGCGAAAGCTGGAGCCGCTTGGATGAGGTATCGCAGAAGATTCAGCAGCTGATGGGATTGAGTCAGGACCAGTTTGCCCAAACAGTCATGATCGCTCAGGGGGATTTTTTCAAAATTCTCAACGCCAAGTCGGACAAACGCAAGGAACTGTTTCAAAGGCTGTTTGACACCGGCCTGTATGCGGATTTGCAGCAAAAACTAAAGGAAAAAAATCAGGAGGCCGACCGCTGGCAGCAGGCTCTGGATCAACGTATTCTCGCGGCCGCCGGGCAGATTCAGCCGGACGACGACTACCCGGAAGCACTGGACGACTATACCCACGAGGCCAAATACGCCGACCAGCTGCTGGACGCTTTGCGCCGTCTGTGTGTGTATGAAAAGCGGAAAAAGGAACACTGCGACCAGGAATATACCGGATTGGACGAGCAGCTGAACCGTTTCACCCGGGAACTGGAGCAGGGCAAACAGCTGAACGCCGCTTTTGACGACTTGCAGGAGTGGCGGCAGCGGCAGAAGCAGCTGCTGGACCGGCAAAGCGATGTTGACGCGCAGGAAAAGCGTTTGCGGCAGGGTCGCCGCGCCCAGGAACTGGTGCTGATGGACGGGCTGATTGGCCGGGATACGCAGACTTTGCAAGAATTGGAGCAAAAGACGGCCGATTTGACCCGGCGGTTGGAAAAAAGACAGGCGCAGCTGCCCGATTTGGCAAAGGCGGCGGACCAAGCCAGGGACCGGCTGCCCATGGCGGACCAGTTGTTGAACCAGGCCGCTCAGCTGAAAAAATGCCTGACGGTTTTGGAGCAAATGACCCTTGAGGAAAATCAGCTGAAGAAACTGCGGCAGGCCGCTCAAAGCGCGCTGGATCAAAGCAACGCCGCCGATGAGGCATATATCGATCTGCGGCAGCGCTATGTGCAAAACCAGAGCGGCCTGCTGGCCAAAAGCCTGCAGGAAGGCCAGCCGTGCCCGGTATGCGGCGCCGCGCATCACCCCAGCCCGGCCAGACTGACCGGTCAGGCGGTAACCTGGGAGGCGCTGGAGCAGGCGGACCGGCAGCGAAAACGCCGGGAAAAGGAACTGGAGCAGGCAAACGGGCAGACGGTGGCTGCCCAAAGCCGCGTTTCCGCCCTGAAGGAACAGCTGGAAGCAGAAAAAATTACGCCGGAGGATACGGCGCAAACGATAGGCTGCCGGATGGAGCAGGCCCAGAAAGAGGCCCAGACGCTTCGCGATCAGGCGGAAAGCGCGCAGAAGCAATGGCAAGCCTGTCAAAAACAGGTGGAAACGGACCGGGCCCTGCTGGCCGACATGCAGAGCAGGATGAGGCAGACCCGGCAAACCCTGACGGATTTGCGCGGGCAGTTTCAGCAAAAGCTGACCCAGCAGGGCTTTGCCAACGTTCAGGATTTTCGGTCCGCTGTGGTGCCGGCAAAGGAAATGGAAACGCTGGAAAAGAGCGTACAGCAGTACAACCAGCAAAAAGCCTCGATTCAACAGATGCTGGAACAGCAGGAGAAGAAGCTGGCCGGTAAGCAAAGGGCGGATATACAGGCGCTGACGGCGCGGCAGGCGCAACTGCTGTCCATGCGCAGGCAGGCCCTGCAAAACCTTCAGGATGCGGACAGGCGGCTAAGCGCCCACAAAAGAATTGGGAAGGAAATCAGCGAGGCCAGAGCCGCACAGCAGCAGCACGCCAGGGAATGGGCGGTGCTGAACGACCTGTACCGCGCCATGAGCGGGCAGCTTTCCCAAAAGGTCAAAATCACCTTTGAAACCTATGTGCAGCAGTACTACTTCAAGCAGGTGGTCAGCGCCGCCAATAAACGGCTGAGCCGCATGACCGACGGCATGTTTGTGCTGAAGCTGAAGGACGAAGCCAAAAACCTGCGCAATCAGGCCGGTTTGGATCTGGACGTGCAGGATCAGGCTACCGGCCAGTGGCGGGACGTGTCCACCCTGTCCGGCGGCGAGAGCTTTATGGCGTCCCTGTGCCTGGCGCTGGGGCTGTCCGACGTGGTACAGAGCCAAAGCGGAGAAATTCGACTGGAGGCCATGTTTATTGACGAGGGCTTTGGCACACTGGACGAAAACGCCCTGCGCAGCGCACTGGATTTGCTATCCTCCCTTGCGGACGGCAACCGGCTGATCGGCGTGATTTCCCATGTGCCGGAGCTGAGAGACCGCATTGACAAAAAAATTGTGATCCGTAAGCGCCTGACCGGATCGCAGGCGGAAATCCAATGCTGACGCTTGCCATTCCGGCGCGGTTGGGGTATGATAAGCCTTGAAATAGAGAAACCGAAAGGAGCGTTGAACAATGGCTGACGAAAGAAAGAGCATTGAGGAAATGATGGAGGGAGAGCAGACCCAAAAGCGGGACCGCAAGAACTGGGTGGCTTTTGTGGAAAGCGACGTGGTGAATTTTTTGACCCTGAACGAAATTGAAAAAATGACCATCGACGATGGACAGGGCAACAAGGCCAAGCTGACCCGCCGCAAGGATGGCAGCGTGTATGTGGAATGCACCAGCTCCAACGTGCTGTAAGGCGATAGGGGAGGAGCCGGATGAACCATTTCTTTGCTTATCTGGACCGGCTAAGGCTGATACGGCGCTGGGGACTGATGCGCAATACCGTGCCGGAAAACGACATGGAACACAGCATGCAGACCGCGCTGATTGCCCACGGCCTGGCGGTGCTGGCAAAGCGGCGGCATCAGCGGGACGTTAACCCGGAGCGGGTGGTCATGCTGGCCCTGTACCATGACAGCGGCGAAGTGATCACCGGCGATTTGCCTACCCCGGTCAAGTACAAAAACCCGCTGATTCAGGATGCCTATCGCGGCTTGGAGGCCCAGGCCCGCCAGCAGCTTCTGGACATGCTGCCCACGGACATGCAGGCTGACTTTCAGCCCTATATCCTTCCGGATGAAACCAGCGACGAATGGCTTCTGGTTAAGGCGGCGGACCGCATCAGCGCCTACCTGAAATGCCTTGAGGAAGAAAAAATGGGCAACCGGGATTTTGCCCAGGCCAAAACGACCATTCAGGCCAGTCTGGCCCAAAGCTCGCTGCCGGAGGTACAGGAGTTTATGAGCCAATTTGTGCCCAGCTTCAGCCTGTCGCCGGATGATTTAAGCCGTCTGTAACCGGATAAAACACCAAAAGCTCCCCCGCAGAGGAGGAGCTTTTTGGGGTGCCGATTTGTTTTCTCTGTAAATGAGAAAGGGATGGAATCAATGGGTGGCGATACCCAGCACATAATCGGACGAAACCTGATAATAATTGCACAGCGTCACAAGGTGACGGATGGGCAAGCCGTTAATGCCGTTTTCGTAACGGGAATACACCTGTTGGGTGGTTCCCAAAACGCTGGCAATATCAGCCTGCTTTAAATCACGCTCCTCTCGCAACGAACGCAACACTTCATAATAAGGCTTCATAGTGTAGTCACTCCTGTCGCTAAGAGATTTGGTACACCTATTATATCAAATCTGGAGAAGCGATTTCAAGGTTAGATGTTTAGACTCCGCTAAAATTGTGACAGAAAATTGCGGAAAAGTTGTAAACAGGAATCGAACCCATGCCAAAAGCCGTTGATGAACGCTTGTCCATCAACGGCTTTAAATGGTCATTCCAGCGCGGTCATACTGGCGATTCGGTTATCGTTGCTTTCCACCTTCACCGGTGCGCCCAGGGCAATGGCCGGGTTGGGCATTTGAGCGTCCCAGTAGAACTGCCGGTCGTCCTGTGGGTCGTCCTTCTGTCCCACATTCAGCAGCAGGGAGTGGCAGGGCAGGCCGTCCCGGTCGCATACATCAGCGGAAAAGGACTTGAAAACGCCCTGGGTTTCCCGTTTGCGGCCGGTCAGCATATCCTGCAAAAACACGCAGTAGGTTTTGGCTGGCTTGATCGATACCCCGTATAGAAACAAAAAGTATCCGACCGCCAAAATGGTAAGCACCGTGCTGATCACCCACGCGCTGTCGCTGCGCTGTATGCGCCCCACCACAAAAACCGCAATAGCCGCCGCAAGGCCAACCGCCGATGGAAGATAAGCGGTCAGCCGCCTGCGTTTCAGCTGTGCCAAAGCCTGGATCAAATCCTGTTGGGTATACACAGGGAGCGGCCTCCTTTACTCTTGCTCATCCTTTACGCGGATTTTCTGCATCAGCTTGATGGTGATAAAAAACAGCGTCAGTACCAGAAATACGCCCAGCAGGCCCATGACGGTAACCAACAGCCCCTTGGTCATCAGGGGCAGAGACGTTAATGCGGATGAATGAATCAAATTCATGCTGTCAACCTTCCTTCCTGTCGTCGTTTACCACTGGCCGCCCAGCATCAGGCTGACCAGCGTAATGACCATACCGCCCGCCACAATGGAGCCCAGCTGGCCGGACACGTTGGCGCTGATGGACTGCATCAGGATAAAGTTATAGGGATCGTCCTCCTTGGCCATCTTCTGAATGACCCGGGCGCTCATGGGGAACGCGCTGATGCCCGCCGCGCCCACCATGGGATTGATCTTGTTCTTGCGGAACAGGTTCAGGAACTTGGCAAACAGCACGCCGCCCGCCGTGTCAAACACAAAGGCAAACAGGCCCAGCGCCAGAATCAGCAGCGTATCCCTACGCAGGAAATTGTCCGCCACCATGGTGCCGCCAATGGTAATGCCCAGCAGAATGGTCACCAGATTGGCCAATTCGTTCTGAGCGGTTTTGCTCAGCCGCTCCAGCACGCCGCATTCCCGAATCAGGTTGCCAAACATCAGGCTGCCCACCAAGGGAGCGCTCATGGGAACGATAATGCCGGCCACGGCGGTAACAATGATGGGAAACAGAATCAGCGCGGTTTTGGAGGCGCGTTCCTCCGTATAATTCATACGGATCATGCGCTCCTTTTTGGTGGTCAGGGCGCGGATCACCGGCGGCTGAATCACCGGCACCAGGGACATGTAGCTGTACGCCGCCACGCTGATGGGGGCCATATAGGCCTTCAGGTTAAAGTGGTTGGCCACATACAGGGTGGTTGGGCCGTCCGCCGCGCCGATGATGCCAATGGCGGACGCAAGGCGCAGAATCAGGCTGTCGTCGCCCGCCACACCGGGCAGCACAACCGGAATCAGCACCAGCGACAGCAGGAAGGTGGCAAAGATGCCAAACTGCGCCGCCGCCCCAAAGAAGATCATGCTGGGGTCCTTCAGCAGGGGGCTGAAATCAATCATGGCTCCCACGCCGATAAAGATCAGAATGGGAAACAGCTCGTTGGCGATACCGGCGTTAAACAGCACCGTCAGGAAGCCGCCTTCCCCCAAAACGCTGGACTGCACACCCCCAAACATGGGCGGCAGGTTGGCAAGAATGGCGCCAAAGCCAATGGGCAGCAGCAGGGCGGGTTCATAGTCCTTTTTGATGGCCAGGTAAATCAGAATACCGGCAATCGCAAACATGACAAGGCTTTTCCAGCCGTCGCCCTGGAACAGGTACAAAACGCCGGAGAATAATTCGGATAGAATGCTCTTGATAACGTCCAACGGGGTTTCCTCCTCTCAAGTGGTCCAAAAATCAGGCTCAACGCGACCATTTGCGCGTGTTGAGGGTTTGGGGCGCCAGGCCGGGCATCATGGTAACGCTGCGGTTTTTCACCACGTTCAGCACCAGGCCGATTCCCGCCATGTTGGTAACCAGGTTGCTGCCGCCGTAGCTGAGGAACGGCAGGGGAATACCGGTTACCGGCATCAGGCCCGTGGTCATGCCCACGTTTTCAAACACATGGAACAGCATCATGGACATAACGCCAATGATAACCATCTGTCCAAAACGGTCCATGGTGTAGCGGGACAGATACAGCATACGCAGAATAATCAGCAGGTAGGTCAGCACCACCAGCGCGCAGCCGATAAAGCCAAAGGCTTCGCCAATGGTGGAAAAGATAAAGTCCGTCCAGTCCTCCGGCACATAGTCCAATTGGCTGAAGGAACCCTGCACAAAGATGCCACGCCCGTGCAGCCCGCCGGAGCCGATGGCGATTTTGGAGTTGTTTACCTGATAGGTGGCGCCTTCATCCACCAGTTCCGGGTTCAAAAAGCTAAGGATACGGGTCAGACGGTAGTTGCTGGACCCGCTGGCCATCATGTAGGCGTACAGAAGGGCCAGGGCTACCACGCCCATTGCCACAATCGCGCCCATGGTTTTTACCCGCATGCCGCCAAAGTACATCATAATACCAAAGACAAAGATCATAACCAGTACGGAGCCCATTTCGCCCTGCAGCAGCGTCAGCATCCAGGGGATGCCCATCAGCACGCCCAGCTTTACAAAGCTCTGGAAATTGCTCAGGGGGTCGGTTTCGGTTTCCAGGTATTTGGCGGTTACGATGATACAGGCCAGCTTGACAAACTCCGATGGCTGAATGGTGTAACCCCAGATAATATCCGTCCAGGCCTTTACGCCCTGGGCCTGGTTGGAAACCAGGGTAACGGCCAGCAGGCCGCAGGCCAGGTAGTAAAACAGCATGGAGCGGCGGCGGATAAACTCGTAGGGGAAATAGGTGATAACGCCTACCACAATGGGGGCGATGAAAAAGAAGATTGCCTGACGCAGCCCGTAATAGGATGCCACAATATAGTTCAGCAGCGTATCTTCCGTCTGGGAGGAGGTAGAAAAGGTAGCGACGGATACGCACAGCACGCCAAAGGCCGCCAAAGCAAACACCAGCAGCGCCAGGGGCAAATCAAAGTGCGCCCGGGAACGGCGGGATTCATTCAGCATCATAGGGGCAAAGCCACCTCCTTATTTTCATCCAAAGGGCCACAGCCGCTTTTTTGGAAAGGACGGCATGGCCACATAGTTGCCCAAAAAGCGCTGGGCAATGCGGTTCATGGCTTCCTGCGCGGGGCAGGGAACCGTCATCAAATTCTGGCGGGCGTTCAGGGCAACGGTTACATGCCGGTCCTCCGGCACAAACCCCAGCAGCGGCACATCCAGCGTGGCCGCAACGGTTTGGGGATGGTACATCTCTCCCCGGGCGACCATTTGCGGGTCCACCCGGTTTACAATCAGCATGGGCCGGGGCTTGCCCGCTTCTTCCAGCAGGGCCACCACCCGTTCCGCGTCCCGGATGGCAATATCGTCCGGCGTAACCACCAAAATGCTTTCATCCACAGCGGGCAGCATGTTTTGAATTCCGTGCCCCACCCCGGCGGGAGCGTCCATCAGCACATACGCGACTCGCTTTTTCAGCTTGCGCACAATGCGTTCCATATCGGCTGGGCGGATATCGTTTAAATCGCCCAGCTGGGCGGCGGGCAGCAGGGACAGGTTGCTGGAATGACCAATCAGCGCGTATTTGAGCTTGCAGTCCTTGCGGGCCACGTCCAGCACATCGTAGACCACTTTGTTTTCCATGCCCAGCAGCATATCCAGGCTGCGCAGGCCAATATCCGTATCCACCAGGCAGCAGGACATCTGGCTGCGGGCCAGGGCCTGCCCCAGGCAGGCGCAGACCATGGATTTGCCTACGCCGCCTTTGCCGGACACAATGAACCAGGATTGACTCATGGGCTGTTTTTCCTCCCTGCTTTTGTTACGGGGCCAGTTCGTTGCCGGAGGGGAACTCGCTGTTTTCGGTACGCAGATCCTTTTGGTCCAGGTACCATTCCACAAATTCGCGGGCGGCGATGGAACCCATGCCGCCGCTGTAGCCGCTGGGAATGAAAACCACCACGGCGATCTCCGGCTCCTCGGTAATGACGGGCACGCCGTTTACCATTTCGGAAGCGTAGGGGGCCAGCATAACGAACCAGGAGTTGTTTTCCAGGTCGATGGTGGTAACCTCGGCGGTTCCCGTTTTCGCGCAGACACGGTTACGGTATTTCCACCCGCGGAAGTATTTACCGGCGGTACCGCTTTCGTCCACAACGCCCTCCATGCCTTTTAGAATGTAGGGCAGGTATTGCTCGGCGCCTTCAAACTTGTTCAGAACGGTGGGGGTCCGCTGGCTGATGATGTCGCCCTCGGGGGAGGTAATGGAATCCACCAGCATCAGGTTGTACACCGTGCCGCCGTTGCCCAGGGCCGCTACATAGCGGCTGACCGCGGCGGGGGTAAGCACGGTGATGGACTGGCCGATGGCTACCTGTACGGTCTGAGAATTACCCCATTTAATATCGTTCAGGTAGTTATAGGTATCGCCGATGATGGACTGGGTATATACCATCTCACGGGTCATGTTCAGTTCTTCCATCAGGATGGGACGCATGTATTGCAGCCAGTCGTTCTGGCTGGTGTTGACGGCCATGTCCATCAGCCGCTTGACGCATTTATTCAGGCGTTCGTTGTCATAGGTGATGTTGCGGGTTGCGCCGCAGTTGCGCAGGTGGCTTTTGATGGAGTTGAACACGATGATGGGCACGGCGGTGTCCTGGGACGCTTCGTCCATGGCCTTGTCCGGGTCGTACAGGCTGGTCTGGCAGCCTACCACGCTGCGTTCCTCGCCGGGCAGGTCCAGGCCGGTGCGGCTGGTCAGGCCAAATTCGCTGGCGTACTGGTACAGCCTGGTTTCGCCCAGACGGTAGCCAAGGGTGTAAAAGAAGTAGTTGCAGCTGTTTTGCAGCCCCTCGATAATGGTCTGGTTCTGGTGCTTATAGCGCTGCCCTTCGGAAATCCAGCACTTAGGCGCCTGGCTTTCCACCGTGGTTACCAGCATGAAACGTCCGCCGTCGCTGATGGTTTCGTTGGTCAGCAGCTTGCCGTCCAGCATGGCCCCCAGCGACGATACCATCTTGAAAATGGAACCAGGGGTGCCGCGGGCGTGAATGTTGTAATTCATCAGTACGTTGCGGGTATCAGACAGGATGACCCGGCTTTCCTCACCGGCGGCCACCAGTCCGTTCAAATCGTAGGTGGGGTAGTTGGCCATGGCCAGTACCCGGCCCTCCATGTCGATGACCATCATGGCGGCGCGGTCCGCCAGCGACAGGGGATATTTAGACCATTTTCGGGTGGAAATATCCTCCTTGTTGCTGTCCAGCCAGGCCTGGTTCATCAGCTTGTCTTCCTGAACGCTGCGGGTATCGGCAACGTTTTGGGCCAGCGCCCGCTCGGCCTGTTGCTGGTAGCTGGCGATCAGGGTCAGCTTGACGTTGTTGCCGTCCTGGGGCTCGGTATAGCTGAGGTCGCGGGTGATTTTGCCGGTGTTGTTGCGCTCTACCACCCGGTAGCCCTGACGCAGGTCGGTATTCTGGGTCAGCCAGTCCTCCATGGAGGACTCGATGCCGTCCAGACCGATGTTATCGGAGTATTTATAGCCCTTATCCTTGATTTCCAGCCATTTGCTGGTGGAAGGGATAGCGCCGATATAACCGATCACCTGCGCGGCCAGGGTGCCGCGGGGGTAGACCCGCTTGGTGCCCATGGCGATTTCCATGCCGGGCAGGGTCATGGAACGGGTTTCAATTTCAATAACCGTTTCGTAGGGTACGTTTTCGGCAATGACGATGGGCTGGGAGTTGAACAGGTTCATCTGCATTTCGCTGAACACCGCCATGACCTTCAGCATGGTTTCCTCGTCCAGCAGGGTGCGCCCCTTCAGGTCGTCCGCCGTCAGGGTGGACAAATCCTCCTGGGTGTAGATTTTATACCTTTTTTTCAGCTGACGCATGCAATCCGCCGCGGTGGGGTAGCTTGCGGCGGTCAGGTAGTTGTTGCTGCGCCACTGGGATTCGCGGGTTTGCAGAACGGATTCGCTTACGCCGCTGCCAAAGTTAAATTCCCATTCGCCGGTTTCCTCGCCACGGCGAATAACAAAGCTGACGGCCAGCTCGTTGCCGTTGCCCTCGATGATGTCGATGGTCTGGCGGATGGAATCGGTAAAGGAAGCGTAGTCCTTGGAGTCGGCATCCCGGTAGAAGGTAACGTTGTATATCTTTTCATCCCGGGCCAGAATCACGGCGTCCGCGTCCGTAATCATGCCGCGGCTGCCGCGCAGGGCAATGGTGGTGGTGCGGCGGCTTTCCGCCTTGGTTTCGTATTCATCGCTGGTTTTTAATTGCAGGTTGACCAAACCGCTGAAAAGATAGCCGAACATGCCCAGTACAATGACCAGAAAAATGATGTAGCGGGTGTTCAGGTTATAGGTATTGCCCTCCTTAGGCTGTTTGCGTCTGCGCAAAGCGTTTCACCTCCCGGTTTCAAACAATCAGCGCGCTTTTTGAAGCTTGTAGGTACCCAGCCACCAACGAATGGGAAACTGGAGCAGCGCGGCCAGAAGGGTGGTATACACAACATCCGTAACAGCACGGCCGATATGGCCGCTGTCAATGGCTACGCCGCTTAGATAGATGTAAATCAGGTGGACGGCTTCAAACACCGTTACGCTAAGGGCGGCGCACAGGGCGGTGCGCAGGTGGGGATTCCATTGGGTGCCGCGCTTGCCCACAGTGCGTTCTTCCTCCAGCTTGCGCTCGCTTTTGTCTGAAAACAGCAAAGCGCCCAGCATGGAAGAGACGGGGTAGAGAATCAGGTTTATGTAATCCAGGGCGGGCAGCATAATTTCCAGCAGATAGCCCACCGTCAGGGAAATCAGGAAGGTGTATTTTCGGCCCAGGCTGACCGTCGCCACGGCTATGATGGCCAGGGCGATGTTGGGGGCCACCCCGCTGATGGAGATGTACTCCGCCAGCGTAGCCTGCAGCAGGTACGCCAGCAGAGTCAGCAGGGAAACCTTGAGCAGTTTCTTAATCACCGGAATCCTCCTCCACTGACAAATCCAGAGGGGGCGGCGTGGGCGTGGGG
>ERZ1026860.729-NODE-729-length-19521-cov-7.707130_pt1 | contig 19521 bp, 16 predicted proteins | sample MGYA00380160_ERZ1026860 | MGnify/ENA primary metagenome ERZ1026860 (study PRJEB33269, sample SAMEA4719796) | human gut metagenome | biome: human-associated habitat; feature: organic feature; material: feces | place: Cameroon | collected 2013-10 ... | reverse complement strand
ATATTGGCTATAATACTATTATAAATAGTGATATTATACTAAAAAGTATATATGAAACGATAATAAGAATACAGGACTGTGGAGAATAACGATGCGAAAATATGTCTGGGAAACGCCGGAAGAAATAAATATGGAAGTGGCAAAGCGTATGAAAACTTTGCGGAAGAGAGTAAAACTTTCCCGAAAGAAACTAAGTGAAGCATGTGGTGTTAGTTACAGCTCCATCAAACGATTTGAGGAAACCGGAAACATCAGCCTTTTGTCACTGACCAAGATGGCGATTGCATTAGATGCAGAAGGGGACATAAAAAAACTGTTTTCAGAGGTGCCTTATAGATCTATACAGGAGGTAATAAATGAGAAGAAGTAATATGAAATCATCCATTTTATAAAATCCACAGTCTCACATGACCTGAGAGAATATTTATAAAGCAGCTTAGAGAGGATATCGGATATGGCACACCACAAAATAGCCCTCCTCGCAGATACCCATGGTCTTCTGCGGGAGGAAGTTGTACAGAAAATAAAAGACTGCGAAGTGATCTTTCATGCGGGTGATTTCGGTGGACCGGAAATCGTAGAAAGATTACAGCAGATCGCGCCGGTTTATATGGCACGGGGAAACAATGATAAAGAATGGGCAAAGAATATGCCCTATTTTGCCAGTGTGCAGATAGGAAATCGTACCTTTTATATGTGTCACAAGAAACAGGATCTGCCGGATGATCTGGGCAAAGTAGATTTTGTGATCTGTGGGCATTCTCATAAATATGAACTGAAACAGGAAGGAAGCATTTGTTATATCAATCCGGGAAGCTGCGGGCCGAGACGTTTTCACCAGCCAATTACGTTTGCAATCCTGTATTTTGAGGATGAAACGGCAGATTACAGAGTGGAAAAGATCGATCTTTCCCCTGCACTGACAAAAGAGAATGCAAAAAAGCTTTCCCTGTCAGAGAAAGATCTGGACAGGCTGATAGGCCGTATCATAAAGGAGTTTTCAGCGGGAAAAAGCATCGAGCAGATCGCAAAGAGCAACAGGGTGGAGAAAGACCTGGTAGAAGCTGCCTGCAGAATGTATGCGACGCATCCGGGCGTGACAACAGCCGGGATCATGGAAAAGCTGGAGCTCAGAAAACTGTATGTGAACTAGATAGAAATTCGATATAGGAGTAGAAAGAAGCAATGAAAGTAACGTTATTAAATGATTCCTTCCCGCCGGTCATAGACGGTGTGGCAAATGTTGTAATGAATTATGCAAAGATCCTGCAGGAAGAGAAGCTGGCGGATGTGATGGTGGCAACGCCTGCATATCCGGGCGCGGAATATCATAGCTATCCCTATTGGGTGGTGCCCTACCAGAGCTTTGATACGACGAAGATCGTAAAAGGATATCGGGCAGGCAATCCGCTGGATATCAAGGAAATTGTGACGATGAAGGAATTCGCGCCGGATATCATACACAGTCATTGTCCGGTCGCATCCACGCTGCTTGCGCGGACACTCCGGTTTTATACAGATGCACCGCTTGTATTTACCTATCATACGAAGTTCGATATTGATATTGCCAAGGCGGTAAAGTCAAAGCTGTTGCAAAAAGAAGCCATACATGCGCTTGTCAGCAATATAGAGGCGTGTGACGAAGTATGGGTAGTCAGCAGAGGAGCAGGAGAAAACCTGCGCTGTCTTGGATATACGGGAGAATACCGCGTGGTCAGTAACGGCGTTGATTTTGCGAAAGGGCGTGTTGCGCCGGAAAAGGTGGCAAAAGTAACGGCCGCCTATGATCTTCCGGAAGGAATCCCGGTCTTTTTATTTGTAGGCAGGATTGTCAAATATAAAGGGCTTCCGCTCATTCTCGATGCGCTTGCAAAGCTGTCGCAGGACGGTGTTGATTTCCGTATGGTATTTGTCGGAAGCGGACCGGATGAAAAGGAGATGAAAGAAAAAGCAGCGAGTCTCCTGAAGCCGGAGCAGTATATTTTCACAGGAGCGGTATATGACAGAGAACAGCTCCGTGCATGGAATACGAGGGCGGATCTGTTCCTTTTCCCGTCTACGTATGATACAAATGGTATTGTCGTCCGGGAGGCAGCAGCCTGTGGGCTTGCCAGTGTACTGATCGGAGGAAGCTGTGCGGCAGAAGGCATCACGGATGACAGGAACGGATTTTTGATCGAAGAAACCCCGGATGCCATGTACCGGCTGTTAAAACGTGTGGGCTCTGACCTTGCGCATCTGTATGACGTGGGCGAACATGCAATGAATGAGATCTATATTTCCTGGGAAGACAGTGTACACAGTGCATATGAGAGATATGGTGAGATCATAGAAGCCAAGAAAAGCGGAAAGCTTGTGCTGCGTCATAATGCGATCTCTGGCTCCATGAAAAACATGCAGGAAAAAGTGCAGGATTCCATAAAGGCAACCGAGGGATTTGGGGAGGAATGCAGGAATTCATTCAAAAAAGAATATGAGATGGCATATGATGAGTTCCTGAAAGAATATGAAAAGATTTCCCGAATTTTTCATATGCATTGACAGATGTTGAAAAGCCGGCTGAGAATAACCGGAAGTCAATGAGAAACAAATGCAAAAACAGCAAGCTATGCAAAAAGAGGTGTCAGTATGGAAAAAGATTGGTACAAAAGAATGGCATTTTACCAGATCTGGATCAGAAGTTTTTATGATGGAAACGGAGACGGAATCGGCGATCTGTACGGCGTTTACGAAAAACTGCCTTACATAAAATCGCTTGGTGTGGACGGCATATGGTTTTCGCCGCTCTATCCTTCGCCGAATGCAGATTATGGCTATGATATTTCCGACTATAAAAATATCCACCCGGATTATGGGGATCTGGAGCAGTTTCAAAAGGTGTTGGATAAGGCGCACAGCCTGGGACTGAAGGTGATCATGGATCTGGTAGTCAACCATACTTCCGATGAGCATCCGTGGTTTCTGGAAAGCAAGAAAAGCAGGGATAATCCATACAGTGATTATTACATCTGGCGTGATGGAAAGAACGGGAAGCTGCCAAACAACTGGGACAGTCTGTTTGAAGGAAAAGCATGGGAATATTGCCCGGAGCGTGACCAGTATTATCTGCATATTTTTGCAAAAAAACAGCCGGATCTGAATATGGATAATCCAAAGGTACGGGAAGAAGTCAAGAGCATCATGCGGTTCTGGCTGGACAGAGGTGTAGATGGGTTCCGGGAAGATGTGATCACCTTTATTTCAAAAGCGGACAATCTGCCAGACGGACTGCCGTTTATTCCGGCGGCGAACGGACTGCCTTTTTATAAAGATGGTCCGCATATTCATGAGTATCTGGCGGAATTCCGGAAAGTCTGCGAGGAATATGACTGTTTTCAGTTAGGGGAAGGTCCGATGACGAGCACGAGATCTGCGCTTTCCTATCTGACAGGAAAGCATAAATCACTGGATCTGATGTTTCATTTTGATCATATGTTTGCCGATTGCATTTTTACGGAATATATGCAGCGTCCGTTCCACCTCAGAAGTCTGAAGCATGCATTCAGTAAATGGCAGAAAGCATTGAACGGAAGAGCATGGAATACGTTGTATCTGGAAAACCATGACCACCCAAGAGTCATCAGCAGATACGGAAATGAAAGGTATCACAGGGCAAGCGGTTCAATGCTTGCGGTCTGCTATCTGTTCCAGCAGGGAACGCCTTTTGTATACCAGGGGCAGGAGATCGGTATGACGAATATCAAACTTGCGTCTATTGATCAGTATGTGGATGTTTCTTCCCATAACAATTATCACACATTCCATTTAAAAGACAGTGTGGAGAAGCGGATGGAGCGGATCCATGCATCCAGCAGGGATTCTGCGCGTACGCCGATGCAGTGGGATGACAGTAAAAATGCCGGATTTACGACCGGTAAGCCATGGTTTTACATCAATCCGAATTACAGAAAGATCAATGTTGCGGCAGAGGAAGAGCAGCCGTTCAGTATTCTGAAGCTTTACCGCAGATGCCTCCATTATCGGAAAAACAGTGATGTGGCATTGTGGGGCGACTATAAAGAATACGATAAGCGCAGTAATCAGTTATATGTGTACAAGCGTACCTATCAGCATAAGAGCCTTCTTGTGGTATGCTCCTTCAGTGCGCATAGCCTGAAGTGGCATAACATAAAAGAGTTCCGGGGCAAAAAGGGAAAGCTTGTGATATGCAATTATCCGAATCCCGTGCATGGCATGCTGAAGCCGTATGAAGCAAGAGTTTATGAATATGAGGAAGGATCTGACAGATCACAGAAATAGTTTACATAAAATTTACATTTCTTTACAAAAGACTGGTAGCAGAAAAAAACGTTTCCTTTTAAATTGATAAAAAAGGAGGCGTTTTTTTGACATTTGAAGAGATAAAACAAAATGCAGAAGTAAATGAGTTTTTAAAAAAGGGGAATTGTAATCTGGGCCTTTTAGGGTATACAGATCACTCGCAGATACACTGTAATATCGTGGCGCAGACAGCCGCTGCAATTCTTGGAAAATTTGGTTATACAGAGCATGATATTGAACTGGCAAAGATTGCGGGATATATGCATGACATTGGCAATGCAGTTAACAGAACACATCATGCGGAATATGGCGGACTGCTTGCAAATGAAATATTAAAGCAGACAGATATGGACCTGAAGGACAGGATTACAGTTGTTTCGGCTATTTCTAATCATGATGAATCGACCGGCGGAGCGGTTGACCCTATATCAGCGGCATTGATTATTGCCGATAAGACTGATGTAAGACGCGACAGGGTCAGAAGCGAAAAAGGAAAAGCCGCATTTGATAAGCATGACAGAGTCAATTACGCGGTAACAGATCATAAATTAAAGATTAATACGGAAAAGAAATCCATTTCTCTGAATCTGCAGATTGATACAAAGATTTGTTCCATGTATGAGTATTTTGAAATCTTTCTGGGACGGATGATGATGTGCAGAGGTGCAGCGGATATGCTGGGAGCAACCTTTAAACTGATGGCAAACGGATCTAAGGTGCTTTGACAGTGTCGGATGAAAGAATGCTGACAACAATATTGAAATAACAGATAAATTACTCTGGGAAATGGAGACCGGCTATGAAAAAATACTATGTACTGGATACCAATATTTTATTACAGAGTCCTGATGCGATACTGGGATTTGCAGATAATACAGTTGTGATTACAGGGACTACACTGCAGGAACTGGATTCTAAAAAAAATCTGGATGGCGAGTTGGGATATAATGCGAGACAGACAGCCAGAATACTGGAGAAAATCAGAAACAGGGGAAACCTGATCAAGGGTGTAAAGCTGGATGAAACCGGAGGTAAGCTTTTGTTTGAACCGGATGAGGTATCACAGGATAATCTGCCGGAAGGGTTTGATATCAAAAAGCCGGATAACCGGATTATCAGTTCATGTATTGGAATCCGGAAAAAAACAAAAAAACCTGTAATACTGGTGACAAATGATATTATGATGCGGATCGCAGCAGCGGTCTGTGGGGTTGAAGTGCAGGAATATAAAAATGAGCAGATCAGGGAAACTGCCTATATGGGATATCGCAAGATCTGCACGACACGGGAAATCATTGACAGAATTTATAAGGAACATGAAATAGAACCGGCACTTTTGGATAAGGAGAATCAGTCGTTTGTTCCGAATGAATATATGACGGTAACAGATGGCAGCACATCCGCATTATGTGTGTATAGAAACAACCGGGTGATCTTATTAAAGGAAACAACAGCATTTGGAATCAGACCGCAAAATCGTCTGCAGAGATTTGCGCTGGATGCGCTTCTTGCACCTGCAGAGGATATTCCGCTTGTAATATTGCGGGGACCGGCGGGAACGGCAAAAACCTTTTTGGCTATGGCAGCAGCGCTGGAACAGACCTATCGGGAGAACGGTATCAGACAGAGCGGAGAAATGCATTATGATAAAATATATATAGGCAGAGCGAACGTATCAAGTGATGAGGCGTTCGGGTTTCTGCCCGGAGAACTTGAAGATAAGACGCGTCCCTTGCTGGGCTGCTTTTATTCCAATTTGGAAGATCTTCTGCGAAAGGGGACACGGGAAGAAGATGCTCAGGTGCAGATGCAGATTGAGGATATGATGGAAACCGGAATTTTAAGAGTATTTCCGCTTGCATATATCAGGGGTATGAGTATCAAGAATAGTTTTATTATATGTGATGAAGCACAAAATATAGGCAGAACCTTAATGCGGGATATCGTTACAAGGTGTGGGCAGGGCTCAAAACTGGTCATATTGGGAGATACCAACCAGATTGATGTACCGTTTCTGGATAAAGCAAACTCCGGTCTTACCTATATTGCCCATAATATGAAAGGAAGCCGGAAATGTGCACAGATCACGTTTACAGAGAAGGAATCTGTTAGAAGTGAGCTTGCTGCAGAGGCACTTGTGCGTCTGCAGTAAGCTGATAGATGCATATTTCTGTGCAGCCTGATCCGTATGCTAGGCAAGGCTTGCCTTTTTCCGTTGCTTATTTGCCATAAGGTATACGGAGAAGATCGCAACAAGGAAAATACATTGCATGCCGATGTACTTCCAGTAATTTGCAAGGGAGTAGCTTTCTCCGGACAAGCCTGTTACCATATTGATGATCTTGATATACCAGTAAGCCGGGAGAAACTTTGCAACGGCTAAAACGCCGGTGCTCAAATACCACTGTGGTACAAAAATACCGCAAAGGAAGCTCATACCGATCCCGATGATATTGGCAATCAGGTTGAGGGCATTGTCCTTCAGACCAAAGGTACTTAACAGCAGTGTGAGTGCAACGCAGATCAATGTAAATACAAAGCTGTTTAACATACACAACTGTCCCTGTTGGGAAAAGGCATTTTTCGGACCGAAGAACAGGACAGCGGCAAGGGTGAAAATAAGCCATGTCAGAATGCTGTAACAGATACAGCCTAGACCAAGCTGCAAGGTACGCGCCTGCGCAGGCAGGGCGGAGCAGGCGATCCGGGCACTGACATCTGTCTGCTGGAAGGTCACAAGGATCGGCACCAGACTGAGTGGAAAAATCATCAGAAAGATGTAGCTCATATACTGGAACCAGTAAAACATAGTTTTGTTTCCGCTGTTTCCGGTCTTTTGAAAGGTAATGGTTTCTACCTTCGGAGATGCTGCCAGATTCTGATCGGTAGCGGCAATGGCATCTGTCAGGCTATAGCCTCCCGTGCAGTATAAGGAGATCGAATCAAGATAGCTGTTCAGCTGCTCGTTGACGAAAAAGCCGTTCGCATTGTCCTGCCTGATGCTGTGTGACAGTTTCAGGGGCGTATCCGTCAGAAACTGCGCCTCAAATCCCTTGGGAATTGTCAGTACATAGCTGATCTGCTGATAAAAAAGATTGTCTGTCAAAGATTCCGTATCTGTTTTCTCAAGTGTTACCAGATTGTGACGGGAGCCAAGGTAGTCCTGTATGCTCTGGCTGAGCATGGAATGATCCTCATCCAGTATGGTAATATCAATCTTTTTGGCACTGAAATCACCGCTCAGTGCTTTGGACTGCGAGATGCTCATTATGAAAATGAGGACCAGAAAAACACCGGAAAAAATAAATACCTGTCCAAGATGTTTCTTTGCAATTTTAAAAAATATGTTAAATACTTGCATAGCGGGACCTCCTAGTTTTCAAAATTCCCAGACCGATAAAGAGAACGGATAAAAGAAGCAATGTTACAATATTCCGGGTGTATCTGGCATGCCCTTCAAAAATGCTCAGGCAGTAAAAGCTGTCTGTGATCAGGGCAGCGGGATTGATACGGTTGACAACCGGTGCAACACGGTCAATGAGGACACGCATATTGCCGACCATAAGCCCGCTTAAAAAGCACAGGGGCATGATCACGGCAAAGATGAGCCCGTCTTTTTCTTCCTTTCCTTTTTTGCCAAGTGTGCCAAAGAAAAAACCGAGGGATACACCGGTCAGAACGCCGGTAAACAGCGACAGAACAGCATACGGAAGCTGTGCATCAACACCAACCTTCAAAATATAGGACAGGTAGAAAAAACCAATCAGATTCAGGACAAATTCAAAGATGGTAGCGGCGATCAGTTCACCGATGATCATGCTGGATTTTTTTCGGGCAGAAACTGTTTTCCGGGCAGCGAGCGTAGAAAGATTGCCCTGATTTTCCACAGCTACGGTCACACCGGCCATAGCAGCATATAAACATGCCATAGCGAGCAGATTGTAAAAATACTGTGTGTAAGTATCCACATTTGGATTTTTCTGTAAGGAAACTTCCTCATTAAAGGCATGTGGATTCTGAAAAGCAGAGATTACTTTTTCAGCATTTTCCGGATGCTTCTGCATCGTATCGATCAGCAGATCACAGCGGAGGTTGAATTCTTCCACAAAAGCAGCCAGAATACTCTGTTTGATATTATCTGCGGATGTATTGGCAGAAATACTGAGCTTTGCCTGACTGCCGCTTAATATCATACCGCATACATCGCCGTTTTCCAGAAGCTTTCGTGCTTCCTCTTCGGAACAGAAGGTAGTGTCCAGAAAAGGATCTTCTCCTTCGGAAAGCTGTGTCACGGTCTGCTTGAGTGCTTCTCCGTAATAATCATCGGTAAGGACAACCGCTACAGGAATTGTGCTCATGGATTCCGATGCACCGAGGTTGGAAAAAGCAATATAAAAGAAGGCGCCCAGAACGATCGGGAAAATTAAGATCCAAAACATGTTTGTTGTATTGCGAAACAGCCTTTTAAAGCTGCAAAAAATAATCTGTATCATATGACTGTACTCCTTATAGTTTATATCGTTTAATCACGCAGCTCTTTGCCGGTAATTTCCAGAAAAACATCATTCAAGGAAGGAAGCTCGGAATGGACATAGCCGAAGGAGTAGCTTTTCTTTTGCAGGTAATCGAGCACATGAATGAGATTGTGCTGGCCGCCGCTGCAGAGAACCGTCAGCTTATGCTGATCAAAGCTGACTTCATATACATGCGGCAGTTGACGGATGGCGGCAATATCTTCTTCTGTCAGAGTGAGGATATCGATCGTGATGATCTCACTTTTCTTGATCAGTTTCTTGAGTTCTTCTGTTGTGCCAAGTGCCAGGTTTTTGCCCTGATCGATGATGGCAATGCGGGAACAGATCTGTTCGACTTCGTCCATATAGTGGGAGGTATACAGAATAGTTGCCCCGCGCCGATTCAGTTCGACGATCCCTTCCAGAATTTTGTTGCGGCTCTGCGGATCGACCGCTACGGTCGGCTCATCTAAAATGATCAGTTTGGGTTTATGCGCGATCCCGCAGGCAATATTCAGACGACGGAGCAGTCCGCCGGACAGCTTTTTCGGATAAAACTTTCTGTAATGCTCCAGTCCCACAAAAGCAATCGCTTCTTCCACATATTGTTTCCTGAGTGCCTTATCGCGGATATAAAGTCCACAGAAATAATCAATATTTTCAGAAACGGTCAGTTCATCGAAAACCGCCACATTCTGCATGACAACACCGATCTGTGACTTGAGCTTATAATTGGTCGGTGTGATCTCCTCACCGAAAATTTCAATGTCTCCTTTATCATAGGAAAGAAGAGAAAGCAGACAGTTGATCGTAGTTGTCTTCCCGCAACCGTTCGGACCAAGAAGTCCGAAGATCTCTCCTTCCCGGATGGTCAGGTTTAAATGATCTACAGCGATGACTTCGCCGTATCGTTTCACCAGATTTTCTATTTTGACTGCTATGTTTGCCATAAGTAACCTCCAGATTGTATGATATCGCTGTGCAGCTTGTTCTGCATGAGAAAAGTATAAAGGGTTTTCTGATTGATTTGTAGTAATAAATGTTAATACCTGATATGACATTTGTCATATTTTCCTTCTTTCATTATACTATTTGCGCAATCTGTGGTAGGATAAAGCTGACCGGGCATGAGAATGTTCCTTGTGGAAATTACGAAAAAGGAGGAAAACATCGGATGCAAAAAGCAATAGATAAACATGTGATACTGATGATGGGACTTCTTTTTCTGCTGAACCGAAGTCTGACCTATGGACCGGTGGTGACATTTCTGGCAGCACTCATTTCGATGGAACTGATCATCTATCTGGAAAAAGAGGCTGCCTTTTATGGGATCGTGGCGGTTTATGTGCTGGCGTGCTTTTTTGCACCAGGTCTGATCTTCTTTTTGCCGGTGCATATTTATGAATTTGTTTATAGAAAGAAGTGGTGGGGCTGTCTTTCCTGTGCGCTTTTTGTATACAGAATTTCCCTGTTTCATGGGGCTGGGCAGATTCTTTTGTGGATCATGACAGTTATGCTGGCAGTTCTTTTGGCGGTCAGAACCGGGCAGCAGGTACAGGAGCATGCTGCTTTTTTAAAACTTAGGGACAGCAGTGTGGAAGAACAGAAAAAAATGAAGCAGCGTAATAAAGAGCTTTTGGAAAAACAGGACTATGAAATCAGAGTTGCGACGTTGTCGGAGCGGAACAGGATCGCACGGGAGATCCATGATAATGTTGGACATATGCTGTCACGCTGCATTTTGCAGCTTGGGGCACTCATGATGGTGCATAAGAAGGAAGAAACACTTTATGCACAGCTTTCGAGTGTGAATGCATCCTTAAATGAAGCCATGAACAACATCCGTGAAAGTGTGCATGATCTGCATGATGAATCCGTAGATCTGAAACAGGCTGTTGTGGAAGCAACTTCCCAGATGCGTCAGAATTATGAGCTGCAGCTAGTATACGATATGTCCCCGCAGGTTCCGAGAAATGTGAAATATGCCATGATCGCCATTGTAAAGGAAGCTATGGCTAACATTGTAAAACACTCCAATGCGACAAAGGTATCTGTTATGCTGCGGGAGCATCCGGGATTTTACCAGCTTCTGATAGAAGATAACGGAACGCAGATCCGCGAAAATAAGCATGCGGGCATCGGGCTTACCAATATGCGGCAGAGAGTGGAGGCACTTGGCGGCAATATCCATTTCAGAACAGATGCAGGATTTGCCATTATAGTATCGATCAGAAAGGAAATGAAAGAATGCGGGTAATCGTAGTTGATGATGATCAGCTCGTGGAGATGTCACTTACGACGATCCTCGGGTCAGACGAAGAAATAGATGTAGTGGGCAGCGGTCATGACGGAACGGAGGCTGTCGCACTTTATAAAAAAGAAAAACCGGATGTTGTACTCATGGATATCCAGATGCAGAAAATGAGCGGGCTGGCTGCGGCAGAAGAAATCCTTACCATGGATAAAGCAGCGAAGATCCTGCTGCTGACGACCTTCTCGGATGAGGAGTATATTGTAAAGGCACTGGGGATCGGCGTCAAAGGCTACATATTAAAGCAGGATTTTGAGGCGATCATTCCCGCCCTGAAAGCGGTTTACGGCGGACAAAGTGTATTTGGCGGAGAGGTGGTATCCAAGATTCCGGCACTTACGGCTGCAAAGCATGATTTTTCCTATGCAGATTATGATATCGGAGAAAAGGAGCAGGAGATCATCGAGCAGGCAGCAATGGGAAAATCCAACCGGGAGATCGCACAGAGTCTCTTTTTGTCCGAAGGAACCGTCAGAAATTATATCAGCGCGATCCTGGAAAAGCTGTCCCTGCGCGACCGTACACAGCTTGTGGTGTTTTATTTCACGAAAATATGTTAGAAAAGAGGAACGTTATGTTTTACCCAAAAGACAATTCTTACAATGACATCCGGGAGAAGCCGCTAAACAGCTGGATTTCGGAAATGGAGCAGCAGGTTACGCCTGCTGCTCTTTCAGGTAATCGATCACACAGGTAAGCTCCGGGGAGATCCATTTATTGCGGTGGTACAGAAGCTGGCGCCAGATGCCCGGCGTAGGCATATCACTGACAGGCAGGCTGACAAGCCGTCCGTTTGCAAGATCTTCCTGTACGACAAATTCCGGGAGATAGGAAATGCCGATATCCTGACGGAGCAGGCTGCAGATCAGCTGTGTATCGCCTGTTTCCATGGCAGGTGTTGTTTCAAGCCCTCTGGCAGCAAGGATCTCATCCAGAATCGCGCGATAACTCATATTTTTTTCTGTCAGAAGAAGTGGATAGTCGAGTAATTTCCCAATATCCACTTTTTTTTCTTTCGCAAGTGGATGGCGGGGACTGGTGACAAAATGGATATTGACCGGTGCTTCCAGTGCTGTCATGTAATGATGGCTGTAAATACGGCGATCCAGTGTATATACAATATCGACCTGATTTTGTCCCAGCATCTGGAACATATCATCCGTGCTCGCGGCGATCAGCTTCAGGCGGATCCCCGGATAGCGGTCATGGAAGTCTTTGAAGTGGCCGTGGAACTGCCAGCTGGAAAGAGATTCAGCAATTGCAATCCTGACAATGCCTGCAGGTGCGGTATTACCTGCAATATGACCGGCTTCTGCCCAGAGCCGCAGGATCTGATGTGCAAGCGGAAGCAGCTTCTGTCCCTCGTTCGTCAATGTAACCGTATGACTGATCCGTTCAAACAGCGGAATCCCCAGTTCGTTTTCGAGCTGCTTGATCTGAAAGGAAACGGTGGACTGGGTAAATCCCAGCCGCTGTGCAGCCTGTGTAAAGCTTTTCAGTTCGTTGACCATGACAAATGTTTCCAAATTTTTAATATCCATTGAAAGATTCCTTTCTGCACTGTTATCGACAAATTCGATAGATGCTATGAAAATCATTTGTTATACAAATGATAATACAAATTGTATAATAAACAGCGCAGAAAAACAAGCTATGGTTTGGAAAAACAGAGCATGGCAGCAAAAGAATAGTGAGATAGGAAAAAATTTTATGGAAAACAGAGAAAGACTGGGGAGCAGACTGGGGTTTATCATGCTCTCCGCAGGCTGTGCGATCGGGTGCGGCAATGTATGGAAATTCCCGTGGATGTGCGGACAAAACGGAGGAGGCAGCTTTATGCTGCTTTATATCATCTGCCTGCTGGTGCTGGGACTGCCTGCAATGGTCATGGAGCTTTCAGTCGGAAGGGCAGCGCAGACAAGTCCGCTTTATATGTACGGAAAGCTGTCCGGTAAGAAAAAATGGAATATACTCGGCGTCATCTGCCTGATCGGCAATTTTTCCATTATGGCATTTTATACGGTTGTTTCAGGATGGATGCTTTATTATTTTGTAAAATTCCTGACAGGACAGAATCAGGAGTTTGGTTTTGAACAGATGATACAAAGCCCTGCCATCAATGTGTTTTATCTGTTTCTGACAGTGCTGATAGCCTTTGTGATCTTAAGCTTCCACCTGCAGAAAGGACTGGAGCGGATCACAAAATATATGATGTCTGCTCTCATTGTGCTGATGCTTGTTCTGGCGGTACACAGTGTGACCTTAAAGGGCGCGGGACAGGGGCTGTCTTTTTATCTGATCCCTGATTTTTTCAAGATCAACGGTTCTGTTATCGTAGGTGCGATGAATCAGGCGTTTTTTACGCTGTCTGTCGGAATGGGCGGTATGGCGATCTTTGGCAGTTATATTGAAAAAGACCGTTCTTTGATGGGAGAATCCATTCATATTATCGTACTGGATACACTTGTGGCGGTCATAGCGGGTATCATTATATTTCCAGCCTGTTTTACTTATGGACTCGAAGTGAAAGCGGGACCGAGCCTTTTGTTTGATACGATGGCGACTGTATTTAATAACATGGCAGGCGGACGCTGGTGGGGCACATTGTTTTTCCTGTTCATGGTATTTGCGGCGTTGTCAACAGTGCTGGGGGTGTGCGAAAATCTGCTGGCAATGGTAAGAGAATATACCGGCTGGTCCAGACCGAAGGGCTGCGTTGCCTGCGGGACAGTGATTTTCCTTGCAGCACTGACGACAGCACTCGGCTACAGCGTATTTCATTTTCAGCCGTTTGCCAAAGGAACTGCATGGCTGGATTTCTGGGACTTCATTGTATCGAATAATGTACTGCCACTGGGCTCTTTGATGCTGGCGATATTCTGCTGCTATAAGATCGGCTGGGGCTGGGATCGGTTCCTTATGGAGGCAAATGAAGGAAAAGGTATGAAGGTAAAGAACTGGATGCGACCGATCTTCCGGTATCTGGTACCGCTTGTGATCCTGTTTATTTATATTTACGGTATGATCACTTTTCAGTGGAAGTAATTAAAATCTAAAGCAGTGTTTAAAAAGTAAAAAAGATACGTGCGAAGAGAAGAATAGCATGATAAGAAGGCGTCTGTTGATAAAAAATATCAATAGACGTCTTCTTTGTTGTAAATAGAAACAAGTATGCTATACTGATTTTGAAATTAGGCGCAACTAACCACAGGCAGAAGTGCATTCTGGCCTGTAGAAATGAGGAGATTATGGCAATAGAAGAGAAGAAATTTTTAGAAATTGTAGACTTGAAAAAAGGATTTGGAAGCGGAGAAACAAGGCAGGAGGTTTTGCGGGGGATGAACTTTTCCGTTGCGAAGGGAGAATTCTGTGTATTACTCGGGCCTTCCGGTTCCGGAAAGTCTACCCTGTTAAATATTCTCGGAGGTATTGATAATGCAGATTCCGGATACATAAGTATAGACGGAGATAAGCTGGAAGACATGGGCGAGAAAAAACTGACGATGTATCGCAGGAAACATCTGGGCTATGTGTTTCAGCTTTATAATTTGATCGCAAACCTGAATGTGAAAGAAAACATAGAGGTGGGTGCTTATCTTTCCGACAACCCGCTGGATATAGATGATCTTTTGCATACGCTGGGACTGTATGAGCATCGGTATAAGCTGCCAAACCAGCTTTCAGGCGGACAACAGCAGCGCGTTTCCATCGGCCGTGCGATCGTAAAGAACCCGGATATCCTGCTTTGTGATGAACCGACGGGAGCACTTGACTATAATACATCAAAAGAAATATTGAAGCTGATCGAGGATGTCAATCAGAAATATGGCAATACGATCATTATGGTAACGCATAACGAAGCGATCAAAAACATGGCAGACCATGTGATCAAACTGCGTGACGGTATGGTGCGACATAATGATATTAATACAAATAAAATTTCCGCACAGGATCTGGAATGGTAAGGGGTGTGGCAAGATGAGGAAGAAAAGAAACAAAAATCCCCTGATCAAAAGAATTTTGCGGGAGCTTTCCGGTGACTGGAAGAAATATCTGGTAGTAGCACTTTTCCTGATCCTGACGATCGGCTTTGTATCCGGTATGTATGTGGCAAACGGCAGTATGCTGAAAGCGGCAGAGGACGGAAAAACAAAGTATAAGCTGGAGGACGGTCATTTTGAACTGCAGAAAAAGGCGGATGCGGAGCTTCTTACAGCGATCGGGACAGGGGAGAAGGCAGATGTAAAGCAGTATTATCTGGATAAAGCAACGAAAGAACTGGATGAAAAATTCGAGAAAGAATTTGCAGAGAAGTTTGATGCGCAGATGGCGGAAAAAATGTCACCGGAGATGCTGGAGGCTGCAAAACAGACAGATGCTTATCAGACAGCCTATGATGAGGCATACCGGGAAGCATACGAGAAAGCACTTGGGGAGATCAATGATAAGATTGATGACGAATATGCGGAAGCGGAAGAAAAATATGAGCTGAATGATCCGGATTTTCAGGCGGTAAAGACGAAGGTTTACGAAAATTTTTACCGGAATGAGGAGGAAGACTATAACAATGACGGGGAAACGGATGGAACCATCCGCGTTTATGCCAAAACGGATGCAGTCAACGAGGCATGCATTCTGGACGGAAAGCTTCCGGAGCAGGCAGATGAAATTGCCATCGACCGTATGCATGCGGATAATGTCGGCATAAAGGTGGGAGATACTGTTTCCGTATCCGGAAAGAAATTCCGTGTAACAGGTCTGATCGCATATGTAAATTATGCAACACTGCATGAAAAGGCAACAGATTTTATGTTTGATGCGTTGAAATTTGATGTGGCTATGGTGACTGATGAGGGCTTTAACAGTTTACATAAAAAAGTGCATTTCGCTTATGCCTGGGTTTATGAAGAAAAACCGGCGGATGATGTGGCAGCCAAGGAGCAGTCAGATGATTTCATGCGGGCACTTCTGACACAGACGGTCGTAGCGGACAATGAGATTGCGGACTATGTACCTGCTTATGCCAATCCGGCGGTCAACTTTGCAACAGAGGACATGGGATCGGATGAAGCAATGGGTGGTGTCCTTTTGTATATTCTGATCGGTATCATTGCTTTCATCTTTGCAATTACAATCAACAACACGATCGTAAAGGAGGCTTCCGCGATCGGAACACTGCGGGCATCGGGGTATACAAGAGGAGAACTCATCAGACATTATCTTTCCATGCCTGTGATCGTCACGCTGTTTGCGGCTGTGATCGGAAATGTCCTTGGCTATACGGTATTTAAAAAGGTAGTTGTTTCCATGTATTATAACAGTTACAGTCTGCCGACTTATGAAACGATCTGGAATGCGGAGGCATTTGTAAAAACTACGCTGATACCGGTCATTTTGATGCTGGTTGTGAATCTGCTCATTATTACAAAAATGATGCATCATACGCCGCTGCAGTTTTTGCGCCATGATCTGAAGAAAAGTAAGCGGAAGAAGGCAATGAGGCTGCCACGCTGGAGCTTCTTAAACAGATTCCGTCTGCGTATTTTGTTCCAGAATATTCCTAATTATCTGGTTCTGTTTGTGGGAATCTTCTTTATTATGGTATTACTTGCCATGGCGGTCGGTATGCCAAGTACCCTGCAATATTATAAGGATAACGCCGAAAGCATGATGTTTGCAAAATATCAGTATGTGCTGTCCGATTATGAGGACGAGGATGGCAATACGGTCACGACAGACAATGCGGATGCGGAGAAGTTTGATATGACATCTTTGCAGAAGAAAAGTGATGATTTTGATGAAGAAGTATCCGTTTATGGCATCGAAAATGACAGCCGGTATGTGCAGATCGACGGGCTTTCTGCCCTGAAAGAGGGAGAGGTTTATATCGCAAAGCCATTCAGTGAAAAGTATCACCTGACCAAAGGCGATACAGTAACGCTGGATGAGAAATATGAAAACAAACAGTATACATTCAAAGTGGCGGGCATTTATGAAAAGTGTCAGAGCATTGCGGTATTTATGCCGATTGGGCAGTTTGGTAAGGTATTTGCCCTGAAGGATGGACAGTTTGGCGGCTTCCTTTCCGATACCGAGATCACGGATCTGGAGGAAGATAATGTTGCAACGGTGATCACGATCCGGGATATCACAAAGATGTGCGACCAGCTCGATCATTCCATGGGAAGTTATATGACCTATTTCCAATATTTGTGCATCCTGCTTTCTATTGTTATGATCTACCTTCTGACAAAGCTGATCATTGAGAAAAATGAAAATGCCATTTCCATGACAAAGATATTGGGATACAAAAACAGCGAAATAGCAGGGCTTTATCTGATGGCGACTACAATTGCAGTGCTGCTTATTGATGTGGTTACCGTCTTTCTGGGCGAGAAAGTGATCGTTTATGTATGGGCGGTCATGATGACTTCTTACAGCGGATGGTTTACCTTTATGGTGGAACCGGCCGGATATCTCAAGATGTTTGCGTTTGTTCTGATCGGATATCTGATCGTTATGTGTTTTGATTTTAACCGGATCCGGAAGATCCCGATGGACGAAGCACTGAAAAATGTGGAATAAGAATCACGATTTGCAAAATCCGGAATTGTAAAATTCCGGATTTTGTGGTTTCATAGAAGAAGAGCATGTAAAATGCAGAATGTCTTTGTACCTTCAACAGACCAGAAGGATACAATCAGACAACAGGAAGAAAATTGAAAAAAGGAGACAGAAAAATGCCGGTTTTTGATTTTAGCGGAAAAGGAACAGGAAAGGCAGAGGAGGTTTGTACATATACAACCTTTATATCGGATGCAAAAGAGAAAAGCCCGGAGGATCCGATCCTTGTGATCAGTAATAAAGAGCAGCAGTGGAAGCATCACACCAATGGCCTTTTTACCAATCAGACAAAACGGACCTCTTTTGAATTCAAGGAAGAAGGAGAAACCTATCCGGCTGATATCTTAAAGGTAGATGCCAGATTTGTAAATCTGATCAAATGGCTGGGAGAGAACCGGATCAATGTCCGCCTTTCCGGTAAAAATACAGAGGATGGTTATGCAGTATACAGAATCCGGGAAACTGCATTTGGCGGTGGCACTAAGCTTTCCGCTGCAGACGGATTTTTACAGTATATGATCGAAAGACTGTTGTCCATGACAGCAGTGGAGGAAATCGAAGAGGATGATGATGCGGAAGAGGAAGGCGACGACATGAAGATCACCAGCCTGCAGAGTATTTCCGATTTCATGACCTGCGCAGGAAGAACGCTTCCCGATAATATCAGACTCTGGGCAAGACGTAACCTTGCTGTGGCAAGATCCCATGAAGTTTCCCCGGAGGAACGCCGCCATGCACAGCGTGCCCTTTCCATTATGATGAATGTACAGTGGAAGAGTGATTATTTTGAGGCGATCGATCCGGTAGAGGCCAGAAAGATCTTAGACGAGGAACTGTATGGACTGGAACGTGTGAAACAGCGTATCATGGAGACGATCATCCAGATCAACAGAACCCATACATTGCCCGCTTACGGGCTTCTGCTTGTCGGCCCGGCAGGAACCGGTAAGTCACAGATTGCCTATGCGGTAGCACGTATTTTAAAACTGCCGTGGGCTACACTTGATATGAGTTCCATCAATGATCCGGAGCAGCTTACGGGAAGCTCCCGTATTTACGCAAATGCGAAGCCGGGTATCATAATGGAAGCATTCTCCATCGCGGGAGAATCCAATCTGGTATTTATTATCAATGAGCTGGATAAGGCAGCTTCCGGCAAAGGAAACGGCAATCCGGCAGATGTCCTTCTGACCTTGCTGGATAATCTCGGGTTTACCGATAACTACATTGAATGTATGATTCCGACATTTGGTGTTTATCCGATCGCAACCGCAAATAATAAAGAAGATATCAGTGCTCCGCTGATGTCCCGTTTTGCAGTGATCGATATCCCGGATTATACATTTGAGGAAAAGAAAGTGATCTTCAGCAGATTTGCACTGCCAAAGGTTCTGAAACGCATCGGTCTTCTGGAAAATGAATGCATTATTACGGATGATGGTCTGGATCAGGTGATCATGCAGTTCTCCGACACAACGGGTGTCCGGGATCTGGAGCAGGCAGCAGAGCATATCGCAGCCAATGCGCTTTACCAGATCGAGGTCGATCACAAAAAACAGGTGACTTTCGATGCGCAGGCGGTAAAAGAACTGTTTGCATAGGAGAGTAAAGTTAATATAAATAAAGTAATATCGTTGTAAAAAGGGCGGCAAAACTTGATACAAAATGACATGTTTTGTATATTTTCCGCCTTTTTTTGATGTTTTTTTTCGAAATGGGTTGCGAAAACTGTGGCAACATATTATTATTAAA
>ERZ1026860.727-NODE-727-length-19599-cov-25.466077_pt1 | contig 19599 bp, 15 predicted proteins | sample MGYA00380160_ERZ1026860 | MGnify/ENA primary metagenome ERZ1026860 (study PRJEB33269, sample SAMEA4719796) | human gut metagenome | biome: human-associated habitat; feature: organic feature; material: feces | place: Cameroon | collected 2013-10 ... | reverse complement strand
TCGCCCACCGCCTGACCACCATCAAGGACTACGACCGCATCCTTGTGCTGGGCGAGGAGGGCATCGTGGAGCAGGGCACCCATGCCCAACTGCTGGAAAAGCAGGGGGTCTACTACCGCCTGTGGAACCAGCTGCCCGCAGAGGATGGGGAATAAAAGACCCTGAAATGTAAAAAAGACACCCGAAAGGGTGTCTTTTTTCGGATAGGCGGTTAGGAGAACAGGGCTGAACCGGAGAACGGCGCATAGCGCTTGCAGCGGCCGCGTTCTGTGTTCCTTCCGCTTTTTGCTAAAAACAACAGCCTGTTTTACCGCGATGGATAAAACAGGCTGTTTGTTATTTAACCCAATTCAGGGCATTTATTTAATTGAACAGATCATAAAAAGCTTTTGCAGTGTCATAGATGTCTTTTGCGGTCTGAACGCCTTCCTGGATCTTCTTCAGCGTATCATCCGTTGAAGAAGAGCCGGTGCTAGATTCCGGGGTGCTGGGCTGCGCAGCAGGAGTGCTGGACTGTGCAGGAGCCGACGGCTGCGTTGTGCTGCTGCTCTTGGAACTGTTCTTTTTGCTGGAAGAGCTGCTCTTGCTGGAAGAGCTGCTCTTGCCGGAGTTAGAGCTGCTGCTGGGAGTCGCTGCAACAGGCTCCGGCTGCACCTGAACCGCCTTTTCTTCCTGATATGCGATGGAACCAATGGCTACACCGTGGCTATCGGGCGAAGCATCGTACCAGTAGATCGTATCGAACTGGATGAATGCAAACTGTCCTTCTCCCAGCTGTTTGACCGTGCTGCGGGTACCGTTGGCAGCAGTATAGGTGCCGGACTGGCTGCCGGAGGCATTCGTGGCCGTAAAGGTCATGGTGCCGTTTTCGTAGCCGTCTGCATAGCTGCCGCTGAATTCCAGCGTCGTGCCGTCAGCAGTGCTCTTGCGGTAAGTGCCGTTGCCATTGGGCAGATCATTGGACCAGCTGCCGGTGTATACGCTGTAATTGCCCGCAAACATCTGCGTACCTGTACCGGAACGCTTGCCATCCGCTGTCTGACCATAGTACAGGCCGATGGTGTCCAGCACCACCTCCTGTGTGCCTGCCGGCAGGCTGGCACGGATGTCATCCCAGCCATCCCCGCGCATGATCCAACCATCAGCGTAAGAAAGGCCTTCCTGACTGATATCGGTATACTGTTGCAGAACGACCTGCAGGGCGCTGTAATCGCTCTGCTCGAACCAGCCTTCAATGCTTTCGTACAGCTCGGCAATGGATTTCAGATCAGAAACATAGGCCGCAGCATCATCTGCCTTTTCACCGTTCACGGTCAGGTTGGACAGCATGGGCAGCAGGCTCAACGTCTTGGCACGGCTGTGGTCCACGTTCAAAGTCTCAAGACCGGCCAGATTTGTCAGAGGGGTGTCATCCACGATATGGTTCCCGGAGATGTCCAGTGCCTTCAAACCGGTACAGTTCGCAAGGAAGGAGAGATCCGTGAGGTTGTTGTTTGCGAGCGACAACTCTTCCAGACTGGAAGGCCAGTGCAGAGAGGCGCACTGTTCGCTGGTCAGCTGGCAGTTCGTCAGGGTCAGCTTTTCCAGATTGCTCAAGTCCTCCAGCCCTTCCAGACCATCCGGGAAGGTCGCATTGTTCACCGTCAGCTCGGTCAGAGCCGTCAGGCTCGAGAGCTTTAACAGACGATTCTCGTCCAGTTCCGTGTTATCCCCGCCGTTGATGGTCAGACTGGTAAGGCCGGTAAGCTCATAAATGCCCGTCCAGTCCTCCGAGGTCGGAGACGTGACCGCAAGGGAAGTAGTATCCTGAATAGTGTAGACCGTACCCGCCACTGTCACTTTGCCCGAATCGACAATTTTTTTCCAGGCGAACACACCGCCAACAGCAACAAGCAGCACAATAAGGAGCACGACAATGATAGCCACCGGGAACTTCTTTTTGGCGCGGGGCTCTTTTGCGGGACGCTTTTTTTGCTTTGCGTGCCGTTTATGTTTCTGGGGCTGCGCCTGCTCCGTCTCTTCCGGTTCCGACTGAATAAAGAACTGCTCCGGCTGTACCCGCTCGGTCTGCATTTCCGGTGCAGTGATCAGGATATCTTCCTCCGATTCGGGCTGGGCCACACGAACGGTGTCCTCCGGCTGAGGGACGTACACCGTCTGCTCAGGCTGCGCTGCGGGAGCCTCCGGCATTGGAAATGCGCGCACGGTAGCATCATCCGCCTCCGGGGCAGAAGCGGCCGGTGCAGACGGCGTCTGCGGTGCTGCACCGGGCAGGATCACTGCGGTCGGGTCCTGCTGATTTTCGGGCGTAAACGGTACTTCCGGGAATTTGTGGCCGCAGACCTTACAAAAGCGCTGCTCGTCAAATTCTGCCTTCGTACCACATTCAGTACAAAATTTCATAATGGTTTTTCCTCCTCTGTTTCAAATGCTCACGGCCACAGCTGGATATTGCTGAGGATAAGCTTGCCCCAGTAATCCCCCGAATGAACGATCGAAATGTACTCTGCTCCCTCAATGGGGACACTGAACTGCACCGCATCCGTTTTGCGGGTGATGGTAGGCGAGGTCTTGACCAGCACATCGTCAGCATACAGCTGGATGCAGGCGCTTTCATCCGAACTTATACTCTGTTCGGGTGCGATCGTCATGGTGATCTTGCTGTAATTTCCGTAGATACGGTACTCCACGGTGTTTCCACAGCGTACGATCGTATAGGTGCCGGATGCCGAATAATCGTTGCCAAAGGGGTCTTTCGGCTCACCGTTGCCCCAGTCGAAACCGCCATTGATGGGGGTGAGCGAAGCCAGCGATACCGGCTGTTCTGCCGAGATCTGGCTCAGTTTTGTTTTCAGCGTCTCATTATTCGGAATTTCCTTGAGGGCTGCATTGAGCAGACTGCGTGCCCCATCAAAATCCAAAGCAGCAGCCTTGCTGTCGGCCTCGGCCACTACGGTATCTGCATAGTTCTGCTCATAAAGCGAGAGCTTGACGTTAAGCGAAGCATCACGGTCCACCAGTTTCAAGGCGTCTACAATGGTCTTATAAGCGTTGAGATAGTCACGGCTCTGCTCGTACTGCGCTGCGGTATTGATCGCAAACTTTTTGTACCCATCGGTGTACTCTGCCACCTTCTGGAGCAAGTCCGCATCGTTTCCCAGCTGCTTCTGCGCCAGCTGGATCGTTTCCAGCGCCGACTTGTAATTGCCCATAGCAGCGTAGGCTGCGGCCTGGTCCAGCGCATCCTGCTTGCTTTGTGCTACCTGCTTGTTTTCGTATTCTGTCTTTTTGGCCGTCAGGCTTTCCTCCTCGGGATAACGGGTCAGGCCATCGGTAATGCTCTTGATTGCGTTTGCATAATCCCCTGCGTCAGCGTAGGTTGCAGCCTCGGTCAGAATGCTCTCAATTTCCTGCTTGCGGGTATTTTCCTCATTGACCTTACTGATCATGCTGCCCACAAGCGGCAAATTTTCGCTTTCGCCCTTCATCGTCAACAACACAGCTACGGCCGCGCCTCCTGCCAGCAGCAGCAATACGATGACCAACAGCAGCTTTTTGCCGCCCTTCTTTTTGGGGGGCTTCTCTTTCTTAGGCTTTTTTTCCTTCATCTGTTTTTTCTCCGCTTTCTTTTTTGCGCCCGGCTGTTCCGGGCGGGGAGCCGGAGCCGGAGCCGGAGCAGGAGCCGGAGAAGGTACACCGGAAAGTGTCACATTACCGGGGGCTGCGCTGTTTGCAGGCAGCAGATTTTGCAACGCACGTTTCATGACAGCTGCCGACCGGAACCGCGCATTGGGATCATAGGCGCAGGCGCAGAGCACCAGATTTGCCAGATCGCGGGACGCATTGGACGGCGGAGGCAGCGGCTCACCCTGCAAGCGACGGTTCAGCGCATCGGTACGTGCCTCTGCATTGGTCGCCTGCTGTTCTGTTTCAAGGAATGGCAGGCGGTTATTGTTCAGCAGCCGGTAAAGCACGATGCCCAGCGAGTAAATATCCACCCGGCTGTCATAGTTGGAACCGCTGGCCACTTCAGGTGCCATATAATTGTAGGTGCCTTTGATGGACTGGCTGCTCTGGGTCGCCGCCAGCTTGCGTGCAATACCAAAGTCGCCCAGCTTGAAAAAGCCGAAATCATTGACGAAGATGTTCTCGGGTTTGATGTCCCGGTGGATGATGGATTGTTTTTCACAGATCTCCAATGCAGAGCAAAGGTCGATACCCAACCGGATGACCTCATTCTCCGACAGCATCCGCGTGCCCTTCCACTCGTTGAACGGTTTGAGCAGCTCCATCCGAATATAAATATCCCAGCCGATCTCCCCCTTGCGCTCCACAACTTTATAGTCTTCGACGCTGACGATGTTCTGGACGCCCTTCAACGACTCCATCAGCTGGATCTCGTTAACAAAGTCATCCACGATGCCCTGCAGATAGGTGCGGGTACCGTCTGCCGTCATTCCGTCAAGTTGAAGAGATTGGATCTCGTCCGGGTCTTTCGGGATCGAGATCACCTTGATCGCCGCACGGCTGGTCAGATTGTGGTCTGTCCGCACTACCTGATAGACCGTTCCGTAAGCACCGCCGCCGATCCGCCGCTCTACTTTCCATTCGGGCCAAATTTTTTCGATTTCCTGTGCCATGTTGATGTTATCCTCCTCAGTTAAAATAAATCTTTCAATCGCTGCAACAGTCCGGTGCTTTTGGTCTTTTCGACTTCAAGCACGATCAGCGTCACATTGTCCCTTCCGCCATTGTCTAGTGCCTGCCGCAGTAGCAGCTGTGCCGCCGGTTCAGGTGCCTGCTTTGTCAAGATCTGGGCGATCTGCTCCTGCGGCACCATGTCCGTAAGGCCGTCTGAGCAGAGCAGGTATTTGTCTCCCGCCTTGTAGGGCTGCTCCCCGTAGTGCGGGCAGATGGTCAACTCTTCGGGTGGGATGCCCAGATATTGCGAAAGGGGAGGCTTTTCCCCAAAAGGAGCGATGGAAAGGTCGTCTTGTGAAAGCTGAAGCAAATGCCCTTCTGTCAGCCGAAAAAGCTTGCTGTCCCCAATATTACAGAAGCTGATCCCGCACGGATTGGTAAGTGCCATAACTGCCGTTGTGCCACAGGTCCCAAGGCCATTTTGCTTTACGAAATTGCAGATACTAAGAGATGCTTGTTGGCAGACATTTTTTAGCACCTGACGAGGATCTTCTGTGCGCATCGTATCAAAGGCTGCCTTCGCAGCAAGATAAGAGGCCATCTCTCCCCGTTCTTCTCCACCCATGCCATCGAATACAGCAAAAAGTGTATTCTGCTCAGCGCTCACTTGCCCACTGAGGGGGGCTTGGGTGTTGCCCGTCGGTTCCGGTCTGGCATATTTTCCGACGCATAAAAAGTTATCCTGATTCATCCGGCGCCGTCTGCCCACATGGCTGACACAGCCATAGTTGATTTGATACCCCATAAAGCTTTTCCCGCCTTTCTTATTGCAGCTGCGCCACGACCAGCGAATAATTGTCCGGTGCCCCATGAGAGCAGATCATCGCATTCACATTATCCAATGCGGTCTTTAGATCCCCTGTACGCAGTACACTGCCCAGTTCGGCTTGCAGCGATGCCAGCGGGCAATAGCGGTAAACCCCGTCTGAGCAAAGCGCAAACAGACAGCGGCGGTCTGCCGTTCCCGTCTGCACCGAATAGCTTGCTTTATCCTGTGAGCCGATGCAGTTTGTCAGCTTTCCCTCCAACGCGGCGTCTGCCGGGCCGTGGGCGTGGTAGACGTCATCGGAGCTCAGCTGCAAGAACTCCTGCCGCAGCAATTTTTGCTGCATAAGATAGCAACGGCTGTCGCCTGCCGTGAGCAGCAGATATTGTCCGTTGTTGATCCAGAGCAGCACGATGGTCGAGCCGCAATACTGCCCCTCTGGCGTCTGGCTGCCCAGTTCTTCTGCACAGCCGTCCAGCAAAGCTTTGAAATGTTCTGCCAGCTCTGGAAGCGGCATCCGGCGCGCCGCTTCATGGTAGTTGTTCCACCAGTCCGTTAGGGACTGGGCAATGAGACTGCTGGCCTTTTCGCCCGCATAATGCCCGCCCATGCCATCCGCGACATAGCACAGGCAGGTGTCTCCTTCCGCAAGGATTCCGGCACGGTCCTGATTGACCTTTCTTTTTAAGCCGAGCTTACACAATACTCCGCCCTTCAGCATCTCAGCGGATCACCGCCTTCATTTTTTCATTGCCCATTGTCAGGGTAAAAGTCTCCGGCAGAGCTTCCGCCTCCATCAACGGGTGCCCATTTACCTGTGTGCGGTTGGTCGAGCTGAGATTTCTGATATACGCCCGGCCTTCCTGCACAGAGATCTCGCACTGGTATTTGGAAACAGACGGCCTGTCCAGCACCAGATTACAGTCGGGGTTCCGTCCAATGCGCACGGTTCCTTTTAAGGGGACTTCATAGGTGCAGGCCGGGTTATTCAGATTTGCAAGACAGAGCGTCCGGCCTGATGCGGTCTTGGAGAACATCCGTATCGTATCATTCGGGGATGCCGCTTCCCGGACCACGTTCCTCCCGGGGTTTGGCACCTGCACCGGCGGTGCCACAGGTTTGCTGGGCGCATTCCATGCCTGCTGGATCGACGAGACGCCATCGTCCACCGTAACGATCACAGAACCTCCGCGCTTCGGCGGTTCTTCTTTTTCTACGGGTTCTTCCTTTGCGGCGTCCTTTTTTCTTTTCAGAAGCACTACCGCAGCGATCGCAGCTCCTACAACGACAACAGCCCCGCCGCCTGCCAGAGCGATCAGCGGCAGCTTGTCCTTTATGCTGCTGTCGGCTTCCTGCTCAACCGGCGCAGCCGAAGAGGCCGCCTCCGAGGGCGCCGCAGAAGAAGCCACCGATGCGCTGGCCGCAGGTGCGGCCACAAAAGGCATTTCAAGCTGCGTGCTGTAAACGCCCGCTTCGCTGGTGATCTGGAGTGCCCGCACAGAGCCGTCGCATACTTCATCGGGCAGAGTTACCACGACCTGTTGTGCGGTGTTGTACTCGCAGATCCCCTTTGCTATGGCAAAGGTATCCTTTGTATCGCCCAGATAGAACGTCTGTCCACGGTTCACTCTGGAAAGTGCAAACAGATTTTCCAGCCGTGTACGGCGTTCCTCCGTATCATTGGAACCGCAGCCCACGGTGTAGATCGGATATCCGCAGCTGCGCAGCAGATTTTCCAGTTCTGTGTGGGTGTAGCCGATCTGTTTGTCGTCCACGCCATCCGAAATAATGACCACACGGCAGAACTGGTTCACATCCGACTCGTGGAGCTTCTGCACCGCCTCATATACCCGGTCGCTGAGCTGTGTATTCTGGTTTTCATATGTAATGCTGTCGATCGCACTGCCCAGAGAGAGGTAGTCGCTCTCCGCAGTGCACAGATAGCGGATGTCATCAGAAATAGTTGCAATGGTATACAGTTCCCCCTGCATCCGATTGCCTATCAGGTTTTGCAAAATTTTGGAGATGGTCTCCCTGCTGTCTTTCGGAATGGAAAGCGAATTATCCAGCAGGATCAATGTGTGGACCGGATGCTCCAGTTTGGAGATCTCCTTTGTCCGAATGCCGCTGCACCGCACGCTGCCCACCAGACATTCCGTCACTTTCTGCGCCTCCTGCGGGAGATAGAACACTGCTTTTTGCTCATTCACAGCAGCCCACACTACATTGTCCGCTGCTGCATAGCTATACAACCCACAGAGCGCCGCCCACAGTACGGTCAAAAACAAAGCTGCCGTACATTTCAGTATCCGCATGATCTTGCGTACCTTCCTTATCCTCGATATTATTGCACTGAAAAATGGGGGTTCACGCACATTTGTGTACGCGAACCCCCTGTTGGTCTTGTGTCAGGCGATCAGAACAGCCGCATTACGTCCGATGTCACCATCTGGATATCGTCCTGCACTGCTGCCGAAATCTCTCGCGTTCTGTCCTGTAATTGTTCCAGTGCCTGCCGCACGATCCGGCGGCTATGTTCCAAATCCTGAATCTGGCGCAGAATTCTGCATAGCTGCACCTGTTTTTCTGGAACAGTGTTTATGTATTGCTGCAGCTGTGTCTGCAACAATCTCAACTGCAGTATTTCCGCATCGACCTGCTCCAACTGGTTCTGCAACCGTGCAGGATCTATCTGCCAAAGAGCCATTAAGTGAACAAATTATCGATTTTAGAAGTTGCGTCCTGAATGTCGCTCAACGCGCTGGTGTTCAGCGTGTTGCTGCTTTGCAGCTGAGCCTGAATCGCTGCCAGCGTCTTATTCAGCGATGTTTCAACCAGTTCAACTTTAGCGATCTGCTTATCCATGGTATTCTTATAGGAGTCGGCGGATTCACCCTTCCAAATATCATCGATCTGGTTACGGTAGCTTTTCAGTTTATCTTTCTGGCTAACCAGCGTATTGATATAGGTCTGTAATTGGTTGATGTGCTTCGTATAACTAGAAGTGCTTACATTAAGAATGATGCCATCTGTTGCGTTTGCCATAAGAAAATTCCTCCTTTTTATAGAAACGTCTTCCTCAATAAATTACTTTCCTGAAAGGATACCTTTCAAATTCAGTACTTTACCTGCAAGATCCATCAGTTTTTCGTTGTCAGCCACTTCTCTTAATACATTTTCGATGTGCTTAAACACAACGTTTACACATGATGCAAAGCCATGTGCCATTTCTGTAAATGCCTCGATAAACTGATCGCCCTGATCCTGCAGATCCTTGCCCAGCGTACCGACATTCTCGTTACCGATATCCTTCAGAAGCTGTGATGCATCCTTCAGGGTCGAGTCCGTGTCCTCCAACAACTCGGTGACGTCATTGACCCATTTTTTGGCTTTTGTCGTTTCAAAATAGTTCTGCTCCGATGCCATAAGTAATACCTCCATTTTTTTGCAGAAATTTACGCCGGGAATTCCGGTATCAGTTCCTGCAGTTCTTTTTTTATCTTTTCGAGCTGTTCCAAAGAGAGTTCTGTAACTTGTTGGTATTGTTCCAGAAGCTCCCCCTGAAAACAGTCCGCAAGACCGATCTGTTCCTGCTCCAGCAAGCACTTCAGTGAGTAAATGCTCTGCGCACAATCATCCAGCAGCATCATCAAGTAATCCCTTATCAGTACAAAATCAAATGGTCGCCCATCCTTATATTGTTTTCTTGTAAAGTCTTGTCTGGATACAGCAGCACACCTGTCTCTCTGCAACAAAGCACTTCGTTGCCAGAAGGCACATGGCCGCCATTTTCCAGCTCTCCGAGCAGCTGATCCAAAAGTTCGATCAGCATTGCCGCTGAAAGTGTATCCGGCGCTGTAATATCAAATATCTGCTCGACCGACGGTACTTCAACCGCAACCAAAAGTTTATCCATCGCCAACCATCCTGCCCGTTAAATCAGAAAATGCTTTCAAAATCCGGATCTTCCTTCACCCGCAAGTCACCGCAGGGCATTTGAATCGTGTAGCCATTTCCATTATACACCATCAAACCCTTGTTGTAAAAAGGTTCTGGCTGAATTTTTTTTCGCATTTCGTCCGGGAGCTTCGGTACCAGATTTTGCTTGTCATACTGACCGCCCAGCAGCAGGATATGTTTTTGTGGATTAAAGGCTTTCGCGGTATCCTCCGTGCTATTTTCTCCGGGCGCATAAAAAGCCGTATAATACATGTTATACCCGATTCCGCGCCGTCTGAGTGCTTCCTTGCTGGTATTTTCTTGTTCCTTGCTCGAAGCACCCGCAAAAATCATTTCCATCATGCGAGCATCCACAGCCGCTTCTTTTTTCTCTTCCGCTTTTTTCAGTGCATTGATATAGGGTATAAACCCTTCGAAGATCACCATAAACGGTTTGCTGTGCTGGCGGACATAGTCTGCGGCCATTAACATCGTGGCCGGGTCACTTGCATTTAAGTCGTGCATTTCACAATACTTTACGCGCAGTCCTTTGCGAAATGTCATCTCATCAAACAGCCGATTCAGCAAGGTATTGGTATCTTCCTCTACGCACCGCAGAAACGAAACGTTGGGATCATTATTAAGATAGTAAAGAGGGCCGCCGGAATCTTCAAATAAACTATTGTCTGTCCTCTTCACGATCAATAATTCCATTTTTTCCCGTTGATAAGCTGCTATAAGGTTGGCCATGATCGTTGCTGTGCCCTCTGGATTTCCGCAATATACAGAAAGGCTGTACATTTGTTTCAGCGGCAATGCCACCGGTTTGATCTTGCCTGTTTCGTACCCAAGCGGAATACGGCCAGGTTCAAACCGCTGCATAAACTCAGCGTAAGTTTCCGTTTCCGAAAGAACTGGAAGTTGAACAGCTTTTTGGGATTCCCTGTAACGCTCTGCGCAACCTGCTAATTCTATTTTCAGCAGGTTGTTCCGCTTCTGCTCATCTTCCTGTTCTTCCGCTGTAAATTCAGCAGCCTGAAACTCCAATGCTCTGCCATCCCATACGCACATACCACGTCCTGACACAACAGGTGGAATATAATCATTCCTTTTTCCCAGAACGTCATCGTACGAATATTTGTCCTTTTGCTGCATGGCAAGGCGTATTTCACTTTCCTGTCGCACGCGGATCGAAAAGCTGTTATAACGTGAGCTGGCCAAAAAGAACTTGATGCCATAAGCCGCTCCGGCCCGCATGTATTCGTCCAGCGAATTGTAGATCAACTTTGTTTTACCGCCCATTTCGCTCATCGCGTTCAGGTTGTCGATCACGATCAACCACAGCGGCAGCTGGCGATGCTGAATGTACGCCGTGTAACTATTGACCTCCATTTCCGCAAACATTTTCCTGCGTTTCTCTATCTCGGCAGAGATCATTTCAAACAAACGCGGAATATCGCTTTCGTTTTCCTCTTTCAGCACTGCACCGCAATGCGGCAGGCACAAGAACGCATTCAACAAATGGCTTGAAAAATCCAGAATATAAAAGTTGATTTGTTCCGGGGTATACCGCTGGGCAAGATTCAGCAGCATCGTCTGTACCAATGTAGTCTTGCCACAGCCGCTCTCACCCACAAGGATTGCATGATGGCTATCCTGCAAATTCAGTTCCAATGCATACTGTGCCTGATGGGTTGGGTCATCGATCATGCCGACTAACGCCGAAATCTTTTTCGGTGCAGAATGTGAAAATGTCTCCTTTAATTCGGCCAGTGTCAGAATCTTGGGCAGCGCAGGCGGCAGCAAAGTACGGGGAAGGATATGCTCGCGCTCAGCCAGCTCAGACAGATACTTTACAATGGCAACGATCTGCTTGCTCTCGGCCTTCTTTTTCTCTTTGATGGGCTTTGCAGACAGAAGGGTCTGTGCCGTGTCGTCAATGAGCTGCACCGACTCATCCTTCTGCTGGACTACCTCGTCCTGCGGGATGTAGTCGGCGCCACACCATGCAGACTGACCCAGTGCAAAATATTCGTTATAGCCTACCTGCAGGTAGAACCGGCCGGTATCTTTCAGGCTGGCGGCATCCGGGCGCTTGAGCATATCCTGACTGTCGCCTGTGTCCTGCACGCGCAGACAGACGCGAAACTTGGTGTTGCTCCAGATCTGGTCATTGACCACACCGGAGGGCTTTTGCGTTGCAAGGATCAAATGGACGCCCAGACTTCGGCCGATACGGGCAGTGCTGATCAGCTTGTCCATAAATTCCGGCTGCTGGCTCTTCAGTTCTGCAAACTCGTCCGAAATAATGAACAAGTGCGGCAGCGGCTCTTCTACGCGATGCGCACGGTATAGCCGCTGATAATCGTAAATGTCCATCGTGCTTTCGTTGCAGCGAACTTTTGCGTCCTTAAAGATACGCTGGCGGCGCTCCAGCTCGCTTTCGATAGAAATCATCGAACGGGAAACTGCCGCACCATCCAGATTGGTGATCGTGCCGACCAGATGGGGCAGATGAAGCGTGCTTCCATCACTGTTCTTTTTGTCAAAGGCATCCGTCAGGCCGCCGCCTTTGTAGTCGATCAGCAAAAAGGCCACTTCATCCGGGCTGAAATTGACTGCCATCGAAAGAATATAGGTTATGATGAATTCCGATTTGCCGGAACCCGTCATACCTGCCACCAGACCATGCGGGCCCTGCCGCTTTTCGTGCAGGTCGAGCATAAAAAGCTCACCGCTCGTACCAACACCGATCGGTGCTGCCAGACTGCGGGTCGGGTCGCTGTCCGCCCAGCGTTTGAGAAGGTTCAGGTGCTCCACCTTGCCTACGCCGAACATCTCCAGAAAAGTGAAGGTCTTGGGCAGAGTATAACTCCCCGCGATCGTCATCAAGCTGGTGTTGGCCAGTTCTTTCATGCTGGCTGCGTAGCGTTCCTCATCGTAAGCATCCAGTTCAAACTGCTGGGGTGCTAAGTCCGGGTGCAGCAGATCATAAGCCTGATGCTTTCCCGTGGGATTCATGCGGAAGATGCGGGTGCTTTCTTTGGGCTGCTCCTCAAAAGCTGCCACGACCGAAAGACCGACCTTCTCGTCCTGCGCCAGTACATCCTTTATCACTTCAAGGCTGTCATAGAGCGTGCGGCTCAAGGCAAACACCACATAATGCGGATGGGTGCGGCGATACTTTGCCGCCTCTCCCTTTGCGCTGAGGAGCGGTTCCATTTCTCGCCGCAGATACTCGCCGATGGCGCTGGCACTCGGCTGACTGGTGGCCAGAAAACGGATGGTCCGCTCGTTGTTCCATGTGTGCGGCAGGTAGCGTATAGTATTAAAGGTATCCAGCTCTTCCGGCTCCAGCAGCAAAACGCATTTGACCTCATCGTAGCTGTGCGTCATGATCAGCTGTGCTGCAAGGCTGCGCACAAACGCCAGCACATAAGGCCGGTCACCCACAACGCCGCATACGCGGTCCTGCAAAATAGAGAGCATGACCGGTGCCTTGGGGATCATGTATTTCTGTTCTGCCAGCGCATACATCTGGGCTTCCAGCGCATCCTGTTCCATCTCAAAGCGTTCTTTGGGATATTCCAGTTCTGCCTGCATCGGGATCGTTCCAGAGCCGATGCGAAGTGTCAGGAAATCATCGTCGGTATTGCGGCGCTCCCACAGGCGGGAAGAGCCGCCGTCCGAATAGTTCAGCACACTGGACACGCTTGGATAATTCGCGTTCAGCACCTGATACTCATGACGGCATTCCTGCTCGATCTCCTGTTTCTTTTGCTCCAGATATTCGCTGTATCTGGCAACGCGGCGTTCCTCGTATTCTTTCCGTTCCTTTTCCGTATAGCGCTGCGTCAGAAACGGGAACACCAGACTGGTCAGTGCCATGCTGTAACTGCCCATCATGATAGAACGTCCGCCCATCACCGCAGAGGAGCCCATCCGAAGCACCAATGGCATTTTGTCCGAACGCATCGGCATCGGCGGCGCATCCACGGCAATGCTGGGCCATTCCATGGAATAGCGGCTGCGCGGGCTGCGGTTGAACAGCTCCTTTTTTTTCTGGCTGCAAGCACCTCCGCAGGTCGTCAACTGCATCACGGACAATGCGGAAGGCTTGATATACAGCTTCGTATCGCCGGAACATATAGACAAAAAGTCTGTGCCCACGATGATGCGGGGGCCCATCAGATAGACCACATCGCCTAAACGGAGGTGAGCCGCAGTAATTCGCCGATGGTTCACATACACGCCGTTGGAGCTGTTCAGGTCCCGGACTTCCCAGCCGTTTTCTGTCAGAGAGAACACCGCATGGCGGTGACTGACAAAACCATTGGCACTAACAATGTCATTCGTATTGTCCCGTCCGAACGTAATGGAACAGCCGCGATATGCCCGGTAATTGCGGAACGTACTGGATTCTTTGGTGATCGTTTCCGCATACAGGATATACTGCCGTCCACCGGCGTGCAGAAAATACATCTGACGTACAATGAGCGGTGTCTGCCGACAGTCCGCCGACAGCATTCCCACAAAGCAGGTCCCTGCTTCGCAGCAGATCACCCATTGCTCGTTCAGTGCCTCAATTGAAAGCAGCCCTTCTCCCGTGTGTGCAAAACGGTATTTGCCCTCCGCGAAACGCGGCAGAAGCAACTCGTCGATATGACCGTCCTCTCCGATCAGGTTTACACGAAGGCCCAGATAAGCCGGATTTTCCGCAGATGTGTTTGGCATCTCCATGTCGTCCTCCTGAGGGCAGGTTTAAGGAAGCGAATGATTCCACCTGCTATGGCATTCAGTCGAGCTTTGAACCGCAGTTGATACAGAATGTAGCACCTGCCGGCAGCGGCTCTCCGCAAACCGGGCAGACATTCTCCGCTTGGACAGGCTGCGGCTGCACAGACTGCACAGGCTGCACGGGCTGCGGCTGCACGGGCTGCGGCTGCGGCTGCTGCACGAAGACGGGAGCCCCCACATTTACTGCCGGATCAGGACTCCGCTGCGGCACCGAAGCCTCTCCGACGCGGTTGCCGCAGTTGGTGCAGAACACCGCACCAGCTGCAAGAGGGGCTCCGCAGGAGGGACAAAATGCCTGTGCTGCCGCCTTTGGCGGTTCCTGCTGCGGCAGCTTTGCACCGCAGCTGGCGCAGAACATCATATCCGGTCGGATCTTTGCGCCGCAGTTCGGACAATGGCTTGCGGCTGCGAGCGCCTGGATCTGTGCCTGACAAGCCTCGATCTTTTCATGCAGTTCATTGACCTGTGCGATCAGATCTGCTGCTTCCGGCAGCGGGTGGGTGCTGTAAGCACAGTAGACCGCATAGCCGATCTGGTTATAAAGCTGGTTGATCTTATTTTTTGCGTTGCTGATCTCGCTGTTGAGCCGGGTCGTTTCCGAAAATTCCCGGGCGCTCTTGGAGGCACTCTGCCCCACCTGTGAGACGCGCTGTTTCATTTCATCAAAAAAAGCCATCTTTTTTGTGTCCTCCTCTGGCCGTATTAGTCATTCGTCCCGAACGAGGCCTCTGCTTTCATAGGAGAGGCGACCCAGAAGTGCGTGATATCCGATGCAAGGCGGGTCTTTTCCTTGCCATTGTAGCTGTAGAGATCACCGTCCTGAATGTAGAGCAGGTTGTCCTTGTCCATACGGATATACTGCTGAACATCGTCAGCCACCACAGTCCGGTTTGCGTCCTTACCGATGCAGGTCAGCTCTACACCGCGCGAGGAAGCATCTGTGTACACATAGGTATTGCCGTCCTCGTAAACAGCCACACGGGCATCCAGAATATCCTGTGCAACGCGGGTGCTCTCGCCCTTTGCGTAGCGGTACAGGTCTGCATAGGTGTAGCCGTCACGGTCATAGCTGTCCGCCGTATAGTAGGCAGTTTCGCCGTCATTCCACAGGAACTCTGCATCCTCGGCCACGAACTTAAATGCTCCGACCTTTCCGTCTTTGATGGATGCCATCAGCAGCTCACCCTCATCCGTCAAAAAGACCGTGTCCTTTAAAATATAGGCAAAGCCGTTTTCAATCCTTTCGAAATCATCGAAGGCTTCAGTCGTCAGTTCAGAGAAAGCACCGGTCGTCCGATTATAAAGCTTGATCTTTGCGGGGTCCACGATATCTTCCACTGCGGTACCCTCAAGGCTCGTCACACCCCAGTGGGCGTCGGATGCGTACTCCAGGTCATCAATATCCATTTCTCCCGTCAGGACATCCTTCGTCCAGTAAGCAAAACCACCGGACATCATGTTGGTGCCAACCACACCCTCTGCTATAAGCGTGGCTTTTCCCTTTTCATAGCTGTACAGGTTATACAGTTTGATGTCATTGTCCTCGCTCATCAAACTCTCCCGCATGCTATAGTGGGTCCATGCCTTTGAATAACCGTCATCATCGTACTGACCGTCCCGATAATAATCACTCCAAGAAGGCTCGGTGGTCACCTTATAAGGATCGTTCACCATGTCGTACAGAGAGAGGGTCTTTCCACTGTACTCAAAATAGAAAAGCTGCCCTGCTTTTCTGACTGCATAGGTGAGGCCGACGTCAGACGCCAGCTTTTCCGGCTCTTTGCTGATACCTGCATGATAGAGGTTGAGCTCACCATCGTCGTTGGTCTTGCTGTACAGGATGTCGTTGAAATCCGTTGTCATGTACACATAGGAAACGTGACCATCGATCTTCGTCGGGTCATCCTTCTTGTTCAGCGCAACATAATACAGATCGAGATCTGTATCATCGCCATCTTTTTCGCGCGTGTAGAGGATCTCGTTCTCGTTGTCATCCTTCTGATAAACATTATAGACGTCCTTCGCTACCTGCGTGGAGTCCTTGCCGTTGTAATAGTACAGCGTGCTGTCATCATTTTTGTAGAGGAGAGAGCCATCCTTCAGCATCCAGAACCCCGCCCTTACGTTGGACGCAATGGTCGTAAGATACTGGTCGTTCTTAGAAGAGCCTTCCTTCAGTTTGGCGTACTCTGCACGGCAGAGCGTTCCCGTCCAGCCGTCATATTTGGTCAGATAGTAAAAATACTTTCCATCCGGGCTGAAACGCACCATGCTTTCATCGTAAAAATCCGACTTGGCAGCGCCGACATCTGTCAGTTTTCCCTTTTTCAGATTGGTCAGCAGCTCATAGCGCTCGTCCTGCAGCAGCACAACAGCATTCTTGCCAGAGCCGCTTTTTCCTCCGAACAGAAGGAAACCGCCTGCAAGCAGGACCACAAGAATGACTGCAATTACAGCGAACAGTTTAACATTGGGGTGTTTCCGGGCCGCAGCTCCCATATCCGGGCGGACAGTCTCCGTCTCTACCGTGCGCGTTGGCACCGGAACTTTCTGGGGAGCCTTGACAATGTTCTGAGGCACATCCTGCGAAGCTGTCAACCGCGTACCGCAACTGCCGCAGAATTTTGAACCATCCGGAAGCGTTACTCCACATTTCGGGCAAATCATACACAATTCCTCCGTGTCTTGATTTACAACATAATATATATTATGTTGTAGTTATATTAAACTGATTTTAATTATACACCCGATATGTTTCCTGCGCAAGCTATGATCCTCCATATTTTTATATAAAAGGAAGAGAATCCTCGGCGAACGACATCTTTCTCCTGAGCAAGGAGAGCTGTGTTGCGGAAGGTCACAAAATCCAAGAGCGTTTTCCCGATTAAAATTGCTCTTGTTTTATAGCTGTCTGGACTTTACACAAAATTTGGGAAAGACCCGAACATCCCTTGACATCGCTGTAAAAAAATGATAGCTTTAGGTCAATGTTTTTCTGCTGTGCGCCGGATATTCTTGAGGAGGGTCTTATATGAAAAAACGGCTTCTATCCATCCTTATCACCGTAATCGCCTTAGTGCCCTTTATCTTATCTGCCTTCGCGTTTTCCGATGACGAGGCTCTTGTCCGGAAGCGTGCATATTATGCTGGTATTGAAAACTCACTTTCTCTTTTATCCCAAAATCTTGGTGCACTGGAAAATGTCCAAATTCAAAAAATCGTTGTAAGGTCTCCAAAGGATCTTACCACCGAAACCGATGTCAAGGAGTTTACTGTCAAGCAGTCTCAAAAATTTTTCTCACTTTCCCATATCAATGTCTATATCCAGTTTTCGGCTTCTGAAAACGGAATTCAGCAGGACTATCTTTTGGATCATGCTCTTTCTCTTGGTTCCATCTACGATCTTGTTCCCTTAACTGCTCCCGAGCAATCTGAATTCGCTTCAAGTCAGGATGTTTACTACATTGCACTCAAACAGCTCAATTCGGACAATGGCCGTCTGGTTGCACCCGGGGCTGCCTATTATGGCGGTGATTACTACTTCGATATTGATCTGTCTGATTATCAGAATACCGGCCATTCTCTTTCAATCCCTCTCCAGCAGTCCGATGATTCTACGACTGCTCTCTTTCCTCTTATCCGCAAGAGAGCTTACTACCGCAATATCGAACAGGGCCTTTCTCTTTTAGGAAAATTACGCGCTGATTACGGCCTGAGCAACGTTCAGGTAAAGCGAATCATCGTTGCTTCCTCCTCCGACTGTACAAGCGAGGCAGACGTTGACAAGGCCCTTGAGGCTTATGCAAACAAGCGATTGAAATTCCCGCCTATTGAAATCTCGGTTTTGTACTCTGCTTCGGATGGAAACAATACTCGGGATTATGTTTTTACCTACGATCCTTCTTTTCCTTCCTCTTTTTCCCCAAACCAGTTTTCTTCTTCTCCTGATTACCTCACTGTTTTTCTTACTTCGTTTAACAATAAAGCTTCCTTTTTCAATGATTACAGAGACAGCCTTGCCCCGGGCATTGCTTATCACCCAACCATTGGAAGCTATTATCTCGACATCGACTTGAATGATTACCAAAGTTCCGGCCACTCCCTTGCTGTCTGATCAATAAGGCTTTTTATGGTGCCCGATGTTTTTCCCTGATGCCGGTATCTCCAATTACAATGATGCCATCACCGATCTTGCGGATTACGGAACGCATATTGCACCCGGCATCGCAAAAGGTTCTTTTGGCGGTAGCTATTATCTCGACATCGACCTGAACGATTACCAAAGCTCCGGCTATTCTCTTGTTATTGCGTAACCGTCCAGCGAGAGCACGTCCCCAGAAAGACAAGAGGCACCCGACTCAGAATCGGGTGCCGTCGAGCTTACCACAAAGCAGTGATCCTGTAATTGAAAAATCCCACTGTGAATCTGTCAGCAACAGGTTTCACAGTGGGATTTTCTATTTTCAGTTGACAAAAGTTGCCGACGTCAAAAGGCTTCCGGCATCATCATAGAACCGGACCGTATAGGTGCCCTTGGGATCCATGATGGAAATTCCTGGTGAGAATTCGTGGTTTCCATCACTACAGCTTCCCAAATCAAATTTTGCTGTTGTGGAGCCATCTGGATACAGAAAATCGACTTTTACATGGAACGTTCCACCAGAGGTCCTGAATCGAATCACGTTTTTATCGGCCTGTGTAATGGATACCGACTTGACCGCAGCCTTGGGCTGTGCCGCCGCTGGTTGCTCTGCCGGGGCGCTTGGCCGAGAGACCGCCACCGACTGACTCGACGATGCAGTCTTCGGCTTGCTGGACGCCGCAGACTTGCTGGACGCCGCAGACTTGCTGGATGCCGCAGACTGACTGGACGAGGACTGCTGCTTTGACGATGCACTGCTCTGCGAGGACGATGCACTGCTCTGCGAGGACGATGCACTGCTCTGCGAGGACGATGCTGCCACCTGAGAGGAGGAGCTCGTTCCCTCGCTGGAAGTGCTCTTCGACTTAACGCTTTCTGCCTTACTGGAAGATGCCGCATTCTCACGAGAAGCCACGCTTGCAGCATTGCTCGTCTGAGAACTGGAAGCGACCTCGAACACCTCCGTGCTGCTGTCGGGTTTTATCAACGCAAATCCACCCACGGCCACTGCCGCCGCAACGGCCACGCCGCCGATCATGATCGGCAATTTGCTGCGCTGCTTCTGAGACCCCGCAGACTGCCGCGCCGCTATGGCGTCCCGCTTTGCTTCCGCCTTACGGCGAGCGGCCTCCTCGGCGGCTTTCCGTTTCTCTTCAGCCTTTGCCTTTTCTTCCCGGATGCGGGCAAGCTCGGCCTCTTTGGCTTCCTGCTTCTTCCGGCGGCGCTCCTCCTCGGCGGCACGGGCTGCTTCCTC
>ERZ1026860.726-NODE-726-length-19610-cov-5.366812_pt1 | contig 19610 bp, 14 predicted proteins | sample MGYA00380160_ERZ1026860 | MGnify/ENA primary metagenome ERZ1026860 (study PRJEB33269, sample SAMEA4719796) | human gut metagenome | biome: human-associated habitat; feature: organic feature; material: feces | place: Cameroon | collected 2013-10 ... | reverse complement strand
CCTTTTTGCCTGCTTTTTCGAGAAAAAGCAGGTGCGGGGTGTGCAGAGGGGCGCATAGCGCCCTTTGCACCTGTTCCGCGGAAACGCACTTCCGCAAGCGCATTCACCCCTCCGCCAGCGCGGAAAAAACTCCCCCCCGCGAAAAAAAGCCAATACCATATAGAGAGTAGGAATCACCATGATTGATCAGGAACGAATGAAACAGGAACTCGCCCGCCTGCGGGACAAAACCGCCAAGGCCGGTGACGCCCTGCACCTGCCCCAGCTGCGGGAGGAACTGGCCGAGCTGAAGGAGGAAATGAACGCTCCGGATTTCTGGAACGATCTGGAACGCTCCACCGCCGTTAACCGCAAGGTCAGCCATATCGAAAGCAAGCTGAACCATGTGGCCAGCCTGCAAAGCCGGGCGGACGATATCGAGGCCATGCTGGAGCTGCTTCAGGAGGACGAGGACGAATCCATCGCCCAGGAATGCGAGGACGAGCTGACCCGCCTGTCCGCCGACGCGGACGCGCTGGAGCTGGAAACCCTGATGCGGGGCGAATACGATAGCTGCAACGCTCTGCTGAGCCTGCACGCCGGCGCCGGCGGCACCGAGGCCCAGGACTGGACCCAGATGCTGTACCGCATGTATACCCGCTATTGTGAACGCCACGGCTATAAGCTCATCGTCAACGACCTGCTGGAGGGCGACGAGGCCGGTATCAAAAGCGTTACCTTCCAGGTGGAGGGCGAAAACGCCTACGGCTTCCTGCGCAGCGAGCGGGGCGTACACCGCCTGGTGCGCATCTCTCCCTTTGACGCCAACGCCCGCCGCCATACGTCCTTCAGTTCTCTGGACGTGGCCCCGGTATTGGAGGACGATAAGGACTTTGAAGTGAACATGGAGGAAGTGCGTATCGATACCTACCGCGCTGGCGGCGCTGGCGGCCAGCACGTTAACCGCACCGACTCCGCCGTGCGTATGACCCATATCCCCACCGGCATTGTGGCCCAGTGCCAGAACGAGCGCAGCCAGATTCAAAACCGCGAGGTCTGCCTGCGCATTCTGAAAAGCCGCCTGCTGGAACTGCGTGAGCGGGAAAAGGAAGAACAGATGGCCGATATCAAGGGCGAAATGAAAAAGATTGAATGGGGCAGCCAGATTCGCTCCTATGTTTTCCAGCCCTACACCATGGTAAAGGACCACCGCACCAATTATGAAAGCGGCAACGTGGACGATGTGATGGACGGCAATCTGGACGGCTTCATTACCGCGTACCTGAAGATGCAGTAAGGGGCGGCGGCATGGCAACTGCAAAACGCGCGCCCTTTCTGCCCAGCCTGCTGGCGGCCCTGGCGCTGATGCTGACGGCGCTGCTGGCGGCTGTGTATTACCCCGCTGTCAACACCCGCCTGTTTGAAAACGCCCTGCTGGGCAACGTGGACGCCGCGGTGCTGGAAACCGACGCGGACAGTCTGCGCGCCTTTGCCCGGGAAACCATGGATTACCTGACTGGCAGGCGCAAGGTATGGAATCCCCAAATCAGCCTGCGAGGCGTCAGCGCGAGGGAATTTATCAGTCAGGATTTTCGCAGCCACATGGCCAACGTGCGCCGCTGGACGCGGTGGATTCCCACCTTATTGGAGGCTGGATTTGCCTTCGCGCTGGCTCTGCTGATTTTTCTGGGAGTCGCCAAACGGGGCATACGCCCAGGCGGCTGGTACCTGGGGGCGGGGCTGCCTGTTGGACTGACGGCGGCTGTGGGCGTATGGGCCTATGTGGATTTTGACGGCATGTGGGGCGCGCTGCACCGGGCGCTGATTCCGGACGGCATTTTCCCGGCGGGCGACCCGGTCATGCAGTTATTTCCGGAAGCTCTGTTTGCCTCTTACCTGCCCTGGGTGCTGGGGCTGTTTCTCCTGCTGGCGGCGTTGATTTTTGCCATGCCGCCGGTTTGGAATCTGATTCATAGGAAAGCGAGCCAAACGAAATGGATACGCAGGCGGAAATGAAACAAAAGCTGGAGGCCCTGCAAAGCAAGCCTACCGTGCGCATTCTGTCCATGGAATCCAGCTGCGACGAAACGGCGGCGGCCGTTATTGAAAATGGCCGCAAAATCATCAGCAGCGTTATTTTTTCCCAGGTGGATGTGCACGCCCTATACGGCGGCGTGGTGCCGGAAATCGCCAGCCGCGCCCATGTGGACGCCTGCGACCGGGTCATTGATCAGGCACTGAAGGAAGCGGGCATGACCCTTCAGGATGTGGACGCTTTAGCGGTTACCTACGGCCCCGGGCTGGTGGGCGCGCTGCTGACCGGCGTCAGCTGCATGAAGGGGCTCAGCTACACCAGCCGTCTGCCCTTAATTCCCGTCAACCACATTGAGGGGCATGTAAGCGCCAACTTTTTAACCACGCCGGATCTGGAGCCGCCCTTCCTCTGTTTGGTGGTCAGCGGCGGGCACAGTCATCTGGTACGGGTGAACGACTACGGGGATTACACCCTGCTGGGCCAGACAGTGGATGATGCGGCGGGCGAGGCCTTTGACAAGGCGGCCCGGGTTTTGGGGCTTACCTATCCCGGCGGCCCGCTGCTGAGCAAGCTGGCCCAGGATGGGGACGATACCTATCTGACCCTGCCCAGGGCGCACCTGGACGGCAAATACGACTTCAGCTTTTCCGGGTTGAAAACCGCTTTTTTAAACGCCTGCCACAAGATGGAGCAAAAGGGCGAGGCCCTGCCCCGGGCCGATCTGGCCGCGTCCTTTGAAAAAGCGGTGGTGGACACGCTATGTGAAAAAGCCATGCTGGCCCTGCGGGACAGCAGTCTAAACACCCTGTGTCTGGCGGGCGGTGTCAGCGCCAACCGTCGTTTACGGGCCCAGATGACCACACTAGCCAACAAGCGGCGTTTTCGCCTATGCATGCCCCGGCTGGATTTATGCACCGACAACGGGGCCATGATTGGTTCCGCAGCCTACTACCGCCTGAAGAAGGGCGAGCTTGCCCCGTTATCCCTCAACGCCGTCCCTTCTCTCCCCTTTGGGAACTGAGGAGGGCAAAGCCCGGGACAATGTCCCTTCTGCTCCGCTTCGCGGTGGCTCGGCTTAGCCTGTCTGGCGCAGAACATTTTGATTTTCCGGACACAGAAATTCAAAATGCCTTGCGCTCGCCATACAAGTTGGTTGGAAAAACCATCCGGCCGTTCTTTTTTGCTTCTTCGAATTGGGCGGTATACAGAAAAACAGGCAAAAGGCGTGGTTTTCATAGTCACGTCTTTTAGTTTGAAATCGTTACTTTTTTCTTTTAAACAACCAGAACGAATAGACGCTCAGCAAAAGCGGAAAACCAAGGCGGACATCATTAACTCCTCCCGCTCCTCCTGACGCAATTTCTTCCATCAGATAGGGGCTGCCCGTCAAGCAAATGATAAAGAAGGTCACAGAAACCACCGAATAAACCTGTTTTTCTTTCTTCGTCCCTCTTCGCAAACGCAAAAGCAGTCACAGCGGAAGCCCACTGTGACTGTCCATCGCCCTTACCGAGGGCTTTTATGCGTTTTTACATACGGGAATAGTTGGGGCTTTCCTTGGTGATGGAAATATCGTGGGGATGGCTTTCCGTCAGGCCCGCGCCGGTGATGCGGATAAACTCGCCTTCCTGACGCAGCGCCTCGATGGTAGGCGTTCCGCAATAGCCCATGCTGGACCGCAGGCCGCCCACCAGCTGGTAAACGGCATCCGCCAGGGTGCCCTTATAGGGTACGCGGCCTTCCACGCCTTCGGGAACCAGCTTTTTGTCCGGCTCCTGGAAGTAGCGGTCGCTGCTGCCATGGGCCTGGGCCATGGCGCCCAGGCTGCCCATGCCGCGGTATACCTTAAAGCTGCGGCCCTGATAAATTTCCATATCTCCGGGGCTTTCCTCCACACCGGCAAACAGGCTGCCCAGCATAACCGCGCTGGCGCCCGCGGCAATGGCCTTGGGGATATCGCCGCTGTACTTGATGCCGCCGTCGGCAATGACGGTTACGCCGTACTTGTCGGCCTCCCTGGCGCAGTCGCTGACAGCCGTCAGCTGGGGCACGCCGATGCCGGCAACAACACGGGTGGTGCAAATGCTGCCGGGGCCGATGCCCACCTTGATGCAGCTTGCGCCCGCCTCAATCAGGTCGTGGGTAGCGGCCGCGGTGGCTACATTGCCCGCAATCAACGGAATATCCGGATAGGCGGCGCGAATCTCCCGCACCTTATCCAGCACGCCCTTGCTGTGGCCATGGGCCGTGTCAATGCTCAGCACGTCCACCTTGGCCTTTACCAGGGCTTCCACACGCAGCATGCAGTCCGCCGTAACGCCAATGGCCGCGCCGCACAGCAGGCGGCCGTTCTTGTCCTTGGCGGAATTGGGATATTTGCTGCTCTTTTCAATATCCTTAATGGTAATCAGGCCGCACAGCTCATACTTGTCGTTCACAATGGGCAGCTTTTCAATGCGGTGGGCGGCCAGCAGCTGCTTGGCCTCCTCCAGCGTGGTGCCCACAGGCGCGGTAATCAGGTTTTTGCTGGTCATAACCTCCTCGATGCGTCGAGAAGGATCCGTTTCAAACCGCAGATCGCGGTTGGTCAGGATGCCCACCAGCTTTTTGCCCAGGGTAATGGGCACGCCGCTGATGCGGTATTTGGCCATCAGCTGCTCCGCTTCGCCAATGGTGTGCGCAGGGGAAAGGAAGAAAGGATCGGTGATAACGCCGTGCTCGCTGCGCTTTACCTTGTCCACCTGAATGGCCTGTTCCTCAATGGTCATGTTTTTGTGAATGATTCCCAAACCGCCTTCACGGGCAATGGCAATGGCCATGCGCGCGTCGGTCACCGTATCCATGGCGGCGCTAAGCATGGGAATATTCAGCGTAATGCCGGGCATCAGCTGGGTAGACGTATCCACGTCCCTGGGCAGCACGCTGCTTGCTCTGGGCACCAGCAATACGTCGTCAAAAGTAAGTCCCGTTCGAATGTTTTCCTCTAACATCGATCCTTCCGCCCTTTCCTTTATGAATTGGGCCTATTTTACCAGCGCCCACAAGAAAAGTCAAGCCGCCGGGCGATACAATGACAGCCCGAGGAGCTGCCGCCCCCGACAAATATGTTCTTTGATAAGCTGAAAGGCCGCCGGTGTTCTTCCGGCGGCCTACTATCGTTTTCTCAACGATCTTGCGCGGCGAGCGCAAGGCAGATTAAGCCCATCTCCCGCAAAGCGGTATTGAGGGCTTTGCCCTGAAAAGGGATATTGTCCCGGTCCTCGCCGCCACCAATCTTAGATGTCGAGCGCAAGGCATTTTGATTTTCTGTGTCCAGAAAATCAAAATGTTCTGCGCCAAACAGGCTAAGCCAAGCCCCCGCGAAGCGGTCCCATAAAGGGCTTTGCCCTCACCTCATTTGACGATCAGGTTGCAGAGACGGCCGGGCACAAAAATGACCTTCACAATCTGCTTGCCGCCTGCCAGACGCTGTACCTCCGGATGCTGAGGCAGCTCTTTCTCGGCAGCGTCGCGGGTCAGATCGGTACTGACCATGATGTGGCCCCGAACCTTGCCGTTGATCTGCACGGCGATTTCCACCTCGCTGCGCTTCATGGCGGCTTCGTCATACCTGGGCCAGGGTTCAAGGGCCAGCCCGTCGCCAAAGCCCATGGCCTGCCACATTTCCTCGCAGATATGGGGCGCAACGGGGCTGAGCAGCAAAATCAGGGTGCGCAGCTCGTCCCGGGTAACGCCGCCCGCGTTGTAAAATTCGTTCACCAGGGTCATCATGGCGGCGATGGCCGTGTTGAACTTCATGGACTCGTAGTCCTCGCTGACCTTCTTGATGGTTTCGTGCATCAGCGGGGTTAGCGCCTTGGAATAGCCCTTGCCGTCCTTCACCATGTCCTGCAGGCGCCATACACGGTCCAGGAACCGGCGGCAGCCGCGGGCGCCGTTGGTGCTCCACGGAATGGCCTGGTCAAACGCGCCCATAAACATCTCGTACACACGGAATGCGTCCGCGCCGATCTCGTTGACAATGTCGTCCGGGTTAATCACGTTGCCGCGGCTCTTGGACATCTTTTCGTTATTCTCGCCCAGAATCATGCCATGACTGGTGCGCTTCTGGTAGGGTTCCGGCGCGGATACCAGCCCCTGGTCGTGCAGGAACAAATGCCAGAACCGGCTGTACAGCAGGTGCAGGGTGGTATGCTCCATGCCGCCGTTGTACCAGTCCACCGGCATAAAGTAGTCCAGGGCTTCCTTGCTGGCAAAGGCCTTGTCGTTGTGAGGGTCGCAGTACCGCAGGAAGTACCAGCTGCTGCCCGCCCACTGGGGCATGGTGTCGGTTTCCCGCTTGGCGGGGCCGCCGCAGCAGGGGCAGGTGGTGTTGACCCAGTCGGTCATGGTGGACAGGGGGCTTTCGCCGCTGTCGGTAGGCTCATAGTTTTCCACATCAGGAAGGAGAACCGGCAGCTGATCCTCCGGCACGGGCACGGTGCCGCAGTGGGGGCAATGCACAACGGGAATGGGCTCGCCCCAGTAGCGCTGACGGCTGAATACCCAGTCGCGCAGCTTGTAATTGATCTTGCGCTGGCCCACGCCTTCCTTTTCCAGCCAGTCAATGATGGCCTTCTTGGCCTCAGGCACCCGCAGCCCGTTCAGGAAGCCGGAATTTACCATCACGCCATCCACAATATCGGTATAGGCTTCATTGGTGATGTCGCCGCCAGCCACAACCTCCACCATGGGAATGCCAAATTTTTTGGCGAAGGCATAGTCGCGGGTATCGTGAGCGGGCACAGCCATGATGGCGCCTGTGCCGTAGCTCATCAGCACGTAATCGCTGACCCAGATGGGAATTTCCTTGCCGGTAACCGGGTTGACGGCCCGCAGGCCCGCAATTTCCACACCGGTCTTGTCCTTGTTCAGCTCGGTACGCTCCAGGTCGCTCTTTTTGGCGGCCTCGGCCCGGTAGGCCACAATGGCGTCGTAATTGGCGATGTCCGCCTTGTACTTGTCCAGCATGGGATGCTCGGGGCTGACCACCATGTAGGTCGCGCCAAACAGGGTGTCGGGACGGGTGGTAAAGACCCGCAGCTTTTCGTCCTTACCGGCGATGGAAAAGTCCACCTCCGCGCCCTCGCTGCGTCCAATCCAGTTGCGCTGCTGGGTCTTAACCGCCTCGATGAAATCCACATGATCCAGGCCGTCCAGCAGCTTCTGGGCGTAGGCGGTAATCTTCAGCATCCACTGGCTCTTGACCTTGCGCACCACCTGGCTGCCGCAGCGCTCGCACACGCCGTTGACAACTTCCTCGTTGGCCAGACCGCATTTGCAGCTGGTGCACCAGTTAATGGGCATTTCCGCCTTGTAGGCCAGGCCGTTTTCCAGCAGCTTGAGGAAAATCCACTGGGTCCACTTGTAATAGGCGGGATCGGTGGTGTTGACCTCGCGGGTATAGTCAAAGCTGAAGCCCAGACGCTGGAGCTGCTCGCGGAAATGGTCGATGTTCTTTTTGGTGACCACGGCGGGATGCACATGGTTTTTGATGGCGAAGTTTTCCGTGGGCAGGCCAAAGGCGTCGTAGCCGATGGGGTAGAGCACGTTGTAGCCCTCCATGCGGCGCTTGCGGGCAATGATGTCCAGCGCCGTGTTGGACCGGGGATGGCCCACATGCAGGCCGTTGCCGCTGGGGTAGGGGAACTCGATCAGGCAGTAATACTTGGGCTTATCGGAGGGAAACTGGGCGTGAAACACGCCGGATTCCTCCCATTTTTTTTGCCATTTCTTTTCAATTTGTTCCGGGTTGTAGGCGGGTCGTTCAGCCATGGGTAGGTCACGCTCCTTGTGTTTATTTGCTGCCGGGTGCGGCGGCCCGAAGGCCGGATAGGTCACAGAATATCATCAGTGGGCATTTCAAAGGCGGTAAACTTCCATCCCTGCCAGACGCAGACGGCGGACGGATGATTCGCCTGGAAATCATCAGCGTACTGGTGTATGACAAATATGGGAATGCGATCCGGCAGGTTTTCGCGCCGCATGGCGGTTTTGCTGGTGCCCCACTGGTACATTTGAAGAACGCCGGGCTCCAGGGTGTACAGATAGGGCAGCATGGTTACGTCCCCGTCGCTCAGCTCCATCATCACATTGGCATACCAGTATTGCATAACGCCATGAGTATAGCCGTTTTGCTGCATAAATGCAACGCAATCCCGGCATTCGTCCGTCAGGTTCAGGTTTTGCACCGGCAGACCGCTCCACGCGTCCATACCGCCGCGGTCCACCCGCAGATAGTATGCCGTGTACGCGCCCTGAAACAGAAAGCAGACGCAGCACAGGATGCCGGCCAGCCTGACGCCCAGGGGCCTGGCAGCTTCCAGAATGTCCTCCATTTCCCACGCAAGCAAGGGAAACGCGAGAACAATCACCGGCACATAATACAGGTCGTACCAGCGGGTCCCGTTTTCCAATGCAAAGGCCAGCGTGGTAACCGCAAACCCAAGCCCCAGCAGGCCACGGGTCAGGCCTTCGCCTGCGGGCAAATCCCGGCCTAAACTGCGCAGAGACCGCCACAGGAGCCAGCCAAAGCTGAACAGCGCCGCCAGCAGCGAAAGCCCTCTCAGCCCCATCACCGGCTGGCTGCTGTGGCGCGCGCCAATGGCCGTCAGCCAGCCGTTAAGGATAGCGGCGTAGTGATCGGCGGTTTGGGTGGGGGTAAAGGTGGTTGCGGAGGAATTGATAATGCCGTAGTAAGGAATCAGCACCCGCTGGTTCAGCATATACCCCGCCAGGAAGCACACACAGCTTGCCGCCAGAACCGCCGTCAGCCTCAGGGCTTCCGTTTGCCAGAAGGGCTGAAGGCTATGGTCCGTCCGGTTCAGCGCGCGGTAGCAGCGAAGCAGGCAATACGCCAGCATGGGCGCGCCGATAATCATCATATGGCGCACACCGTTTATTCCCACAAACAGCCACAGCACGCCCAGCAGACAGGCGGGCAGCACGGCCCGGCGCGGGCTGTCAAGCCGCTTCAGGGTAAGCAGGGTAAGGCCCACAATCCACAAAGCGTTGCTGATATACAGAATGTAATGCAGCTGGTACAGCACAATGCGGGCATACCCCGCGCTAAAGGGCGACAGCATCAGAGCGGCGGCCGCCACCCTGGCGGGCCGCCGGATACCCGCCTGCCGGGTCATGAATAAAAAGCTGGCTACATAAATGGCCTGCATGGTTATCGTGCCCAGAATGCGCACCAGCAGCCAGCTGTCCGTCAGGAAAAAGAACAGCGAAAAAATGAAGGAGACATCCAGCAGACGCAATTCAGTGGAGAAATAATAGTCGCTGGTAAACGGGTTCTTCTCCTGAGCAATGGTACGGGCCCAATACAGGTAATCGGACGTATCTCCATCCAGCACGTTTTTGGCGACGTACACATCCATGTAAAGCGTCAGCAGCGCCATCGCCACAAGCAGCAGCCAATACCAGCGTTTTTTGATGAAGCGCATGGCCATCACCTTTCGCTTAACAATAACAGGTCCGTTGAAAGCAGATATCCGGCGAACTTCCACCCCGTCCATACCTGACCGGCGGACGGAACGGCGGCCTCAAAGGCCTGGGTATCCTCCAAAGGGATAAACACCAGCAGGGTATCCGGCATGTTCTGGCGCTGGACGGCGGCCCTGCTTACGCCCCACTGGTACAGCCGGGGCATGCCGTCCTCCAGATTATAGGGGGCCGCGGTTACGCCGCCCTGGGACAGTTCGGTCATCACACTGGCGTGCCAGTACTCCATCCAGGCGTAGTCGTAGCCGTTTTGCCGCATAAAATCCAGACAATCCCGGCATTCATCCGCCAGAGACAGATTTTTCACCGGCAGGCCGCTCCACACATCCATGCGGTTCTTTTCCACCCGCAGGTAGTACAGGGTGTACGCGCCCTGAAACAGCAGGCACAGGCAACAAAGCAGGCTGACCGCCCGGCGGCCCAGCTTTGCCCCGTCCATACGGTCCAGCTCCCAGGCCAGCAGGGGCGCGGCCAGGGCCACCACCGGGGCGTAGTACTGCACATAATGGCGCTGAGAATCCTCAAACACAAACACCAGCGTTGTGGTAAACAGGGACAGCGCCAGCAGGCCGGGCATCAGCCGCCGCTCTAATGGCAGGGGCTCCCACAGGCTGCGCAGGGACCGCCATACCATCCAGCCAAAGCCAAACAGCGCCGCCAGCAGGGACAGGCCCCGCAGGCCCATGACCGGGTTACCGGAATAGCGCGCGCCAATGGCCAGCAACAGGCCGTTTAAAATATCCGTGTACTGATTGGCGGAATGATTGGGCGTAAAGGTTACGGAGGCGCTGTTGACGGTACCAAAATAGGGCAGCAGCACCTTCTGGTTCACAACATAGCCCACCGCAAAGCACAGGCAGCCAGCAGCCGTAATTGCTGTCAAACGCGCAGCGTCTGTATACCAGATGGGCTGACGGCGCAGGCCCACGCCCCGCTTCCAGCCGGTCTGGTTCAGTGCGCGGTATAGGGCGATGGCGCAGAACAGCAGCATGGGCGCGCCAATGATCATCAGGTGCCGCACGCCGTTCAGGCCCACAAACAGCCACAGCAGTCCCAGCAGGCAGGCGGGCAGGACGCGGCGGCGGCCCGTGCGCTGAAGGACCATCAGCGTAAGCCCCACCAGCAAAAACGCGTTGCCAAGGTACAGGATGTAGTGCAGGTGATACAGCACCAGCCGGGCATAGCAGGTGCTGAACGGCGTCAGCAGCAATGCCGCCGCCGTGACCCGGGCAGACCGTTTCACGCCCGCCTGCCGGGTCATAAACAGAAAGCTGGCTGTATACGCGGCCTGCATGACCACCGTGCCCAGCACGCGCACCACGGTCCAGTTGTCCGTAAGCAGGAAAAACAGCGAGAACACAAAGGAAATATCCAGCGGACGCAGCTCGGTGGTGGCGTAATACGCCTTTGTGAAAGGGTTTCTCTCCCGGGCAAACGTCCAGGCGCGGCACATAAAGTCCGATACGTCCCCATCCAGAACGTTATGGGCTACATACACGTCCATATAGACTGTCGCAAGGGCCACAGCCGCAAACAGCAGCCAGTACCCGTGCTTTCTCAGCGCCTTCATCCCGTCAGCCTTCCAGCTTGGCAATGCCCAGGTCCACGCGGCGCAGGGTTTCCTCCTTGCCGATCAGGTAGGCGATCTCGGTAGCGCCGCCGGGGGTGGAGGCCAGGCCGGAGATGGCGATGCGCACCGGCCACATAATCTGTCCGGTTTTCATTTCGTTCGCCTGGGCCAGGTTCATCAGGACGGCCTTGACGTTTTCCTCGCTGAAGTCGTCAATGGCGGCCAGTGCGGGACGGGCCAGCTTCAGGGCCTTCAGGCTGATTTGCGCGTCGGTTTTCATCTTTTTATGGGTATAAATATCCACATCGTACTCCGGAAGCTCCGCCAGGAAACGCACCTGATCCGGCACCCGGTTAAACACCTCGGTGCGGGTATGCATCAGGCTGGACAGCATGGCGTAATCGATGTGCTTGCCCGCCAGCACCTGGTCAAACCAGGGGGTAGCCAGCTTCTGGTATTCCTCCACAGGCATTTTGCTGATGTATTCATGGTTGAACCACACCAGCTTTTCGGTATTGAAAATGGCGGGGGACTTGCTCAGGCCGCTCAGGTCAAAGGCCTCGATCAGCTCGTCCATGGTAAAGAACTCTTTATCGCCGTACTTTTTCACATCCGGGCACCAGCCCAGCAGGGCGATAAAGTTGATGATGGCGTCCTTTACATAGCCTTCCTTCAGCAGGTCCTCAAAGCTGGGGTCGCCGTAGCGCTTGCTCAGCTTGCGGGTAGCGTCCTTCATAACGGGGCTCAGGTGAATATACACGGGCACGTCCCAGCCGAAGGCCTCGTACAGCAGGTTGTACTTGGGCGCGCTGGACAGGTACTCGGTGCCGCGCATCACATGGGTAATGCCCATCAGGTGGTCGTCAATCACGTTGGCAAAGTTATAGGTGGGCAGGCCGTCGGCCTTCATCAGCACGTTATCGTCCAGGGTGTCGCAGGGCACGTCCACCCGGCCGTACAGCGCGTCGTCAAACCCGGCGGTACCCTCGGTGGGAATGTTTTGGCGAATCACAAAGGGCTCGCCGCTTTGCATCCGGCGCAGCGCCTCCTCCCTGGGAATGTGCAGACAATGCTTGTCGTACTTCCACTGCTCGCCATGGGCGGCAGCCTCGTCCCGGCGCTGCTGCAATTCCTCCTTGGTGCAAAAGCAGGGATAGGCCGCACCCCTTTCCACCAGCTGCATGGCATAGGGCATATACAAATCGCGACGCTGGGTCTGGATATAGGGGCCGTAATCGCCGCCCACATCCGGGCCCTCGTCATAGTACAGGCCTGCTTCCCGCAGGCTTTTATAAATCAGGTCCACCGCGCCGGGAACCTCCCGCTCCTGGTCGGTATCCTCAATGCGCAAAATGAATTTGCCGCCGTTCTTTTTGGCGAACAGATAGGTATACAGGGCGGTACGCAGGCCGCCCAGGTGCAGGTAGCCCGTGGGGCTGGGAGCAAACCGGGTACGAACGGTCATGGGGCGCCTCCTTCTTAATGAATCAAAGATAGAAGTGTTCAGCTTTGTATTATACCGGCTTTTACAGGTTTTGTCGATGGTTTGACGCACAAAAAAGGCCCGTTTCCCGGCTTGGGGAAACGGGCCTTTGCAAGCCATATGAATTACTTATTGCTCAGGTAGTTATCGATGGCGGCGGCGGCGGTCTTGCCGGCGCCCATGGCCAGGATAACGGTGGCAGCGCCGGTTACGGCGTCGCCGCCGGCGTACACGCCCTCGCGGGAGGTAGCGCCGGTATCTTCCTCAACAATGATGCCGCCCCACTTCTGGGTTTCCAGACCGGGGGTGGTGGTGCGAATCAGCGGGTTGGGGGACGTACCCAGAGCCATGATGACGCAGTCGCAATCCATTACAAAGTTGCTGCCGGGCACTTCCACAGGACGGCGGCGGCCCTTTTCATCCGGCTCGCCCAGCTCCATGCGCACGCACTCGATGGCCTTTACGCAGCCGTTCTTGGGGTCGCGGGGATCGTCGGGATTCTCGTAGCCCAGAATGCGCACGGGGTTGTTCAGCACCTTAAAGTCGATGCCTTCCTCCTGGGCATGCTCCACTTCCTCATGACGGGCAGGCAGCTCCTCCATGGAGCGGCGGTACACGATGCTGACCTCGCTGCCCAGACGCAGAGCGGTACGGGCGGCGTCCATCGCCACGTTGCCGCCGCCGACGACCACAACCTTGCCGCCCTTCATGATGGGGGTGGTAGAGTCGTCCTTGTAGGCCTTCATCAGGTTGCTGCGGGTCAGGAACTCGTTGGCGGAGTAAACGCCCTTCAGGCCCTCGCCCTCGATGTTCATAAACTTGGGCAGACCGGCGCCGGAGCCTACAAACACGGCCTCGAAGCCCTGCTCAAACAGCTCGTCGATGGTCAGGGTCTTGCCGATAACCACGTTGGTTTCCACATCCACGCCCAGAGCCTTCAGGGTGTCCACTTCCTTGGCCACGATGGCCTTGGGCAGACGGAACTCGGGAATGCCGTACACCAGCACGCCGCCGGCGGTGTGCAGGGCTTCGTAGATGGTTACCTGGTAGCCCTTCTTGGCCAGGTCGCCGGCGCAGGTCAGGCCGGAGGGGCCGGAACCAACCACCGCCACGCGGTGACCGTTGGACTGGGGCTTTTCGGGCTGAGCCTTGGCGTTTTCGTTATGCCAGTCGGCCACAAAGCGCTCCAGACGGCCGATGCCCACGGGCTCAAACTTGATGCCCAGGGTGCACTTGCTTTCGCACTGGGATTCCTGGGGGCACACACGGCCGCACACGGCGGGCAGGGAGGAGGACTTGGAAATCACCTGGTAAGCGCCCTCAAAGTCGCCTTCCTTAATATGGCTGATAAAATCAGGAATTTCGATATTGACGGGGCAGCCGTTTACGCAGGGCTTATTTTTGCAGTTCAGGCAGCGCTTGGCTTCGTCCACGGCGATTTCGGCGGTGTAGCCCAGGGCAACTTCCTTAAAATTCTTGGCGCGAACAGCCGGCTCCTGAGTCGGCATCTCATGCTTTTTCGGATTGATAGCCATGTTGTATTTCCTCCTTACGCCTTTTTGAACAGATTGCAGGCTTCTTCATAGGCATGACGCTCAAAGGCCGCGTAGGTACGGCCGCGGGACATGGCCTCGTCAAAGTCCACCTCGTAGCCGTTAAAGTCGGGGCCGTCTACGCAGGCAAACTTGGTTACCTTCTTGCCGTCCTGGTGCAGGGTCAAGCGGCAGCCGCCGCACATGCCGGTACCGTCGATCATGATGGGGTTCATGGACACGGTCACAGGAATGTTATAGGGCTTGGCGGTAGCCACAACAAACTTCATCATGATCAGGGGACCGATGGTGATGATCATGTCAAACTTCTCACCGGCCTCCAGCAGCTCCTTCAGGGGCACGGTTACGTTGCCGTGACGGCCGTAGCTGCCGTCGTCGGTCATCATGAACACCCGGTCGGAATATTCGTTGAACTCGTCCTCCAGGATGACGATATCCTTGTTGCGGAAGCCGATGATGCTGGTTACGTTCGCGCCCAGCTTGTGGAACTCCTCAGCGATGGGCATAGCGATGGCGCAGCCCACGCCGCCGCCGATGATGCATACTTTTTTGATGCCATCGGTGTGGGTAGCTACGCCCAGGGGGCCTACGAAGTCGGCGATGGAGTCGCCCTCGTTTTTATGGTTCAGTATTTCCGTGGTAGCGCCGACGATCTGGAAAATGATCTTGACGGTGCCTTCCTCAGGGTTGGTGCCGGCCACGGTCAGGGGAATGCGTTCGCCTTCGTCGTCCACGCGAAGGATGATGAACTGTCCCGGCTTAGCCTTGTTGGCCACCAAAGGAGCGACAATCTCCATTTGGGTAACCGTCGGATTCAATACTTTTTTCCGTGCGATCCTGTACATGTGCATGTCTCCTTTATTTTTGATTGACGTTTCCGGTGGGCAAACCCGGCAAATTCAGCGCGTCTGACAGAATTTGCGCATGGTCAAAGGCCAGCTGGGCAGGCCTTTCCTCACCGGACGTCAGGACCAGCGTATTTTGGCTGCGGGACACCCGGAACCACCTGGCGTCCCCCGCGTCGTCCCCGGCCCGGGGTGCAAAATCCGCAGGCGCGACGGCGCGGTACGCAGCGGAAACCACCCAGCCCCGGGGGTCGCGCCCCGGCTGGCTGTATACACCTACCAGCTGCATGGGCAGGCCCGTCAGGCCGGTTTCCTCCTGCAATTCACGGGCGGCGGTGGCCTCCATGCTTTCCGCGGGCATGGCAAAGCCGCCGGGCAGCGCCCATTGATGAATGTATGGATGTCCGCTACGTTTCACTAATAACACATTTAAGCCCTGCTTGTCCATAGCAAACACCACAATATCCGCCGTCAGGCTGGGCTTCGGGTATGTTTTTTTGGCATAGCGGTTCAAAAACTCCGCTTCTGTCAAACCGTTCCGATCACGGGCCTCCATGAACAAATCCCCTTTATTGGCACAGGAACGGCTGCCAGTTAGGCTGGCAGCCGTTCCTGCTTTGGTATATCACCGCAGGTACATCCTTTGATTCCACATCGGGCATCAAAATACCTGCTGATTTGTCATTAAAAATCCACTTCCGTGTCGTAGTAGCAGCACTTCAGCAGCTTTTCCATTTCTTCCTGGCTGGGCTGACGGGGGTTGGAGCCGGTGCAGGCGTCGCCGATGGCGTTCTTGGCGATCTCAGGCAGGCGCTCCAGGAACACCTTCTCGGGCACAAAGCCGTTTTCGGTGGGATAGCTGTCCGCGCCGTAGTTCTTGATGCAATGAGGAATGTTCAATTCATCATTCATCTTGCGCAGGTAAGCGATCAGCAGGGCAACCTTTTCATCATCGTTGCTGCCGCCCAGGTGCATGTAGTCAGCGATTACGCCGTAGCGCTTCTTGGCGGTAGGATCCTTGGCGTTGAAGGCGATAACCTTGGGCAGGTACATGGCGTTGGCCGCGCCGTGGATGATGTGCGCGCCATAGTCGGCAAAGGCGGCGCCGGTCTTGTGGGCCATGGAGTGCACGATGCCCAGCAGCGCGTTGGAGAAGGCCATGCCGGCCAGGCACTGAGCGTTGTGCATGCTGTCACGGGCGGCCATGTCGCCGTTGTAGGAGGGCACCAGGTCCTTCATAATCATTTCGATGGCGTGGATGGCCAGGGGATCGGTGTAGTCGCAGTTGGCGGTGGACACATAAGCCTCGATGGAGTGGGTCATGGCGTCCATACCGGTGTGGGCAACCAGCTTCTTGGGCATGGTCTCGGCCAGGTCAGGATCCACGATGGCCACATCGGGGGTGATTTCAAAATCGGCGATGGGGTACTTGATGCCCTTGGAATAATCGGTAATGATGGAGAAAGCGGTTACCTCGGTAGCGGTGCCGGAGGTGGAGGAAATGGCGCAGAAGTGAGCCTTGCGGCGCAGCTTGGGCAGGCCGAACACCTTGCACATATCCTCAAAGGTGGTTTCAGGATATTCGTACTTGATCCACATGGCCTTGGCCGCGTCGATGGGGCTGCCGCCGCCCATGGCGATGATCCAGTCGGGCTGGAACTTCAGCATGGCGTCCGCGCCCTTCATAACGGTTTCCACAGAGGGGTCGGGCTCGATGCCTTCAAACAGCTCTACTTCCATGCCGGCTTCCTTCAGGTATTCCACAGCCTTGTCCAGGAAGCCGAACTTTTTCATGGAGCCGCCGCCCACGCAAATCATCGCGCGCTTGCCCTCAAAGGTTTTCAGCGCTTCCAAAGAGCCCTTGCCATGATACAGATCGCGGGGAAGAGTAAAACGTGCCATTATCAACATCCTCCTTCAAAGAAGTACCGGGATTGTTTGTTTCCCACGGTGGCTATTGTAGCGCATTTGGCTTGTTAAGAAAATATCAACTTTCGTATATCGGTAATATATATATCGAAATACCTATATTTTTGGATAAAGCGGCAAAAAAATGTATCAAAAAAGACCGGCTGCTGCTTGCAGCCAGTCAGAGCGTTGACAAACACCGGCTTGGATGCCGCGCCCGCGAACATCGCTGCGCTGGAAAAAGTGCTGCGGCACAAGGCTTAGGGGCGCTGCCCCTAAAACCCTGGCAGGAGGCAGTGCCTCCTGCGCCTCCGGTTTTTTCAACACGCTGACCGGCCGTTCATTGCAGCCGGTCAGAAGATGGTATTTTCGCTTACACAGAGGCGGTTTCCCCTGCCTGGGGCACCGGCACCTGGGGCTTGGGCACATGAAATTCGCAGCCCTCGTTATAGCGCACGGTTTCCGGCGGGGTTTCCAGCAGCTCCGGATGCTTCAGGCACTGCTTCATCACCGCGAACAGGCGGGCGTACATGGCGCCGCCGCACACGCGCTCGTCCGCCGTTACGCCAATGGGCAGGGTAACGGTGCGCACCGGCTCGCCCTTGGCGTTTACGGTATAGCCCCGGCGGGGAGTGCCTAGGGAAAAGAACAGGCTGGTATTGCCAAAATTATAAATATGGTGGTACACCCGGGTCATGCCAATGGAGGCCATGTTGGTAAAAAATGCGCCTGTGTGAAAGGGCAGCGCGTCCAGCAGCCCCTTGGGGCACAGGCCGTAGCGGTCCAGCAGGTTTACCAGACCCACCACCAGGTTGGGCAGCAGCGGCACCTTCAGCACCCCTCCGGCCAGCTTCACGGCAAAGCCGGGGTCCTCCGCCTTGCGGCCCTGGGTAATGGCCTGCTTGACCCGGGCGCTTACATCGTAAATGGTATCGCTGGGATCAAAGAAGATTTTCAGGGCGTTTTCCTCCAGGGATCCGTCCGGCGTGTCCATCAAAATGGTGAAGCTGGCGGTCAGCTCCTTGCGGTTGTAGTACTGCCGGTTCATGATAAAGCGGTTCACTTCCGGCACCTGGGAAACGCCCCGCACATAGGAAGCGATTAAAATTTCCAAAAAGGTAATTTTAACGCCCTCCCGGCCCTTCTGGGCAATGTAGCGCATCATGGGTTCGTATTCCAGGTCGTGATCCAGAAACACCTGCGCGTCGCAGCGCATGGGCATCAGGTAGGGGGTAATCTGCACAATCGGATCCATATTGTGCACCCGTTTTCCTTCGGGGCGGTGTCCAAACATGGCTTTCCTTCCTTTCGCTGCGGGGTTTGCGCCCGCCGTCTGGCCAGCCGGGAGAATAATTGCGGTATAAGAAAGATCATTTTTTCAGCCCGGCATGAACCATCTTTTATTTTACCGTGAAACAAGGCTTCCCGTCAAGGCCGCGAGTCAAAGCCGCCGCCTTCGTCAATATGTGTCTGTTTTTTTCGCAAAATCCGGCTTTTCAATCCCCGTTCGCCGGTTTACAATGCTGCAATTGCCGGTAGGCCTTGGGGGTCATGTGCATACGCCGGGCAAAAGCGGCGGAAAAACGGCCCGCGTTGCTGAAGCCGCATTGCAGCGCGGCCTCCGTTACCGTCAGGCCCCCGGTTTGCAGCAGGACCGCCGCCTGCCCCACCCGGTAGGCCTCCAGGTATTGGGAGAGGGTCTGGCCGGTCATACGCTTAAAGAACCGGCAGCACCCCTCCCGGGACAGGCAGCATTGCCGGGACAGGGCCGTCAGGTCCAGCGGCTGGTCGTACCGGCTGTGCAAAAAGGCCAGCATGTCCTCCAACCGGTTCAGGGACGAAAAATCCGTCTGACCGGAGGGCTGCTGCCCCCGGCGGCACAGCATCGTGACAAAAACGCCGCACAGCAGCTGCTTGCACTTCAGCTGCCAGGCAAAGGACCTCTCCCGGGTCAGGCGGTCCACCTGGCGCAGGCCGTCCATTTCCTCCTGGGTCAGGGGCATCCACGCCAGATGGCGGGACTGCAAAAAGGGGCGCAGCAGCTGGGTGTCAATCTCGCTGCCCGGCAGCCCGTACACCAGCGCCGGGTGGACGATAACCGTCAGCAGCAGGGCGGTGTCCCCGTCCGCCGGGGCCGAGGAATGGGGGATGTTGGCGTTGATCAGGATTCCCTGACCCTCCCCCAGCTCCACCATGCCGCCGGGCAGGGAATACCGCGCCCGCCCCTTCTCCACGATGGAAAACTCCACCTCCTCGTGCCAGTGGCAGCGCACAAAACCGTTTTGAAAGGTGCTTAGGTCGTCGTGATTTACCTCCAATGGATACAGCAGCGTTCCATGAGGCGACAGCTCATGCTGGTTTTCGTCCACCTGAATGATTCGGGTCATGGGGCGGCCTCCCTTGCATCCATAATGGGGTTATGATAGCGCAGCCCAGCCGGGCGCGTCAAGCAATGGAAGGAGGAACGTTTATGACCAAGGATTTAACCCAGGGCAAGCCTGGCAGGGTGCTGTTTTGCTTTGCCCTGCCCGTTATTGGCGGCAACCTGTTCCAGCTGTTTTATACCCTGGCCGACTCGGTCATTGTGGGGCGTATGCTGGGGGCGGACGCTTTGGCGGCGGTGGGCTCCACCGGCACGGTGATTTATCTGGTGCTGTGCTTTATTCAGGGCATGGCGGGCGGCTTCGGCATT
>ERZ1026860.725-NODE-725-length-19616-cov-11.142222_pt1 | contig 19616 bp, 15 predicted proteins | sample MGYA00380160_ERZ1026860 | MGnify/ENA primary metagenome ERZ1026860 (study PRJEB33269, sample SAMEA4719796) | human gut metagenome | biome: human-associated habitat; feature: organic feature; material: feces | place: Cameroon | collected 2013-10 ... | reverse complement strand
TCATTACTCTGATTAATGGTTTTGTCATTAATAGCAAAAAACAGACTCTTATCAGGTTTCAGGTACATCGCATACAGAAATTCCAACTCCAGTACACTTACATTTCGATCAATAGCATCCGCAAGTACAGGATATTCTTTTTTTAATTTTTCCCTTTCTGCAATATTTTCAACAAATGATTGTATTGTGGTTCCATATGTCTTTCCTATAATACCAACAAATATTGTACATGCTTCTATTGCATTCAGACACATGCGTATCACACATTCTGGATTGGTATGACTGGGAATTCCCAATTCGAAATCAAACAAATAAAAGTAGATTCCATACTTTCCCAATTCTTCTTCAAGTACGAATCTCAATTCATTTCTAAATACGTCACGTTGCTGTATCATTTCCTTATCGAATGTTGATGATAAAAATAATTTAATCTTTTTATGCAATAGCTTCTCTCCATACAAACCACTTTATAGTACTAAGAATCCTTTATTATTTATAGTTTATACTACAACTCTCCATATAAGCTTCCCATTCCAACACTTCTTAACACCTTGACACCTGCTAGTTGCTGATTATACACATTATCATGTCGATATAAATCAATGTAATATTTTTCTTTTTGCCCCCGTATATCATAGAAATGTCCCATTTCCCAGGAACACCATGGTCTTATGTAATTCCTACCACTTATTTTCAATTCGCTATTGGGAGTTCTTAAATAAATTAAACTCTCCGAATTAATTAATGCCGCATGAAGATCAGTCTTTAAAGCAATTCCGTCTTTTGCTTTTCCCCTGTTCATCCAATCAATATATAAAAAGATATCATACCTTTGGAAATAAAAGAACAGTGCTAATGTATATAGCTTATCTTTAAAGGCATATGACAAAAACACCCGATGATTCTTCATGAAATGTTCCTGTAAAAAATCTCTATATCTATCTCTCTCATAATTCCAAATGGTAGTTTCAAATATGTACTGTCTTCTTTCTGCCATGCTATCAATTATTCTATTATTATATTCACTTAGAGACTTTATTAATCGATTAAACATACTGGCTGCTTTCTTCTGATTGTCCCTTATCTGAACTAATTTTTCTAGAAAATCACGAAAATCTTTCCATTCTTCCATAGTTCCTTCATAATATGCCTGATCAATTATGAAATTAAGCGCTTCTGAAAATCTTGCATCTTTATCTCCAACATAATCCTCCTGTAAGAATATTGGTTCGATATTTTGTAATATCATTCGGTTAAATAAGGTCAGCCTTCTTATATAATCAGATATTCTCACTGTCTCATTATCAAGTAAATTTTGATATACATTTATCCTTCCTAACTCCTGCATTATACCTCCCCCTTTCGTAGTTCATGCTAAATAAAATAAGTAATAACCATAACCCCCGCCGATATTACTGCTAGCGGAAAATAAAACGCCAATTCTGTCTTAGAAAAAAAGCTCTTCCAAAATCCATTTTGGTTTGTACTAATTCCTGCCTGATTCGCATTCATACTAAAATCAATATGTTCATCATTCATCATTCTGGCCTTATCATATAAGGCACGATATCGTCTTTCCAGCAGCAAATAATATGCATCTAATCCCCAGAAAACAATTATAGGAATATATGCAATTAAAAAATACCATCTATCCGTATCCTTATCCGCCAAAACCAGAATACCTGCAACTAATGTAACAGCCCATCCTTTAAGTGAAAATGAATTTGCTGCCATCCTGTTTATTACTCCTTGAATCATTTCCAAATACCTACATTTGTTCTCCATCATAATCTCCTTTTCTTGTCAAGTTCATTATAGCAGATACAATGTATTTCTGCCAATTGCTAGCTGTTTTCTTGATCCTCAGTACTGTTATCCACGTTCCTATCAGAAGGACAGTTCTGATTAATTACTGAACCTTTTGACTGTGTATAGTATCAGACTATTACTGCAAATGAAAGCAAAGTCATAACGCCAAAAAGCAGACCTGTGCGTTTCAGGCCTGCCTTCCTTTCCATATCATTCCGATTTTTCACATTGCTTCTATTTTTCATCTGTTTCCAGATATTCCTCTTATGTATCACAATCTATAGTTCCCCTTTGTAATTTCTCCTTTGATTACACCCCAATTAATTATTTTTTGTTTCTTCATTTTTTAATATAATTCTCGCCAACGCATCAGCATAAATCTGTCTTGCTTCTGCCGTTAAATGAATTCCATCCTCCAAATATTGATCTGCTGTATAAGAATCGATACCAAGATCATAATACGTATTCAAAAACAGAGTCTGCTGCTCCCCGGAAATATATTCACATGTTCCCATGTAATCCCGCAGAGTTCCGGCTCCCTTATCGGTTACATTACTGTCTCCCACAAAGCGATCTCCATTATAAAACTGACAATAATGCGGTGGACAAAGGACAATTGTACAATCCGGTGCAAATTCTCTTAAGTCTGTAATTGCATTTCGAAGAGCTCCGACATAAGTATATGCACTATAAGGCTCATCATCATAGCTACGGGGAGCTCCTTCAAAGTAATCATTAATACCGTATTCAATAATAAAATAATCTGTCTTACTAAAATCTACATTAGGTTTATCCAAAATTTCCTTTGTTCTTGTTCCTTCAAAGATTGTAGTCGGAATTTTTTTCTGCATAGCCTTTACCACACCTTGTAAGCCTGTAGACTCCCATTTTTCATTTTCTGCAGACTGTGTTAATTTAATGGTAGCTGTTGTTCCTCCAATTGCCAGGTTATAAACATCTGCATTACATTGAACAGCTGTTAAATACGGAATGCCTGTACCATCACGGTTACTGTCAAAAATACTGTCTCCCAAAAATACCAGCTGCAAATCATTTCCCTGAGGTTCTACCTGATCCTCTTCCGTAATCACCTGCTCATGCTCCGGGAATACAATATCATCCTCATTGATCTGAATCGGTTCTTCCGTTGGAGCAGGTGTTGGCGTGGATGTGGGTGTTGTCTGCTCTGATTTCATATTTTGAATAACTTCCTGAAGATTAACTATTTCGTCACCTTGTGCCGAGTCCGTTCCTGCCTGATTAACCTCCTCTGTTGTTTTCGTACATGAACAGCACAGTACTGCCACTATAATTACTAATACTATTTTCTTTATTTTTCTCATAAACGCCTCACCAACCTTTATCTGTTACTAATTGATTTTAGAATAGCATATTTTTCATAATAGTAAAGTTACTTAAGAAATAATTAAGACTTTCTTATATAAAATATGCGATTTTCCAAAAAGATATTCCATCCAATCTCAAAGACATGTAAAATCAATCAAGTCTTGAAAAACCACGGATAACCAACTATACTTTTATTGAACAAAAGCTTATGGAGATGAAAATGAATTCTTTTAAATCAATGTCCCTGAAAGAAAAAATGATATATTTGCTTACCTTAGTATATTTGTTACCGTTTTTTATCTTAATTGCAGCAAATATGCTTTTTTCAATGTTTCAGACTACTTATATGGATCTTTATCTGGATACGGAAAAGCCGCTATATAAATCCGATCATCCTATATTACTGATTGCACTTGTCTTATTCCTTATTGCCGGATTAACATACTGTTTTAAAAAGAAAGAGATTACAACTGAAATCTGCTCTGCATTCGAAAAATTTTCCCTGATCTGGGCTGCCTTTATCAGTCTGTTTATTATTTTTCTGTTCCGCGTAAGAGTAGCGTGCGACAGTGCATATCTGAGTGATATTGCCATCGACTTTCTGAACGGAGACTATTCCTCCCTTACCGGGAACGGCTATCTGGTTCATTACCCTCATCAGCTTGGTATGATTGCCTTATTGGAGGTCATCTATGCTGTTTTTGGTATTGAAAACTACACCGTTTTGCAATTTCTGAATGTAATTGCTATTGTTTCAACCATATATTACCTGCATCGCATTTCCGATGAAATGTTTCACAAACCTCAGATTCAGATCCTGCTTTCTTTACTGTGTATCGGTCTGCTTCCTTTATATTTGTATACAACATTTATATATGGTGACATCCCTTCCCTGGGACTTATTGTCCCGGCTGTCTATTATATTGTCCGTTATTTAAATACGCAGAAAAAAATCTATTCCATTCCTGCAATTGTTTTAATGACCCTTTCGATGGAATTAAAATCCAATTCCTCCATTATTCTTGTGGCTGCCATTATTATTCTGATCCTGCATATGATCTGCCATAAGGACAAGTTTGTTGTCCTGTTCCTGTTACTCCTGATCGGCACTCCCTATATCACAAACACTGCAGTGAATACCTGCTATGCTCATGCCGCCAAGCTTGACCATATTCCTTCCGGCATCCCCAAAGCTGCCTGGATTGCCATGGGATTACAGTCCAATGACTATATTGAGAACGGATGGTATAACTCATACAACTGGGATATTTATACCGAAAATAACTTTGATACCTCTGCCACTACAGATGCCTGTATTGATTCCATTAAACAATCAGTCCGGGAATTTGCAAGCCATCCTAAGACCTGCCTGAAATTCTTCTACAAGAAATTTATTTCACAATGGAATGATCCCGGATATCAGGCACAGATCACTATCGAATGGTATAGCCGCCACAGAGATGACCAATCTGATCTGGCATTATATTTCATCTATGGAAATGGACGTTTGATCCTGGAAGCCATAATGAATTTTTATCATTTCACCATCCTCCTCGGCAGCAGTATATTTGCTTTCTGCAGCTTAAGAAAACATGAATTAACCAATATGCTCCTTTCCCTATGTGTATTCGGCGGTTATTTCTTCCACCTTTTCTGGGAAGCCGGCGGACGTTATGGATTATGCTATTTCGTTTTATGTCTCCCTATGGCCGCATGGGGATTCTGGAAACTAACCTCAAGGCAATAACGTAACCGATTCCAATCCATAAAATCTGCAGATGCCTCTGTTTTTCCAGTCCTCAGGATTTTGTTCGATGTCTGCAAAATACAGTAATGCCGGCTGGGTTGGAAGCGGATCCACCTCTATGTTCTTCTCTCCACTTTCATATAACTTCATTCTTTCACCGAGTGCATTTCCATATGCCTGTGCGCTTCCATTCGCCAGATCGGTTGTCGCAGACGACATCACAAAATAATCCGGGTCCGGAATCACCGTCAGTACCGAAGCTGCTGCAAAAAATAAAATACATCCTGTCACCCACCATGCCTGTGCAGGTGAAAAGTCTTTTCCTTCTTCTTTTCCCTTAGAATATAACCGTTGACGCACATATCCAACCACATATCCCTCACATAATGTAAGTATTAAAATGTACATTGTGTAGGTTAAGGCCTGCAATCTTGCTGCTTCCATGTTTCCCACGGCAAACAGCGGAGGAGTCATCATAGCTGAAACGAGACAATATCCAAATCCAACTACAATCAATGGACAGGGAAAACGAAACGTTGTATTCCCCAATGCCTTCCAGAATAATGGAATCAGAATAATAAGTAAGATGGCAACAGGCCATCCGGACCATTGATCCATACAATAATCCAGACAATAATAAAAGGAAATGAGAACTGCTTTCACAGGATTCATTCCATTCGTTCCCTCTGCCCTGATCCAGTTTCCCGGAGATGCTACATTTAGTACAAAACCAAATAAAGAAAATGCAATGGGAACCAGTAAAGGCTTATACTCCTTCCATTTCTTTAAGGCCACTCCAAATCCAATAACAACCAGCATAATTACCGTTACATTTAACGCGGTCATCTGATTTCCCCCACCTACCAGAAAGCCAAGAATACTTGCGAGCACCAGGTCAGCAATTCTCCTCTTTCCACGATCGTAAACCGCTGCAATCAGTATGCCAAAAAAGAACAGACTCAGACTATGGATTAACATATAATTAGCTGCTCCGGCATACCAGTAAAATGCTTCTACTCTTCCTACCATACATTGTACCGTAACAAAAAGCATACACATAATAATACTATGAGAAATATATTTATCTGCTTTAAATACCTTCACAAAGATATTTCTGAGCAAATACCAGGTAGATAAGCTGAGTATGGAAACCATAATCCATACCGTCAATACATAAAACCGTTCTCCAAACACACTGGGCGGTACAGACATCAGAAAGTTGGAGGTAAAATATCCCATCCAGTTCACCCAGTCCTCCGCTGCTCTTGCAATTCCGGCACCGAGCACTGCGAACAGGTTATGACTGTTTACCCATACCTGTCTGCAGTTACTGCCAATAGAATAATCATCCGCACTCGGATAATTGTACCATCCAATCCACAAAACCGGAATTAAACTTCCTAAATATACAATGGTCAGAAAAAAGGCGATTCTTTTGGGTGTTATCCAATTTGTTATCTTTTCTTTCATCATGATTTCTCTATGCTTTCCTTTTTATCATCAAAAACTATCTGGCTTTTCCCTTATACCGGTTACATGCATCAATGACCATTGTAACCTCTTCATCCGTCATTTCCGGAAACAGCGGTAAGGTTACGCAATGCCCGGCAAGATGCTCTGCATTGGGGCAGTCTCCCTCCTTATATCCCAAATATGCATATGCTTTTTGCAAATGACAGGGAACCGGATAATGCTTATTACACTCCATCCCCTTCCCATTCATATATGCAATCAGGTCGTCCGGATCCTCCACCGTAACAACAAACAGGTGAAATACCGGATCTGTATTTTCCGGATGGGACTGCATGGTAAATAACGGATTCGTAATTTCCCGTATATACCTTCTGCCAATTACTCTTCTTCTCTGTGTCCATTCCGGCAGGTATTTCAATCCAACACTGAGTACCGCCCCCTGCATTCCTTCCAGACGGTAATTATATCCGATCATGTCATGATAATAACGTACATGACATCCCTGATTTTTCATGGTAGTCATATAATCATAGTACTCTTCTTTTTTACAGGTAACACTCCCCCCTTCTCCAAATGCATAAAGGTTCTTACCCGGATAAAAGCTGAAGCACCCCATCTCGCCTAATGTGCCCACTTTCCTATCTTCATATAATGCGCCATGTGCCTGCGCACAATCCTCTACCACATACAGCCCGTATTTGTCTGCAATTTTCTTAACTTTATTAAATTCAAACGGCTGTCCATAAAGATGGACTCCGATAATCGCCTTTGTTTTATCGGTAATTCTCTCTTCTATTTTATCGGGATCAATTTCCCATGTATCCGGAGTGCAATCTACAAATACCGGGGTCGCTCCCGTATAAGTAACTCCCCATGCTGTCGCAATGTATGTATTCGCAGGTACAATCACTTCGTCTCCGGAACCAATTCCCAATGCTGCGATGGCACAATGCAGTGCGCTCGTTCCATTATTCACTCCAACCGCATAGGGCACTCCACAAAAAGCAGCAAATTCTTTATCAAATTTATCTGCATATTTCCCACCCGAAAAAGCCGTCTCCTCACACACTTTTTTAATTGCTTCCAAATATTCTTCCCTGTGCTTCCGGTAATCCCTGGTTAAATCAATTCTTTTCAGCACGTGCCTGATCCTCCTGTCTGAACGCCTTCTTCAATTTATAAATTCGTATGATATAGTTCTTAATGGTTTTCCAGACCTTAACGGTTGTATTATAGTCCTCCTGCCACTCCACCGGCATATCATAAATATTCATATGATTCCGCTCTGCACGGAGTAAAAACTCAATCGTATAGAACCATCCGTTATCATCACTGCACTCTTTCACCAGCTGCTCAGCCGCGTCCTTTCGAAGGAAGGTAAATCCACACACAGCATCCGTTGCCTTCATATGAAAGAACGCTTTCAACAGAAAAACAAGCCCCATGGACGTAATCTTTCGATACCACTTGCGTCCTCTGGTATCCGATTCTTTGCTGAATCTGCTGCCATTAACATATTGGAGCTCCGGATTTTCCTGAAATAACGCTATCGTTTTACTCAGATATTTCAGATCTGTTGATAAGTCAATATCCATATATCCGACTATATCACTGCTGTTTAACTCAATTCCTTTTCGAAATGCAATGCCAACACCACGCTCATTTATTCTTACGTAGGTAACCTCAGGATATTTTTCTTCCAGTTCCCGTCCGATCTCAGGAGTCTCATCATCCGAACCATTATCAAGAATCATCAGCTGAAAGGGAATGGTTACATTCTCCTTTAAATATGCCATAGATTTCTCGATGCCGTTCCGAAGCCTCAGACGTTCATTCAAAACCGGAAACAAAAGATTAATACTTAACTCATTCTGATTCATTCTTCTCACCTTATTAAAATGTTACTTCCCCATCATGGGATATCAATGACACACTATCAATGGCATCCAATGAAGCAATATCCTGAACCATATCATGTCCATCCTTCACGCGTAACTCAATAACCATATTACACTTCATCATGGAAATATTTCTGGATTTTATCTTATAATATCTTGCGTATTTCTTTACCAGCTCAATCACCTCTGACTCTTCTTTTATATCCTTCAGATTCATAACGAGGATCATCGGAGCCCTTCCAACCGGCAGCATATTCAAAATCACTACCAAAATTGTTAAAAGTGCAGATAAGATAAATGCGACCTCCATAACTCTCGCCCCACAGCAAATGCCCACTGCTATCGACCAGAATAAGAAACAAAGATCCATTGGCTCCTTAACGGCTGTTCGAAATCGTACAATAGACAACGCACCAACCATACCCAATGAAATAACAATACTGGATTGAACTGCCAAAATAATAGCAGCTGTAACTACCGCTATGACCGCAAGTGCAATGTTAAAGCTTTTGGAATAAAAAATTTTCTTCGTAACCAGACGATATACAACAAAAATATAGCAGGCCAGAATACAGGCAATTCCCAACACCATTATTGTATTCTCTAATGTAATACTTTCGCTTGTATAATTTGATAAAAAATCGCTTAAAAATGTTTGCATTTGTATAATCCTCCATAAAATCAGCGTGCAAATTTCCTACATAGATAATATTTTGAAAACGTACTTACCTGTAGTCCATTTAATTGAAGTAATGAATAAATCTCATCCGGTATAAAATCGTCAAACTTCACTTCCATCAATGCACTTCCAACAGGTAATATGCCTCTTCCTCCAACCTTTAAATCCAAAAAAGTATTTGTATCATTAATACTTTTTATATTTTTATCAAAGGTTATCCTGACATTGGCATCGTCCGGTCGGTAAACATATGGAATTCTATCATAATCAACAATGATCTTCGGCATCATTAATCTTGTTTCCATCAGATACGCTAATTTCCATAAAACCTGTTGATCTTCCTTAATATCTGAAGGCACTCTTCCTGCCATCAACATTTCACATTGCTGTAAGGAGATTCCACAGTTTCTTTTTAGTGTCATGCCATGACACTTCTGCTTAAGTTCCAGCTTAATACGCTCCTTAGCACCATTATAAATACGAATACGGTATTTTTCTCTATTGTCGATACCGTTCTCATTAGCCATAAAACAGCTGTTTTCATAATCATCGAAATAAAGACTTCGTATATTATAATATCCCTGTTCTCCAACATACGAATCAAGTTCGGCTATGGTATTTATCTTAGCATCCTCCATAAGAATCTGTGCCTGAGACAGTATATACTTATATTCGTGTCTATACCGAGCTGTTTCCAATTATTTATCTACCTCCCTGATCCAAATTCCCTCAATAACGCAATCCTTCTCAACAACATACCCATTCTCTACCTGCTCTCCTGTTTCCATATCAAAATATCCCCTGAAAGAATAATCCGGATGTTCATAGTCAGGCAGGTGTTCCAAGGCTGTTCCTCTTTCTACCCAGTAATATAAAGTCTGGTTATATCCCTGATCCAGAAAAGGTGCCGGATTTCTTACCTCTACCACACAGAAATCCCGTTGTTCGATCCATAATTTGTCCAAAAAGGCAAGCTTTTCCGACATGAAATTTCTCACCACTGCGACATGTTCATCCAATGTATCAAAGCAATGATAATCCTCTCCCTGTCGATCCTTTTTATCCTTTATATCCTGTAGTTCCTCCGGAACAGTAAACCACCAGTCCTTTCTTTCTGTATGCCAGCGTAATGTATCCAGAAGAGTAGAACGCCTTATGACTCTTATATCTTCTTCAATACCACTGTCCAATTCCTTCTTATAATTTTCACGAAATACACTGCAATATTTCTGAATTACTATTTCTCTGAATTCCGGATGCTTCCACATTGCTGCCAACCAACGGTTCTGATTGTTATTATCCTCCGGCCGCGACATCCAGACTATAGAAGTTAATGCTTCCGGAACTCCATACATCGGGGTGTTGACATTCCCCATAATACCATCGAAATCCCAGGCCGGTCCTGAATACCATAAAGAGTCTTCCTCCCTGGATGCATATGCAAACTGGCTTGTAATACCAATATCATGATCACCTGATAGTTCTTCTATCAGCCATGCTTCTGCAAATGATTCCAAATCAATCAGTTCTTCTAAGGCTTTACCACTTTTTTCACTTATACCGTCTTCTGCAAACAACGCACTTTCTACATCATTCAGTCGTCTTTCAATAATGCCAAGATCTTCCTTCGTCAAAATATCTTCGCTGTGTACAATAAAAATTTGTCCTCTGTCTGTAATAATCCGGGTTGTATCTTCCCGGGCTCTAAAATCCAGCTCCATTTCTATGAACCAACTGTTTTTAGGATCAATTTCAATTCTGTTTTCTGCAATTTCTACAGCTTCCGTGAGCAGATAAAGTCCCTGATATTCTCCATTCAAGTAAACTTCTACATACTCTCCCTGAGGCTCGTAAGCTTCCACACTTTCATATGCCAAATCTCTGATTACCTTATTTCGGATATAGGAGCCATCCGTTGCATTCGCAATCAGATTCCACTTCAGAGCCGGTTCCATTCCCAATACTTCCCGCGGTTTAAAAAAGGAAAACGTGAACGGTTTTTTATCAAATGTCGCCGTCAGATTTCCTCTGACCTTAAACTTATTCAATCTTTCGTCCCAAAGCAGATCCCCCTGCTCATCCACCATTATTGCTGTTCCGGCTTCAATATATTTTTTATTGTCAAATTTTTCAAACTTTAATAAATCCTTCCGGTCTTCCACTGTCACAAACAATGCAGGCAAATTTTCAGACGTCAGTACCTGTAATGTAGACTCCAAATGACACACACCGTTTCTGTCATATACTTCCAATGTGTGAATTTCCTCATTTCCATCATCTGTCCATACATCTCTGTTTCTTACGGTTTCGCCATCTAACCGCAATACTCCGATCCAGTCTTCGTACCGGAAAGTCATAGATTTATCCTTCTTCGCATACCAGGAAGGCAGAAACAGATAGAATCTGTCTTCACTTTCATCTTTCCATAAAACTAAACGGATTGCTTTATCGTCCGTTATACATTCAATCGTAAGACGTCCAATGACAGCCTCCTCATAATCGGTTTCTTTTATAGATATAACACAGGAGAGAATAATGATAATACTGGAAAGAATAATCATAAACCAATATATTTTTTTCAATGCTTAACCACCTTTTCTATATCTGCTACAAGATATCGTTGCTGACGAAATACCAAATTTAATAATACTGATAGATACTTAAGAATAATGGTAAGCAATGCAAACACCCCAAAGAAGCCAAGAGCCAGAAAGCTCATGGTCGAAAGCCAGCCCTCCACCGGCTTATTGGAATTAAAAAAATCACTTATAACATAAATTCCCATGCCTATAGTCAAAAATAAGAACATACCACTTAATACTGCAGACAATTTTTCCATTGCATTCGTAAAATAAATAAAAGAATCCAACGCTAATGCCGTACGCTCCCGTGTTATCGTTTTATTCTTTATTCTTGCCATTCTGTCCTTACTCTCATAGGCAATCGTCGCATTTTTGAGCCCACAATTCATATATACTGCTTTACGATAAGGAATGTACTGTCCCATAGACTTAATTCTGTTAATTGCACGTCTTGACACAATCCGGAATGTTTCAGGACCTATCTTTCCACTTGTCCGGCTGGTACTGTTGTACAACAGGTAAAAAAGTCTGGAAGTCCATCTGACCTTTCCCCTGCTTCTTGCTGCTACAATATCATTTCCTTCTAACAGTTTCTCATAAACCCTCATAATTAACTCAGGATCATAATCCACAAACACATCATCAAATTCGAAAACAAAATCTCCAATAGCAATATCACGTCCGGCATTCATTGCACTTTCCAGCCCCTGAAAGAAGCTCATATGAATGATATTCACCATTGCCTTTATCTGATTATTCTCAATATACTCCCGCAATTTGGAAATTGTACCATCCGTACAGCCGTCATCCACACAGACCATCTCAAATTCCTGAAAATGGCTGTTATATACCGGTAAAACTTTATCCAGGAAATAATCAATATAGCCTTCGACATTATGAAGATATACTACCACAGATATAAATTTCTTTTCTTTCTGCATCTTATTATTTATTCTCCCACATTTACATTAAATATTCATCCAGATCATAGACTGTATTTATCTTTCCGGAAAGTACGCTGATAAAAACAGGCTCTTCACTGAGCACCCTGATTGCTGTCGGTCTGGAGTCATCTACCTCTGAAGATTTCAGAATAGGTTTCATGGAATACAGGGATTCTCTATAGGTATAGACATATTCATCTTTCAAATATTTATCTGCCAGATGTGACATATACGGCCACGCTGAATCCGGTTTATGAGGACAGAGATTACAATTTCCCAAATGCTCCTCCGAACAGCTAAAGTCCGGATCCTCAATTCCTCTCTGGCATTTAAAGGAGGGGAATCTATCGTATGAAGTCACATGGGGGGTAAAGGTTACCGATGTTAATGAATGAAGCCCTGTCTTTCCAAAAGGCATGATAGAAAAGAATGGTCCATCCATTACGGTAATTCCTGTGCTCTTAAGTACCTGAGACGGCTCACAGAGAATGATTTCACAAAGCTCATATTTAATATCAAAGAATGTATGGTCCATCCCTTCTAATTTATTGATGATCTGATTTACAGATGCATAGGTTGCATTCAACACAAATGGAGCTTCCATCCTGCTGTCTCCATGCAGCCATATTTCAAACGAATTATGCTTTTTAACGATCTTTTCTATTCTTGCTCCATAGACAATGGTAACATTGGGAAGATCTGCCAGTTCCTGCTCATAATATTTTTGCAGGATTTTGGCATCATACGTATATTCCTGAGCCATAAAAGCCCCATCACACATTCCAGGCTTAAAATAACCGGAAGGTGACACTTCATCACACCGAATTCCTGCCGCCTTACAAAAATCCACAAATTGACGGGCATTTGTCCAGGAAAACTTGTCCGATGTAGCGTATACCTGATCAAACTGATCATAAATGCAAAATCCAAAATCCTCTACAAAGCGTCTGAAATAGCCTGCCGATTTTACTGCTGTTGTCAGGCTTCTCGGATAATGATATCCCATGTGGACTCTCGCCTGATTGATATAAGTCGCCCGTTCAAATGGTGCCTGATCGTATTCCAGAACTAAAACCTTCTCTCCCCGCTTTCCACAAAACCTGGCCGCATACAATCCATACAGACCTGCACCAATGATAATTCTGTCATACATTTCTCCCATAAGCTTCTCTCCGGTTTTATTCCTCTATTCTTCTAAAAAAAGCAAACTGTGCTCCATTGTATTCAAATTCCTCATGAACATAAAAGTGGTCTGTAAGTCCCGGATATTCACATTGCATATAATATAGACTCGCAGTTGAACAGAAAAACCATTCTTCATCCTCCAGATCCTTTCGCACCATCTCCATGGTATCAAGAGGGGTATTTCGGTAAGACCATTCCGTCGTATGTAAATGGGTATCCCTGTCTATCAGTGCCATCAGCTCCGGAACACCTTCTCCAAAAGATTTTGCATCTGGTGGAATCTGTATCCAAATGTGCTCTGCGAACTCGGCAAGTTCATCCCGCTTCCATATGGTCTCAGCCGATTTTTTCCATGCAGAAGGCATGGAATACAGGCTGTCAAAGGCCATAATGAACAAAATAAATGTAGTAATAATTCGTAATGAAAGGAATACAAAACGCTGTGGTCTGGCAAATAATGCTTCTTTACTGCCTTTCCACTCTAAATATACCTGCTGGCTCTTTTGAAGAATAATTGCCTGTATGATCAGCATCAGAAACATAACAATAAACATACAGCCTTCCACAGGTCGATTAATATAATACAGCATTAATCCAAGACACATGATTCCCAGAAGGAAATAATATGGCTTTTCTCCCTTTTCCTCTCCCTTTTTGGGCAGCAACAGGTAAAACAAAGACATAACCGTAATTGCAAGGAACAGGACAGCAGATCCAATCCATGTATGTGTCACATCGGGAAGCGGCAGCTCTATACTGTCAATATATCCCCTATCCGAAATGAGCGGGAACATAAATTCTTTGAAGTTCAAAATACTGCCACCTGCCAAAAGATTATATCCATTAATCACACCATAGGCCAGGGCAAATGGCAATAATACATAAATAACAGCTTCTCTCAATAACAGACCTGCTTTACGGACTGAAAACTTCTCACCATCCATGGTATACCATGCCCAGCTATACGCTGCATAAGCCAGCATAGTAACAATTCCCACTTCTGTTGACCACACAAAAGACAATGTCAGCAAAATAACAGAAAGCACATGATATCGCTTTTGTTTTCTGTGTTCAAGTAAGGCAAGTGCTGCTACAGCAACCGGGAATATCATTCTATGAGGATGCACCTGCATATATACACCCCCCTGCATCAGCATGAAATACTCCTCGCCAATCGCAAACAATCCCAGATAATAAATCACATTGCTTTTAGCAAAATAATTTAAAATATATGCAAACAACAGGATCGATACCCCTGCAATCACGGCGGTCACTATCCAGATTCCCGTCAGATAATCCACATGAAGAAATCTATGCATTGCTTTTAAAACCGGCATATAAAGAATCGCATAATGCCCATATAAGGATTCCATATGATGGCTATATGGTATAAGCCAGCATGCATTTATAATGCTGTTGGTATATGCATGGCTGTGATATGTTCCTCCCTGAACATCCTGAAAAATATTCGGTGCATAAAATTGAACCGATGTACCAATCGTAAACAAAACCGTAATTACAACCCGTACAATCTTATTTATTCCATATACTTTTTCTGTTGAAGACCTCTTTAAAAGAAAAAGACATACCACCGTTCCACCAAGCATCAGCGTTATCCAAAGCGGAAAGGGAAATGTTCTTCGTATCAGTTCATCTGCATTCAGCGCCTGTTCCACATTTGTTTCATTAATATAAAATAATATCATCCAGATAATAAGTGCTCCAACCGGTAATACACACCATATTTTTTCTGCTTTGTCAGACCATTCCGGCTTTAATCTGCCTGATATTATGTAAAATAATACTGCCGCTATCACGAAGACCGTACAGGCCGCAGCAAAAAATCCGATATTTCTTAATGGAACAAAACAGCGCAGCAATGCAAAAACAAAGAAACTAATACTACCTACAAAAATACTTTTTCCACGTAATGACATCTCTCATTTTCTCTTTTCCGGTTAATATAATATATACAACTCTGCCTTTTATAAAGCAATTCATTATATCATTTTGCCTGATCAGCGTCAAATCAGCATCCCACGGTTCCGCCTCTATCCTTTCTCATTCTTCAAGGCAATCCGGTATATTCTGTATTCTTCGCCACGAACTGTAGAGCCTTCCGTCTCATAAATACATTCCTGTCCCTCCAGCTTCTCCGGATCCGTAATGCACGAGTCGCTGCCCTGTATAAGATAAATATAATCTTTCTGCGGGAAGCTTTCTTTGCACCATGTAATTATCCGGTTCCATGATATTGTCTGGCTCTGCTCTTCACTCCAATCCGCATAGGAAGTAACCTTTCCACTTCCTGCATAATAAAACCGGTAATCCTTCAAATAGGCCAATATCGTAGATTCCATTGGCACATCCGTTGAAAGTATAATTTCATCAGGTGCAATCTCCTCCCGGATGAACTCTGCCGCATTCTGTCCGTCTGAATAGCTTCCATAGAATGCCTGCTGAAGATTCGATGGCTCCGCCTCAGAGTTCCAATGCAGGAACATTGCCACTGCAAGAATTCCGGTCAGAACCTGCAGCACCCCTGCCGCCACCTGATAAATCCTGTCCTTTTCCCTTTTCTTTTCCTCTGCAGTCTTTTGCATTGCCCACATCATCCACAATAGTGTGAAGGCAAGGGAAAGATAATGCCAGATATGAAGCTGATAGACCATTACACTGAACACACACTGAAACAGATAGCTAAGCAGCATAACCATGGCAGCTCCCATGTTGCGCAGCCGGTATGAAACAATCACTGTTGCCAGAATAGCAGCCACGAAAAAAATCGTACACATGGTCTGGCTGAAGCCGGTCACACGGATGAGAATAATATATACATAATTCCGGATTTCACGAAGCAGTTCCCGTCCGCCAAGGCTTTGAAATTCAAACATGGGACTGTCCGAGACCTGATAAAACTGTACCATCCAGAACAAAAGACTTACAAACGGGATCCATATTCCTTTAAGACAATTCACTAAGCGTTCCATAGATCCGGTATGAATTCTGTCATAGACATTTTCAACAAGCCAGACGAATGCAATCATACCTGCCGGAGCTATTGCAATCGTATCAGCCTGAACTAACAAACCAAGCAATATTCCATAACGAACCGGATGTGCATTTCTCTCTGAATAGTTCCATGCCAGCAAGATCAAAATCAAGGCTATCAGACAGTAGTTCCGAGCAATCGTCGGATAAAAATAGGTAAATACCGGTGAAAATACAACCAAGGCCTTTATTCCAATCCATTGTGGGCCCTTCCACAAATAGATCCCCGCTGCCACCGTCATAACTATGGTACTGATGATCCCTATCGTCCGAAACGGCAGTCCTGCCTTGGCAAACGGCATAACAAGAAAATACCACAGGCAAGGATGCCCCTGGTATTTAATCTCTTTTAATAACTGCAGCGGACTTAAGTCCCGGGCCATCAGCCAGACATTCGCTTCATCCCGCCATGGCTCGTGATACCATAATAATATTCCGTTAAACAGTACATATACACTAAAAATAAGTATGACCAGATAAGGTTTTAGCTTCTCGCACACTTCTTTCATCTGCCGGTTTTCCTTTCGCCTCAATCTGTTCATTATCATACCGTAAATCACGAAAAAGAGCAATCATTTCACGGAATATATATCTGTTTTATGATATTACCGGAATAACCTATTTCCACAATTTATCTGTCTCTAATATTCCCCACAGTGTAATTCTGGCAAGTGCCAACACAGTGGTATTACTCGGTGTTAATCTCCTATTATTTATCAGTATATTAAAGGATCAGCGTTGACTGTCCTCATAAGTCTCCCACTGCATGGTTTTATTCTGTTACCTTTTTAGCCCGGAATCCGGATGCCAGATCCTTTCCTCTGAGTTCTACTTTATCAAGGTCTTCTTTATTTCTGGCTGCTGGAAAAGGATAATATCCATTCAGCCACTGATCCCCTGCAGGTCTATAGACGGTAACTCCGTTCTTATCCTCAGGGATACTGTCCATCTGCCAGTAACCCTGAGGAATAACCCATGTGAAATTTTCATTCTTATAGATTCCCCAAAACGTTGCAACACACGTACCCCCAATTAATACAATATACTTAAGTCCCGGACCTGCTTTTCTTTCTATCAAATAATAAACTGCTGCAACAGGCATCATCAAGTAAACCATTCCATATCTTACAAGCGGTGCCGAGAACAGCCAGAACATTTCTCCTGCCAATATGCTGATAAACAGCATCAAAGATTCCGGAAGCATAAAATTATCTGCGGGCTTACTCTTCCTGAAATATTGAATAAGCATAATACCCAAAGCTGCCAAAAGAAATATTGTTGCAGCGAATCCCATAATAATCAATAATTTATATTTCAGCATCTGATTGTCAAACCAAACAGGAAGCCAGTCTGCAATTGAGTCATGATAGGAAGAAACCGTTTCGACCGCTCTGCCAAATACAACTATTTCCATTTTATCCATTTCCAGTATTTCCTTAGGCATTTTCCAGTCTACTTGGAATAAATCTATCATTGAATATGGATAAATCAGGTATCCGGATATCAAAACGTTTCTGACAAGCCATGGTATCACGACAATAATGCCACAAACCAAATCTTTGATTATATATTTCCAATTATGATTCTTAATGAGTTGTACTGCCGGGAAAAGCACCAATAGCAAACTCCCTATAGTAGTCAGCTTTATCGTAAGCGCCCATACAGCTAAAACGCAAAGAAAACTATAGGATTGTATTGAATTATCATTTTTTTCCGTACACTCACTCCATTTTGAGGCAACATAAATCACCAATAGTATCGCAAGCATATCGGTTCCCGGTGATGATAGTGTTCTTTGATTCAGAAAAATATATGGTATAAATAACAGCTTCAAGCAATCAGATAAGTATGCTTTTTCATCAGAGAATATGCGGTTCGTCATTACTGCATACACAACAAAAAAACAGCACAGACAACCGTTCAGTGAGTGCAGTGGCTCTACAATCCATGAAAAGGAAAATAAAGCCTGTAATACCAAAAATGCACTATTATATGCAAACCTACAGTGCAAATTACCAAGTCCCGGTACTACTCCATATTCCTCAATCCATCGAATTGCCTGCACATGATAAAGATACGTATCGACAAACTCCGGTGCTTTCATTGTAAGGATTAATATAATACCTGCCAGAATAATGGAAATACATATTTTCCAAATTACCGGTTTCACATTAATAAATCTTCTGCATGTTTCTCCCGCTCTGATTCCTTTTATCAGATACCGGACCGAAAGAAGTATCACCACCACCAAGGCCATACTGAACGCAAGTCTGCCTACACCCGCAAAAATACTATATATCTGCGCATATACATTCAAAATCATAAGTCCTGTCACAAAGTAAACATCCACTTTTGTAGTACCTTGAAATGTTTCCGGCATAACAATTCTGATAAATGTATTACCCAATATACAGCTCATCCATATAATAATTATCCAACTTATTAAAGTAATAATCATTTCATTTTTCCTTTTGGCTATTACAAACATTACACAATTAAAAGTCTGCGTTAGTTTTAGTATATCTCCAAAGCAATACCATCAAAATATGTAATTTAAATCTGTAGTATATATTCCCCGTATAAAACACTATTATGTCCATATTACTCTTGCCCGGCACCTCTTTCAACGCGTTCATTTGCAGCACTAAAAATGTGTAGCATACTTAGAAGAACCATAATACTATCTCGGTTTTTCGCCTCTTGCTTTCGCCCTATTATTCTTTTTACCTTATATGCTACGTGACTACATGATCTTTTTAAGACAAATAAGTTTTTCTTCAATTTCAGATAATTTCTCATATATATAAATGTATCTGCTATAATGGACAAAATAACAAGACAACAAAATATGGTCCAAATCCATTCCATCTGTCTCTTATACACATCTGACGCTGCCGACGA
>ERZ1026860.722-NODE-722-length-19679-cov-22.512485_pt1 | contig 19679 bp, 8 predicted proteins | sample MGYA00380160_ERZ1026860 | MGnify/ENA primary metagenome ERZ1026860 (study PRJEB33269, sample SAMEA4719796) | human gut metagenome | biome: human-associated habitat; feature: organic feature; material: feces | place: Cameroon | collected 2013-10 ... | reverse complement strand
CCACCGCCCTGTTCGAGCAGCACGCGGACGAGATCTTTGACGAAGCGGAGAACCGCCTCCACGTCCAGAAAGCCGTGCTGGCGGTGCTGCTGGCGGGCAAGTAAGCGGAAATTATACTTTATCATTGCAGTTCCGAAACGCCTGCGGGCGTTTCGGAACTGCTTTTTTACGGGGGAAACCCTCTCAGGCTCACATTCGTTCGCCAGCTCCCCCGAAGGGGGAGCTTTTACGCATCTGCCGGTAACCGCTGATAAAGCTCCCCCCTCGGGGGAGCTGGCACGCCGTCAGGCGTGACTGAGAGGGTTCAGCCGTCCCCTTGGGGAAGGTGGATTGCCGCGCAGCGGCAAGACGGAAGGGGTATGCCGCGTAAGCCGTGACTGAGAGGGTTGGCTCCCGCCCCGAGGGAGCTGGCAAAACCGTCAGGTTTTGACTGAGGGAGTTAAGCCCCCGTATGGTGATTTTGCCCATATTTTTATACCGCTTTTTGGCAGGTGCTACCCACAAAAATGCTTTATTTCCTTGAATTTTCGTGCTATACTCAACTTGGCGTTTTGTCCGTTCCGGATGTTCCGTTTGGGGGAACGGCGGATCAATCAACCGACAAAGGAGAGGATATCATGAAAAAACGCATCGTGAGCATGATACTGGCGCTCAGTATGATGCTCTCCATCCTCCCTGTGTCCGCATTTGCAGATGCAGGGGCAGGGCTTTCTTCCGCAGTGGAAGAGACTAACAGCATCGCTTACAGCTCGGAAAACGAGCATGAGGCTGTTGGTACAAACTCTGAAACAAATAATCAGGTGGTCAAGATCAAGATCGGTACGGACGGTCTGCCCAAGGCAGCAGCCGGTACCGGCTGGAGTTATGACGAAACCACCGGACTGACCATCACCGGTACCGGCAATGGAGATATCGAGTACATTCTGGACGGCACGGTCAGCTGCAATGTGACTGTCAAGAATGTCAGCGGTTCCATTGTGTATCTGATGGACGGCACTGTCACCGGTACACTCTTGATACAGGCCGACGATGCGTACGGCATATACGGCGTCTACGTTCTGGGCGGCAGCTACACCGATGTGGTGTTGGAAAACGGCACCATTGACGGCGGCACCTACGATAAGGTGACTGAGAACGGCGGCTATGTCCGGGGCGGCTACTTCCGCGATATCTCCGGCCTGAGCGCCAGCACGCAGCAGGAGGCACACAAGCTGCTGCTGCCGGAGAACTGCACCCTGAACGGCAAAAAGGAAACAGAGATCTATCTCATCAAGCAGTATAGCTATACCGGCACCGGGAAAAACCTGGAGTTGGTAGTGGAAAGCGACACCGGCTGCAATGCGTGGGCGGTAGCCTCTACCGGCGGCAATGTCATGACGCTGCCCGCAGGCACCCAAAACTACCCCTTCACAAACTATGGCACTACATTTGCCACGGTCTCCATCAGCGCTGACGGAAAAACGGTTTCCGCCAGCTTTGGCGCGATCCCGGCGCAGGATGGAGCACCCATTGAGCTGGCTCCTATGGTGTTCGGCAATGCAGAGTTGCGCTTTGACAATGAGGGTCAGCCCGACATGACCAGCGTGACCTATGTGGACAGTCTGGACACGGACACGGACGCAAAGCTGCACCGTGTTTACATGGGCAACGGCTGGGCTTATAACTGCTACCCCAACGACAGCGACAAGGAAAGCATTGTGCAGGTCCTGGATCAGGGCGGCGCGGACTTCGATTTCAGTAAGCTGAGCGATGTGCCCATCAACTGCTATGTCGAGATCACCAATGCCAATGTTACCGGCGGTGAGTTTGGCCAGAACAGCGTGCTGACGATCACCAGCGGTAAGATCAGCGGCGGCAGCTTCCACAATGTCACCGCTGGCATCAACTCGACAAATGGAAACGGTGCGGTCGAGATCACCGGCGGCACCTTCGATTACCTGTACGGCAATGGCTCTTGCTCTATCTCCAATGCGGTGATCCAGAGTTGCTATTTCAATACCTCCGGCAATAACACCTACACCATTTCGGATACGGTTCTGGGCGAACTGCCTGACGGCCTCCAGAAGCTGCTGCCCGCAGGACAGCAGCTCAGCACGCTGGTGGTGCGCAACGGCAATGTGACTGCAATGAACGGCAGAACGCTGCCTCTTTCCGTCAATACCGTCTATCTGGTGGGCGAGGGCAGCGCAGAGCTTACCCTGAGCAACGATGTGCTGAGCATCAACGATGCACCGGTCAGCAGCTACAACGCCAAAACCTCTGCCAACGGCAAGGTGCTGCGCATTACCGGCAACAATGACGGCGCAGAGATCTTTGTGAATAAGTCCACTGATCCAAGCGCTCTCAAGCCCCTGCGCATTGCAAAGAACGGTCTGCCCGATCTGACCGGCGTGACCAGTGTGCCGATGACCGGCGAGGGCATGACGATCAACCTCTATGAGGGTCTGGGCTGGAAGTACGCCACCATGGAAGAGGACGGTATGGAGAGCGCATCGCTCTACATCACCACCCCGGACGGCAACCCGGTGGATCTTTCTTCGGATACCATCAACCCCTATCATGTGGCTATTGCCGTGGAGGAGAGCTCGCTGGTAAATGTGACCGTTACCGGCATCGTGGCGGGTGGCTCCGTTCATGCGGAAAACGCCATCATTCAGGACGGCACCTTCCAGAAGAATGTCTACGCGGATGACAACAGCACCATCGCAGGCGGCACCTTCCAGGATATCGTCCACGCTTATGGCAAGGTCACCGGCGGCGCATTCAACGCTGAAGTTCAGCTGAACCAGAACAGCGAAGTCACCGGCGGCGTGTTCCACGATGTCAAGCTGCCGAGTTATGCCTCGGAGGAAACGGTCATCCAGAATGCCATGATCCTTGGCAGCCTGAAAACGGACAGCGGCAGCAAGGCTGCTGTTTCCAATACGGTGAGCTGCGGCTATATTGAAAGCGGACTCCTTGCCGCCGGTCAGCAGCAGAGCAAGCTGATGATCATGGGCGGCACTGTGGAAGCCGTTGACAGCAATGCCGTAGCAACAGACACGATTTACCTTGTCGGCAATACTGCGGTGACGCTCACCTTCAGCACAAAGGTCACGAATATCAACGGTGCGGATGTCGGCGCTTACAACGGCGCACAGCTTTCCGAAGATGGCAAGACCCTGACCCTTACCGCCAAGAATGACGGCGAGCCTATTGTGGTGAACATGACCACCACCGGAAAGCTGCCCTTCTCTTCCCTGAGCAAGAGCGACTTTACTGTTTCCGGGACGATCGAACATCAGACCGTTACCAGCAGCAAGGATGGCGTGGGCGAATTGAGCCTCGTCTATGTGCGCACCTACGACAACAAGGAATTTACAACCTATCCGGCGGCAAATGACCTATATGGCCTCTACAAGCAGCGCATCGTAGCGCAAGAGGGCGATAAGTACACAGAGGGCTCGCTTGATATCGGCGAGGTGGTACACAGATATCAACCGAAACCCGCCGACTTTGCGTATGACCCCGAGACCCATACTGCGAAGTATAACGGCCCGATGTATTTTGACGATGCCCCGCTGTATTCTATCCAGTATGTCGCGGAGGATGGCTCCACGTCTGTGACGAAGCCCACCAAGGCAGGCACTTACAGAGTTTACATCATGGTGGATTATAGTAGTGACCACTACTATGGCGCCCAGTACATAGTGGACACCTATACTGTCACGGAAAAGCTGCCCTTCTCTTCCCTGACCAAGGATGACTTTGTCATCGACTGGAGCACGCTCGTCCCGGGCATTACCTGCAAAAAGGATGGCGTGGGCAAGCCGAGCGTTGTCTTTGTGCGCACCTACGACAACAAAGAGTTCAACTACTTCCCGCATCCGGATGAGTACGGCAGCTATAAGGTGTACATCCGTGCCGAAGAGGGTACGCTGTACAAGGGCGGCGAACTTCAGATCGATGAGGGTACACGGCCGTACAAGCCGACAAGTACGGACTTCAGCCTTGACCTCGAAGCCGGTACTGCAACCTATACTGGCCCGAAGTATTTCGGCGATGCGCTCCCGCAGGCTACCCTTAAGTACAGCGCGACAAATGACTTGTCGACTGCTACGGAAACGGTGCCCACCAAGGTAGGTACCTACTACGTCTGGCTTGTGGTGGAGAATAGCGAGTACTACAATGGCAGCAATGAGCAGCTGCCTGAGGGCTACACCGTAGCTGAAAAGCTGCCCTTTGAGGGCTTTACCGCAGAGGACTTTGAGCCCATCGACAACGAGGATGGCACCTTCACGCTGATCTGCAAGACGGCAGACGGCGTTGGCGAACTCTCGCTCAAGTCTGAGTGCATTACCGGTGTAAACAAGGGTAAGACCTTTATCAACCGGGACCCCGGTGAGGATGCGTATGGCCGCTATCGGGGATCCATCGTTGCAAAGGAAGGCAAAAAGTACAAGGCCGGTTCTATTGTTATAGGTGAGGATTCTATCCGCTACACGCCCGAGGCTACGGACTTTGCCTACGATGCCGCAACGAACAAGGTGAAATACACCGGCACAAATTACTACGATGCCGACCCGGATATGACCCTGCTGTACGGCACCGACCAAAGCGAGACTGTTCCCACCGCCCCCGGCAGCTACGATGTGTACGTCAAGGTGACGGCGGGTAAGAACTACATTGCTGACGCCTACGCCGATGATGATTACAGAATCTATCAGGTAGGCACCTATGTTGTACCCGAGCCGACCAAGCCGAAGTACTACTGGAATGCTCAGGACGGCATGGAGTGTAATGAGGGCGATAAGATCACCCTTGGCGTTGAAAAGCGGGAAGGCTATAACGTTATCTGGAAGATCGAAGGTCTGGCAGAGGATGCGTATACCATCACCGATACCGGCACGCAGATCGAACTCCAGTTCTTCATGCCCAGCAATGACGTGCGGGTGACGAACCACTATGAGCCGATTTACTACACCCTGACCGTGGACGGGAAGGAAGAACACCGTGCATTTGGTAAGGAAGTCACTCTTACCGCACCCGAGAAGGAAGGTCACACCTTCACCGGTTGGGAGGTAGATGGCGTGCCCGAGGGTACGGACACCACCAGCGAGACTATCACCTTCACGATGCCCGCGAACAAGGTCACGCTGACCCCGCAGTACAAGAAGAACACCTACACCCTGACTGTGGACGGGAAGCCAGAACTGCGTACATATAGTGAGGAAGTCACGTTTACCGCACCCGAGAAGGAAGGTCACACCTTCACCGGTTGGAAAGCGACCGGTCTGTCCGCTGATGTGGACACCACCAGCGAGACCATCCACTTCACGATGCCCGCAAACAATGTCACGCTGACCCCGCAGTACAAGAAGAACACCTATACCCTGACCGTGAACGGGAAGCCAGAACAGCGTACATTTGGTGAGGAAGTCACTCTTACCGCACGGAAGCCGGATGGCATGACCTTCAAAAATTGGGAAATCAAGAAGGGTCTGTCCGCCGATGCAGTGAATATCAACGGCGATACTATCACCTTCACGATGCCCGCAAACGATGTGACGATCTCCGCCATCTATGTCAAGGACCCGACGCCTGATCCCGATCCCGAAACCAAGACCCATAAGCTCGAGGTCAAAAATGCACAGATTTTCCTGAAGGATGGCAGCGATGTTGCCGACCTGGAGGCTGTGCCTGTGGGTACAGAACTCAAGGCTATCGCATACGAGGACACCGAGACCGGCGTGTTCAAGCACTGGACTGGTCTGGAGCTGACCGAGGAGCAGAGCACCGCGCGCGTGGTGTACTTCACCATGCCCGACCATGATGTGAATCTGATGGCAGTGTTCGTTACTCCTACGAATAAACTCGAGGTCACCAATGCACAGGTCACCCTGAAGGATGGCGGCGCTGTTGCCGACCTGACGGCTGTGCCTGTGGGTACAGAGCTCGTTGTCACCGCACCCGAGAAGGATGGTTACACCTTCACTGGTTGGACGGCAACCGGTATACCCGCTGATGCAAACTTCGACGGTGCAACCGTCACCTTCACGATGCCCGCAAACAAGGTCACGCTGAACGCGAAGTATATCGCAAATGCTCCCAAGACCTATGAACTCAAGGTCACCAATGCAAAGGTCACCCTGAAGGATGGCGGCGCTGTTGCCGACCTGACGGCTGTGCCTGTGGGTACAGAACTCGTTGTCACCGCACCCGAGAAGGACGGTTACACCTTCACTGGTTGGGAGAAGGACGGTCTGCCCGCTGATGCGAAGATCGACGGTGCGAACGTTACCTTCACGATGCCCGCAAACAATGTCACGCTGAACGCGAAGTATATCGCAAACGCTCCCAAGACCTATGAACTCAAGGTCACCAATGCACAGGTCACTTTGAAGGACGGCGGCGCTGTTGCCGACCTGACGGCTGTGCCTGTGGGTACAGAACTCGTTGTCACCGCAGACGATGACACCGAGACCAGCGTGTTCAAGAGTTGGAACTGCACCGGTCTGGAACTGACCGAGGAGCAGCGCACCGCGCGCGTGGTGGAGTTCACCATGCCTGACCATGATGTGGATCTGATGGCGGTGTTCACGACTTCTGTCACACCCGATAATCCCCCCGCACCCAGCGATGACGGCGGCGGTGCTATCGTAATCGTGGCCGCTGTGGGCGGCGCAGCCATTGGCGTGGGTGCCTACGTTATAGGCACCACAGCCTACCTGAAGAGCGTCCTGCCCGAGGGTATGGCGATCCCCGCTAACCGTCAGCAGCTGGCAGTTGCACTGTGGACCGCCGCAGGCAAGCCCGCTACCCAGAGCACTGCACTGTTCAACGATGTGGCAGCAGATGCCGCAGAGCTGCAGGCCATCCGCTGGGTCGTGGAGACCGGCCTGATGTCCGCACAGGACGGCAACTTCAAGCCCGGCAGCCGCGTAGGCCGCATGGAAGTGATCCGCACTTGGAAAGCTTACCAGCAGCGTGGTTAAAACCGCTGCCCCTTGACCCCTTATAACCCCGCAGGGACTGCTGCACAGCGCTGTGCAGCAGTCCCTTTTTGCGTCAGCTGATGGTTTTCGCTGCGTTCCCTCTCGTGAAAGGGCAGGTCTGGAAAATTTGCAGATTTTCCAGACCTGCAAATATAAAAATGATATTCCGTTGAAGGTGCCAAAAGGGGTGTGCAAGGGCTTTTTCAGGGCTTTTCAAGGCGATTCGATGCATTTCAGGGGTCATTCACGCAGAAATGCTCCACTTTTGCCGCCGTTCGTGGTATACTACGGGCACAGAGCAGTGCTCTGTTCAATATGCCATTCTCATAATTCCTATAGAGCAGAAAACCGTCCGGTAACCGCAAACCGGGCGGTTTTCTGTTTTATGCGGGTGCGCCCGGCGCGCCGGGTCGTTTCAGTGCATTTGCGGGGCGATTCGTGCCCAAAATCGTCCAAAACGGGCAAATCGTGGTACACTGGGTACAACAAAATAACGCCCGGCTTGGAAGGGCGACTGAAAAGGAGAGGATCTTATGCAAAAACGGCTCATCAGCATGGTTCTGGCGTTAAGCATGGCACTGTCCGCAATGCCGCTGCCCGCCCTTGCCCAGAGCGCCCCGCCCGACACCGCCAGCGCCGCAGCACTGGCAGAGGAAAACGACGATGTCACCAATATCTATACAGATGACTGGTCCGGCAAGCCCGTCGGTGACCCCTTCGGCGGCAGCAAAGACGACTGGTCCTACGATGAGGCCAGCAATACGCTCACCCTGAAAAACGGCGCTTTCCGGCTCTACAATTACAGCTATGACAGCTACAATAATTACATCAAATGGAACCTGAAGATCGAAGCTGGTGCCACCCTGAAGGAGGCACGGATCGGCTCGGATTACGCTAATAACTACACCGTGACCAACGCGGGCACCATTTCCGGCGGCACTTTCTACGGCAAGGTGACTTGTGAAGCCGGGGCTGTCATCAGCGGCGGTACCTTTAAGAGAGCCGTTACCGTGGACGCTGCGAGCGGTGATGTCACCGTTGACGGCGGTACGTTTGAATATACCGTGTTCATCAATGCGGTGGATACCCTTACCATCAACGGCGGCACCTTTGCGGGCGGTACGGGCCGCTCCGTGGAGATCAGCGACGCGACTGCAAAGGTCGTCATCAACGGCGGCAGCTTTGAAAGCGCGATCAAGGATCATAACACTGCGGCAGCGATCACCATCAACAGCGGCCTGTTCAAGAGCCTTCTGTATGGTGCTGCGCAGAATTGCACCGTCAACGGCGGTCTGTTCACCGCTAAAGACACCCCTCTGTCCCCGGATGCAACCGTCAATGGCGGCTGTTTCACGGCAAAACGCACAGGACTTGTAGCCATCGATGCAACCAATGCTCCGGTGTACGCCCCTGTCGCGGTGGCAGCGGACGGCACGGTGACCGAGTGGTCGGCAGATGCTTATAGCACCGTCTATGTCACGCCCAATACCCGTGTCACCCTGAAACCCACCCGCAAGCTGGAAAGTATCGTCAGCGGCGGCGCGGAGCTGGACCATAACGCCAAGGACGGCGCAGTCAGCTTTACTGCAGGCACTGAAGCTGTCCAGCTTAACAGCGTCACTTTGGAAAAGCTGGTCATTGAAGCGGACGGCTTCCCCAAGGGCACGGACGGCGGCGTCTACGGCGCAAAGGGCAACGGCTGGTCCTTTGACCCGAACCACAAGCACGCAGAGTGGCATACGAGCGATACCCCCGTCCTGACCATTGAGGAGGGTACGGAACTGAACCTTGACGAGGTGGAAAACCACTCTGCTACGGTAAATTTTGCGATTGAAAACAACGGCACCCTTACCGGTACCCTGAACTCCACCCAGTATGTGTACAACAAGAAAACCGGCACGATCAAGGACGCCACGCTGAACAGTCTGGAGAATCGCTTTTACAATGACGGCCGCGTGGAGAACGCTGTGCTGCGCTTTTATTACATCGGCAACGGCTGGCGCGACCCGGCACAGTCCGTTATCATCCTCAGCTCTGCGCTGGACGTTAGCGGGAGTGTGGCCAACAGCTCTACCTACCAAGCCGTGCTGGAGGATTGCTATAACAGCGATGATTATACCGGCAATGGCTCTATCAGCAACGGCGGCACGATCAAAGATGGCAGAAGTACGCTGAAGCTGGCAGTGAAAAATACGGAAGGCTATGACGGTAACGCAAAGTACCGCCAGCCCACCATTGACGGCGGCGAGTATACCTTTGTCTATAACAAGAACGGCATCTACTTGAATGCTCCCACCATCCATGTGATGGCGGCAAAGGATGAGGAGGACGCAAATGTCCTGCCCGGTGCCACCTGCTACACCATGAAATACACCCCGCCGGAGAATGCCCGCTACGATGCAAAGTACATCAGCGGCCTCAATGGGACGCTTACGGGCATTTGGCGTGATAACCTTACCACCGTCTACGTTGCTACGATCGATGACAGCATTTCGGCCTTGACCTGCGACCGCATCACAAGCGTGAACGGCGTGGCCTATAACGGCTCTGTATCCGAGGGAACGCGCTACTCCAGTCCCATCGACCTGAGCAAGTATGGTATTCCGCAGACCCATATCATCAACCTGAGCGCCACCGGCGAGGGCGCGGCAGAACTGCCGCCGGCAGACCCTGCAGACTTTGTCTTTGCCCTGCCCAACGACCTGACCTATGACGGCAACCCCAAGATGGTGGAAGTGGTCGTTCGGGACAACGCCACCAAGGAATACGGCGCTGTTACCGTGACCTACAAGCAGAACGGCAAGGTGCTGGACGGCGCTCCCATTGAGCCGGGCACTTACACCTTTACCGTTAATGTAGCAGCTACCGCCACCTGCGCGGGCGGCGATGTGACCCCGGAGTATAACAAGTTTACCATCCAGAAGGCTGCACTGAACCCCGCAGACATTACCGTGAAAGAGCCCGACCCGACCTATGACGGCAGCGTCAAGGAAGTAACCGTTAAGAACACCAGCGATAAGGACTACGGCGAGATCACCGTGACCTACAAGCAGAATGGTGAAGCACTGAACGGTGCTCCCACTGAACCGGGCGAATACAGCTATACCGTCACCGCCGCAGGCAGCGCACGGTACATGGGCGGCACGGTTAAAACAGGCTCGTTCCGCATCACAAAAACAGGCACGACCGACCCTGAACCGGAAGAGACCTACAAGCTTACCGTTACCGGTGCGGACATCACCCTGCCCGAGGACGCAGACGCCAGTGCCCTGAAAGCCGGACAGTTGGTCACCCTGACCGCTTACCCGGACACCGACACCGTGCACTTTGCCCGGTGGGTGGTGAGCGGCTCTGACGGCAAGGAACTGACCCTGATGGATGCCGCAGATGAACCGCTGACAGAGGATGCCTTTAAGCAGCGCACCCTGACCTTTAAAATGCCCGCACAGAACTTGACGATCACCACTGAGACTACCCCGGTGGAGCAGCCGCCAGAGCAGCCGCCGGAAGAGGACAGCACCGAGTACAGCCCGCTGCAAACGGTGGGCATTCTGGCCGGTACAACGGCAGTGTTTGCGGGCGGCGCAGTGATCGGCTACGAGCTCGTTACCGGCAGCATCCTTGCAGACCTGCTGCCCGAGGGCACGGCCATCCCGCGCACCCGGGAACAGCTGGCCGTGCTGCTGTGGAGCACCGCAGGCAAACCCGAACCCGCTGCACCCGCTGTTTACAGCGATGTAGCTGAGCCCGACACCGCCAAGGCAGCCCGCTGGGCTGTGGAGGCCGGGCTGCTGCCCGACATGGGCGAGGGCGTCTTTACGCCCGGCAAGCGTGTGACCAAGGTACAGGTCATCCGCGCATGGAGCCAGCTGAAAAAGCTGGGTCTGGCGAAATAACAATTGCCATCTCCCGATCGATCCTTTCCAATAAGCGCCAGCAAGGCCGTCCGGCATTCGCCGGACGGCCTTGCTGCGTTAGAGGGGGAACTCCCTCAGGGAGGGCACGTTTTCCGCAAGAGTCCTCGCCCTCTCAGTCAAGCCCTGTCGGGCTTGCCAGCTCTCCCAAAGGGAGAGCCCTTGGCAGTCCACGCAAAGTTCATCTCTTTGCCAAGGCCTCTCCCTTTGGGAGAGGTGGATGCGAACGTAGTGAGCAGACGAAGAGGGCGAGGTTGCTTCCCGCAGCGCCGCCGCTTCCGCAGGAAGCAGGCGCTGCAAATGCCGCTTGCCACCACGACCCCACCCGTGAAAATGGGATAGCGGAGCGTCCGCAGACGCTCCGCTATCCCGAAAATTAAAATAATTCTTCCGCTGAATATGCCCAGAGCGCAAGCGGAAGGCATTTCAAATCGTCTCCACCCCGGGGCACCCGGCGGCGCGCCATGCGGCGCACAGCACCTCTTTTTCCGCCTTGGAGAGCTTTTTCAGGGCGGCTTCCCGGCGCAGGGCGGCGCGCTTGTCCGCGCAGCGCTCTATATAGGCAAAGCCCACCGCGCCGTGGGCGCGGGTGTAGCGGGCCCCTTTGCCGCTCTGGTGCGCTTTCAGCCGGGCGGCGGGGTGGTTCGTCCAACCGGTGTACAGCTGCCCGCCGGTGCAGCGCACCATGTAGACGTAGGCGACGTCAGGCAAGGCGCCCATTGTTCTTCAGCACCTGACGGCAGGCGGCAAGGGCGGTCTCCTTGTCCTTGGCGGTGATAAGGAAGCGGCTGGCGTGGCAGAAGCTGATGCCCGGGATGCCGCTCTTCTGCTCGATGACCTCCTGCGGCTGCCCCGCCCACGACTGCGGGAAGGGCAGTTTGGACTTTTTGGTCTTGTGGTCGGTGACGCACTGGGCGCTCCACCCGCCGCGCTGGCTGGGGTACACCACAAACAGGGCGTCGGTCTTGTACAGGCCGTTTTTCCACGGCAGATAGCAGGGCAGCACCACGATGCCGTCGCGGGAATTCCGGTAGGCCTGCTGCACCTTTTCGTCTGCGCGGTTCACGGCGTTGGCGCTGTCGATCTGGTTTTCCAAGATCTGCTTTGCCACGGCCACCGCCTTGAAAAAGCAGCTGTCCTGATCTTCTTTGGAGTCCCACACCGGGTTGAAAAAGCCGATGGCATCGCACAGGCTGTTCTGCTCGCCGGTGTTGTCGTTCAAATCAAGCGGCTGGATGAAGTTTTCGTCAATGAGCCGCGCCTGCCGCTCGCCCACAAGGCCGGGGCCCAGCACCCGCCACAGCAGGCCGAAAGCCGCGTAGGGCACGCCGTTGGCGCGGTACTCCCGGGGCTCCTGATGGTGGTCGAACATCCCGAAGCCGATGTCGTACACGATGCCGTCAAAATCGTCAGGCACGGTAAAGCCGCGGGTGATCTTGATATCCGGGCGCAGAATTTGCAGCAGCGCCGTAGCAAACACGTCATCGGCATGGAACTTGCCGGCGTGGGTAAAACCGTTTGCGGGAATTTTCATGGACTTGATACCTCGTTCTCCTAATTTCGTCTGGTACCAGTATAGCACAATCCCGCCCGTGGGACAACAAAAAGGAACGGCAGCGCCGCCGTTCCTTTTGTGCGGGACGATTGAAAATGGCTTCCGCTTCTTACGGGTTGCGGCACCCAGCATCCGCATTGTGCCTTGGGCGGCACTTGCGTCTTGCTGGCCGCTGCCCCAACAACTCCTCCCTGCTTCCGCCGCTGGCGGCGGTCGTCGTCGTTGCTGGCCATGTTTAGCGGAAATATGATTTAAAGATTCGCGTTTGGAGCGACCGCGTTTGCGGAGCGCAGCGTAGCAATGAAAGCCACAGTGGGGCTTTTAAGCGGCAGAGCGGTCTGCGTTAGCAGATGGAGGGGCTTTGTCCCGACAAGCTCTGCGGAGCGCTCCAAACGCATTTTCACAGGAGGGGTGCAACGGAGGCTTTTTCAGATATCGTCCTACAACAAAAAGGAGCTGCCGCGCGGGTGCGGCAGCTCCTTGGAGCACATATTACGCGTTATGGGACGTAGGCTGTGTGTGGAAAATTGCGGTCATGGGGGATCAACCGACCAGAAGATCAAAGAGTTCGCTTACCCATTTGAAATTCTTGGTAACATCCTTGCCGCTCTTGTCGAGGACAGTAAATCCAACGAACTTTCCGGTGCTGTCCATCTTGGGATTCAGCGTGTACTTGTTGTCGTTTGCGTCATAGAAAACGTTTTCCTCGAGATCAAGGCGATAGTTCTTGAAGCCGCGGGGCAGTGCGCACAGCTTCCTACTGGAGCCGACACCGGCCTGAATGGTCTTGTAGAGGTAGCTGGCCTCAAGATTGCCGGTGTAGAGGCTCTTTTCAAACATATAAATGGGATCGCCGTTTGTGCCAAAGCAGAGGGTGTACTCGGCATCCTCATCACGATAAACCTCGGCGTAATAGTCGGTGGGGCCGACCTTCACCGTAGTGTACCACATCCGAGCGGGCAGTTCCGTTGCGATGCCGGTGTCGGTAAAATCATCATCGATATCGGCGCTGCCTACGTTGGCGGCTACTTTGCTGTTGCGGAAAAGCATATAGGTGTTGCTGAGGCTGCCCTCTTTGAGAGTCAGGAATTCAGAAGTTTTTGCCTTCCGATTCTTGATCGCTATGGAGAGATTCAGATAAAGGTCGCTGTCCTTCTGCGCCATGCGCGTCTGGATAGAACTCAGCACATCGCCGCTGCTGGAATAGCTTTCGACCAGCATTTCGATATAGAACTCCGTAGCACCGGCGTATTTCTCGTTAAACTTTGCCAGCTTGCTGTTGTTCACATCAATAATGGGGGTCTTGGTGGGCTTAGTCTCGGTGCCCCCGCCGCTGCTCCCGCCGCCGCTTCCGTCATCGCCGGGGTCGGGCAGAACGATCTGGTCAGGCTTAGGCAGGGTGCTGGGGGTCTTGCCGCCACCACCGCCGGTGCCGCCACCGCCGCAAGCGGTCAGCATGGAAAGTGCCATCGCAGCGGTCAGCAGACAGGCTACGGTCTTTTTGTATAGTTTCATGCTGTAAATACCTCCTGTAATGTATTTCAAGGCGTCCCAAGTGCGCTTTCTAGGTTTATGGTATCGTATCAAAAAAGCGTTGTCAAGCACGGCATGGGAACTTTTGGCAATGCCACAAAAAGCTGTGAAAAAATTCGTTGTTTTGACGAAAATGGGGTACAGTCGTTCCCAACAAAAAGGAACTGCCGCACGGGTGCGGCAGTTCCTTGGGTCACGATATTACGCGTTATGGGACGTAGGCTGTGTGTGGAAAAACACGGTCATGGGGTTATTACTTGTACAGATTGAAGAGATCGTCCACCCACTTGAAGTCATCGGAGACATCCTTGTTGTCCTTATCAAAAACCTTAACGCTGGTGACGTCTCCCGCACTATTGGTCTGGAACTTCAGAGTGAACACGTTGCCGTTTGCATCCGTGAGGGTATTTTTCGTAAAATCAAAGCTGTACGTCTTGAAGCCGGTGGGGATTCTGCACAGCTTCTTGCTGGAGCCGGAACCGGCCTGAATGGTCTTGTACAGGGTGGCGTTATAGAGCTGCTTTTCGTTGAGTTCTCTTACAAACTGATAAACAGGTTTGCCGTCTGCAGCAAAGCAGGTGGTATACTCGTAGGAGTAGACATTATAGACCTCAGCATAATACTCGGTCGGACCCACCTTTACCTTGGTAGACCACATCTGACTGGGCAGCTTATTCGTGATGAGAGTATCCAGAGAAATATTGTCGTCGCTCTCGGATTTATAGCTGCTCGTCCTGACGGCTACCTTGCTGTTGCGGAGAAGCAGATAGCTGTTATTATAATCGCCCTCTTTGAGCATCACTTCCTCGATCGACTGCTGCTTCTGATTCTTGCGCGACATGGTCATTTTCATATAGACCTTGTCATCCTTTGCGGCAACGCATCCATCGGTGGTTTCTTTGGCAGAGCCGTCCTCATCATACTCAACCATCTGCACTTCAACATAGAACTCCGTAACACCGGCGTATTTCTCGTTAAACTTTGCCAGCTTGCTGTTGTTCACATCAATAATGGGGGTCTTGGTGGGCTTAGTCTCGGTGCCCCCGCCGCTGCTCCCGCCGCCGCTTCCGTCATCGCCGGGGTCGGGCAGAACGATCTGGTCAGGCTTAGGCAGGGTGCTGGGGGTCTTGCCGCCACCACCGCCGCCGGTGCCGCCACCGCCGCAAGCGGTCAGCATGGAAATTGCCATCGCAGCGGTCAGCAGACAGGCAGCCGCTTTTTTGTATAGTCTCATGCTACAAATACCTCCTGTAATGTGTTTCAAGGCGTCCCAAGTGCGCTTTCTGGGTTTATGGTATCGTATCAAAAAAGCGTTGTCAAGCATTGTGGGAATTTTTGGCAATGTCACAAAAAGATTTGAAAAATTTCGCTGTTTTGACGAAAATGGGGTGTGGCCGTTCCTTTTGCGCGGGACGATTTGGAATGCGCTCCGCTGCGCTTCCACCGGAAGCGGCGTTGTAGATGCCGTTTGCCTTTACGACCCCCTCCCGTGAAAATGGGATAGCGGAGCGTCCGCAGAACTTGTCGGGGCAAAGCCCCTCCATCTGCTAACGCAGACCGCTCTGCCGCTTAAAAGCCCCACTGGGGCTTTCATTGCTGCGCAAACGCGGACTTTCCTGAACCCCTTTTTCACAGAAAAGGGTATGAAATGCAGCTTTCCGCTGTGTCCCCTCCTGTGAAAATGGGATAGCGGAGCGTCCGCAGACGCTCCGCTATCCCGAAATAAAAATAATTCTTCCGCTATTGATGCGCAAAGCAACGCGGAGCGCATTTTCAATCATTTAGCATTTGCGTTACAGCGCCGAATAGCCGAAGCTGTTCACCAGCGCATCGATGTGCTGCCCGGCCTTGCACAGGGGGCAGTCGCGGGAGTCGAAGCTGGCGTAATCCGGCAGACTGGTGGGGTCGAAGATGGAGGTGACCGGGTAGCCAAGGCACTCGTGGGTGGTGGCGAAAATCGCCGAAAGCCCCGCCACGATGCCGCCGTAGTAGTTCACGGCTTCCACGGCTGCCTGAATGGTGTAGCCGGTGGTGACGGACGCGGCCAGAATGAGCACATTCTTGCCCTTGACCATGGGGGCAAGATTATCGCGCAGAATGATCTGGCTGCCGGAGGTGTATTCCGGCGTGACGATATAGATGGTCTTGTGGGCGTTCATATTGGTAAAGCCGTCCTTGGTCAGCTCGTTGGCAAGGCAGGTGCCAATGACCTGTGTGCCGTCCAGACAGAGTACGGTATCCACAATGGTGCTGTGCTGGTAAGCGCTGACCAGTTCCTTTGCCACGGCCTTGGCCTCGGAAAGGCGGGTCTTTTGGGTGGTCACGTCGATGTAATAGTTGATGTGGCTGTGGCTGGTGGCAAAATGTCCCTTGGCCACCCGCAGGAACAGTTCGCTTTTGCTGGTGGGAAGCTTGACCATGTTGATCATTGTACAGCACTCCTTTTTTCACCGGGCGCAGCTGCGCCGCAAAATACAAAACAGCGCGGCAACGCATTCTGGTTGCAGCGCTTATTTTTCTTCTCTGCTTCTTTATTGTACTGAAAAATGCCGCTGTGCACAAGACACAAACCTGACGAAAAACCTTGCTTTTTTACAGACATATCGCCGAAAACTTGGATGCAAAGGCCGCTGCCGCCCGGAATGACGTACCGCAAAGGAGTGCGCAGCAGCAACACCGGCGCTGCGGCAGGGGAGAAGCGCACTTTTTTGCGCAGCACGGAAAATTTTGCAAAAGGGGCTGGTATTTTTGCGGGTTTTGAGTATAATAGAGAAGAGATAGTTCAAATTTGAAGTAAAAAAGGAGAATCACATCCATGGCACAGGCAAAACAGGATATGGGCTCTGGCAGCGTAAAAAAGCTGATGCTGCAGCTCATGATCCCTGCGGTCGTTGCACAGGTGGTCAACCTGCTGTATAACATCGTGGACCGCATTTACATCGGACATATCGCCGGCATCGGCGCGGCAGCGCTGACCGGCGTGGGACTGTTCACCCCCATCCTTATGCTGCTGAACGCGTTCGCCATGCTGGTGGGCGCGGGCGGCGCACCCCGCACCGCCATTGCGCTGGGACAGGGCGACAAGGAGCAGGCGGAAAAGATCATCTCCAACAGCTTTACCATGCTGCTGCTCTTTTCGGTGGTGCTGACCGTGGTGTTCTACGCCGGGGCACCCACCCTGCTGCGGCTCTTCGGCGCCAGTGACGCCACCCTGCCCTATGCGCTGGCGTACAGCCGTATCTACATTCTGGGCTCGGTGTTCGTGCTGCTGGTGCTGGGCATGAACCCCTTCATCACCACGCAGGGCTTTGCCAAGACCAGCATGCTGACCACCGTCATCGGCGCGGTCATCAACATTATTCTTGACCCCATCCTGATCTTCGGTCTGGGTCTGGGCGTGCGGGGCGCTGCCATTGCCACCGTGCTCAGTCAGGCGGTGGGTGCGGTGTGGATCTTGCGTTTCCTCACCGGCAAAAAGACCATCCTGCGTCTGCGCAAGGACTATATGCGCCCGGAAAAGAAGGTCATCCTGCCGGTGATGGCGCTGGGTATCTCCACCTTTGTGATGATGTCTACCGAGAGCCTGCTGTCCATCAGTTTCAGCTCCAGTCTGGCGCGGTACGGCGGCGATGTGGCTGTGGGCGCTATGACCGTCATCACCAGCGCTTCCCAGCTGTGCACCCTGCCCATTCAGGGCATCTGTCAGGGCGGTCAGCCGGTGATGAGCTTCAACTTCGGCGCAGGCAAAAAGTCCCGCGTCAAGGAGGCGTTCCACTTCCAGCTGCTGCTGTGCAGCTGCTACACCTGCCTGTTCTGGCTGCTCATGATGCTGGTGCCGGGGGCTGTGGCGGGCATCTTCACCTCGGATACGGCGCTGATCGACTACACCACATGGTCCATGCGCATCTACATGGCAGGCATCTTTGCCATGGGCTTCCAGATCGCCTGTCAGCAGAGCTTTATGGCGCTGGGTCAGGCCAAGGTCAGCCTGCTGCTGGCCTGCCTGCGCAAGATCATTTTGCTGATCCCGCTCATCTTCATCCTGCCGCACCTGCTGCCGAACCCGGTGTTCGGCGTCTTTCTGGCAGAGCCGGTCAGCGATATTCTGGCGGCGACCATCACCACCATCACCTTCTTCTCCCGCTTCAACGGCATTCTGGAGCGGGGCGCTGCAAAGGTGTAACGCAGACGATTGGAATGCGCTCCGCGTTCGCTTTGCGCATAATCAGCGGAAAAATTATTTTTAATAGAACAATGCCGGAGCGTCTGCGGACGCTCCGGCATTGTATTTTCACGGGAGGGGTTGGGAACGAACTCCCTCAGTCATCGCTGCGCGATGCCAGCTCCCTCGGGGAGGGAGCCTCTGGCGAGAAGGGAAACTTTCTGGTTTTGCCAAAGGCCCCATCCCAGAGGGGGCTGGCAAAGCCGTCAGGCTTTGACTGGGGGAGTTTGCTTTGCGGCAATCCACCTTCCCCAAGGGGACGGCAACCCTCTCAGTCATCGCTACGCGATGCCAGCTCCCCCGAAGGGGGGAGCTTTTTTCATCTTACGGTTAGCACAAATAAAGCTCCCCCTTCGGGGGAGCTGGCGAACGAACGTGAGCCTGAGAGGGTTCGTTCGTCTCGCCCAATTACTTCTCAGCCTTTGCAGTCTCCGGCTCACCCAGAGCCAGAACCTTCGTCAACTCGGCCTGCACCTTTGCGTTGGTGGCATCGGTGACGGCCAGCACATCGGAGTAGAACTTTTCCATCTCGTCACGGGTGGAGAAGGTGGCCACATACATCTGATTGCCCATGGCACCGGACAACGCCTCGGGGATGCGGTCCACCATGCGCATATTGTCCTGATACTTCTGCATCAGCTGCTCATGGCTGTAAACGAAGCTCTTGCCGTCCCGGCGTCCGGCGAAGGCGCAGTAGTAGTGCTCACCCACCGGCATATCGGTGCCGCCGAAGGCGATCATGTCCGCCCAGATCTTGTACACGTTGGTGGAGCGGGCAAAGTCGATCATGTCCGGGGTAAAGCCGCCGCAGGGACGCATGTTGACTTCCAGCGCCACGATCTGACCCTTTTTGCCCATGCTGGCCTGATCTTCGGTCATGCGGAAGAACTCGAAGTGGACAAAGCGGCTCTTCACCCCAAAGCTCTTGACGGCGGCACGGCCTGCGGCGCGGGTGTCCTCCGGCAGATCCTTGATGATGTAGTAGATGGAGTTGTCGTCGTTGTTCACGATGTCCATGATGGACACGGGGCTTACGTTGCCTGCCTCAAAGATGGGGTTGCCGTGGGCGTCGATGATGGCATCGTAGCTGTTCACCTCGGCGCGGACGAACTCCTCCATGATGTAGGCAACATCCGGGTGCTCCTTCTCCTTGTAAGCCAGAAATTTCTCCAGCTCCTTGTCGCTGGAAAGGCGGTGGGTATCCGAAGCGCCTACGCCGTTGTCCGGCTTGACCACCACCGGGTAGCCCACCTGTGCCACAAAGGCCTTGCAGCCTGCAAGGTCGTCTACCATGTGGTAGCGGGCGGTGGCGATCCCGGCCTTCTGATAGTATTCCTTCATCTTGCTCTTGTACTTGATGCGGGGCATATCAGAGGTCTGGAAGCCGCTGGTGATGTGGAAATCGGTGCGCAGGGCGGCGTCCCGTTCCAGCCAGTATTCATTGTTGGACTCCAGCCAGTCGATGCGGCCATACTTGAAGG
>ERZ1026860.721-NODE-721-length-19703-cov-8.906708_pt1 | contig 19703 bp, 26 predicted proteins | sample MGYA00380160_ERZ1026860 | MGnify/ENA primary metagenome ERZ1026860 (study PRJEB33269, sample SAMEA4719796) | human gut metagenome | biome: human-associated habitat; feature: organic feature; material: feces | place: Cameroon | collected 2013-10 ... | reverse complement strand
AAATCCACGCTTGTCAAATGGCTTGCCATTAACGATAGTTATTTTTCCGAAGTAACCGAAATGGACGGTCAAAAGGCCATAGAACAATTAGAAGGCGCGTGGATATGCGAGGTTGCGGAACTGCTTGCGCTTACCAAAACGAAAGAGCAGGAGGCCGTCAAGTCCTACATAACACGGCAGCGCGACAAATACAGACCGCCTTACGACGTTAATGCAATGGAGTTTCCGCGCCGGTGCATCTTTATAGGCACGACCAACAACGAACAATTCTTGCGCGACAAGACCGGCAACCGCCGTTTTTACCCTGTAACAGTCAACAGCAATGGTTATGACCTACACGATCATGAGCAAGAATGCCGCGACTATATCATTCAATGCTGGGCAGAAGCGCGTGTAAAATTTGAGCAAGACAAAATGCCAGCTTTCGCAGATCGTTCTCTACTGCCCGAATACAAGCATGCACAGGATGAAGCAATGGAAGATGATTGGCGTATCGGCGTTATTGAACGCTATCTTGATAACAAGGCTTATGGCGACACAGTGTGCATAAAAGAGCTAAAGTGTGAAGCCCTGTTTCCTGATAGTAATTTCCAGTGCGACTTGTCACCGAAAGAGTCTCAAGAGATTTCTCAAATCATGTCTAAGCTGTCAGATTGGGAAAGAATAGGTAGAACTTACACGATGAATTATGGCAGGCAACGCTGCTGGCGTAAGAAAAGCGTAAGTTTAACGAGCGAGTGCGAGTTACCGTTTTAAGCGCATTGCACAAACAAAAGCGACAAAATTAGTGCAATATGCACAGGAAAATGGACAAGTAACCCCCCCTTGTCCGCTTCCTGTCCTATATCCTGTCCTACGGCTCAAACCATTGGTATTACTATCTTTTCTCTTTCTTTAGGACAGGTAGGACAAGAAAATAATAATAAAGAGTATTCCGTAAAATAGAGTATGGTGTACACCATATAAGAAAATGAAACACTTATATACGGAATCCAGTGGACATGCGTCCTTGTGTCCCGCATCAAAATTCTAAAATCGGAGGTGTTCAAAATAAGCAATTTGTCAATAACTGCAAAAAATATCATACTTCAAGCAGCGCAAAACATGCCTTTGCAAGGCGAACGATCACCGGCTGACGAGCTGCTGTATTACCAAGCCCGTGAGCTCTACGACCTCCACGCTAAAGGCATGATAACTGCCGCTATAGGCGCTGAACGCAAAAACAAAATCATAGCCGCCTATATAATTAACTCAAATCGTGAACAGCAATATACCCGAAGCAACATGCAGATCGCAGAATTCTACAAATCAATCGAGGCCGCCGGTTGTAAGTATGCTAAGAATAGAACAATCGAAAACGCCGATCAACTTTACTATGAAGTCTATCATATGATACCGAAAGGAGCGAGTATATGAGTAAGCCAAAAATGACCAAAGCAGAAATTCAGGAAGCGCTTGAAGGCGTAGGCGCTATAGCGGAAGTGTGCGTGGTTTTTTATCATGCCGCGTTAGATGCCGGTGCTAACAAGTATGAAGCGGCAGAGTTGACACGCGCATACATAGCGGCATCGTTTACAGGCCGCGTCGGTAATACAGAAAGGGAACAAAATGCCTAAATACAAATCATCAATATCACCGCGTGTACGGGGTATGGTGGAATGGCAGCTTGAACATTACCGCGAATACAAAGATGAAATACAGCAATATTGGGCTGATATGATACCGTCGGCAACGCCGAAGTACACGGACGGCAAAGGCGGCGGGGAAGTCAGCCGGGACACTGAAAACACAGCGCTGCGCATAGCGTCATCTCCTTATCTGGTGCAGACGGAACGCAGCTGCAAAGCAATTGAATATGTGCTTAAAAATGCCGATGAACTCGACAGAAAGCTTGTGGAGCTTGTTTATTGGAAGCAGGCTTACACCGTAACAGGTGCAGCGCAAATTTTGCACGTAAACCAAGCAACAGCTTACAGGCATATAAACGATGTGCTTTTGAAGATAGCACTTGAGCTGGGATATGTTTCAATTTGAAAAAAAGATGCAAAAAAGATGCGAAAAAACAGCCCATAAACTGTGGTAAAATGATATTGTGGAAATGTAATAGATAGACTATTTGTTATCTCCTTATCCCTCTTTTCCTTTCCGGCGGCGGGGGCGGCTTACGGACATTTTCTCTATTTTTTGTCATAGAACCTCCTTTTCTTCCTTTCTTAATTCCACGTTCCCTTTCCGCGCTCCCGCCGCGAGTAAGCAGGCAGCTGAAATATGCTGCTTGCTTATTTTATAACTTTTTTCAGGTAACAGCCGAATGAGTGAAGCACTTAAACGCATGGCAGCAGAATACCGCGCTAATGCCGGTTTGCTGCTTAAACGCATAAACGAATTAAAATCAGAGCTTGCACGAACTAATTGTAAAACGCCCGACTGGACGCGGCTGCGAGGCAGGATAATGATACTTGAAAGCCTGTATGCCGATAGCATCAGTACAGCAAGGTATTTAGAAAACTATCATGGGGGTAAATAACATGAGGTGGTAAATGTGGTAAAGTTAACTGAAAAGCAAAAGCGCTTTGTGCAGGAATATCTTGTGGATCTCAACGCTACAGCGGCCGCTAAACGTGCTGGATATAGCGAAAAAAGTGCCTCGCGAATAGCTGTGGAACTACTCAACAAAACTCAAGTTTCTGCTGAAATCCAAAAGCAGCAAGCCAAACGGCAAAAGCGAACCGAGATTACGCAGGAAAAAGTATTGCAAGAGCTTGCTGCAATTGCCTTTGCTAATGGCTACGACTTCGCACAGGTAATTAAACCGGGCGTTGTTCGCGTTATACCAACAGAAGAAATACCGCAAGATAAACGCAAAGCTGTTGCGTCAATCAAGGAAACAGCAAATGGCACAGAAATAAAAACCTATGACAAAGTACGTGCCTTAGAGCTTTTGGGTAAACATCTCGGCATATTTGATAGCAATAACAATACTATTATCGAACAACAAAACAATATTTTTGAAGTGATTAACCAAAGCACTAACGGAGAGCTGAATACAAGTGCAATATCAGAAATTGAGTACACGTCAAAACCTAACAATGACATGGTGGAATAGGCCGGGCTTTAACAACTACGAAGGTATCATTTGTGACGGTTCTATTCGTTCTGGCAAAACTGTTGCCATGACAGTTGGATTTATCATGTGGGCAATGTTTAATTTTGATGGACAAAATTTTGCACTTTGCGGCAAGACAATAGAAAGTTTGCGCCGAAATGTAACCAGCAATCTTTCCACGTGGTTGCGCGGTGTGTTTATTTTCAAAGAACATCGTACAGAAAACAAAATTGTGGTGCGTGCTGGCAGCAAGTCAAACAGTTTTTATTTGTTTGGTGGCAAAGATGAAGGCTCGCAAGATTTAATACAGGGCATTACCTTAGCTGGTATTTTGCTTGACGAAGTTGCTTTGATGCCGGAAAGCTTTGTTAATCAAGCAACTGGTCGTTGCTCGGTCACGGGTAGCAAGCTATGGTTTAACTGCAATCCCGCGAGCCCGTCCCATTGGTTTTATACTAAGTGGGTTTTGGAAGCGGAAAAGCGAAATTTGTTGCATCTTCATTTTACTATGGATGATAATTTTAGCTTGTCCGACGAAATTAGGGCGCGATATGAAAGCCTTTATTCCGGCGTGTTTTATGATCGCTTTATTCGTGGCTTGTGGGTAGTTGCCGAAGGACTTATTTACACGATGTTTGATAAGGATAAGCATATTGTGCCGACTGTCGACCGCCCGTACACCGATTACATGATATCGTGCGACTATGGCACACTTAACCCTACGGCAGCTGAACTGTGGGGGCGCTGTGATGGCAAATGGTATTGCATACGTGAATACTACTACGACGGGCGCAAGCAGCAGCGGCAGCGCACAGACGAAGAACATTATGCAGCCGTTGAAGCGTTAGCCGGTGACCTGCCTATCAGAAAGATAATCGTTGATCCGTCGGCAGCGTCGTTTATTGAAGTCATACGCCGTCACGGGCGCTTTATGGTGGAACAGGCCAGCAACCGGGTTATCGACGGTATACGCGACGTGGCGACGCATTTAAACGCCGGTGACATTTTATTTAATGACTGCTGCAAGGACTGCATAAGCGAATTCGGCCTGTATCGCTGGGATGAAAAGGCCGCAGAAGACAGGCCGCTAAAGGTTTCAGATCACGCGATGGACAGCATCCGTTATTTCGTGCGTGCAGCATTTGCACCATCAAGATTTAGCTTTTAAAGGGGATATTATATGCCTTTATTCAACGAACCGATAGAACAAGAATTGTGGAATTACCGCATTAAAGCCAATCAGCCAATGTCCGAAGCACAGTTTTTTGCACGTGAATTGGAGGCTTGGCGCTGCTCCGAAGCGCGTAGTGAAATGCTCGACGGCGCACGGTACTACAGCGGTGATCAGGACATATTGCGCAGGCAGCGCACAAGCATAGGTGAAGACGGCCAGCTTGTAGCGGTTGATAATCTGCCCAATAACAAGATCGTTGATAACCAGTATGCAAAGCATGCCGATGTTAAAAAGAATTACATAGTCGGCAAGCCTATAACGTTCGCAGGCAAAAACGAAACGTACCTTGATGCGCTTAAAAAGGTGTTGGGCGCACGCTTCATGCGGACGATAAAGAATGCTGTTATTGAAAGCTTCAACAGCGGTATTAGCTGGCTGTACCCGTATTACGATAGAACGGGGCTGCTGGCGTTTAAGCTGTTTCCCGGCTATGAAATCCTGCCGTTTTGGGCAGATGCGGAACACACGGTGCTTGATGCGGCTATAAGGTTGTATCAGGTAGAAGTGTATTACGCAAGCGAAAAGAAAATAATCGAAAAGGCCGATATTTTTAAGCCGGACGGCGTGGCAACGTACATCTTTGAAAACGGTACGCTTACGCCCGATAGCGCAAAGCAGAGCTATATAACACTTACCGATGCCAGCGGCAGCACAGAGAGCTACAATTGGGCGCATTTCCCCTTGATACCCATAAAGTATAACGCGCAGGAAATTCCGCTTATACGCCGCTGTAGATCGTTACAGGACGCTATCAACCTGATTGAAAGCGACTTTGTAAACAACATGCAGGAAGACGCACGAAATACGGTGCTTATCCTGAAAAACTACGACGGTCAGGATTTGGGCGAATTCCGCAAGAACATCAGCACATACGGCGCTGTAAAGGTGCGCACGGTCGAGGGTGTTGACGGCGGTGTTGATAGCCTTGAAATCACGGTAAATTCCGAAAACTATAAAACAATACTTGATCTGCTGAAAAAGTCGCTGATAGAAAATCTACGCAGCTACGATGCAAAAGACGATCGTATGTCGAATTCGCCTAATCAGATGAACATACAGTCGATGTACTCGGACATTGACCTTGATGCGAATGACACAGAGGTTGAATTACAGGCGGCATTTGAAGAAATATTGTGGTTTGTGAACACCTATCTTGCAAGCAAGGGTCAGGTGGTCGATGCCGTCGAGAATGTAGAAGTGATATTTAACCGCGATGTACTGATAAACGAAACTGAAGCTATCAGCAATTGCGCTGCGTCCGTCGGCATCATATCCGACGATACGATAGTTTCTATGCATCCTTGGGTAAAAGACCCTGCCGCCGAGCTTAAGAAGCTTGAAAAGCAGAAAGAAGAAGCAGACCCCTACAGGGCGGCGTTTGAAATGGCGCGAAATAATCAGAACGCCGATGACGACACACCAATGATAGATGAAGAATGATGCATACTGGACTAACCGCATGCGCATCCTTGAGGACGCGCTATTAGATACCGGCTATGAATACGTTCAGAACCTTGAACGCCAATACGATAAGGCTATACGCGATATTGAAACAGATATAGCGCGCTGGTATCAGCGATTTGCGAAAAACAACGAAATATCGCTGAATGATGCACGAAAGCTGCTTAATTCGCAGGAGCTTGAAGAATTCAAGTGGACTGTCGAAGAATACATCAAATACGGCAAAGAAAATGCCGTTAACGGTGCATGGATAAAGCAGCTTGAAAATGCATCGGCGCGTGTTCATATATCGCGGCTGGAAGCTATAAAGCTTCAGCTACAGCAGCAAGCCGAAGTCTTAGCCGCAAAGCAAACAGAAGCCGTCAGGGGCGTTTCGGGCGAGGTTTATAAATCAAGCTACTATCACACTGCATTTGAACTGCAAAAGGGCGTAGGCGTAGGCTGGACGCTTCATGCGATAGATGAAAATGTGATAGAAAAGGTGTTAGCCCGTGCGTGGACGCTGGACAGGCAAACATTCAGCGACCGTATATGGGCGAACAAACAGGCGCTTGTGAACACCGTTAACACGCAGATAACGCAGATGGTAATGCGCGGTGCTGCACCTGATAACACCATCAAGGCGATTGCTGACCGCTTCAAGGTGTCTAAATCACAGGCCGGGCGGCTGGTGATGACGGAAAGCGCGGCGTTCGCCAACGAAGCGCGTAAGGACTGCTTCAAAGACCTTGACGTTGAAAAGTACGTCATTGTTGAAACGCTGGACGGCAAGACATGCGACCTGTGTGCACAGCTCGACGGCAAGGTATATCCGATGTCCGAATACGCTATAGGCGTGACTGCTCCACCGTTTCACCCCTGGTGTAGGGGAACGACAGCGCCATACTTTGATGATATGGACGATATCGCCGAACGCTGGGCGCGTGACCCCGAGACGGGAGAGACCTACACTGTGCCGGGCAATATGACCTATAAGCAGTGGGAAGCAAAGCAAACAGGGCTTGCGAAAAGCGTTAAACCGCTTGAAAAATCTAAGAAAAGTGGTATAGTAAAGTCACTTGATATCGATGATTTTCAAATGATGGCGAGCAGCAAAGAAATACGCCCCGAAGTATCGGACGTTATAGGCAAGACTGTAAAGGAATTCGAAGCAAAGGGCGGTATGCATATTTCGGCTGCAAACTTTGGTGATTTCTATGACGAAGCAAGCGGCAAGTCTGCGTTGTTTCAGGTCTTGCCAAATCAGTATGGTTTGGTTGAACTAAACGTGAATAGTCGGCTGCTTAGTGGCTTGACTATTAGTGAAGCTGACGCAATGATAGCAAAGTCAAAAAATAATTTGCCGAAAAGCCTTAAAGAGGCCGTTATACATGAATGTGGTCATGCAAAGCTTATATATGGACGAAGCATCAAGGAAGTAAAAAAGCTATATGCAGAGTTGGCAGATGTCCATATAGACGGCATTAGTTTAACTGCGTTTGAAGATGGCGCTGAATGTATTGCAGAAACCGAAGTGCTGCTTTATCGAAATGCGGAAGTGCCTAAAAAAGCTAAAGCGCTATATGATAAGTACACGGGAGGGAAGACAAAGTGATTTATTTAAACTTATCTTGTGATCAATGCGTTCACCAAAGGGAAAACATAGACGGCTGGAAATGCGCTTGTGATGCGTTCCCTGATGGAATACCTATAGATTTGATGTTCAAATCTGATCCAAGTAAGCTTAGCGAATGCAACAACGGTATCGGCTACGAGAAAAAGGAGGAGAAATAGCATGGCAAAAGACGATTATTTTGTGATTGCGTATCGCATACTGGCGTATCTTTACGCTTGCCTAAAGGCGGGCGAGCCGGTTGACATCAAGTATCTGAAATATGGTACGGATGATTTCCCCGTTAACAGTGCCTATTGGGAATACATATTACGGCATCTGTATGATGATGGATATATTGAGGGGGTAGCTCTCGTACCTATTATCGGGCGGCAGACTAAAGGCGTTAAATTGACTCCTGCCGTATCTATTACGCCTGCTGGCATCGAGTATCTTCACGAAAACAGCACAATTCAAAAAGCAAAGGCATTTTTGAAGGACATAAAAGAAATCGTTCCCGGACTTTAAGCAACAATGAAGCATCGTTAAAAACGGTGCTTTTTTCATGCCAAAAACCAACAACTTAATGATCGAAGCAGTCAAGCGTTAACACGCGAGGCTGCTTTTTTCATACCCATTTTACCGCGTGCCCGGCGGATAACAAGCAGGGCGGCGCTGAATACGAGGACTGGCTCGATAAAAAGGAACGGCGCAGAAAGGACGCAAACATGAAACTGCAATGGTTAAAGGACATCATAGGCGACGTTTACACGGATGATATGGACAATGCGGCGGCTCAGGCTCTCGGCAAGGACTTTGTATCGCGTGCAGACTTCAATGAGAAGGCCGGTAAGGTAAAGGAGCTTGAAGCGACGGTTACACAGCTTAACGGCACTGTAAAAGACCGTGACAAGCAGCTTGAAACGCTGAAAGCATCCACCGGCGACATGACCGCACTGAAAGATCAGATAAGCAAGCTACAGCAGGACAACGCTGACGCGGCGAAAGCCCACGCAGCGGAGATAAAGCGCCTGAAAATCGATACTGCCGTTGATATGGCCGTGGCGACCGCAAAGGCTAAAAACGTTAAGGCGGTAAAGGCGCTACTTGATCTTGATAAAGCAGAGCTTGATGAAGACGGCACAGTCAAAGGGCTGGCCGAGCAGCTTAAGAAGCTTGCAACTGCTTCCGATAGCGCGTTTATGTTTGAAACCGAAAAGCAGCAGCAGAAATTTGACGGCTTTAAGCCGGGCGAAAAGGGCGGCGAACCTAACGGCGGCATGACGCTTGAAAGCTTTAGAAAGCTGTCGCCGGTCGAGCGCTTCAACTTTTCGCAGAAAAACCCCGAAGAATATAAAAAACTATATGGAGGAACTAATTAATGGCACATCAGATTTATGATAATTTTTATCTGTCGAATGAAATCGAAGATCAGTACAATTCGCACCTTGATCTACAGTCGTTCTGTACTGTAGATAACACCCTTGAGGGTACTGCCGGTATGCTGCGTAAAATCAACGTTTACAAAGCAACCGACGGAACTGAAAAGCTGGCTATGGGCGCTGGCAACACCAAAAGCATCGAAGTCAGCTATACTCCGCATGAATATCGCATTCAGCTTGCGCAGAACCGTTTCAAGTACTACGACGAGCAGACCATGACCGATCCGCAGCTTGTACCCGTTGGCGCTAAGCACATGGGCACTGACATGTTTAACACCGTCAACAAGGATATTTACGGCGAGTTTGCAAAGGCTACGCAGGTCGCTGTCGTCAGCAAGTTTGACTTCGGCGCTTTTGCAGATGCACAGTCCATCCTTGCGCTTGAGAACCTTGAAGACGTTACTATTTTCGCGTTTGTCTGCCCTGCCGATGTGGCCGAGCTGCGCAAGGAGCTTAAGGACACTTTGCAGTATGTTGAAGCATTCGCTAAAAACGGCTATGTTGGCAGTGTGGCCGGTGTAAACATCTACACCAAGAAAGATGCAACCGCCGGTTCTATCTACATGGCAACTAAGGAAGCTGTAACGCTGTTTAACAAGAAGGGCACGGAGACCGAAACTGAACGCGATCCCAATACCCGCGAAAACAGCATCTATTCTCGTAAGTACTACATTGCAGCACTTACCGATGAGACTAAGGACGTTAAGATCTTCAAGGGTACTGCAACCGCAGCGTCGGAAACCACCGTTACCAGCGGCGCCACCTACTATGCTAAAGTCGGTCTCGGCTACGTAAAGGTTACGCCTGCCAGCGGTGATAACCCGAAGACTAAGGGCTGGTACACCATCGCATAAGGAGACACAACATGGACATACTTTCGACCGCAAAGGAACGTTTAGCGGCGTTTGGATATAAAGTGACGGATGATGATAAATCGGCTCTTGAGTATAACATACGCCGCGCCGAAGCGTATCTGATAGCGCAGACAAATCAGAAGCAAGTGCCTGAAGGTCTTGAATATGTATGGGTCGATATGGCCGTTGGTATGTTCCTTGCCGACAAGAAAGCTACAGGCGCGTTAGGCGATACATATACGTTTGATGCGCCTGTAAAAAGCGTATCGGAAGGCGATACATCGGTCACGTTTGCAATATCTGATGCAGGTTCAGCCGAAGACCAGTTTAACGCGGTTATCAGTAAAATGATAAATCCCAGCGCGGAAGTGATAGCCGCGTATAGAAAGCTGGTGTGGTAAATGGCTACGCGTAAAACAGCGCTGCAAAGTCTATGGCGCGGCGTTTGCGACGTGTATATGCAGGAATATACCGTAAACGGCAAAACAGGCAGGGACGAAGCTAAAGAGGTTCTGAAGCTTGAAAAGCAGCCTTGCCGCCTGTCGTTTGAAAGCATACAAAGCACGGGCGACGCAAACGGTGCGCCGATAATTCAGCAGTCGGTGAAGCTGTTCATTGATAGTACGCTGGATATACCGGCAGGTGCTAAGATCGTCGTTACGCAAAACGGCGTTACCAACGCATATGCGCGTTCGGGCGAACCGGCGATATACCAATACCATCAGGAAATCATGCTGATACCGTTCGAGGATTACGCATAATGGCTAAGTGGGGAAATTGTAAATTCGATCAACTGAAAGAATACGCCGATAAGCTTGAAAAACTGACGGATGCCGATATTAACGATTTATGCGTTAAGTGCAGTCGACAGTTGGCGGCACGGTTGTTGGCACTGGTAATTCCGCGAACGCCTGTAGGCCACTACCCTGCCAGCTCCGGCAAAATGGGCGGTACGCTGCGGCGCGGTTGGACATCGAGCACGCACAATCGCGCACAAGCGGCTAACGACAGCGGCGACGCGGCAGTAAAGGCGGCAACATGGGCTGAAAATCTAAGGGTGCATAAGTCGGGTAATCTGTATACTATCGAAGTTAAGAACCCCGTAAAATATGCATCCTACGTTGAATTCGGCCATCGCACTGTTAGCGGTGGCTGGGTCGACGGTAAATACATGCTGACCATATCCGAAGAACGGCTAAAGCAGATAGCGCCGCGTGTGCTTGAAAAGATGCTGTATCAAAAATTGTGCGAGGTGATAGAACGTGGCTGAAATCAACACAAACAACATACTTGACGGCATAACGCTTGCACTGCGCAAGGCGTTCCCGGACAGCATGATAACATCAAACGAAGTGAAGCAGGGGCTTAATGTTCCTGCTTTTATCGTGCGTATGGTATCGTTCCAAACACAGGCGCACCCGATGCAGCGTCATAAGAACCTGCCGCGTTTCGATATCATCTATTTCCCCAAAGCGGAACGCGAAGAATGCTACAGCGTTTCGGATGCGCTGTGCAGCGTGCTTGAAGTTATAGCGCTGCCGTCCGGCGATAAAGTGCGCGGCGTGGATATGACGTCGGAAATAACGGACGATGTTTTGCATTTCTTCGTATCTTACAACCACTTCGTGTATGCGCCTTACTATGATACCACGATGGAAGAATTAAAAATCAAGCAGGGTGAAGCAAATGAAGAATAAAAAGGCGGCAAAAGCCGCACCGATAACCTATACAAAGCAGCAGCTGCTATCATCCAAACGCTATGCAAACCGGCGCGACCTTGTCGGTGCGCTGCTGGATGATGACGGCAGATACGCAATTGATGCCGTTGATGCTGCTATAAAAAACTATATGAAAGGCAAGGTAAATTAATATGGCACTTGGTGGCGGTCTGTGGACTGTTCAAAACAAGGTACTACCGGGTACATACATCAATTTCGCCAGTACCGCAAAAGCGTCGGCTGCGCTGTCCGATAGGGGCTATGTAGCCATGCCGCTGATGCTGGACTGGGGCATTGACAGCAAGGTTTTCACTGTTACAAGCGCTGATTTTCAGAAAAATTGCCTGAAGCTGTTCGGCCACAATTATAACGATGACGAAATGCTGCCGCTGCGCGAGCTATTCATGAATGCGCAGACGCTGTATGCGTATCGTCTTAACGGCGGCGGTGCAAAGGCAACTAACACGTTCTGCACGGCGAAATGCACCGGCACTGCCGGTAACAAGATGTACGTTGTTATCGCAGCAAATGCGGATGACGAAGACCTGTTTGACGTAAGCCTGTACTACGACACTACGCTGCTTGATATGCAGACCGTAGCGGCGGCAACGGCGCTGAAAGATAACGACTTTGTTACATGGAAAACTAACGCAACGCTTGAAGCAACGTCAAAAACTGCGCTTAGCGGCGGCACTAACGGCACTGCCAATGCAGCGGCACATCAGGCGGCGCTTGATAAGTTTGAAAGCTACAGCTTTAACACGCTCGGTTGCCCTGCCGATGATAATACCACTGCAAAGCTGTACATGAATTACACAAAGCGTATGCGTGATGAAGTCGGCGCAAAGTTTCAGACGGTTATTTTCAATCTGGGCACTAACGCAAAGATCGCAGACTATGAGGGCGTTATTGAAGTCGCAAGCAAGGCGACTGATTACCCGTCGAACGTTGCGGGTATCGGCCAGTATGCGCTTGTTTACTGGGTCACCGGCGCTTCCGCCGGATGCGCTGTGAACAAATCCAACACCAACAAAAAATACGATGGCGAGCTGAACATTGATGTTGACAAGACGCAGGCCGATCTTGCGGCAGATATCGAAGCCGGACGTTTTGTTATGCACAACGTAAACGGCGATGTTCGCGTACTGGAGGATATCAACTCCCTCACTACCACATCGGAAACAAAGGGCGATATCTTCAAGAACAATCAGACTATCAGGGTATGCGATCAGATAGCCAACGATGCGGCGGTGTTGTTCAACACGCGTTATCTAGGTGTTGTCGCAAACGACGCGGCAGGCCGTATTTCGCTGTGGAATGATATCTGCAAGCTGCATCAGGCGCTTGAGAATATCCGCGCTATCGAAAACTTTGAACCCGATAGCGTGACTGTGGAACAGGGCGAGACAAAGCGCTCCGTTCTGTGCACGATCAAAGACCTGAACATTATCAACGCGATGGAACAGCTTTATATGTCCATCGTGATTATGTAAGAAAGGGGATAAATTATGGATCGTATTCATATGGACGCGCTCGATGCGATAGCCGGTGCACAGGCCGAGGCATTTATTACGCTTGCCGACGGAAACAGATACCGAATGATAAACTTTGTATCCTTTGAAGCAAGCGCGGAGATAAATCTTGTTGAGGTTCCCATTCTCGGCAAGTCCGGCAAGGGCAACAAGCCTACCGGCTGGACGGGCACATGGTCGGGCAACGCGCAGTATAACCAGTCTGTTTTCAGGGAAATGATGCTGGAATACAAGCGTACCGGCAAGCTGCCGCGCTTTGATATCCAGGTAACCAACGAAGATCCCACAGCGTCTAACGGCAGACAGACGATCATCTTGAAAAACTGCTATTTCAAGGGCGGTACGCTTACCAAATTTGATGCCGATGCCGAGACGCTTGATGAGGATATCGAGGGCACATTTGATGATTGGGAGATGCCCGAAAAATTTAACCTGCTTAACGGCATGCAGTAAAGAAAGGATAATATATGGCTAATTCGCTTTCCGCGTTTCTTGCTGAAAACGCAAAGAAAATTGATAACATAAAGTACGCCGTTTCCGACCGATTTGTGGACGAAAACGGCGATGCTATTGAATGGGAAGTAAAGTGCATCACGGCAGCGGAAAACGCGGAACTGCGTAAAACGTGTATGCGCACCGTTCCCGTTCGCGGCGGTCGCAAGGGACAGACCACGCAGGAATTTGACGAGGCGGCATATACCGCAAAGCTGGCTGCATGCTGCACCGTGTTCCCGAACCTGAACGACAGTGAATTACAGAATTCGTATCATGTAAGAAGCGCTGATAACCTTATCGTCGCCATGCTTACACCTGCCGAGTTTGACGATTACACCGTAAAGATAATAGAGCAGTGCGGCTTTAAAACCGGCGACGAACTTGTTGAAGAAGCAAAAAACTAATTGAAGAAGGCGACCCCGAAACGCTTTATGTTTACTATTGCCTTCACAAATTCCGCTGGGCACCGCATGTTTTTTTTGAACTGTCGCCGCAGGAGCAGGCATTTGTTATCGCGGCGATAGACCGCAAGGCTGAACAGGAAAGAAAAGAAGCGGCCAAAATAAAGAAGAAATAAGCGCCGAAGTAAACGGGGTCTGCTCCGGCGCTTCCGTTAAAAAGGGGGTCGATTATGGCCACTATCAAAACAGTATTATCGATACAGGATGCGATGACAAAGCCACTGCGCAGCATAAACAGGGCGATGAACCTTGTTATCAGCAGCATGGAGCAGATGCAGAAAGCAACGCGCAAGCCTGTTGATACAAAGGCACTGAAAGCTGCACGTGACGAACTGGCGAAAATGGGCGCTGCGATCGATGATATTGAAGAAAAAACCGAAAGAGCCGGTAATACTGCCGATAAAACAGCATCAAAATTCAGAAAAATCATGGCGGCTGTCGGCGGTGTCGCAGCTGTAAAAAAAGTTGTTGAATTATCCGATAATCTTACACAGGCGCAAGGCCGAATGAAGATGCTTACCGGCAGCGACGCGGCGGCAAGCCAAATGAATAACGCGATTTATTCACTTGCTAACCGTTCACGCGCCGGATATTTGGATACTGCCAATTTCGTTACCAACATGGGCACAAACGCCGGTGTAGGTGCAAAGGGCGCATTTGCTAATGCTGAGGAATTGTTGCGTTTTTCGGAAAGCGTTAATAAGTTGTTCGTTATTAGTAACACATCAGCGGAGGGGCAAAAGGCAGCGACTTTGCAGTTAACACAGGCTATGTCATCCGGCGTTTTACGTGGCGAAGAACTCAACAGCGTATTCGAACAAGCACCGCAGATAATTCAGACTGTAGCCGACTATCTTGATGTTCCGTTAGGCAAAATCCGCAGCATGGCAGCAGATGGGCAAATAAGCGCCGATGTTGTAAAAAAGGCGATGCTTGCAAGCGCGAACGAAATAGATAAAAAATTCAGTAAAATGCCGTATACATGGTCGCAGATATGGACGGTTGCATCAAATGTTATATTGCGCGTTTTAACGCCGATATTCAAACTTATCAGCTCAATAGCGCAGTTTGTAGCTAATAACTGGCCGATCATTGCGCCGATCGTGTTAGGCATCGCGGCTGCGGTCGGCGTATGGCTGATAGCGACAAAGGGTGCGGCGATGTGGACGGCTATAGTCACCACGGCAACAAAAGCATGGGCAGCTGCACAGGCTGTATTAAATGCTGTGCTGGCTCTTAATCCGGTAGCGCTTATTATCATCGGCATTATAGCGTTGATTGCACTGATAGCGGCTGTAATCGGAATAATCAATCGTGTTAAAGGTACGTCCATTTCTGCTATTGGCGTTATATGCGGCGGTATAAACGTTGCTGTAGCTGCTGTAAAGAATGCTGGCTTAATGGCCGCGAATGTTGCGCTGGGAATTGCAAGTGCATTTCTTGCGTGTGTGTATAACATCGGCGCGGCATTTAACAATGCTATTGCCGGTGTAAAAGTGCTATTTTGGGATTTGCTATCTACTGTTATGGATGTTATCAGTAAAATAGCTGGTGCACTAAACAAATTGCCGTTTGTAAGTATAGATGTTGATGGACTAACAAGCAAAGCAAGTACTTACGCAAAAAACGCAGCAGAAGCGAAAGGCAGCATGAAAGAGTACAAAAGTGTTGCAGATGCGTTTAAAACGGGCTTTAACACATTCGACGCTTTTGGCTCAGGCTGGGCAAGCGATGCATATAAATCCGGCTATAATTTCGGCGAAGGTATTTCAAATAAAATAACCGGCTTGGGCGATAGCATAGGAGGCTTATTAGGGCAGGCGGCAGCCAACACCGAAGCCACTGCGGAGAATACAGGCAGTGCGGCATCTTCGCTGAAAAACACAAGCGAAGATTTGAAGTATCTGCGCGATCTCGCCGAGCAGGAAGCAATCAACCGTTTCACAACGGCAGAGGTTAAAATCGACATGACGGGTATGACGAATAGAATATCATCGGACATGGACTTAGACGGTGTTCTGCGCGTCCTGACTGACGGCTTTGCCGAAGCCCTTACCGTCGCGGCAGAGGGGGTACACGCATAATGTATAGTTTCTTTTTCGATGATATGCAGCTGCCTGTTACCCCGTCGAAGCTGTCCGTTAAAATCAAGGGCAACAATAAAACGCTGACGCTGGTGAACGAGGGAGATATTAATTTTCTTCGTTCGCCCGGCTTAACGGAAATCAGCTTTGAAATGCTGCTGCCGATGCTTGAGCAGTACTCTTTCGCATCGGAATATCACCAGCCTGACTACTATTTAGGCATCCTTGAAAGCTACGTGACGGAAAAGAAGCCGTTCCGCTTCATCGTAAGCCGCGTATCGCCGTCAGGTGACAAGCTTTACGATACGAACATAAAAGTAAGCCTTGAAGATTACACGGTATCAGAGGACGCTACAGACGGATTTGACGTAACTGTAAGCGTAAATCTGAAACAGTATATCGACTATGCGACGAAGAAAGTTACGGTTACAAAGCCTGATAACAGCAGTAAATCAACGCTGAAAACCGAAACTCCGCGTGAGACTTCCGGCAAGCCGACCGCAAAGACCTACACCGTAAAAAGCGGCGATTGCCTGTGGACTATCGCAAAGAAGTATTACGGCAACGGTGCACAGTACACGAAAATTTACAATGCCAACAAGGACAAGATCAGCAATCCTAATCTGATCTACGTAGGGCAGGTGTTGACTATCCCGTGAAAGTTGACATTTTGATACAGCGCGACAGCACCATCTATTATCCCATTGTCGCCGAAGATGTAAAGTTAACATGGGAACGCAAGGGAACGCCCGGCAAGCTGACATTTTCCGTTGTAAAGGATGATGTGATATCTTTCGCCGAAGGTAACCCGGTAAAGCTGACAATCGACGGCGTTGATCTGTTCTATGGCTTTGTATTCAAAAAAAGCCGTTCGGGCACGTCGCCGAATGTGATTGAAGTTACCGCATACGATCAGCTGCGATACTTCAAGAATAAAGATACCTACGTTTATTCCAATAAAAAGGCAAACGAAGTAATCCGCATGATAGCCGATGACTTTAATCTGAAAGTCGGGACGCTTGAAGATACGGGATATGTTATCGGCTCGCGCACCGAAGACGATAGTACGCTGTTTGATATCGTGCAAAACGCGCTTGACGAAACGCTACAGGCAAAAACAAAGCTGTATGTGTTGTACGACGATGTGGGCAAGCTGACGCTCAAGAACATTGAAAGCATGAAGCTTGATTTGCTGATAGACGCTGATACTATCGGCGACTATTCGTATACCACATCAATCGACGATCAGACATACAACCAAATCAAGATAACGTTTGAAAATCAGGACAGCGGCAAGCGCGAGGTATTCGTTGCAAAGGACAGTGCGAATATTAATAAGTGGGGTCTGCTGCAATACACCGATAGTGTTGAATTATCCACATCGGGCGCAGCAAAGGCCGAAGCACTGTTAAAGCTGTATAATTCGCTGACGCGTACTTTATCCGTATCAAACGCGCTTGGTGATATCCGTGTTCGCGGCGGTTCAAGCGTCATTGTAAAGCTGGGGCTTGGCGATATCAACGTGCAAAGCTATCTTATGGTTGAAAGCGTGACGCACAATTTCACAAACGGCCAGCACCTAATGGATTTGAAATTGCGAGGTGGACAATTTGTCAGCTGATTTTGCACCGTTTCTGAACGACGTAAAACGCGCAGCGGTGGAGGCGGTTAAAGCATCGAAGCCGTTTGCACTTGTGCTTGGCACTGTAAACAGCGTATCGCCGCTTAAGGTTCAGATAGATCAAAAGCTTGAGCTGTCGGCGGCGCAATTGATGCTTACAAACGCCGTGCGCGATCACTCGGTGTATATCACGCCGGAGGGCGGCGAAAAGAAAAAGTACAAGCTGCATTACGGCCTGAAAACGGGCGAACGCGTCATATTGCTACGCGCCGACGGCGGGCAGAAATTCATAATTTTAGATAGGGTGGTGACACCGGCATGATACCAGTTGTTGACGATGAATTATTAACGCTGGAAGACGAAACACAGCCGTCTTTGACTTACGCGCTTGATGCCGAGAACGGGAGAATACGCGGCAAGGTTGACGGCCTTGAAGCGGTGAAACAGGCCGTGTATCTGGCACTTAGCACCGAGCGTTTCGCATACCTGATCTATTCATGGAACTACGGCGCGGAGCTTGACGGCTTTATAGGCCAGCCGAAAGAATACGTTCTATCGGAGATAAAACGTCGCATAACCGACGCACTGTTACAGGACGACCGCATAACGGCGGTTGATAATTTCAAATTTGAAACAAAAAAGAACGCTGTGCATGTGACTTTTACCGTGCATAGCGTTTTTGGCGAAACGGAGGTGACTACTGATGTACGAAGATAAAACCTATGAGGCGATCTTGCAGGAAAAGCTTGCGCGTGTCGCATCGTATTTGGATAAGCGCGAGGGTTCGATCATCTACGATGCTCTTGCGCCGAATTCGCTTGAAAGCGCAATGCTGTATATCGCGCTGGACAGCGTTCTAAACGAAACATTCGCCGATACCGCAAGCCGCGAATACCTTATAAAGCGCTGTGCGGAACGCGGAATAGCGCCGCTTCCGGCGACATACGCGGTCGGCGTGGGCGTGTTCAATATGAACGTGCCTATAGGTGCGCGTTTCAGCTGCGATAAATACAATTGGGCTGTTACCGAAAAGATTGAAGATAATAAATTCTATCTTACCTGCGAAACGGCAGGCGCAGACCCCGGCAACTATTTAGGCCAGCTGATACCCATTGACTACATCGACGGCCTGACGGCGGCGGCGCTGACAAGCATCAGCATAAACGGCGAGGATGAGGAAAGCACCGACGCACTGCGCACACGATATCTTAACAGCTTCAGCAATCAGGCATACGGTTTTAACCGAAGCCAGTACATCGACGTTACCGAAGCATTACCCGGTGTGGGCGGCTGTAAGCCCTACAGGGCGTGGAACGGCGCGGGAACGGTGAAGCTTGTTATCACCGACAGCAACTATCAGCCGCCGTCTACGGCGCTTGTAAGCACTGTGCAGACGACTATAGACCCCACGCAGAACAGCGGCGACGGCATGGGGCTTGCGCCTATAGACCATGAGGTCACCGTTGTCGGCGCGACTGGAACGACGATAAACATTTTCACGACGCTGACATTCCAAAGCGGCTGGAATTTATCCGAATGTGAACCTTACATTGAAGCGACGCTGGATAAATATTATTCAGAGCTTAACGCGACGTGGGCTAAGGAAAACAACCTGATAGTCCGCATTGCGCAGATAGAGGCGCGGCTTTTGGCTGTTCCCGGTATCGTGGATATCACCGGCACGAAGATAAACAATCAAACCAGCAACTTAACGCTGGATAAGGACGCTGTAGCGGTCAGGGGGCTTTTCAGCAATGCGCAACTTTAATAATCTACGCACGATAGATTTAAAAGAATATCTGCCGGGCGTTTTAAAGGACGTTGCGGAAATACGCGCCGTCATGGATACGGAAACGCCGGAGATACAAGCCCTGTGGGATGCCGCCGAAGCGTGTATGAACGATCAGTTTATCCAAACGGCTACCGAAGACGGCATAGCGCGGCGAGAAAGCATGCTGGGCATATCGCCGTATGCGTCAGACACGCTTGATGACCGGCGCTTTAGATTACAAAGCCTGTACACCGAAAACGTACCCTACACGCGGCGCAGCCTGAAAAACTGGCTTGAAACTGTAAATAAAAACGGCTACACCGGACTTTTAAG
>ERZ1026860.719-NODE-719-length-19733-cov-13.609767_pt1 | contig 19733 bp, 26 predicted proteins | sample MGYA00380160_ERZ1026860 | MGnify/ENA primary metagenome ERZ1026860 (study PRJEB33269, sample SAMEA4719796) | human gut metagenome | biome: human-associated habitat; feature: organic feature; material: feces | place: Cameroon | collected 2013-10 ... | reverse complement strand
TGTCAACTTTTTCTTTTTAAATTTTTAAATCATATGAAAAAATCTCAATGCCTCCACAATAGCATCCTCTTTCTCTTTCGGACAATGTGGTTGCTTTACATCTTCCAACTTAGGCAAATTATAATTCGCACGTTCTTTAATCCCATACTTAGCCTTAACCTGTGCAATATACAGATTTGAAACTTTCATTCCATCATTATGCTCAGCCACGTATGCTTTGATTTCCTCATAGGTTGCCTTACTCTCCGCAGATGTCAAATCCAGTTCATCCATATCCAGTCTCACATTCACATGATGCTTCGCTTCATGAAGTTTGGACAATAAGCATACCGTCTCAACATGCATCGGGTGATGTATTTGACTGCAAAATGTTGGAGTCGTCTGGTATAAGTGACTGCAAACCAGAATGACTTAAAGAACTATTAGAAGATGTATCATCACTCTGGCAAACCTCTTTGGTATGACTGTCAGAACCGTTTTTCTTCTTGGCTGCATTAAGTCTTTCGGGTTTAAAGTGATTAGCATCTTTACGATCCTTGAATCCGGTCCGATAAACAAACGTTATCATCGACGGATCAGCATTTCCTTCTTCATTATAACCTCCCACGATGACATAATCCACTATACTTTCAAATACTTGACGATCAAATTCTTTTATGGTAGTCTCTGTCTCCAATTTTTCACGCATGAATGCAATACGATCCTCTAAATCAAGTTTAGAATTTCCTATGTCTTCTAAAGCTTCAATCTCAATCTTCTTTTCACTGAGCTGATTCTGCAGGGTATCTCTCTTCTTCTCAAAGGGTTCAAAATCGATTTTTCCTTCAAGATGCATATCCAGCAGATTATTGAGCTTGTAACTAATATCTTTGAGTTTATCTTTTTCCTTCTCGATGCGCTTACTAACATCACTATCACTAAGAGTAGACTCAACCCTTGATAAAAACTCATCCAGTACATCTTTATGATCACGAGTCATAATATTATATGATTCAACAAAAGCGCTCATCAGAGCCTCTTCAGGAATTGCTTTACAATTAGGACAATTCTTTTTACCTGTCTTTGAAGCTGTGATACAAAGCCAAATTGTTTTTCGGTATTTCCCTCCATGCCAAGTTCTTCTGGTCAAAGTTGCGCCACAATAACCTCATCTACACTTACAACTGAAAGCATACTTATTGGTATAAAGAGTTCTATACTCATCTTTTCTTAACCTGGCATTTGAGCGACATTTACCTCTTTTAGCAAGAATCTCCTGTGCTTTATCAAATACCTCCCTACTAACAATGGCTTCATGATGATCCTTCATCAGATACTTATCAGACTCTCCTAAGTTATCCAGTCTTCTATGTGATATAGGATCTACTGTAAATGTCTTACCTTGCAGCAAATCCCCGACATATTTTTCATTGCGAATAATGCCTGCAACTGTTGTCTGATGCCATGTTTTTGACCCAGAAGGATTTGGGACTCCCATTTCTTCAAGTTCGCGAGCAATAGTAGATGTTCCTACCCCAGATACATATCTATTAAAAATATATTGGACAATCTTTGCCCCTTCCTGATTAACTGTCATAGTTTTGGTTGCAGGATCATAATCATAACCAAGAGCGCCAACAAATCCGACGATTTCTCCTCTGGACATCTTCATTGCTAAGCCCTTCTTTACATTATTTGATATATTCTCTACTTCCTGCTGAGCCACTGAGCTTAAAACCACAAGCAGCAACTCACCATCCATCGATAATGTATTAATCTTTTCGTCCTCAAAAAAGACTGCAATATTCTTCTCTTTCAAAGTTCTCACATACTTCAAGGTATCTAAGGTATTTCTAGCAAATCGGGAGATTGATATGGTTATAACCATATCAACCTCCCCGTCTAGACATGCCTTTATCATTTTTTGAAAACCTTCACGCTTAGAAACCTGAGTTCCTGTAATAGCTTCATCTGCATATACTCCGGCCATCATCCAATCCGGTTCTTTTTCAATCAGCTCTGTGTAATACTTTACCTGAGAACTAAAACTATTAAGCTGTTCTTCCCCATCGGTACATACACGACAATAAGCTGCTACCCTTTTACGAACAATTTCTTTGCCTCGCATTCTACGATCTTCCAGAGAAGTCTTCGCACGTATAATACTTACTTCATTTTCCATGTTCTGAACCTCCTATCCTGAATTCTACCAATAGTCTACTAATCTACAAGTATGTCAGATACTATTCCGTAGTCGCCTTTAAGAGAACTCATACATTTTTCGTACCCCTCATCTGTTAAAAGTCTCTCACGACGTAATATTCCTAAATAACTAACTTGTATGGAGTAACGGAGGAGTTTATCTTTTTTTCCATAACCACCCCTCCTTACTTTGTGCCAACTTGACACGAAGTCACTTCTAAAATCTCAGTTACTTCCTGCTTAACAAATTTGCGAATCTTAGTAATCTTTTTTACTGCTGAGTGGTACTCAATTCCACAGCTTGAAGCTATATCTGTGAGATTCATTTCTTGATTCAAATACTTTTGAAATAAACTGCGTTCCTCACTTATAAGACAATCAACTTGCAGATCATATAGATGCTGTATTTCCTTCATATCCTTAAGAACATAAGCTTCTTCAATGATCTTCTCAGAGTTTTCAATTCCTTCTAGGATATCTCCTGAAAAATCACACTTTCTGATTGCACTTTCCAAATTAGCACGAAAAGATGCTTCGTTGCCGGTTGGATCACTGTAACCATTTCCGGATTGAACTCTCACACCCAATTCGCCATAGTCAACCCTTCTATTCTTTTCTTTCTCTTCCCAAATGATGTATTTCATTGCAGCTATACGTGCATTAATGATTCCATCTATCTGAGGATAGTACTTGCAGATTATATCCACCTTAGTTTCAGGTGTAGCCTCTGCATATTTTCTAATAATAGTTGCCTTAGTTTCCATCTGATCCTCCTTAAAAGTCCGATTGATGTCACTAAAGCCGCGCGCTGCTTCGTAACTTCTTTACATATTTAATTCTAATTGGATTAACCTTTGAAATCGTTAGCGTGGTCGTATACAAAAGGTACACAAACTGTGAACCTTAACTTTCAAGAATCTGGATCTGTCTGAGCATTGCAAGAGCAGACAGCCTTGCCTTTTCAGTCTTCAGATTATTCAGAATCTCTATTGCTTCATTAACAATTGGATCTGAATTTTTCTCTGCATCACCGTTTAATATATAATCAGCAGGAACGTGAAAAAGGCAGCTTAGCTGCGTCAGCCTCTCAGGCGAAACCTCTCTCCTGTTATTCTCATAGTTGGATATAGCGGATTTGCCTTCCAAATGGAGCTTTTCAGCAAGCTGTTCCTGGGTAAGCCCTGCATCAGTTCTTAATTTTTTTATCCTGCCACCAACAGTAGCAGTATCTATGATTCCATTATTCTTATTAACTTTTCTCATTATGAATACCACTACTGTGCTTTCTGCAGACAATTTACTTGAACTTTGTTTCAGGAAAATAAGTAATAAAAAAGCCGGAACAACTGATAGATCAAAGCAGAATAACTCTGCCTCTTCCATCACCTGTCCCGGCTTATCTCACTGCGGTTTCCAAGCCGCATGGTTCGCTCGTTAAGGATAAATACTATTATGTTTTCTTCAAAAATACAGTGGTCATCTCTGGCTTATCAACACAATTAAGGGCTAGGCTTTGCTTGTTCCAACACTAAATCACAAGGATTATCATACTCCGGTGGATTGCTCCGTTTGTATGTAGTGGCTGTGCTGCAGGATTCGCTACAAGTATTTTTGCTCTCGTTTATTACCTATGATTCTTTCCTCGATCTTTCATCGCCAACTTAGGGTTCATCACCTTAAGTTGCAAATCAGTCCATGCTATAGAACCATTCTTTACTTCCAGAATAATATTGCCATCTTCGCGATGAAGACAATCGCATATTCTGTCGCCGTCATCATTTTTAATTGAATACTTCGTTTCTTTCATATATTCCCCCTGGTTTCCTCCTCTTTTATAAACATTCTACAAATTTATCTATTGCATCTTTATACGCCAGATCTATCTCCTTAAGTTCCTGCTCCAACTGCTTCTGTTCAGATAGTAATTCCTTGTAGTTTCGCGTATTTACCAAAACCTCATCTCTGATAAATGCACTAGGATTAAAGCACAATCCGCTCTCAAAAATAGTTTCTACTGAAACCGTGCTTGAAATACCATCTATGGATTTGCGATTCTTAAATATATTTGCCACTTCATCTATATCATTAAAATCGCAATTCTCATACTTGGATTCTGAGTTCAAAAAATCCTTAGAGGCTTTACTGGAAAGATTCAACATAAAAACATCTTTGTTCGTTCTGCCCTTTTTTAGCACTACTATCGCATAGCGGGTATAACCGCCTGTAGTTGTTTGTGGATAATTATCCCCAGAAAACAATTCTCTTGGTAATTCAATAACCGCATCCAATAGGTTCTCTTCTAAAATAGCTCTCCGTGTCTCTTCTGCTTCCCCCAGCCTTAATAACAGATTTAATGGAATCAATGAATAGCACATTCCTTTATCATTAAGTGAAGCCAAGGCATGTCTCGTAAAAAGCCAATGTCCGTCATTTTTGATATCCGGCCACCATCGTATGTTATTAGCAGTTTCCTGAGAATTCGGAAACAAATCCACGTTTGGTAGCATAATTTTAAATACCGGTGCAAAAGTATAAGCTTTATCAAAATTATTAAGAATCTTGTATTTCTCCTGAGGTATACAAGGTGTCAGAGACACCGTATTGATAATATCAGTGTTATTAGCAGACATGAGTTGGATCATTTTTTTCACTGCCACATAATGATCATTTACCTGTGAAATACACATCGTACCTTCACATTCAGACATAATATACGGCAGAAGAACTGTGCTTTCGCCTGTTGCTCCATAGCATGACTCACCACCCTTTAAATCAGATATGCACTTTATCAATTGCATTAATGGTACGGGTAATGCAGTCATACTTTTAAGTCCGACACCCGTTATTGCAAACCTATTTAATAGACCAACTGCGCAAGAAACGAATACCGATACCTTATCTCCTTCTCCATACAAAGTAATAGTCGATACCCACTCAAAAACAGTCCTCAAATAATCTCGTTCACTTGTTAAGCCATTTTTTTCAAGCTCCTCATACAGATTTATATCTAAGCCATCACCATTGAAATGTGTTCTCTGCTCTAAATCATTAAGATATTCTCTCAACTCATCATATGGAAATTCTCTTATGGTAGAATCCTTTAATGACTTAAAGCTCAACTTATCAGGTAATAAACTAAACTCGCGGTTTTCATCTAGCGCACGCATGAAAATAGCAAAAACTGCCAATGTAATGGCTGCTACAAAATCTGACACATGTGCTGCAGAATGGGCTATGCAATTTCTAATAAAACTAGCCATCACAGATCCTATTTGATATTCCTTCATTTCCTCGTCAAGTATTCTTATTGTACCTGGTGCTGGTTCTGGAACAACATTATTATTGATTGCCATCGCTTGTCTCCTGTCTCAATACTTCATCAATGATACTGTCACTTATTCCCTGCTGATTTAAGACCATTTTTTCTAGAACATATTTCTTTTGACACGACTGCCAATATGCTTCTCCTATAACTGCTTGTTTTTTTATGTCAGGCAAAACTATCTCTAACTCTGATAACGTTCTTTGCTTCACCATGGTTCCAGCAGACGTGCTCACACCAATAAGCATTTTTTCTCTTGCATAATCAGAATTCAAATATCCCACAAGATACTTTATATTTATATGTTCTTCATTAATTCCTGAAATAATTGCACAATAACTAGGTACCAGCAAACCTTCTTCCTCTTCAGTCACAAGTGCACAGTCATATGGAGAAGAAAGTTTTATTACAATATCATTCATCTTTGTCATCTTATTTTCCAAAGGCGTCTTCTTTAACCTAACTTCCAATGTATTGTCCAAATGAACGACTCCCCCAGAGATTGCTCCCGGGAGAAGCTCCTGCATATTAAAGCAAGATGAATCGTCCTCTTCATCTTTGCCTAAGGTTACACGGTTCATTATCTGACCAGTCGTAATTGTTTTCGCAATATCACCTAATTGATATTTCATGTTTTTCTCCTTCTATGATAGGTTGTTTATGTTCATCCTACACAAAGAGGATACCACTTAAAATGAACATAGTCAACCTATCAGCAGCTATTATTTTTTACATCTACACATCATTTCCTTCTGTATAGATACGTTATCTTTATCTTCCCAAACAAAAGCACCCCCAAAAAGTGCAAAAATAAAAGAGCTCTGCAAAACAATCGCTAATATACCTTCTTATATGTAAAAACATATCTTAGGTTAGCTTCTGTTTTGCAGGCCCTTTTTAATCTGCAATCAACGTCTTACGCTTAATCTGCGTTGATCCGTGGTAAATACGACTCTCTTCACAAACTCTTGGCTGCCAGACGTCACTCATTTGTAAGTCTTTTAACGCATATTTCAGCGACCAATCCAGTAATCTCCCTGACATCCTCAATAATATTTAATTATAAAGTCACTTCCTATTGCTTAGCTGCATTACCGAGCTTCGCTGCATATCCAGCAAGACGAGCAGACCTTTTCCTGGCCATCTCATCGATGGATCTCGTATCATCAAAAACGGATACTTTGCCATTCTTTACATTGATAGAAACTCTGGCTCCGCATCCAGGGCAGACCATATGGCTACTTGCAACTACAGATTCCATAAGAATCTCCCCGCATCTGTGGCAACAAACCACGCATTCCCCAGTTTTTTCCTCCGCTGAACTCATCATCACGCCTCCTTTAAGTATCAAATTGCTGATATCTCTCATTCGGAAAAGGGAAAGAAACCGATATGATAGGCATATTAAAATTTCCCAACAATGACCTTTCCGTTAGTGTAGTCAGCACTGCCATTGTCATAAACTCCGACTGTTCCGATCTTTTTTACCTGTTTAGCAACACATTACACAAGGTCTTTAATAACCTTGACAGCTACACCCTGGATTTTACAATCCTGAACTATGATATCCTTCATGTTCTTATTCTCCGGATGGAGCCTTATCTGTTTATTCTCTTTGTCTACAAAATATCGCTTCAACGTGTTCTCATTTTCTACCAGAACAACAACTATGTCGCCATCCTTGGCCTCTGACTGTTTTCTGACAAGTACCAGATCTCCGGTAGATATCCCAGCATCAATCATGGACTCCCCACTTGCTCTTAGCATAAAAAAAGTTCCTTTGCCAAACATCGATACAGGCAATGACACAAATTCTTCCGCGTACTCTTCCTCTAGTGTGGGAACGCCGCAGGAAACGGAACCCAAAAGTGCCACGCTTGTAAGTTCTGTCTGAACCTTCTCGGTCTTCTCAGTAGAAATCTGCTGGCCATCATATCTGATCATGCCATTATCACTCATGGCAACCAGATACTTATATGCAGTTCCTCTGGCTATACCGACCGCATCTGCTATATCTGTTGTAGACGGTGAGTGGCGATATTCTTTATAGTAGTTCTCTACATATGTCTGAATCTTTTCCATCAGCTCTGTAGATTTGTGTCTCATACGCCGCTCCTTTCTAAAGGAAGCATTCTGCTTTCGTTACTTCCTGATCAGAAGTGTAGCGCATCGAACATATATTTGCAACAACAATCTGCTAAATTTCAAAAAGACTTCTGACAGCCGGATAATATCGGAAACTCGCCCTTTTATAATTCCATTTGTAACAAAAGACCTGTCCTAATACTGGGACAGGTCTTTTCACTTTTTAGTCTATGCATTGCAGCCTTTGGTACCTTCGGTTGCTGTTTCGTCCTATGGATGTATTGTCGTAGAATCTGATTTCACCTCAACTACATACTTACTATCCATTACTTTAGACCCTATCGCAAGACCACCAATAAGCAGCATTCCTATATTGATGGAGGCATTGGGTCCCATAAAAAGATTCTCAAAAATTCTGGTAATTGTTTCTTTCATACCTTTGTCCTTTCCCCGATTGACGGATACATTATTTTACTGATGCCGGCCGATTATCAGTAACGCTTCTGTGGATCACCATAAGTAAATTATAGCCACGAAAGATTTTCAGGTAAAGAATATTTATTCTTTATAGTATTCATTTATGGATGTATAATCTATACTATAAAGAATTATTTTTCCTTATATAATTGGAGGTTTGAACTATGTCACGCATAAACACAACTGTTTTATCCGGTTTTGGAAAACGACTTATGGATCTTATGAAAGAAAAAGAGATTGATAATGCAAAGGATCTTGCGAAAGCGCTTCTAGCGCAAAAGTTAGTTACAGTCAAAAGCCAAAAAAAGGATATAGACAAATGGAAAAAACAATACAATGACGTTGACTGCATATACAAGAAAATATATAGCCACTTAAACTCGTCTTCTCCAGCCTGTCTTCAGGGAGAATTTGTAATTGCATACAGCACTTTTTTTGATTGTTCAACAGACTACCTGTTTATGAAAACTGACATTAAAAGCAGCGATCCAGATGTAGCTGCTATTTGTCAAAAAACCGGTCTATCTGAAATGGCAATAAAAAACCTTATGTCAGAAGATAGTGAAATCTACCTTGGTGATTACCTTTACGAAAACAATAGAATTTACTACTATCCCTATGGTGGTGAAGATCCATATATAAAGACCAGCTACTTTTGGAGCGAGGTACTATCCGGAGAAATGTTTCAAAAAATGCCAGAAGCATGGTATCGTCTAGCAATTTCCGCGTACTTCTATCATGCCTGCAATACTATGAAAACAGAAATGTATAGCAGAGAAAATGTCGTTCCAGGAAAACAAGAATTTATTGACCGTTTCGAAAACTACTACAATTCCCCTGATTGTATAGAAACACCGCCTATGAATTTGAACTTAGAAGACATCTACGACAATCACCCAGATATAGCTTTTGAGATGATTAAAGATCTTAATAATAAAGAATATGAAGAAATGTCCGAAGACGTAAAGAGTCGTGATATTGCATACATCGGAAACTCTGGAATATTTGACCGTTTAGTAGGGAACTACTTTCACAATGCTGCCGATAATTACCACATTCCAACCGAAGAAGAAATGTCTGAAGACGAAGACGGCACCATTTATGTTGAACCTAGCAAATAGGTGGTTTCACAATCCGCCTATTTGCTAGTGCTATGCTTTAAGTTTTGCAAAATGATATTGTCTGATATAATGCTGCTGATTTTATCCGGAATAATTCTTCTACTCCTCTCCATCATCGCTCAGCATCCATATTCTTTTAAGAGGTATCTCAGCCTGTAAATCAGAGCTAAGCTTGTCATAATTGTTAAACAGCTCATCTATAACATCATTTGCATCCCAAAGGCGAATTTTAAAGAACTGATTACCACGTTCCTGTTCTACGCTGCTCTTAAATCCGCTCCATGATACGAGAAGTCCATACTCCGCGCCGACCTTATTCATTACTCCACCGAGCTGATCAAGTGTAGGACGATCTACCGGTGTATCATGAGATTTCACCTGAACACAAATCTTTGGTGAACCAAATCCCATTTCTCCGCCAGCTGCAAGTATATCTTTTCCTCCGTCTGCACCTTGTTTACTATGATATACAGTAAACCCTTTTGCCTTCAGGATTTCAGATATCAACTGTTCCATTTTATAGCCCTGAAACTTCTGAATAATATACTTAGAAATAGCATCTCTCGAAGCCTCTTCAATATTGGTCTGAGATACTGTTTCAATGTCATCGGCATCTGCGAATACTTTCTGTGGAGCGCTTTTTACCTTCCAATTATTTGCAGCCATATCCTTTATTCTTTGCTCAGCATCATTTCTGGTAATCTTGCAAACAGTCATAAACGCGCCAAAGGAATACAAGATATCCTGATCAAAGTTATTTCTTGGTATATCTGTAGCGAACCAATCAACACTTCCTTTTCTAATGTTTTCGCAAGGTCTCTAGCAGCTGGTTTAACCATATAGTCAACTACGAAATGAATAGATTTGGCAGATAACTCCTCGTTTACCACTATCTATCGCCTCCCTTCCCAGAATTCGCCTTTCATAGGCCAATCACTCCATCTAAGGTTGTAATAATAACCTTTGATTTTCTGGCTATTGCGATATCATCCTTAACTTCCTCGTTCTGCTTATTACCGCAGATTACAAGGAATCTCGCCCTACGAAGCAGATCTTCAGACATCTCCTTGAATCTCTTATGAGCTTCCGTATCCTCAGCTGAAAAAATTCCGTCAAAAGCAAGAATAGGACAAAGCGGAAGGTATCCTTCCTTTACCAGTTCTTGACAGTATTTCTTGGCATCTTCTTTTGCCACAACCGGATTCTTATTCCATGCTGCAGTAACGTAAGCTCTCGGTATTGTTCTACTCATGATATTTCCTCCTTAATCAACACGCATTGCAGAAAAGCAGGCATCTCCTGCCTTCAAAGTATCCATCTGTGCCATAGCAACCTCTAAGAGATCACCAATCTCATCATCAGGAATAGCCTTGAGCACATTCCCTGCTCTTTGAAAAATGAGAACACTGCCTACCAGGTACTCCTCACCTTCAGCCTTAAAAAGCTTATCTTTGTTATAAACAGCAATATAATCTGACTGTCCAAGATGAGTTCCAGCCCCACAAGTAGCCATCTGATCAAGAATTGTCTCTGCTTCCTTCATAGAAATCTGTCTGATTTTGCCGTTGGTTCCAAGAATCACAGCATGGGCATCAGGCCTGGATACATCTGTCTCCGGTACTTTAATTCCATCCTTCATAGGATCAAGCTGAATATCAATTGTAATCTGTTCCATTGTCATTCCTCCTTAGATTTTTCCTGTCGCCATGTCATGCTGGACCAGCGACGAATAATAGTTGTTGATTGTAATTGGCGCATTGTATAGCGCTGCAAGAATGTACTGTTTCATATTTTTTATATGAGTCGTATTCTCCTTCAGGCAGCCAAGAACAAACTCTATGTGGCTATAGTTCAGCTTCATAAACTGACTCTTTACCACCTGAACGGGCTTATCATCCCCGGCAATACGAATCTGTTTTCTCTTAGAACAAACTGCATCCAAAAGAATCTCCACAATCTCATCAATCTGATCTGCAGAATACTGGTGTCTTTGCTTTAAGCATTCAATCTCTAAAGAGTCCATAAAATAGTTCCGGTATTGTTCTCTCTCTTCTATTCCCATCCCTTCTCCGGAAAGGAAAGGATTAGTATTACTACACTCAGTATTATTTATCTCAGTATTATTAGGTGGTGATTCTCGACATTCCTGGCTGGTGATTTTCACTACACCGGCATGGTGATTTTCACCACTCCGGACTGGTGATTCCAGAAGCAGGATAAATTTCTTCACATAGATCCTGTCAGGTTTACAAAGCCCCTGCTTAACTCTTTCAATAAGTCCATAGCTCTCAAGCTCTTTTAAAAGCTTTAATGCCTTCTGGCTTGCACAATGCAAATCCTCCTGGATACTGACAAGAGTGTAATAGACATACACTCTGCCATCTTCATCAATCCAGTGATTCTTCTTGGAAAGGGATACCCGATTCAGAAATAATCCATACAGAACCTTGGCATCCGTAGAAAGCTTTGCAAACTTTTCATCCTTAAAGAGCACCTGGGGAATCCTATAGAAGGCAAACTGCTCAGACTCTTCTTCATGAAAATAGCCAAAGTCCATACTGCACCTCTTCAGGCATTACCTGTAGCAACACTGTTACTTCTGCTGTCAGCAACAAGCTTCTGATAGCAGGGAAAGCAAAACGTTCTGCCATTACCATAAGGACAAGGATGACTGCAATTGCAGGGTGTAACCGGACCAAGCTTTGGTGATACACTGTGAGGCACTCTGGAAATGCCGTCTTTGTTGAAGTTCTTCTGAACTCTAATATATTTCTTACTCATCTTAGATATCTCCTTTCGCCATTGAAAAAGGCCTCCCTAAAACTAGGGAAGCCTCTCTCTACTTAATGGTGGATTTTACAAAGAAGCCTCATGCTTCTTGGTTGCAGCCTTTGTTGCTGCATCCTTAGCCGGATCTTTCTTTGCAATCTCCTGTTTCTTTTCCTTCAGATCTCCAAGGACCGAATCCTTATCGGCAGTATCGTGTTCAGCCTCACGCTGACGTTCCTCATACTTATCAGCCAGCTCAAAAATATGATTCTGGCTATCGTAATGATAAACGTGATCTGTAAGCTGATCCGAAGGTTCTACCTGAGTCGCATTGACTTCCTTAACCATGTTTTCCAGCTCTTTGGCTGTCATCTGGCCATTGTCCTTGACAAGCAACACCTCATGGATACTGCTTGGGAGAACAAAGAAGTCACCGCCCATCTTTTCAGCTGCATCCTCCATGAAATTCGGATATGCGATAACACCAGCTCCATGGATCTTATCCGGAACTGTAGCAACAAACATCTGCTCATCTTCCGGTGCAACCTCAGGAATCATGCCAGGTGCAAGTTCACTCATTACTTCAGACATACCTCTGATCTCAGATGGTCTGATTTCAGGTGCATTCTCCATGGCATCAGCACGAAGCTGCTCTTTGGTAATGCCATACTGATCAAGCAACTGATTGGTAACAAGGATTGTTCTATTGCCGGAATCTGTCTGATCAAGCACAAAGCGATAAACAACAGCCATATCCTCCATTCTTTCATGAGGTACGCTCTCAAGAAGTTCCGCATTCTTCTCTGCAGAAACCACTTCCATAGAAAGCTTGCTCTTCATCTGCTCATAATCAGAAAGCGACTCCAGATCGACCTGAGGGGATTCACGGAATCCTTTCTCCACTGCATCAGCAAAATGCTCTGCAATCTCTGGAATCGGAGTTCCGTTCTCATAAGAAGCAAACGCCTTTTCAATGCTGATGTTCACTCCAATAGAACTGTCCGTAGGTCTTACCGTGATAGCATCGTAGCTTTCATTCATCTTATCTACTCTGCGAGCAGTAAGTTCAACATCAGCTCCTCTAACAGCAAGTTCAGCCTTTAACGCATCCTGGAAACCTTCTTTGAAACGTTCATAATCCATATTCAGTTTTCTCCTTTTCTTTTTGCATTTTGTTTAATAGAAACACCGGCGCGCGCTTACCGGAATTAGCAATAAAAAAAGCGCCCGGCTTCGTGACGTTACAATCACGAGCTGACGCTCTTTACTTTGCCTATTTACTTTCTGCAAAAAAGGATCTTAAAGGAAGCTTTTTGCTTCACTTCATTAAATCCATTGTAATAATATCATAGGGATTTTCTTTTGAAAATGCATGGCAAGTGTATTCTTAGTGCCCTTTAGGTGTCATATTTGTACCCTTAACTCAAATCATATCTAAAAATTCTTTTATTGCTATTAGGACTGTGTCACCGGCGTAGCAGATTATGTGAGGAAGTGCTCCTATTATAGATCCAAATATCAATGCCTCTAAAAACATCTTCCCGTCAATCGGTGATGCAAACAAATAGGTAAAAGATAATAACACAAAGAGGCCGCCTATTATTCCACAAACCAGCCCAAGCACACCACTTGCAAAATGAACCATAGCTATAAGGACTGTTAAAACAGCCTGTACCGGTAAAAGAAGTATTTTCAATATTAAACGGATGAAGCTTCCAAATAAACTTAATGCCATCATAATTCACCCCCCTATTTATTCAATATCTGCTCTATAAACTTAATTACTTCATTTTGTTCTGCAGCATTCAACTTAGAATAAAGTTGATAATACTTGCCTAATCTCCTCATTCTGGCTTCTTCCTCTGAATTATCGCCATAGAGTAGCCAATTACTGGACACATCATATAATGCAGAAAACTTTCGAACTTCTTCCGCAGATACTACTCTCTTGCCAGACTCCATCGCACTAAGAGTCGGACGTGACATTTCCATAGAACGTGCAGCATCCTCTTGATGCATACCTGCCTTATTTCTTGCTTCTTTTAATCTATCAGCTATAGTTTTATCCATAACGCACCTCCATGTCAGCATTTCTGACATTTTCATAATAACATATGTGTTTTATTATGTCAGCATTTCTGACATGAATTTTTTTAAAATCCAGACTCATGAAAATCATGAGCCTGGAATCATGACAATTATTATTTACGCTCTGTTACCTGCCCATTGCTCCAATAGCTGTAGAATCTGCATTTCCATCTCTCTAGCTGTTGTTTTCTGATGGAAATATTTTTGAAGAATGCTACTGTCAAACACCACACGGTTTAGAGGATTTTTCTTTTCCTCGTCCATTATTCTTTCTATGGGTTCTGCAGTACAATTCCCTTCCTGACTAGATTTCTTCAATCTCTGTGCTTGTGATAATGACGGAGTAGTCTGTGCTATTTCCATTGCCTCATAAAATTCTTTCTGTTCTTCCGGCTTCATATAGGAAATCTCTACTGCAGGATTAAAAGCTATTTTCTTTTCATCTACAAGATCAAGAAGCTCTGGAATAAGATTGTTTAGCCTTACAAACCTCTGCACAGTTCTAGCACTTTCACCGGTTTGTTTTGCCAGCTCTTCATCTGCACGTAACCTCGTGCCAACTTGACACGAAGTAAGATCTGTTCGCTTTCCCTGATGCTTTAGTGCCTCCATCTTCATTTTATAAGCCTTTGCCCTTTCACTTGGCAAAATATGTTCCCTCTGTAGATTAGAATCAACCATCAAAATGGTCGCTGTATCATCGTCCATTTCACGAATAATTGCAGGGACTTCTTTTTTCCCCGCCATGATGGAAGCATACCTTCTTCTGTGACCAGAAATCATTGCGTATTCTCCATTACCATCAGGACGAATTATTACAGGTACGAGTACTCCGTATTCTCTAATACTATCAACAGTTTTTCTCATATCCTCGTCATCAAGCACCTTGAATGGGTGATTTTTAAACTCATGAATCTGATTGACCGGAATCATAACAACCTACTCGCCGGTCTCTTGTCTCTTTTCTTCAGTTGTAAAAATATCTTCATAGCTCTTTAAGCTAATATTAGTTCCTCTTCTGGGCATAGTTCAGCACCTCCTGTGTTAATGATGAATATGCTTCAGCGACTTTGCCTGAAGGATCATAAGCAAAAATACTCTTTCCTTCTGCACTTGTCTCAGCCGCTCTAACTGATCTTGGAATCTCTGTCTTAAACACATTTATCTTGTTGCAATAGGTATCACGAATTAAATTACTGATATCCTTGGCATAATTCGTTCTAGCTTCTACCATAGTAATTAGAATTCCTTCAATGCATAACTTAGGATTAATTTGACGCTTAACCTGGCTTATTGTTGCAAGTAGTTGTTCTAAGCCTTTTGCTGATAAGTAGTTTGCCTGAACGGGAACTAAAGTTGCATCAGCAGCTGCAAGAGCATTTACAGTTAGCATTCCAAGACTCGGCATACAATCCAAAAGAATATAATCATAATCTTCTCTGAGTGTCTCTAGAAACTGCTTAAGAATACGCTCTCTATTCATAGTATTCACAAGTGATACTTCTAGCCCTGCAAGAGAAATATTTGAAGGGATTAAATCAATACCTTCCTGCTGATGGATCAACACCTCATCCAGCGCCACTGGATTTTCACTTATTGTTCCATTCAGAAGATCTGAGAGTGTAAGTTCCAAATCATCAGGTTGTGGATACCCCAGGCTGATCGTAAGTGATGCTTGGGGATCTGCATCTATTAGAAGCACCTTTTCCCCTGTTTGGATAATCCGATCCCTAAATTTTCTACTGTAGTCGTCTTTGCTGTGCCACCTTTCTGGTTAACTACAGCAATAATTGTTGCCTTATTTTTCATACTGTCTCCTTCCAATTTGCCATATCATAACTGACCTTGGCTGTATAATAATGATCAATGGTTAGCGGTGCGTTGTAGATGGTGGTAAGTAAGTACTGCTTGATGTTATGGATATCCGATGTTTGATTCTTGAAACAATCCAAGATGTATTCCATATGGCTTGAATCCAATTTCATAAACTGTGCTTTTACAACCTCTGCTGGCTTATCCTCCCCGGATATCCGGATTGTCTTTGCCTTGCTGTTAAGCACATCGACCATGATTTCGAGAATTTCATTAATCCTTCTGACTTCGTAAGGATTCCTTTGAGTCATTATGTCTATCTCCAGCTTTTCTCTAAGATAATCCTCATATTGTTCTCGTAATCTCATCGAATCTTCCTTTTCCTGTGCCTGTACCACCTTTATCTTCGGAGATGCTGATTCCGCCGATAGATTGATTGGATTGGTATTAATAAAATCAGTGTTGTTATAATTAGTATTATTAGTGCATGATTTCCATGAGTCCGGACCTGTGATTATCACATTTCTAGATTCATGATTTTCATTAGTCTCAGAATCATGATTTTCATGAGTCTGAATTATTCTTCTGTCAGGCCCATAGTCATGCAATCCGGTAGCAAAGTCCTTTACATAGATTTTTGTTGGCTTACCCTGAGCTTGCTTTTGTCTTTCTATTAAACCGGCTTTATCTTCCAGCTCTTTTAGCATCTTCGTTGCTTTCTGATTAGCACAATGCATATCTGCCATAATCCGATCCAATTTGTAACAAATAAACACTTTGCCATCTTCATCAAGCCATCCATTTTTTGCTGAAAGAGATGCTCTGTCCAGCATTAAGGAGTAGAGAATTTTAGATTCCATCGTTATTCCTGCAAATTTTTCATCCGCAATCAAAATCTTAGGAATCTGATAAAAAGCAAATTGGTCTGCCCCTCTGCCATAAAAATAATCAAAATCCACTGGCGTTCCTCCTTTCTTAGATTTGGAATAAAACAAAAAAAGACGCCTAACCCACAGGAAATGCTGTAAGTTAAGCGTCTTCCGACGATTCTTATTTTGTTTATATCAGACATATTCAAGTAGTGCACTACTGTCACGACGTAGGCTCTATTTTTGCACCTACTGTCACGAGTTCGACAGCTACAACTACCCGAATATACTTTTTCATGTGCTTTCCACGCTCAGAATAATCAGTCTTATCAAACGTGAAATGCTCGAAAAAGTGCGTAAATTCAAAGATTTCTATTAGTTCACTCTTGTGAGCAACACTACAGTCTCCACGTGCACCGTCATCGGAAATAAATCAACTCCTACTGCCCTTTTCATCTCGTATCCTTTCTTTGTCAGGTATTTAAGATCTCTCGCAAGGGTTTCGGGATTGCAGGAAACATAGACTACACGGTCAGGCTGCAGCTTCACAAGTGAAGACAGGAACTTCTCATCACTGCCGCTTCGTGGCGGATCCATGAACACAACATCAACCTTTTCTTGTTTGTCTGCAAGCTCTACCATGAACTCACCGGCATCCCGATTATAAAAGCGGATGTTGTGAATATCATTCTGCTTGGCATTGATAATTGCATCTTTTACGGCATCTTTATTTAATTCCACTCCAATGACGGACTGCGCCTGTCTGGCTGCTACCATACCGATTGTGCCGGTTCCACAGTAAGCATCCAATACCTTTTCTTTCCCAGTCAGACCTGCATATTCCATTGCTTTTCGGTATAACTTTTCCGTCTGTTCCGGATTCACCTGATAAAATGACTTGGGAGAAATTTTAAAAGTAAGTCCACACAGGCGATCCTGAATATAGCCTGGACCATATATTACCTGTTCTTTTTCTCCAAGAACCATGCTTGTCTTCCTGTCATTTACATTTACAACGACTGTTGAAATCTCCGGATGCTCTTTACGAAGTGCTTTAACAAAGTTATTCTTGGAAGGCAGAATGGGCGATCCTAATACCAGAATTACCATGATCTGTCCTGTTGTATGTCCTACACGAATCAGTACATGACGCAGCAGTCCATAACCGGTATCTTCATCATAGGTTTTAATCCGAAAAGAAGGCAGCAGCTTCTTAATGGTCTGGATAATTGCACTGGCTTTTTCGTTTTCGATCAGGCAGCCTTCTGTAGAAACCACCTGATGCGTATTTTCCTGATAAGCACCTGCCAGGATATTTCCCTTACGGTCACGATCAAATACCGCATGCACCTTATGACGGTAATGATAGGGATTTTCCATTCCAATGATTCCCTCAACCTTGCCAAAGGGACGTAATAACTGCTCTAAGTCCTGTTGTTTCTTCTTAAGCTGTTTATCGTAATCCACAGAAAGATAATTGCAGGCTCCGCATTTCTTTTCAACCGGACACATGAGAGATGCACTTGGTTGTTGCATCGGTGACTGATGTTGAATTTGATTTCTGACTTGCAATTTTTTCTTTTCTAGAATTTCTTTTTTCTCTTGCACTTCATTCTTATCTAAATGCGTGCGGTTATCTTTTCCATTCACTGCTTCTTTCTTATATATTTCCTGCCTGTTACCTGTTTTTTGTTTCTTACCTGTCTTATATTTCTGATCTGCTTCCTGACTCTTATCTGCCTTATATCTCTTATCTGTTTCCTGACTCTTACCTGTCTTATATTTTTTATCTGTCTCTTGACTTTTACCTGACTTTTGTTTCTTATCTGTTTCTTGCTTCCTATCTGTCTTTTGTTTCTTATCTGTTTCTTGCTTCCTATCTGTCTTTTGTTTCCTATCTGTCGCTTGCTTCTTATCATTCTTCTGCTTGTTATTTTGATGTTTCCTATGTTCCATACTCATGACCGTTTTCTCATACTCTCCTTCTTTATTTGTGGAAATTCATTCAATTATATTTTTGTGGGTATAGAAAACTTTTTCATCACCTTATCCTCATGATTTTTATTGTGAGGGTATCGTAAACTCTTTTTCTATTTTATACCCACGCCTACCAACTGCTCTGGATATTTGGTTTCATTTTTCTCATACCCACACCTATCAGTTTCTTTGGGTATTTCACTTCATTTTTCTCTCTTATACCCTTCTCAAGAAAATTCACTGGGTATTCTCTAGCATTATTTCTTCCTATACCCACATTTCTTTTATTATATGGGTATTATAATCAACTTTCCCGCTCTATACCCACATCTATCAAGTTCTCTGGATATTTTATTTCATTTTCTTTTTCTATACCCCGACTCAATCCCAAGGAATCTCCAATATAACTTCTGCACTAAGTTCAGCCTTCGTCTTCGGCTTGGCTTCACTAAGCTCTGCTTGTTCCTCTCACTAAACTCCTGCTTCGCCTTCAGCTCGCACTCGTTAAGTGTTCCGAACTGGCTCGCACTAAGTTCAGCCTTCGCCTTCGGCTTGGCTTCACTAAGTGCTCTGCACAAAGAAAACGGGTGCCCATTGAGCACCCGGTAACTTATCTTTCATTCTCTTTCTTTTTGCGGATTTTCACGGAGTCAATTCCATTGACAAGCTCGGTTGCCTTTTCAATGTCGGCTTCATTAATTCGAATTGTAAAAATATTCTTTCCTTTTTCATTCTTTCCAAATATGCGGGAGAATAAGGAACGATCCTGCCATTCAATAAAGTAAGAAATCCGATTCTTTAAAAATAATTTTTCAAGCTGTTCCTTCGCTTCCATGCTATAGGCTCTGCAGAAATCCACCTCTCTGCTGACCATTCTTCCTGTTCCATTCTGTGTTGTCATCAAACCTCTCCCTCACTTATTGTAAACTTATGTTAACTATTATATTCCTGTCGCTTTCATTTTTCAATCATAAAATGTAACAGTTCAGCCATGCAGAAATGATTGTGTAAGATGACCGTGGGAGCTTGCTC
>ERZ1026860.716-NODE-716-length-19756-cov-5.292777_pt1 | contig 19756 bp, 22 predicted proteins | sample MGYA00380160_ERZ1026860 | MGnify/ENA primary metagenome ERZ1026860 (study PRJEB33269, sample SAMEA4719796) | human gut metagenome | biome: human-associated habitat; feature: organic feature; material: feces | place: Cameroon | collected 2013-10 ... | reverse complement strand
GAGTCCGCCGCCCGCCAGGCCGATATCCGCCTCACGGGCCTCGCCGGGGCCGTTGACCACGCAGCCCATCACCGCCACGGTCAGGGGCACGCGAATATCCGCCAGTTCCTTTTCCACCCGGGCGGCAATGGCGGCCACGTCAATGCCGGTGCGTCCGCAGGTAGGGCAGGCCACCACGTTAACATAGCCCTTGCGCAGGCCCACCGCCCGCAGAATATCAATGGCCGCCTGGGCCTCGGGAATGGGGCTGCCGGTCAGGGACACGCGCACGGTGTCGCCAATGCCCTGCAGCAGCAGCGCGCCAATGCCAATGGCGCTTTTGATATTGCCCGCGCCGGGCAGGCCCGCCTCGGTTACGCCCACATGCAGGGGATAATCCGTTTCCCTGGCGGCCAGCTCATAGGCGGCCACGGTCAGGGGCACGTCGCTGGCCTTCAGGGACAGCACAATGTCGTGAAAGCCCGCCTGTTCCAGCAGCCGGGCATGGCCCAGGGCGCTGTCCACCATGCCCCGGGGGGTTACGCCGCCCTCCCGGCGCAGAATGTCCTTTTCAATGCTGCCGGAGTTTACGCCGATGCGAATGGGCACATGGTGCGCTCTGGCGCAGTCCGCCACCCGGCGCACCTCCGCCGTGGAGCCGATATTGCCCGGGTTGATGCGCACCTTGGCGATGCCCTGCTCCATGGCGGCCACCGCCAGATCGGCCCGGAAATGAATATCCGCCACCAGCGGCACAGGGGACGCGCTGATAATGGCGGGCAGGGCCTGCACGCATTTTTCGTCGTATACGGACAGGCGTACAATATCGCACCCCGCCTGAGCCAACGCCTTAATCTGGGCGATGGTGGCGGCGCTGTCTCGGGTATCGGTATTGGTCATGCTCTGCACGGTCACCGGCGCGCCGCCGCCGATGGGCACGCCCCCAATGGAAAAGGCGCGGGATTTGCGCATAAGGACAAGCCTCCTTGTGAAATGTTCGTCTGGTATTATACCATGAAAAAAGGGGGAAAGCCAGAATTCGGCTTTCCCGTTAATCCTCCCCAGCGTAATAAACGGCGTCGGGATAAATGCCGTCGGCCTGCCGCTGGGGCAGCGTGGTCCAGTCCTCCGGGGTTTCCTGCCCGGACTGGGCGCGCAAATCCAGCTCCTGCCGGTCGTAGACAAACAGCAGGCTGCGGCAGGTCTGTCTGCGGTTGGGCATATAATAGGCCCAGGCCGCTTCCTGGCTCAAAGCACCGCGCACCCATTGGGCCGCCTGCTCCGGGGTGGCGATTTCGCTGCCGGCCGGCTGTATCACGACGTAGTCCTGCCCGTCTGTTTCCATCTGGGCGACGGTGCGGTCATAGGTTTGCCGGACGACCACCGCCTTGTCCGTATTGACAAAGCCGCCCGTCAGATACTCCCGCAGATCATCCCCCTTATCACCGGCCACGGCGGACAGCAGATGCCGGTCCGTATCGTAAATATTGACGGTTTGATAGAAATAGCGGTCGTTTTCCTCATAGCGGCCGGTAACAGCCATACGCAGAATGGGCGTTTTCTGCATATCCTCCAGAGTGCGGCTGCACAGGTCGGCCCGCAGGGCTTCCAGCCACACCTGCATCTGCCGCCCATCCCCGGCCGTCGCGGTTTGATAATTCAGCAGGCCAAACCGGCGAAAGTATTCCATCTTGTCCACCCCGTAGTTGGGGCACTGGTCATACAGGGTGATCGCCTCTATACGCCCGGGCTGGTCCATCATCAGGCCCCGCATGTAGGACAGGCGGTAGTCGTCGCTTTCCACAACGGCTTTGATATAGGGCTGGGCCTGGGTGCGGATGGTATCGTTGGGGTAACGGCGGCGAATGGTTTTGCCGTCCAGCTGGCAGGTGACGGTGACCATGCTTTCCGACAGCCAGCGCCCCTCGCGCATCAGGCCCGCGGGCATGGCCGTTACCTCGTCCCGCATCAGGGCGGCCCAGGCGTAGGCCGCGTCCAGCGCCCGATCATCCTTCAGGGTAATCTCTATGTCATTGCCGTCGCCTGTACCGCAATAGGTAATGGCGGTTACCTGCCCGCGCCCGGGCAGATAGCCGTCATAGCCCATCAGGTCAAAGTGCAAAGCTCCAAGGCCCGCCAGCAGCACGGCCACGGTGGCGGCGCCGATGTACCAGCGGCGGCAGCTGCCCTTTACCCCCAGCAGAAACAGCGCCTGGCTGGCCCACCAGATGGCGGCGGCCCCCAGGGCCATGCCCAGCAGCAGGGCCCATTCGCTGTCCGGAAAGGTATACAGGCTCAGCGTTCCCGTCAGGCTGCCACCCGCCAAAGCCATGACGGCGCCCGCCGCGTCATGCAGCCAGCGAAAAGCCAACGGGCGGCCCGCCGCCTCCACCGGGCGGGTCCGGTACAGCCCCAGCGCCGCCGCCAGAAACAGCGCCGCCGCGGCGGCTCCCGGCAGCCAGCGGAAGGTTTCCGGGCTGACCAGTCCTTTATACAGGGTCACGGCGGGAGAGTAGGTTTTCAGCCAGTCGTTGGTATTCAGCATGGTTTGCAGGTAGCGGCAGGCCAGCTGCTGCCACAGGTACTGGGTGGCCTCCACGCAGGCGGCCAGCAGGCCGCCCATCAGCAGCGCCGTCCATACCGTGCCCGCCATGGCGCAGGCCAGCGCGCCCACGGCAAAGCCATACACATTCGTCAGCAGCACGGCGGCAAACCGGATAAGGGCGCGGGGCCAGTCCACATAGGACAGCAGCCCATTCATGGCCATGGCCCCTGCCCAGGCCGCCAGCGACAGGGCCACAGGCGCAAGGCCATACAGCAGGTAGCAGACCGACCGCCGGGCAAAATCCTTTATCCGGGTGTCGGGCAGAGCCGCCACCAGCATGTTTTGCCTGCGGCTGAACAGATGGCGAAACAGCAGCGCGGCGCACAAAAACCCCAGTCCCGCGTAAAAGACGGCTAAAGGCTCCGCGGTCAGGGTCAGAAAAAAGGAATCTTCATTTACGCTGGCGCGAACATTGTACAACTGCCGCAGGGCGTCGGGACTGGTGTCGCCGGGGGCCGGGCAGTCAATCGGGTAGGACATGCAGCCGTAGGGCAGCGCGAAGAAGGCGGCCAGAAACACAACCACCGCCAGGTAAGCGAACCTGTGCATCAAAAAGCGGGTGGGATGCAGGTACTTACTGCCCATAGCCATGCTCCTCCATTTCCAGAATAAAAACCTCCTCCAGCGACAGGGGCAGAAACTCCTCAAAAACCGGCGCAAAGGGCGCGAGCGCCTGCCGGGTCTGCTGGCGGCCGCCCCGCAGGGTCAGCACCCACAGCCTTCCCTGACGCTGCACACGCAGGGGACGCAGCGGGGCGAAATCCTCCTCCGTCGCCTCCTGAGCGGGCACCAGCTGCACCTTATGCACATTTTCCAGCAGAGTATCCAGATCGCCGGTGCGCACCAGTCTGCCCTGATGCAAAAAGCCCACCGTGTCGCAGATATCCTCCATCTCCTGCTGGTTATGGCCCGCCAGCACGGTAATCAATCCCCGGTCGCAGGTTTCCTGACGGATGACCTTTTTGAAGGTTTCCCGCATGACCGGGTCCAGCCCGTCAAAGGTTTCGTCGCACAGCAGCGCGTCCGGGTTGCGGGCCAGCCCCAGGCAGATTTGCGCCCGCTTCTGCGTTCCCTTGGAAAAGCCGGAAATCCGCTCGTCCATGGGCAGGTTAAAACGCTGGCACAGGGCCTGCAGCTTCTGCGGGTCGTGGGTGGGATAATAGGCCCGCTGCATCCGCCCCATTTCCGCCAGGGTGGCGTTGGTCAAAAAGGCGGGATCGTCGCTGAGATAGCAGACGGATTCCTTCACAAAGGAGGTTTCATAAACCGGAACCCCGTCCAGCAGGGCCTTCCCCCCGTCCGGCTTTAATATACCGCTCATGATTCTGAGCAGGGTGGATTTGCCCGCGCCGTTGGTGCCCAGCAGGCCGAAAATATGCCCGTTTTCCAGGGTCAGGTTCACGTCCTTCAGGGCGATTTTCAGCCCGTAATTCTTGGTAACGTTTACGGCGGTCAGCAATGTGTCCTTCCTCCTTGCAGGCGCGGATACCCCTCGGCCTTTTAAACGGTGCCGGGGGAACGCTCAACGCCGCCGCGCCAATAGGATGATCCTATCATTCCGGAGCAGGCCTGTCAATCCTTCACGGCCCATCGCCGCGCAAAGCAAAAGCCGGAGGGGAACGCGTCCCTTCCGGCTGAATGCGTTACGCCTGCGCCGCGCCGTGGGTTCGCAGCAGCACATGATGGGCCTGCCCATCGTCATCGAGCCCAGGATTCATGGCCCGCAGGCTGTCGCAGCTGACCCGGTACCGCTTGGCGATGTCCCACAGGCTTTCCCCGGGCTGGCTGAAATACAGCAGGATTCCCGGCTCCGGCGCGTCCGCGGGCTGGGCGCTGACCCGGGTCACCAGCGGCTCCCGGCCCAGCTGCACGTCAAAATCGTCCAGATGCAGAATATACTTGCTGTCTCTTATACACATCTCCGAGCCCACGAGACAGGCAGTCCGGCTGCGCCGTGTCCGCCGCGAAGCTCATGCGGAAGGGCTCCTCGCTCTGCCAGGTCTGGGGCACCGGGGTATCGTCGGTCATGTACAGCAGGGTTACCTCCATCATGCCCTCTACGGTCAGCTTGCCGTTTTGGCGGGCAGCGTCTGTCATCACCGGCCTGATGGAGGCCCTGAGCGGCGTGCGCACCGGGGGCTGCCCGTCCAGCAACAGCGTCATTTTGCCGCTTTCCGCCGTATGCAGCTGTTTGTGGCTCAGGGCGCGGCTCACGTTTTGTTTCTCCAGAGTCAGCGCATCGCCCTGGGTGGTATAGGCGTCCAGCAGCAGGCACACGTCCTTCTGGCGGGTGGCATGGGCGCTGATTCCCAGCAGCACCTCCGCCCGCAGGGTGCGCGCCCCCTCCTCCGCCCCTTCCTGGGACAAAACCGCCACATCCTTTACCTGCACGGACACGCACAGCGCGTCGCCCCCCTCGCCGGGCAGGGACAGGGTTTCCTCAAAGGGAATGGTATGCCGGGTCAGCACCAGAGGCCGCTGGGGCATGGTGCTCAGGTGGGTTACCTCCAGCTGGATGTTGCCGGAAACGGTCACCCGGTCCTCGCCGCCCATCACGTCCTGCACCGTGGCAATGGCCGTGGCGTACAGGGTATCGGTAATCTGCAAAACGTCTCCCAGGTCGCATTCATCCCGAATCAGCACATCCTGCTGGCCCTGGGCCACCGTCTGGCAGCCGGACAGGGTTTCGGTTTTCAGCATCAGGCCGTCCATGCCCCGCACGCCGGTTACCACGGATACGGGCTCGTCCGTGAGTACCCGTGCCTGGGCCCGCAAAATGGCCATCAGGTGCAGCCGTCCGCCCTGGGCCGCGGCCTCCACATGCTCCACCATCAGGCTGACCGGGGCGGTCATGCCCTCCCGGGCGGCTTCCAGCTCCATGGGGTGGCTGAATTCCGCCGAGGCTTCCAGGGCGCTGACCCGGGTGGGGTCCCCCTGGGTATACAGCACGTGAAAGGTAACCTTGCCATCCGCAGTCACCCTCCCATCCTCCACCCGGCTCTGATCCAGCACCGCCATAGCCTCGCTGAGCAATACGTTGGTTTCCTCCCGCAGGCCGCCGGGAAGGGCGATCTCCCCCTCCACCACGGCCTGGCTGAGCACATCCCCCACAAAACGCTGTAGCGCCAGTTCTTCCTGCAAAATCTCCGGCTTTGCCGCTGCTTGTTCCATATCGTCACAACTCCTCCCAAGCGCTTTGTGAAAAGGGTATGCGCCGGGGACGGCAGGTATGATGATTTAGCGGTTCCTTTGCTGATAGCTTTCCCCCCAGGTCTGCATGGCCTCCAAAACCGGCGCCAGGCTGCGGCCCAGCTCCGTCAGGGAATACTCCACCCGGGGCGGCACCTCGGCGTAAACCCTGCGGCTGACCAGACCTTTTCCCTCCATATCCCGCAGCTGGGCGGTAAGCACCTTCTGGGTGACATGGCCGATGGATTTTTTCAGTTCGCCAAAGCGCTTGGTGCCGGGCATCAAATCCCTGAGGATCAGCACCTTCCATTTATCGCCGATCAGGGCCAGGGTGGTTTCCACCGGGCAGGCGGGACAGTCCGTCATCATCAAAAAGCGCCTCCTGTATGTTTTTTCAAAAAAAAAGCATAGCACAAATTCCTTGTATTGTCCAATGGTATCATTTTGGTAACTACAGCACAATAATGTGCTTACTTTACAAAAGAAACCATTCGTTTTATGCTGAATATGCCCTGAGGGGCGCACAAAAACTTTGGAGGATCTGAAGCAATGAAAATGGCAGTTGTATGCGCGAATGGTAAAGAAGGCAAGCTGGTGGTGAAGGAAGCCCTGTCCCGCGGACTGGACGTAACCGCCGTGGTGCGGGAACAGAACCAGTCCGGTGCAAAGCAGGCGATTGTAAAGGACCTGTTTGCCCTGACCCGGGACGACCTGAAGGGCTTTGACGTGGTGGTAGACGCCTTTGGCGCCTGGACGGCGGATACCATCGGCGGCATTCCCAAAGCGGCGGAACACCTGTGCAGCCTGCTGGCCGGTACCCAGATCCGGCTGCTGGTGGTTGGCGGCGCTGGCAGCCTGTATGTGAACCCCCAGCACACCGCCTGCGTAGCTGACGGCCCCGATTTTCCCGACGCGTTCAAGCCGCTGGCGGCGGCTCACGACCAGGCGCTGAACCTGCTGCGGACCCGCAGGGACGTTAACTGGACCTACATCAGCCCGGCGGCGGACTTTCAGGCGGAGGGCGTCCGCACCGGCGCTTACCGGCTGGGCGGCGAGGAGCTGATCCTGAACAGCCGCGGCGAAAGCGTTATCAGCTACGCGGACTACGCTATCGCCCTAGTGGACGAGGCCGTTTCCGGCCAGCACGCGGGCCAGCGCATCAGCGTGGTCAGCTGTTAAAAATCCGTTTGTCCCGCAGGGAAAAACGCCCTGCGGGACGAATGCTTCTGCCAGACAAGGAGGCGATGGCTATGACCCAGCCGGAACGCAGGCTTTGGCTGATTGAGTGGCTGCTGCGGGAGCGGGGCGAAGCCCTGCCCATTCCCGGCGAAGCGGAGGAGCAGCAGCGGCTGCTGCGGGCCCTGCTGAACCTGCGGCCGCCCATGCCCGCCAGCGCGGACTTTTTACCCGTGCAGGACGCTTATTTGCAGGAGGCCATCGCTCAAAAAGGGATAACGGACGCCGTTTCCTTTACCCGGGGAAAAAACGGGCTGTATCTGTGGCGGGGCGATATTGTCACCCTGCGCTGCGACGCTATCGTAAACGCCGCCAACAGCGCCCTTCTGGGGTGCTTTTATCCCTGTCACGACTGCATCGACAACGCCATACATACCTTTGCGGGGGTGCAGCTGCGCCTGTGCTGCCAGCGGCTGATGCAGGGCGGCCAGGAGCCGGTGGGCCGCGCCCGCATCACTCCCGGCTTTAACCTGCCTGCCCGGTATGTGCTGCACACCGTAGGGCCCTGCATCGCCGGTAAACCGACCCGGCTGGAGCGGGAGCAGCTGGCGGCCTGTTACCGTTCCTGCCTGACCCTGGCGCGGGAAAAGGGGTTGAACAGCGTGGCCCTGTGCTGTATCTCTACCGGCGAATTTCACTTTCCCCCGGAGGAGGCGGCGCAAATCGCCCTGGAAACCGTCCGTCCATTTTCCTCTCAAATGCAGGTGATTTTGAATGTGTTTCGCGAACGGGACCAAAGCATCTACCAGCGACTGCTTGGCGCTGCTGAAGCATAAGCTGCAAACCGCCGATGCGGTGGTGGTGGGCGCGGGGGCGGGCTTATCCGCCTCCGCCGGCTATGTCTACAGCGGCGAACGGTTCCAGCGCTATTTTGCGGATTTTGAGGCCGAATACGGTTTTCACGACATGTATACCGGCGGGTTCTATCCCTTCTCCAGCCGGGAGGCGTTCTGGGCCTACTGGAGCCGGTATGTGCTGATCAACCGCTACATGGATGCGCCAAAGCCGGTTTACCAAGCCCTGCTGAAGCTGCTGGCGGGCAAGGACTATTTTGTCATTACCACCAATGTGGATCACTGCTTTCAAAAGGCGGGCTTTGACAAAAAGCGCCTGTTCTACACCCAGGGGGATTACGGACTGTTCCAATGCAGTGAGCCGTGCCGCCAGAAAACTTTTGAGAACGAAGCCATGATCCGTGAAATGGTCACGCGGCAGGAAAATATGAAAGTCCCGACCGAGCTTCTTCCGACCTGTCCTCACTGCGGAAAGCCGATGACTATGAACCTGCGGTCAGACAATAAGTTTGTTGAGGACGAGGGCTGGCACAGGGCAGCGGAACGGTATGAGAATTTTCTCCGTACCCGTGCAGACGGAAGAATCCTCTTTCTTGAATTGGGCGTTGGCTATAATACTCCTGTCATCATCAAGTACCCGTTCTGGCGCATGACGCTGCAAAAGCCAAGCGCCTTTTATGCCTGCCTGAATCTGGCCCAGGCTGTTTGCCCGCAGGAAATAGCGAACCGGTCTGTCTGTCTGGGCGGGGATGTGGGCGATCTTCTTGACAAACTGGGCTTCTTCTCCCTTGCCCAAGACAAGGGGGTATGATACAATCGACAGGTACCACAGAGGAAGGAGCCGCTCCCCGTGCAACAACAGACAACCGTGCCCGCGTCGCGGCGGATGATGCTGGTTTTGATGTCTCTGAACAGTTTGTATCAATATATGTATTGCTCCCTGCTGTCCAGCGCGCTGGGCATGCTGCCGGTGCTGGGCGGCGCCCTGTTTATGACCGCCCGGGTCGCCATGACCTATGCCCACAGCGTGTGGGGCGACGGGCGCAAGTATACCACCCACCGGATGCGGGTGGTTTTTACCATTCTCAGCTTTTTGATGCTGCTGTGCACAGTGATTTTGCAGCTGCTGTACCCGGCGCTGTGGGCGGAAAAATCGGTGTGGATTCTGTTTGCCGTGGTGCTGCTGCTGAGCCTGCGCAGCATAACGGCCCGGCGGCTGGTCGCCCGGCGTATGCGCCGCACCGTCAGCCTGACAGCCTGCCGGATTTTTCTGGGAGTCTGTATTGCCGTTCCCCTGGGAATTATGGCCTGGATTTTGGACGTAAACGTAGGCGGTACGGACGGCTGGCTGCTGTGGGGCGGCTTTGCCGCCGGGGCTGTGCTGGAGGTATACGGCCTTTGGCGGGAGCGGGACCTGGTGGCCATGGAAGGCCTGCCGGACGATATCGACAGGGAAACCGTGGAGCATATTGCCCACGAGCTGTTTCGGGCCAACGCCTACAGCGCCTTCAGCCGTCTGTTTACGCTGGTGCTGCTGGCCCTTCAGCTGACGCTGGTGATGGTTTGCACCCTGATCGGTCTTACAACGCAGCAGCTGTTTGTGTGTATGTTGCTGGCGGCGGGCTGCACCGTGCTGGTGCGGGAAATCGCCCAGTTCTGTTTAAAAAAGCTGCGGCAGCTATCCCCCACCCATATGCTGCTGGCAGGGCTGTTTTTATGGCTGTACGGCCTGTACCTGCTGTACAGGCAGATGGGCGCTGCCCCCAACCTGCTGTGGAGCTATGTGGCCGTGACCATTGTGGTCAGCGGCCTGACCGTCAGCGTGACCGCCCTGGCGGAGCTGGAGCGGCGCATGAGCAGCGTGGCCCAGTACCAGCTGCAAAATCACATGCGGGGCTACGCCCAAATTCGCTCCGCGTCCACAGAGCTGGCCATTTTGCTGGGGCAGATGCTGGCGCTGATTTTGATGACCCTGCTGTGCATGCCCGCGGGCGTATGGAAATTGAATCTGGGCGATCTGGTCCACGCCTTCCGCCCGCTGATGGTGGTTCCGCCCCTGCTGCTGATTCTGGCCGCCATTTTCAGCACGCTGCATTTTCCCCTAAACAGCAAGCATTTTCAAAAGCTGGCACGCTTTTTGCGTCTGGAAGAGGAAGGCGTGGACAACCCCGCCCTGCACGACCAGCTGAACAGCGTGGTGGTCAAGCATCACAAAAACCGCTTCGGCGTGCGGCTGATGATTACCCTGCTGCGTCCCCTGTATTATCACAAGGTCATCGGCAAGGAAAACCTGAACGGCTACGAGGACGGCAGCATGATTCTGATTTGCAATCACGGCGAAATCTACGGTCCCGTGGTGGCCAACCTGTATGTGCCCATCGACTTTCGCCCCTGGGTCATCAGCAGCATGATGGATACGGAGGCCATTGTGGAGCACATGTACTATGGCACCATGGAGCGGCAGAAGTGGCTGCCGGAAAGCTGGAAACGCCCGCTGATCCGGCTGATCACCCCTCTTCTGGTATGGATTTTTAACAGTCTGGACGCCATTCCCGTCTACCGGGGCAAGCCCAAGGAGCTGATCAAGACCTTCCGCCTGACCCTGGACGCCATGCAGGCGGGCGACAATATTCTTTTGTTTCCGGAAAACGCCGACGAGCATGAGGAGGGCAAAAGCGGCTTCCTGCGGGAGGGGGTCGGCCAGCTATACACCGGCTTTGCCATGATCGCCCCCATGTACTGGGCCAAAACCCACAAGCGGGCGGTATTCGTGCCCATTTACGCCAGCAAGAAGGACCGCACCCTGACCATCGGCCACGGGATTGTGTATGACCCGGACAACAACGCCGCGGCGGAAAAAGAGCGCATTGTCACCAGCCTGCTGAACGCCATGCAGGAAATGTACGAAAAAGAAAATTCCATATCCACCGCTTCTTAATTAACGAAAGCGATGCGGCAAAGCAAGGAAGTCCGTTTGTCTTTTGGCAGGCGGACTTTTCGATTTTGCATCATCCATGGCAAAAGGGGCAGGCGCTTCCCTCCTTTATCGAAATTTTTGTCGATAAAGGGATTGGTTTGTCCGTTCGAGCCATGAATTGGCATACGCTGTCAACAATGGTAATATCGGCACTATTTTGGCCGAAAACACCATTTGGTCGTGATTTTTGTGCTATGATGCAAAAAACAAAAACATTGCGGGAGGTAAACGACCATGTATCATACCAAAATTTTAGTTGTAGACGACCACGGCACCCTGCGCAAGAGCCTTGCGGAATATCTGCGCCGTCAGGAAGGCGTGGAGCTGGTGGCGGAGGCCGCCAACGGCGTGGAAGCGTTGGCCGCCCTGCAGGAAACCCGCTTTGACATTATGGTAACCGACCTGGTAATGCCCATGATGGACGGCTATATGCTGCTGGAGGAAATGCGCCGTCAGCAGCTGCCTCACCTGCCCAAAACCATTGTAACCTCCGCCCTGAGCCGGGACGACTTTATTACCCGCGCCATTTCCCTTGGGGCCGTCTTTTACATGGTCAAGCCCTTTGAGCCGGAGCATCTGTGGGAACACATCCGGGACCTGCAGGACAGCCCGTCCGCCCTGGCCCCTGCCGCGCGCGCCCAGGAAACGCCCCGGGTGCAATCCCTGGACGAGCGTTTGGGCAGCCTGTTCCTGGCCATTGGCATACCGGCGCACATCAAGGGCTACCAGTACCTGCGCTGCGGCATCAAAATGGTCATTGACCAGCCGGATATGATCAACCGCATCACCAAAGAACTGTACCCCAGCATCGCCAGGCACTACGGCACCACCGCCAGCAAGGTGGAGCGGGCCATCCGCCACGCCATTGAGGTGGCCTGGAACCGGGGCCGGGTGGACACCCTGAACCGGGCGTTCGGCTGCCGGGTATGCACCCCGGAGGACAAGCCCACCAACGGGGAATTCATCGCCATGATCGCGGATAAGCTGAGCATGGAGCGGAGCGCGTAAAAGCATTGCCGCATCAGGAATTTACAAGGTCAGCGGCCAATGCCGGACATTGATTGGGTTTCCATGTGAGAAAGAACGCACAGGAAAACCTGCGTCAATGGAAGGGTGTTGGCCGCTTTGGCTTTTCTGTGGAGGATTGCGTTATTTGGGAATGGCTGTATGAGCGTACAGCAAAAGGCGGCGTTTCCTATGAGCAGCGCTACAACCATCTTCAATGTAAAATCTGGTTTATTTTACTGCCGCTAATATAGAATTATCAAAATGTAAACCGATATTTGCGTGCTTTTTTCTTCCTGACGTGCTACGTTGATTTTAGCAAAAGTCAAAGGGGATGGAAAAATGCGTTATCGCGGCAGTCAGGTTTGGGCAGGATGCCGTCTACCGTATCTCCTGCTCCAAGCCATCAAACTCCGGGGTGCTGAAAAATTCGCCCAGGGTCATATCCAGACCGTCGCAGAGCTTCTTCACCAGATTGACGGAAACCTCCCGGCGTTTGGGGTCAAGCATACTATACACGCTGGACGGGGTAATGCCCGCCCGGTTGGCAAGCTCATTGGGCTTGATGTTGCGGTCTTTGCAGATTTGACGAAAACGTTCTGCCACGGCGTCCTTTACGGTCATTCCTATCACCTCAAGGACAGCATATCGAATTGTCCGCAAGTGCGTTTTCGCAGTTGCGTATTTTTGGAAATTGTTTTATAATGGAGGAAAGATACACGGATGCGTAAAAAGATGGGAGGATGCTTATGAACGAGTTAGCAGGAACGGCCTTACAGGAATACATTCAAAATGCCATATCTGTTGAAACCGATATGGCGACACAGGGAAAATTGAAAGAGGACTTTATCAACTGTGCCGAGCAAAAAAAGCCGGTTCTTCAGTTAATGCCAGAACCTAAAGCTCCTGTTGCCCCTGACACCGAATTTCGCTTTTCTGTGCTTGATGTTCCGGGAAATAAAAATTTTGGCGTGTGTTTTGGAGTTTTTGTAGGTATTATGATAGCTGTTTTGGCTCTTTTTGTTTTAACCAATTCTGACGGAGACGGAACGCTTTTATCCATGGGAATTGTTCTTTTGTTAATAAGCGTTGGTTGTACAATCCCATATTATGTGAAAAAAAGAAATTTTGCGGAAAAAGCTGCACAAGCGGAGAGCGAATTTGAAAAGCAGTTCAATGATTATAAAATTTTGGAAGAAGAAACAATAAAGACAAACGAAGAAAGAAGGATTCAACAAAGAATTAACCTGCAAAAGTGGAATCAGTTTAACCAGCAGATGGACCAGACCATGAGTCAAGCCATGGAAGAAACACAAAAGACCTTAGATAAACTTTACGCATGGGATGTTATTTATCCTAAATATCGCAATCTCCCCGCCCTGACCAGCATTTACGAATACCTGATTACCGGCCGCTGTGAAGGACTGACCGGCCCGCATGGAGCCTACAATCTTTATGAGGATGAAGTCCGTAAGGATATGGTCATTTCGCAGTTGTCCGTTGTGATTCAAAATCTTGAACAAATCAAGCAGAACCAGTATATGCTCTACCAGCAGGTAAAAGAAATCCAGCAGACCACCAACAGCATCGAAAAGGAATTGCGTCAAATCAAGGGCTATTCTGTCCAGATTGCTTCTCTTACAGCATTAAACGCTTATTATTCCGCTTTGAATGAACGGAATACCAGAATCACAATGTACTGTAATGTTTAAGATGGAAAGGATGGATGAACTACTTGAACGTGCAGTAAAAACCGCAGAAGCATGAATAATAAGCAACGAGCCATTTAAACTTAGCGATTTGTTTTCGCGATAAAAACGGGAGGAATCAAATATGTCTGAACTCAAGCAAAGAAAGAAAACGGTTCTTTCATCTGCATTTATGAGCTATGGGTTGACGCTCATTGCATTGGGGGCCTTTGTGCTGATACAAACGGTCAGTTTTGTTTTTTCTTGGGATATATTATTATTATTGGTAACATTGAACAACTCTTTGACAATAGGAGCGTTTGTGTTCAAAACGAAAGAAAAGAAAACTCTTTCGACCGTTTTCGCTATATTATCGATGATATTACCAATTTTTATAGTTGTCATAGCTTTTGTTAATGGACCACGTTATCATTATGATGATTGGGTTCAGATAATCTCCTATCTTTTTTTACATGTGCTTTTGGTGCTTTTTGTTATGTTGCCGGAAACTCCAATCAAGTCATTCTTTACACTTTTCCCTGTGATTGTATTGCTAGCAGAGGCCCTCATGAGAGATCCTTTCTATACCTCCTTTTATTTTTCCTCCATTGATACACTGCTTCTCTACATTCTTGGCTTTTCAATGACAACACCAATGGCAACAAGCGCCCCCAAACCGGTCAAGAAAAACGCTGGTGTCGCCATTGAAAAACTGGAAAGCCTTGCGAAGCTGAAAGAACAGGGAATCCTTACAGATAAAGAATTTGAAACGAAAAAAGCGGAAATCATGCAGATGCTGTAAAAGGAGAAAAAGAATATGAAAAACAAAATGACGGCGCTGTTACTATCCATCTTTCTGGGTGGGTTGGGAATTGACCGGTTCTATCTGGGCTATTCTGGAATGGGTGTGCTGAAACTGCTGACGGCCGGTTGCTTTGGTATTCTGTACATCTATGATATTATTATGATTGCCACCGGCAAGCTGTGCCCTGCTGATGGTTCCGCGTATGAAGATGAAACGCCCACTGCTGGAACAGGCGCTAAAAGCCATGCTGCATCCGACTGGGAAAGCAGTGCAAGCAACTTGGAACGTCTGGCAAAGCTCCATGAGCAGGGCATTTTGACGGATGATGAATTTAACCAGAAAAAAGCGGAGCTGTTAGCTAAACTATGACCTCTGCCCCATATCAATGTTTTTTTGCCCTTCTTCCTTGCGGAACGAAGGGTGTATTTCTTTTTGCTTGATACTCCTGCCCCAAACTGCTATACTATCCATGGAAGGAGGCAGGCTATGTTTATCAAGGATGGTATTGCCTATGCGGCGGCTCCCATGAAGGAAATACGGATTCTTTCCGTAAAGCCGCTGGATGATAAAATGATGATTCTGACCTTTGCTTCCGGCGAAAAACGCCTGTATGACGCAACGCCGCTGCTGGATTATCCCGCGTTTCAACCCTTGAAGGACGATAACGTGTTCAAAAACGCCAAGGTGGAACACGGCGTTGTTGTCTGGCTGGACGGAGAAATTGACATTGCTCCGGAAACGATGTATCACGACAGCTACGCTTACGATGAAATGCCCGCCTAAAGCGAGGGACCGCTATGCTGCGTCCAACGGCAAAAACCGTTGTTCCCATGAAGGACTATATGCTTCGCGTGTCCTTTGATAACGGGGAAACAAGGGATTTTGATGTAAAGCCCTATATCCGCGGAAACTGGTATGGGGAGCTTGCCAATCCTGCTTATTTCAAAAGCGTTTCTGCTAACGGCTACACTGTGGAATGGGCTGATGGACAGGATATTTGCCCAGATGAATTGTATTACAATAGCGTCGCTGTCCATCCGGCCTGAAACCGTGCCCGCCTCCCCGAAAGGAGACGGGCGCTTTTCTATTCCCCCATCCTCAAATACTGATGCACCGTGGGCCTGCTCACCCCGCACACCCGTGCCAGCTCGCTTACATTCATCTTCCCTTCCGCATAAGCCGGATAGTGCTTCCAGAATGCGGCGGGGATGTCTGCTTTGCTGCTTTTTCTTCTTCCGATCTGCCGCCCTTGGTCCTTGGCGTTCGCCATTCCGCTTTTCACCCTTGCCCGGATGATGGACAATTCCAACTCCGCAAAAACGGCGCTCGTTCGGATAGCGGACGGATGTTCTCCTGTTTTTCTCAGAAATTTAAAAACACATCCGATGTATGAAGCACTCGTTTCAGATTTGCGGGGTGTTAATAAAGCGCTAAGATTTGTTTTTTCCATGGTTTTTCCACCGCTTTTTCGCCTTCAAACGTCCCTTTTTGTCACAATTACGGGCACGTTCTTCTTATTTGCATCATTTTTTTGTAATAAAGTGGTCCCAGCCTTTGTTTTATATAGGTTTTCGTGATTCTGCCTTTTCGAAAACAGCCTTTTTTTGTGACTACAAGTATTGTATGTAAGATTGCATACAATTAATATCATTATAAATCAACGTTTTGTGTTTTGTGACCAAACGTATCATATCGTAAAAGTTACAGGATTTTTTGCAGAGAAACGCCGTCCGTTACGAAATTCCTAAAAAGCGGTAAATATCCTTCCATTTGGAACATTTATGCATTACAATCAGAACATAAAAGCTGCCGAAGGCAGAAGTCCCTCAATTATAGAAAGGAGTTCGACCGCCTCATGACGTTTCCAACCTTCCCAATCAACGAATCCTCCATCCGCCATCTCTCTCCCGCCGAAGCTACCCAATTTCTTTTGAAAATGGCCGATTACGTCAACCGTTATCTGGCTGAACGGGCCGAGGAACCCGCCGTCCACAATTCTTCGTCAACGGCGCGCATTCACGACGTTTTGCTGCATATCGGCGTTCCGCCCCATATCTGCGGTTTTCGCTATCTGACGGAGGCCGTTCATCAGGCGCTGCTGGATTCCTCCTGTCTGGAGCGGATAACCTTTAACCTGTATCCAAAGGTCGCCCAGGTTTATCATGTCCCAAGTTCCTCTGTGGAGCGCGGCATTCGCCATGCCATTACCCTGGCCTGGAGCCGCCAAAAGCCTGGCGCTGTGGAAGCCATCTTTGGCCGCTGTGTTGTCAGCGCCTATGATAAGCCTACCAATAATGAGCTGATCGCTACCATTGTGGAGTATCTTTCACGAGAGCAGGATTAGCTGAAAATTTTTCGGGGCCGATGCTTGAATGATATGTACCCCCAATACTGGGTGCAGTATTGGGGGTACATATCATTGGGTCGGTCCCCTTTTGGATAGTTAAAAATTGCAGTGGAGCGGGCTGCAAATTTCAATTCACGCCCCTGCGTGAGGGACGACACTTGCGGCCTTTATTTATGCTTTTCGGCTTCCAGACCGAGCCTCACAAGGCGTTTGATTTCGGTTTGCCTTGCCTTTCCTTCTAGTGCTTCGATTAGATCTGCATCTGTTTTCCGATTTAATTTTAGGCTGGTTTTGATGCAGTTAGTGGCGGCGTATCTTTCCTGAGGATTGGTAAATCCATCAACAATTTTCTTTCGTCCCGTTGACTTTCGCCTCCGTTCCGTGGTAAGATAGGAGCGCGGAAAGGCTTTTGTGGTTTAGCCTTTACTGTCCAGCACTACGATGATTACCGGCATCGTGGTGCTTTCTTTTTCCTGCATGGTTTTCTCGATCTTTACCGTCGTGGTTACGGTGGTGCGGATCGTGATAACTTCCGTAGTCTTGTACTGCATAGGCCCCACCTCCCTTCCGTCCATGAATGGCATCCGGTTTTGGTGTCAGCCTATCCGCGCTCCCTGTGCTGTTTGGTTTCCCTCAAGCACAATAGCATGACAACACGGTGTACACCCATCATCAATACTTTCTTTAAAAAATTTTTTTCGTCCTTATTTAGCGGATTCCTGTGAGATGTATTTTCGCAATGCCTGTTTGATATAGCCTTGCTTATTATCGACCGTTTCCAGCCGGCCAATAATATCGTCATCCGTCCGCCGGTTCAGCTTGATTTCTAGGCGCTGAATGTTGTGCGCTCTGTATCTCTCTTGAGGATTGGCGAACCCATCATCAATTTTTTTCGTCCCACCGTTCTTTATCCTTCAATTGCAGAGGGACGATTCCCCGTCCCCCTATGCTGGTTACTTTTCCTTAGGCTTGTACTGTTCTTCGCCGGTTTCAATCCACAGGATGAAATCATTGATGGACTTTTCATCCCATCCGGCTGCACGCAGTCCTAAAATGCACCGAGCCGCTTCCGCCATGTTTATGCTTCCAACCTCCTTTCTTGTGGTGTGGCATTATAATATCATGGGCCAACCAAATGTTATGGAATACGCATCCAAGGGTGTAGGCAACACGGCGCTTGGCCTGTCCATTGGCGCGCTGGGCGTGGAAGCGTTGACCGGCGGCTTGAGCGGTCTGCTGGGCAACCTGGGGAACCGGGGCGCCGCTGTGGACACCACCGCGATGATGGCCCCTGTAATGGGGGCGCTGGCTGGCGCTGCCATGAACAGCGGCAAGAGCGGTTGCAGCGAGAACACGCCTGTGAGCCGGTACGAGCTGGGATTGCAGCAGACCATTGCCGCCAAGGACAGCGAGATTGCCGACCTGAAGGCCAGCCAGTACACCGACCAGAAGCTGGTGGAGGTGTACACGGCGATGGACCGCCGGGCCAACGAACTGCGCGACCTGATTCAGAAGAACAAGGACGAGCAGGGCGCCATCAACCTGAACCAGGCGGTGTACAACGGCACCAACACGGCGGCTGTTGCCTGCTTGCAGGGCCAGGTGGCGCAGCTTCAGGGACTGACCAAGCTGGTGATTCCCAACGGCAGCTGCTGCCCCGGTTGGGGCGAGGTGAAGGTGACCCCCGTCACCACGACCACCGCGGCGGGCTGACCGAAAAAGGGGCGGGCGATGAACCCGCCCCAACCCTGACAGGAGGATGACCCATGAACGTAAGCCTTGACCAGGTGAAGCGGGGCGTTGCGCGTTACATCAACGACAGGATGCTGCCCCAGCTGACAGGGGGCAAGAAGATTGCCCTGGGGGCCTATGCCGCTCTGGCGGTTGACGGGGCGGAAAAGGAACTGCAAAAATGGCTGCAACACCCGGCTGTTGCCATGCTGGGAATCCAGGACGAAGCCGGACTGCTGAACATGGACAGAATCCGCGGCGCTGTTATGCCGATGATGGAGACGGAAAAGCTGGAACTGCCCCTGCCGCTGATTGGAACTTTCAAGCTGGACCGGAACGACATTGACCAGCTGATGCAATATATTCAGGAGGGATGACCGATGACCGAATTTAAGGAAGTGCTGCGGGACATATCCTGCCAGCTGGACAAAGCGGAATACTACGCCGGGGAAGCGAGAAAGCACAAGGCGGAATACCCCGATCTGGCGGCTGTATACGCCAAGGTTGCAGCCTGCCACAAGGACAACGCCGAAATGCTGACGCGGCAGGCCGAAGCCATGGTGAACCACGCGGAGCACGAGAAGCACGCCGACGCCATGAAGATGGAAGTCGTGTTTGAGTACGCCCGGGACAGGGCGGAAATGGACATAGAGAATGTGGACCGGAAGCTGACGCAGTACCGCAATGAATGAGGGCGAAAAGCCCTCTTTTTTTGTTGGCAGTAGCGTTGGCAGTAGAACGTGATTTTCCGTATTTTTTTGTAACTTCTGTACAATAGACAAAACCCGCAAAGCCTTACGCCTCACGGGTTTGCTTGGTGAGCCCGGCGGGATTCGAACCCACGACCTTTTGATTCGTAGATGTATATAATGGTATAGAATAATAACAAATATATCCACTTGCTTCTGCTATGCTATCACGTTTTCACAAACAAGAATAGGACTTTCAAGAATGAAAAGCAAACTTCGGTCAACAACTTAGGGACTTTTCCATACAACAAAGGGGTGTTGACAAACAACTTGGAAGGAACGGCGCACAAGATAGAAAGAATGACTTGTGCGTCGTTCCTTTTTGGATGGATGAATGGCTTTGTCGCAAGAGACAAAAAACGTAAAAGATATTCTTGCATTTTCTTGAATGAAAATGAGAAAAATGGACATTATACATATGAATTTACACCATTTTGGACAAGCTTTGAATATAAATTCTAAAAAAAGCCAATTCGTGAATAAACTTTCTTTGGCTTGAGACATAATGGCAAGGGTTGCGCTGGCGGCGCGTCCACGCTCATCTTTTACAGTGACCGTAAAATTCATCTTGCCGCTATGACCAAATTTATCAATTGTATCCTTCGTGAAAAGTCTAACATCCAGAAAAGCTTCTGGAACCCAAATTTCTCC
>ERZ1026860.715-NODE-715-length-19814-cov-9.483071_pt1 | contig 19814 bp, 16 predicted proteins | sample MGYA00380160_ERZ1026860 | MGnify/ENA primary metagenome ERZ1026860 (study PRJEB33269, sample SAMEA4719796) | human gut metagenome | biome: human-associated habitat; feature: organic feature; material: feces | place: Cameroon | collected 2013-10 ... | reverse complement strand
GGATCCTCATCTGCCCGCCAATGCCAAAGTCAATGCTGTCCGTCATCAGCCAGCCTATTATTTCATCGTAGCTTCCCACCGTCACGTTTACCGTAACGTCCGGCGCCTCCTTATTGAAATCCGCCAGTATTTCCGGCAGCAGCACGTCCGCTGTACTCGGATATACCGCTATGTTGAGCACATTACCTCTCCCTCGTTTTATCTCGTTTGCCTTGGCCATAAGCCTGTTCTCGCATTCCACCATATCCTGTATGCAGGGAAACAGCTCCTCCCCTTCCTTTGAAAGACGTATCCCGTTTGCGTCCCTTATGACTACGGGAAAGCCCAGCTCCTGTTCGGTGCTGTTTATGGCGTAGGTAAGGGCGCTCTGAGTATAGCCCAGCTTTTCCGCGGCCTTTGTCATGCTGCCGTACTTCAGCGCCTCCAGTATTATGTTGAGCCTCTGCACATTCATATGGGTGATCCTCCGTCCCAGCGGTTTAATATCGACCGGCAATACTCATGCCTGTTATATGATATTATATTTATACTATCATCAACCCGCCTTTATTTCCATGCGGCTTTTATGTTTTTTGTTCTGTACAGCCCATAATGTGAATATTCTTATACCATACTCACCGAGGAGATAGTTTTGATATGGAATTTGCAAGAAGGCGCAGGCGCAGAAGGCGAAACGGTATACGAACCATGACGGTGCTGCTCATGCTTGGTCTCGCAGTATATCTTATAACCGCATCGGCCGCAGGCAAGTGGTTGAGCGAAAAGGTAATGGCGCCGGCATTTTCAGCCCTGTCCGAGCTGCCGTTATTTACCGGCGGCGGGCTTGATTCGCTGGAAAATGAAGCATCGGAGCCATCCGGCGACGCTCTTAGCGTAAGCCTCAGCAGCGACAGCAGCTCTTTCACCAGCACGTTGGACGTACCATCCATAAGCTGCTTCGCACTGCAAATGGGAGTTTTTTCCTCAAAGGATAACGCGGATAAGCTTTCTGAAGAAATGCGCAGCAAGGGTGCCGGCGGCTATGTTTACAGCGACGGCAGCGTATACCGTGTGCTGGCCTCATGCTACCACAGCGAAAGCGAGGCGCGCACGGTCAAGGAACGGCTCATAAGCGAAGGCACTGACTGCGCCATATATGCCATAGCTACGCCTACCGTTACATTCAGCATAACTGCGGACCAGCAGCAGACGGAGCAGCTCAAGGAGGGCTTCACGGCGCTGTATCAGGCGCAGAACGCGCTGTGCGAAGCCTGCATAGATTTTGACAGCAAGAGCATGACGGTCAGCGAGGGTGCTGCGCTGGTAAAATCCATACAGGATGAGCTTTCCGCCTCCTGCTCCTCACTCTTCGCCTACCGGGACGCCTCTCCCGCCATAGATAGCCTTGTGCAGTGCTGCGACAAGTGTCTGAACTCGCTATCCCTTCTTGCCGGCAATGGAGACGCTTCCACCGCAGCCTTTTCTTCAGAAATGAAATACGCACTGCTTGAGTTGTCGTCATCCTATTCGGATATGCTCAAAAGCATGGCCGGATAAGGATACGTAATAGAACAAAGGAGCGGTACTGCCGCTCCTTTGTCATCCATCGATTTCCCTCTTTGAGGGCATTTCCTTTATAAACAGTTCGTCCCGTCCCTGCGTCACGAGCGCCAGGCCCAATGAAAGCATCAGTCTCATCCGGTCCTCCGTGCCGTCTGTATCTATGGCAAAGTCCTCCCTTATGCGGCGTATCCTGTATAACACCGTATTTCGGTGGGTAAAAAGCTTTTCGCAGGTATCCTTGAGCGAACGGCTGCACATAAGGTATGTGTACAGCGTCAGGCAGTATTCGCTGTCATTTTGGAGGTCGTATTTATACAGCCTGTCCACCTCGTCAGTCAGGCAATAGCCCTCGCCGGCAAGGGTTTTAAGCATCATAAGAGCCGAGTAGCGGCTCTCCTCCGCCGCGAATGCCTTGCCGTTGCTCTTTTTGACAAGATAATCCAGCAGCCTGCGCACCCGTCCGTAGCCCCTGCCCAAGGCATACAGGCTTTGCAGCGGCTCGGATACTACCGCGTACAGGTCATATTCCTCCGCCGCCCTGCCTACCGCCTCCCGGTCGTGCTCTCCATGCAGGAACATTATCACGCAGTCCCTGTAAGGGAAAGGATCGGAAGCGTGAAAACCGCGGCGCAGCCTGTCCCTGAGCATATCGGTTTTAAGCCCATCCAGCTGCTCCATAGGTTTCATCAGTACGAACCTCTCCGGGCGGAAGCTGCCAAGAAAGGTTGTATTTGCCTGTAGCTCGAAGAATTCCTCACTTTGAAACCTGCCGTCTATGAGGCTGGACAGCACCTCCTCGGCCGTGGCGGTGATGCCGCCCCTGTGCCTCTCGTAATAGAGCTGCTTTGCAAGGAATGAGTTTATCAGCGCAAAGTCCTCGTCGCTTCCTGAGGGCAGCGCGTTTTCAGGCATTATACACAGCGTATAGCCCATGCGAAGCTCTCCGCAGTTGAGCTGGGATATCCTGTAATGGTACCCCGCAGGCGAATGCAGCAGCTCGCCCGACGCCGCCGAGGCGCTGATCAGGGCGCTCTCATCGTATGAAAGCTCGCCGTGGCGTATAACGCCGCTATATGGGTCGTTTATGCTGTCAGCCCTAAAATACGCCGCCACATGGAAGCTGTCGTCAATTACCAGCAAAGGGCAGCCGAGAGCCCTGCCCGCGGCATTTGTCAATTCTTTCAGGCTGTTCGCCTCAAGGAAGGTCTTTAGCATATCATTCGTCACGGGATGTCTCCTTTTGTTCTCTCAGCACAGTTTGATATGGTTGAATTATACCATCGGAACATTGTTCAAACAAGGCCCTGGAGTATAATAGAGTCATCAAAAGGGACGAGACCTAAGGGGCTGAGGCCCCCCGGGATATGTCCCCGGAAAGAAAAATGGTTCGGATCGTCTCCCGATTCAGTGAATCAAAATTCACCTAATCGGGAACAATTCCGAAAGACAATATTGAATCGGAGGTATTTATCATGTTTGAGCTTAAACCTTACACCCGCAAGAACAACGGCGTATATTACAATCCCTTCCAGACCATGGACGAATTTGAAAGGAACTTCTTCAATCCTTCGTTCTTTGAGACCACCCTTGAACAGTTCAAGACGGATATCAAGGACGATGGCGACAGCTACACCCTTCAGGCGGATCTGCCCGGCTTCGATAAGAAGGATATCCACCTCGACCTTAACAATGACGTGCTGACCATCAGCGCCGAGCGTCATTCCGAGCACGAGGATAAGGATAAGAAGGGCAAATTCGTGAGATGTGAGCGCTCCTACGGCACCTACACCCGTCAGTTCGATGTATCCAACATCAACACCGATGCCATGAAGGCCAAGTACGAGAATGGTGTGCTTACTCTGAATATGCCCAAGAAGAGCGCGCAGCTGCCTACCGCAAAGCGCGTGGAAATAGAGTAAAGGGTGAATAACTTAAGCCCCGAAGCGAAAGCTTCGGGGCTTTTTTTTATTTGTCTATTTTACTTTGCAGTAATCTCTTGCGGTCTGCCGCCCTCTGGCAGGCTTTGACCAACTCTACGATGGGTATCACCAGCACAGCCAGGCCGAGAGCTATGCCATACTCGCCCCAGCCCACAGGTGTGAAGTTGAACAGAGCCGCTATGGCCGGCACCTCGAGAACCGCGGTGGTTATCGCCAAAGCTCCTATCATGGCTGCCCAAAGCACCTTGTTGTGGCCCGGCAGCTTGAATACGCTCTGCCGCTGAGAGCGCATATTGAAGCTATGGAATATCTCACACATATTCATAGTCAAAAACGCCATGGTCATGCCGTGGGGGGAGACGCCTGCCGGCATTTCAAAGTACCCCACCTCCATGCAGTGGCCGATTATGTAGGAGGTGAGCGTCAGCACGGTCACCAGCAGGCCCTGATAGACTATATCCACGCCCAATCCGCCAGAGAATATGGTGTCGCGGCTGTCTCTTGGCGGGCGATGCATGGTGTCGGGCTCGGCGGGCTCAAGGCCCAATGCCAGCGCGGGGAAGCAGTCGGTTATCAGGTTGATAAAGAGCAGATGCACGGGGCTCAGCAGCGTGAAGCCGAGTATGGTAGCGAAGAACACGCCTAAAACCTCGCTCATGTTGCTGGCAAGAAGGAACTGTATGGTCTTTCTTATATTGTCGTATATCCTTCTGCCCTCGTCCACAGCCGAAACTATGGTGGCAAAGTTATCGTCGGAAAGCACCATATCCGCAACGTTCTTGGTAACATCGGTACCGGTAATACCCATGCCTACGCCTATGTCTGCGGACTTGATGCTGGGGGCATCGTTTACTCCGTCGCCGGTCATGGCGGTTATTGCGCCCTTGCGCCTCCATGCGGAAACTATGCGCACCTTGTGCTCAGGCTGCACACGGGCATATACCCCGCACTTGTCTATCAGCTTATCCAGCTCTTCGTCGCTGAGCCTGTTCAGCTCCTTGCCCTCTATGGCTTGTGAAGCGTCGTCGATTATGCCCAGCTCTTTCGCTATCGCTACGGCGGTATCCTTGTGGTCGCCGGTAATCATCACAGGGCGTATGCCCGCAGCCTTGCATTCCTCCACGGCCGCCCTGACCTCCGGGCGAACAGGGTCTATCATGCCCACCAGGCCTATGAAGCAGAGCTCCTGCTCGAGGTTGGAGGGATCGGTATTTTCCGGCATCCTGTGCCACAGCCTCTCTGCGGCGGCCAATACGCGCAGAGCCTTCGCTGCCATGGCGTGATTGCTCTGGAGTATCTCGGCGCGCTTTGCCTCCGTCATGGGCTGCGGCTTGCCGTTCTCCATATAATACGCGCAGCGGGCAAGCACCTCGTCCGGCGCGCCCTTGGTGTACTGCACTATTTCCCCGTCCTTATCGTGCAGGGTAGACATCATCTTTCTGGAGGAATCGAAGGGGGCCTCGCCTATGCGGGGCTGTTTTTCCTCCAGCTCATATTTCTTTAAGCCGTTAGCCGCGCCAAAGTTCACCAGCGCAGCCTCTGTGGGCTCTCCCTGAGCGCCATCGTCAGCAAGATTCGCATCGTTGCATAGAGTCATTGCCGCAGCAAGAAGTTCGGTGGGGCCGGTGTGCTCCACTACCGTCATTTTATTTTGTGTGAGCGTGCCTGTCTTATCGGAGCATATGACCTGAGTGCAGCCCAGCGTCTCTACGGCAGTCAGCCGGCGTATGACGGCGTGGCGTTTGCTCATATTTGTAACGCCTATGGACAGCACAACGGTAACGACTGTGGCAAGGCCCTCCGGGATAGCTGCGACAGCAAGGGATACCGCCACCATGAAGTTATCAAGTATGGACTGGGCAGTGAACTTTCCCGCCATTATGAGATCGAATACGAATATGAACAGGCATATGCCCAGCACCATCTTGGATAAGGAGTTGCTCAGTTGACCGAGCTTGCGCTGCAAGGGGGTCTCTTCCTGCTCGGTCTGGGCCAAAACGTCGGCTATCTTGCCCATCTCGGTATCCATGCCGGTAGAGGTGACCACGGCCCTGCCCCTGCCGTATACCACGGTAGAACCCATGTAGCACATGTTCTTCCTGTCGCCAAGGGGCACATCGCCGCCGAAAATAGCCTCCACAGCCTTGTTCACAGGCACGCTTTCGCCGGTGAGAGCAGCCTCTTCGATTTTAAGGGACGCGCTTTCGAGAAGCCTGCCGTCTGCCGGCACGGCGTCTCCCGCTTCAAGTATAACTACATCGCCGGGTACCAGCTGGCTGCTCTCGATGACGATCTGCTTTCCGTCCCTCATCACCTTGCACTTTGCCGCGGTCATTGTCTGAAGCGCCTCTATTGCGGCCTCCGCCTTGCTCTCCTGTATTACTCCCAGAATAGCATTGAGCAGCACTACCACCAGTATTATGAATACCTCGGCAAAGCTTTCGCCGGATATGGCGTTTGTGACAGCGGATACGGCTGCCGCAGCCAAGAGGATCAGCAGCATGGGATCCTTTATTTGCTGTAGGAATCTTTGAAAAACCGTTATCTTGTGCGCTTCCTTAAGCTTGTTCTGACCATACCTTGCAAGGCGCTCAGCCGCTTCCTTTCCCGAAAGGCCATGGACTGAAGTTCCAAGCTCCGCCAAAACCTCGTCAGTGGATCTTTGATACATTTCGCTCATGAAATCTTCTCCTTTAAATAAGTGTGTCTGTAAAATCAAAAACTCATGCGCCGGCAAAAAACCACGCATGAGTCTCATTCTTTAAAAACAGCCCGGACGATCTCCTCGCCGTACTGACGGGTCTGCTTCGCAAAGCACTTACTTTGCGGAATTACTCCCTCAGGCAATAATCAAAAAAGCTAAAGCATTAACTTCATTTGACTATGATACCCGCCCTCCCCGCTTTTGTCAAGGCTGAAAGCTGCGATCTGCGGAGATCACCTGAGCAGCCCCGCTATTGCCTCGCGGCTCACGGTAAAGCTCTGGGCCCCCATGGCGCCGGGGGCTACATCGTACTCGTCAAAGCAGACCACCAACCGCCCATCCTTATCAATATAGAACGCTCCGTCCCGGGTGATGAGCGCGTCATAATCCACATGAAATTCCGCGTCGTCCTCCATCCAGTAGGTCAAATTGGCGTCTGACGCCATCCTGGCCTTCATCTGGGCGAATATATCCTTCTTTATTGCGGCAACATAATCGCTGCCCTCCTTGAAAATGTCCGCCAGCTTTACGTATTTGCCAGTGGTCTTATCTATATTATAGCAGCGGGAAAACTCATAGCCGCTGGCCATCACCTGGCAGCCGTTCACCCTCAGGGCAAACCAGCGGTCGTTGTCCGTCAGTACTTCATAGCTCACATCGAGACCGTAATAACCTTCATCCATAGCGTTATCATTAAAACGCTGCACCAGCTCGTCGACATATGCTTTTACATCAGCATTGAGCTGCTGTTCGCCCGCCGTAGCTTCCTGTATCTCGGGCTGCGCTGCATTCAGATCGTTGTGCTCGTCGGAATGGGTATAATTTCTCACGGTAATTACCTTTACCACGCTGCCTATGACCGGCAGCTTCTCCATTGCGTATGCGATAGATGGACTTACATTGGGCAGCAGCACAAACAGCATGGCGGCAACCGCCGCTGCGGTAAGTATCCTACGGCCTGCCATGCGGCCTGAGGCCCCATCCTTCCTTGCTTCCTTTTCTGGCAGCTTATTCAACGTATCCTTCAACATAATATTAAAATCCTCCGGTATTTTTGTTTTTTCCTTATGGGCAGCTTCCCGGATCAGCTTTTCAAATTGGAATTCGTTCATAGTGTTTCCTCCTGTTCCGACATCGCGATCCTAAGTTTTGCCCGCGCCCGGCTCAGCCTGGCCTTTACCGTGCCTTCTGTTATCCCAAGGGCGCGACTTATATCCTTGATGGGCATATCGTCGTAGTAAAACAGCACTGTTACGGTCCTCAGGCTTTCACCCAATCCTCTCACGGCCTGCCACAGGGCCATGCTTTCTTCCCTGTCCTCATTCTGAGGGGCGGGCAGTTCCTCCGCCAAGCTGTCTATGTCCGTGTTTGGCTTGCTGCGCCGTATCATGCTGTAGGCTGTGTTGGCGAGTATCCGCATTATCCATGGCTTAAAGCTATGCTCGTCCCGCAGGGAGCCCAGCTTTTCGTATGCCGTAAGCACCGCCTCCTGCACCGCGTCCTTTACGTCCTCGTCGTTGTGCAGTATGCTCTTGGCCAGCCAGTACAACCCCTTGCTGTTTTCGTTTACCCTTTCGCAGAACCACGCGCGCTGGTCGTCAAAACGGTTCACTGTTTTTTATTTCCTTTCGTCAGCCCGGCGGTCAAGCCGGTCATAAAATAAGATGCTTTATGCGGCCAAAAGGTTACGCCGCAATAATAGTTTTTTATAATTATATACCCCACTGCCGATTGATGGTATACTCAAGCTGATGAATATCGCACTCATAAGCGCCAAAACATATCAAGAAAGGATACAAAGACATGGCAAAGACCAAAATAGTAGTTGTTGACGGCTACACCGAAAACCCCGGCGACCTGAGCTGGGACGGCCTTAGTGCCCTTGGCGACGTCACCGTTTACGACCGCACCTCCTATTCCGAGGCACCCATTATCGCCGAGCGCATAGGCGACGCGGAGATAGTGGTAACCAACAAGACCCCCATTTCAAGGGCTACGATGGATAAATGCCCCAACATCAGGCTAATCGCGGTACTGGCCACCGGCTACAACTGCATCGACTACAGCTACGCTAAGGAAAAAGGAATCCCTGTAGTAAACGTGCCCACCTACGGGACCGCCTCAGTAAGCCAGTATTCCATAGCTCTGCTTCTGGAGATATGCCACCACATAGGCCACCACGACGCCACAGTACACGAGGGCAGGTGGGCAAACAATGCGGACTGGTGCTATTGGGATTACCCCCTTATAGAGCTTGAGCACAAGACCATGGGCATAATAGGCTTCGGGCGCATAGGCCAGGCCGAGGGCCGAATAGCCAAAGCTCTGGGCATGAGAGTCCTCGCATACGACCTTTACCCCAGCGACTCCGGCCGCGCCATAGCCGAATATGTAGACTTGGATACCCTTTATAAAGAGGCGGATGTGATAACCCTGCACTGCAACCTCACCCCCGAAAACACCGGCATAATAAACAGGGAGAGTATCGCCAAGATGAAGGACGGCGTGATACTCATAAACAACGCCCGTGGCCAGCTCATAGTTGAACAGGACGTTGCGGACGCGCTGAACTCCGGTAAGCTCGCCGGCGCAGGTCTGGACGTTGTCTATACCGAGCCCATCAGGGCCGACAATCCGCTGCTCAAGGCCAGGAACTGCATTATCACTCCCCATATAAGCTGGGCGCCCATTGAGAGCCGTCAGCGAATAATGGACGCCACTGTAGCCAATGTAAAGGCGTTTCTGGACGGCGCGCCCATAAACGTGGTGAATAAATAATAAGTATGCATTGCATGTGAACGGACGGTTTTCCGTCCATTCTTTGTTTATAACTTAACTATTGCCATATCATAGAAAACCCCGCTCATATATGTTAGAATAGCTTGAAAGGCATCTTTCAAAGACAAATTCAGTGTCAAAGGACATCAGTATGAAAGTCGTATTAAAGGATCTCACCAAGAAATTCTCCGGTCAGGGCAAGAACGCCCCGGACGTAATAGCCGTGAACAACTTTAATGTGGAAATACCAGACGGCAAACTCATCGGCCTCTTAGGCCCCTCGGGCTGCGGCAAGAGCACCGCGTTAAACCTCATCTCCGGCCTGCTCTCCCCTACGGCGGGACGCATATTCTTTGGCGAGGACGACGTTACGGACCTGCCGCCTGAAAACCGCGGCGTCGGGCTGGTATTTCAGAATTATGCCCTTTATCCCCACCTTACAGTAAAGCAAAACATACTTTTCCCTCTGCAAAACCTAAAGGGCGAGGACAAGCTTTCCAAAGAAGAAATGCTCGCTCGCGCCTACGACGCGGCTAAGCTTGTTCAGATCGAGGGCCTCATGGACCGCAAGCCAAAGGCGCTATCCGGCGGACAGCAGCAGCGAGTCGCCATCGCCCGGGCCCTCGTTAAGATGCCGCGGGTGCTGCTCCTCGACGAGCCTCTTTCCAACCTTGACGCGAGGCTCCGCCTCCAGACCCGGGAGGAGCTCAAGCGCATACAGCAGAAAACCAAAATCACCACCATATTCGTCACCCATGACCAGGAAGAGGCCATGAGCATTTCGGATATGATAATAGTAATGCAGTCAGGCGTGATACAGCAGATAGGCCGGCCTCAGGAGGTTTACGATCAGCCCGTAAATATGTTCGTAGCGAAGTTCCTCGGCACTCCGCCCATAAATATGTTTACCGGCAGCGTCCGCGGCGGAAGGCTTTTCATAGGCGAAGACGACGTCCTGCCGGCTGTCGGCACACCCGATGGCGAATATAATATTGGAATCCGCCCGGAAGGCTTCATACCGGCGGAAAGCGGCCCCCTTTGCTGCGCCTTCAGGCGCATAGAGGTAATGGGGAGGGACACCAGCGTCATATTCTCCCACCCCGCGGCAGAAGCCGACACTGTACGGGCCATAATAAGCTCTGCAAATAATCCCGATGGGGCCTCGGGTAAAATACGTTTCGCCCTGCGGCCTGACAAGGTATTCCTTTTCGATAAAACTGACGGAAAGCGCATAGCCTTCCGGGCGGAGTGATATATGGAAAAGAACAATGCAAAGGGCTGGCTGTATCTGCTGCCCGCCATACTGTTTTTAGGGGTATTCATGATATACCCCCTCATAGACGTATTCGTGTATTCCTTTGAGGAGGGCTATAATTCCGCCTCCCAGACTTTTTTCGGCGTAGGGCTTTACAACTACTCCTACGTGCTCCACGACCCTTACTTTTTGCAGGCGCTGAAAAACACCTTCCTATTGGTGATAATCACCGTTCCCCTCTCCACCGGCCTTGCCCTGCTCATATCCGCCGGGTTAAGCTCAATCAAAAAGCTTCGCAATCTTTTCCAGACCGTATATTTTCTGCCCTACGTCACAAATACCCTGGCGGTGGGATTGGTATTTATGATACTCTTCAAGAAGACTGCTTATACGGACGGCCTTGTTAACCTGATGATAAACTGGTTCGGCGGAAAGTCCGTGGATTTCATAGACGGCCCCTACTGGGCCAAGATGTTCGTGCTCTGCTTCTATACTATATGGATAGTAATGCCCTTCAAGGTACTCATACTCACAAGCGCGCTGGCCTCCGTCGACCAGAACTACTACAACGCCGCCCGCATAGACGGCACCTCCAAATTCCGCATATTTACCCGCATAACGCTGCCGCTCATCTCCCCGATGATATTCTATCTGGTAATAACCGGCTTTATAGGCGCCTTCAAGGCGTACAGCGACGCTGTGGCCCTCTTCGGCACAGACCTTAACGCAGCGGAGATGAACACCATAGTAGGCTATATTTACGATATGCTCTACGGCAACAGCGGCGGCTACCCCTCATTCGCATCGGCTGCGGCCATAATACTGTTCGCCATAGTGCTCACCATAACCTGCATAAATCTTATTATCAGCAAAAAGCACGTTCATTACTGATGGAGCGACCTATGGAAAAACACACCGATTACGCCAAAATAGAAAAGCAGGCAAGAATTCGCAGCCGGGTACGCAGTACGGTAGTGCATATACTGCTGTCTCTCTGGGCCGTCATAGTGCTGTTTCCTTTTTACTGGATGGTGCTGACCTCCGTAAAGAGCTACAGCGCGTATAATTCAGAATACATACCAAAGTTCTTTACCCTCTCCCCCACTCTGCAAAACTACGTCGACGCCTTTACGGCGGTGCCCCTCGGGCGTTATTTCACCAATACGCTGGTATTCACTTTAATCACCACGCTGCTGATGCTATCGGTCATAACCCTCGCTGCTTTCGCCTTTGCCCGGCTTGAATTCAAGGGCAAGCGTCTTGCCTTCACCCTGCTGCTGTCGCTCATGATGATACCCAACGAGCTGGTGATAATTACCAACTTCGTGACAATTACCGACCTTGGCCTTCGCAACACCTTCACCGGCCTTATATTGCCCTCGGTAACGTCGGTATTCTATATTTATCTGCTGAAGGAGAATTTCGCACAGATACCAGACGAACTGTATTACGCCGCAAAGGTGGACGGCACCTCGGACTTCAAGTATCTCACCAAGGTAATGATACCCATTTGCAGCCCAACTATGATAACCATAGTAATACTGAAGGTCATAGAGTGCTGGAACTCCTACGTCTGGCCACGGCTCATCACCGACGACGAGAATTACTTCCTAGTCTCCAACGGCATACAGGCCATACGCGAAAGCGGCTTTGGCCGGGAAAACATACCTGCCATGATGGCGGCGGTAGTGGTAATATCAGTGCCGCTCATAGCGCTGTTTCTGATATTCCGCAACAAGATAATGGACGGCGTATCCAGAGGAGGTACAAAGGGTTAGTATGAATAAAAAGCTTATCTGCCTCATACTGTCGCTGTGTATGCTGCTTCCTCTCCTTGCCGGCTGCCACGGCTCCCGGGGGCTCAGGGAATTCGCGGTGCCTGAGGAATTCGACACAAACAGGGATTATGAGATAACCTTCTGGGCAAAGAACGACACCAACAAGACCCAGACCCAGATATACCAAAAGGCCATAGCAGACTTTCAGGCGTTGTACCCGAATATCCGCGTGAACCTTCGGCTCTATACCGACTACGGCAAGATATACAACGACGTCATCACCAATATTTCCACCAACACCACCCCAAACGTCTGCATAACCTACCCCGACCACATAGCGACGTACCTAACCGGGACAAACGTGGTAGCGCCCCTCGATGAGCTACTTGACCACCCCAGGTACGGGCTTGGCGGCAGTGACGTAAGGTTCACCTCTCCCAGGAGCGGCGAGATAATACCCAGTTTCCTAAACGAATGCAGCTTCGCAGGTCACTGCTATGCCCTGCCCTTCATGCGCTCCACAGAGGCCTGCTACATAAACAAGACCTATGTGGAGGCCATGGGCTATACTCTGCCGGATACTCTGACATGGGACTTCGTATGGGAGGTGGCCGACGCCGCCACAAAGAAAAACGCCGACGGCACGTTCGCCGTAAACGGCCAGAAGGTGATGATACCCTTCATATACAAGTCCACCGACAATATGATGATACAGCTGCTGCGCCAGTCCGGCGGCGGGTATTCCAACGATCAGGGCGAAGTGCTGCTTTTCAACGATACCACAAAGGAGCTGCTGTACACCATAGCAAAACACGTGAAGAAGGGCTCCTTCTCCACCTTCAAGATATCCAGCTATCCTGCGAATTTCCTTAACGCGGGCCAGTGCATATTCGCCATAGACTCTACGGCGGGCGCCACATGGATGGGCACCCACGCCCCCCTTTCCGACATAAGCGCGGACAAGCTGGTAGAATTTGAGACGGCGGTAATGCCAATACCCCAGTTTGATCCGGATCACCCCCAAATGATATCCCAGGGCCCTTCAGTATGCGTATTCAACAAGAGCGATCCTCAGGAGGTACTGGCCTCCTGGCTGTTCACGCAGTACCTGCTGACCAACGACGTGCAGATAGCATACTCCGAAACAGAAGGCTACGTTCCCGTCACCTCCATGGCGCAGGGTTCCGACGAATATCTTGATTATCTTTCCAGGGAAGGGCAGGACGTCGCCCACTACGATGTAAAGATAAAAGCGGTGAAGATGCTGCTGGCCAACTCCGACAACACCTTCGTCACCCCAGTATACAACGGCTCCGCGTCTTTGCGCGACGCTGCGGGACAGCTCATAGAAAACGTCACAAAATCCGTCCGCCGCAAGGAGACCGTAGATGACGCATATATGGACAAGCTGTTTTCAGATGTTACTTCCCTTTACCGTCTGGACGGAGCCGGAAGGGAGAGCGTATCCGCAGAAGGCGCAGAAGATCTCGGCCCTCTCCCCGGCCCTTCAAAGGCGCTGCTTTTGTCGCTTTGCGCGGCATGGGCGCTTATCGGGGCGTATACCCTCCGTGACGCCGCAAAAAAGCGTAATAAACGGGTTTGATATCCTGCAATGTCTATTGTATAATCATTAAGTCATAAAACCGCTCCCGAAAGGGGCGGCAATTATAAAGGAGAAAAGCAATGAAAAAATTCTTGGCAATGCTCTTGACCCTCTGCATGGTCCTCGCTTTCGCAGGCTGTGCCCAGAAGGCTCCCGAGGCAACCGAAGCCCCCGACCAGGAGGCTACCACTGAGGCTCCCGCTGGGGAAACCCCCGCTGCTACCGAGGAAGACGTCAAATCCGAGGGCGTTATGACCTATGCCGAATATGTGGCGGCCGAGCTGGAGAGCCAGGTTACAGTAGAAACCTACGTACAGGCCAAGCAATCCTGGTGGGAAGACAAGGCTACCGTTTATTCCCAGGATAAGGACGGCGCTTACTTCCTCTACAACATGGCATGCTCTCAGGAAGACTATGACAAGCTGGTACCCGGCACCAAGATCAAAGTCACCGGCTACAAATCTGAATGGTCAGGCGAAATTGAGATAATCGACGCCACCTTTGAAATAGAAGAGGGCAGCTTCATCGCCATTCCCTTTGACGCCACCGAGCTTCTGGGAAAGGACGAGCTGATCGACCACCAGAACCAGCTTGTTTCCTTCAAGGGATTGACCGTCGAGAAGGTGGCCTACAAGAACGACCAGCCCGGCGATGACATCTATGTCACCTTCGGCTACAACGGCGCTTCCTATGACTTCTGCGTAGAGTCCTACCTTACCGGCCCCGACACCGAGGTTTACTCCACCGTTGGCGCTCTCAAGGAAGGCGACGTAGTTGACGTTGAGGGCTTCCTCTATTGGTATGAGGGTGTAAATACCCACATAACCGCCGTTACCGTCGCTCAGTAATCACTGCAAGTACACGGCTCCGCAGGTTCTTCCCTGCGGGGCCTTATTTATTTGATGAACTAATTGTTAAGCTTTGCCGCAGCTGATTGACCTTTATGTCATTTTAGATTATATTTATAATCACAAGCTTGATATTAAAAGCATAGGAGGTAATGCCTGTGAAGGATACCCTAAACCCCAACGAATGGATAGTTATGGAGGCGCTTTGGGCAAAATCCCCGGCAACGCTGGGCGAAACCATAGACCGCATAGGCAGCCGCGCCAGCTGGAACTACAAGACATACCAATCCTACATGAACGTCCTGGAAAAGAAAGGCTACATCTCATCAGAAAAGCGCGGCCGGGACAAGTTCTACTCCCCCGCCATATCCCGTGAGGAATGCATAGCCCGCGAGAGCCGCGCCGTGCTAAGCAAGATGCAGTCGGATTCTGTAGGGCTGATGATAACCAGCATGGTACGGGAGGGCGACCTTTCACGCAGCGACAGGCTGGAGCTCATGAATATGCTGGAAAAGATGCTGAAGGAGGAAACTGAAAATGAAAGCGACCGTTGATGCCCTCGTTCAGGTGGCTCTCTACTCCGCCGCCATAACGGCAGGCATACTCCTGTTTCGTTTTATATTCAAAAATCGCATATCCTCTAAGCTTCAATACCTCATGTGGTGGCTGCTGATACTGCGGCTGCTCATTCCCGTAACGCCGGACATAGGCTTACACCTCGGCTTGCAGGATATACCGCTAAAGCAAGCCCATCAAGCCGAGCTGCCCACTCCTGCTCCGGTTCTGGACGTGGCCCCGGCGTCTGTACCCAGCACGCAGCCCTCTTACGATAGCGTCACCCCGGCGGTACAGCCTGATACAGATGTAGCCCCATCACAGCACGTAAATCCCACAAAAAGCACCGACTGGTATTCCATCGTATTCGTAGTATGGCTGCTTGGCGCGATAGGCTTCCTCGGCTGGCTGATATTCGTAAAGCTGCGCTATTACGAATCCCTTCAGCACCTCATGGCGGGTGGACCCAGGGAGGTCTACGAGCTTTACGACAGGTGCTGCAAGGAGCTTTGTGTAAAGTCTCTTCCCCTTTGGATAGTGAATAAGTCCATGTCCCCCGGCATAGCCTTCTTCGGCGAGCCCGTGCTGCTGGTGCCCCTCTCGCTCTGCGGCGATGAAAGCAGACTGCGCTTTGCCCTGCTGCATGAGCTTACACACAAAAAGCGCGGCGACCACTACATGACGCTGCTTTTGAATATTCTTCGCGCCGTGTACTGGTTTGACCCGGTTGTACACTTCGCATTTTCAGAATTGCGCGCCGATATGGAATCAGCCTGCGATTCGGATGTGCTTGCCTACATAGGCCACGAGCAGAAGCGGGGCTACCTCACCGTGATACTCGACATGTTCTCATATGACACCGAGCCCATACTGGGCATGAGCCAGATACGCTCAAAGCGCATGGCAAAGCGGCGCATGAAGGGAGCCTTCATGAAGAATCGTACCTCTCCCGCCTTCATGGCGATAACGCTGTGCATCGCGCTGATAATGTCCCTATGCTGCTTCACCACCGCCTGCCAGAGCGCGCCGGAAAAGGATACTCCCGGCATGGCGGCAGAGCAGACGGCAGACCCTTCCGCAGAATCCACGCTTATGCCGGAGACCTCCGCGCAGGAGCCCGAAGCGGTTGCGGCTACCTATGCCTTTGACCGCACAGACCCTAAGCAGGCGGTGGCTGAATTCCTCACCCGCTACCTTGACGACATGGCGCACGGCAACGACGATTTTGGCTTCGACAGCTCGAACAGCACCATGTACGACGGGCTGCTGCAATTACAGGGCAGCTTTGAATCCCACAAAAACATCGCCCTGCTCAGGCAATGGATAAGCTTCACCCAGGTCCTCAGGGAAACCACCGTCCCCGCGATAGACAGGGGCAGGTTCCAAAGCCTTGAGATCACGGAATTCGGCATAGTAGACCAGCTTTCCGGCGGCATAATGTACGAATACCTTCTAAAAGGGTATTTCAAAACCACCGTGATGGGTACCTTTATCGAAGCGGGGCTGATAAAAGACGGCGATAAATATGTAATAACCTATGTGGATTTCCCTGACAGCAAGGAATATAAAAATTTCTGCGCCGACTTCATAGATTACGCCGAGAGGAACGATATAAAGGACTACAACAAGAACGCATACATCGAGTACATACGCAAGCAGAAGCAGCAGGCTGCGGAAAGGTATCCGATGACGGGAAGTGCCGGATCCGGAGAGGGCTGGCGAACCGCATGGGAAAATGGAGTGCGTTCCGTGCCTTCCGCCGCCTTTGTCCCGACCCAATTTACCGCCGATATATATTACGGCTTCACCATAGACAAGTTCAACACGACCAAAACCTCCAGCGCCGCCGAAAGCCTCGTGAGCATAGAGAGCTTTTCCCGCAAAAACAGGGATCATATACTCGACATAATGGGCGGTACACGCGGCGTACTGCCCGCAGACGTCGATCTTATACAGCATACCATCGGCACGGTGGACTGGGGCGACAACGGTCAGATCTATGGGGGAGTCGAATACGATGTAGATCAGTTTTTCGGCGGCAATGTTTTGGGAGAACGGCTCGTGCGCGCTTACAGCCTCGGCACCGACGGCGGCCAACAGGTGCTCCATACCCACTATTATCTGCTTCAATCCCCCGAAAAGGGCGGTTACGACCGCATAATAACGTTCCGGTTCCTTACCGCAACGACAAAGCCCCCGATAGCTGCAAAGGATGGCGAATGGACTATATATCTCGACGATTCCGACTGTGAACGGTGGCTTAAAACGCTAAGGGCAGTTCAGCCCGCAGCGGAGGTGCCGACGGCAGACGCCATCGCCGCCACTGCGAAGAATCAGATTGGCAAAAAGTATGTTTTAAACGCCTCCGGGCCGGATGAGTTCGATTGCTCGGGACTTGTGTATTATGTGCTTAACGAATGCGGCATAACTGTCGATCGCAAGGACTGCGCCGGATATGCGCAAAATGAGGATTGGAGCAAAATCGAAAGCCTGAGCGACGTCAAGGCAGGCGACATCCTGTTTTTTCACAGTGCGAATTCATCGGATATACAGCACGCGGGTATAGCCGTTTCCTCAAAAAACATGATTGACGCCTCATCGTCACACAGAAAGGTAGCCGAACGCGGGTTTCAGACGAGATACTGGAAGGAGCACTTCGCCTTTGCCCGGCGGGTAGTCGAGTAGCTAAGCATCAAAAAGGCGGCCTCGTGCCGCCTTTTTGTTACTCCTTATACAGCCCGTTATAAAGCTGCTTTTTGTTCGTCTCAAAGTCCTCTATTGTGAACTGCCCGTTTTCGTCCAGCTTCCAGCTATCGTCGGCAGGGAGCCATATGTTCCGATACTCCATCTCTTCGGCCTTCAATATCTCATAGCCTATATCGTGTAGGGCGGAAAAATCGAGATTAGTCTTTATACTGCCCGCAACGAGGCTGAGCAATGGCAGCATTGCCTCCTTTGTGGCAGTCCTGCGCATATTCTTCACCGCAGATTCTACAAGCTCCAGGCGGCGCTTCAGGCCGCCCATCTGCTCCTCTCCGCTTATGTCGTCCATGGCGTATATCATGCTCTGGCTGCCGTTGAGCTTTTCCCGGCCCGCCTTCATGCTCTTTTCGCCAAGGGCCTTGTTTATATAGTCCGCCTCGCTGAAATCCACCTTTACGGTTATACCGCCAAGGAGGTCTATCATGGCTCCCAGCGACGCCGTATCTGTGCAGGCGTAGTACTCGATATCCAGCCCAAACCCGTCGTTTACGGCATTCACCAGGCCGCCGGGGCCGCTGTTCGCGTAAATGTCACTGAGCGCCGCGCCGTTTATCTTTATCCGATTGTACAGCGCAGCCATGGTCAACCGCTGGCGGAAGGAATCAAAGGACGCTATGAACACCATATCCGCTCCTGCTTTATCGCTGGAAAGGGGCTGGTTCTGCACGATTATGAGGACGCTGGTGATGAACTTGTCTATCTGTTCCTTGGTATATATCTCGTCCTCCTGCTTTTCAGTCCTGCCCCAACCATTGGTGCTGCCTATGCTATTCAAAAGCACCGCTCCCGACACAACAGAAAGTATAAGCACCGCGGAAAGGCAGCGTATAGCCTTTTTCAGCCTTTTTCTTATTTCACTGTCCTTCAATTGCCCGCTTCCTCCGTAGTTGCTGTGGGTACAGGTGAAGGCGTTACGCCACGCAGCTGGCCGCCGTCAAGGTATTCGCCTATAACTATCATGTCGAGCAGCTTGCGAGCGTCGCCTTTGCCCGAGGGCCGGTTGATTATCTCGCCGTTAAACACCATTATGGCACTGCCGCCGCCGTCCAGATTATACGCATCCTTCAGACCCATGCGAGTGCAGAGCTCCTTCATCTCGTCAAAATTCATACCTATGGAGTAGCCCTTCTGCCGCCCGTCTATAATTATCAGGCAATAATGCCCGGGCTGATAGTAGCCGAGTATGCAGCGGGGACTTCTGCCCTGCTTCTTTACGTCCTTCTGTGGTTTGGAATCCCGCACCAGCGTAGGGCCAAACTGCCAGCCCTGCCACGCACCTTTTTTCATAGCTTTCTTAGTGCTGAAATCCTCGAATTCGGTCGTGGCCAAGGTCCCGTCGAGATACAGCACGCAGGTAGAGCGCTCCGGCCTTGCCGCTTCGTCAGTGGACAGCGCAGGCGTCACCGTGCCGTACATTCCATAGCTGTTATAGCCCGGCGCAGACGCCGCATCGGGGTCCGGCGTGGGCGTAGCTCTTACCTCCGCCTGGCGGAAAAGCTCCCCGTTGCGTATCACGAGGCCGCTCAAAAAGTCTCCGTTGACCGCCAGTATCGCGTTATTGTCCTTGGCGATCTTTTCCGCAGATTCCCGCTTCCCCCGGTACTTGCCGCTGGAAAAGGCGGTGCGGAAGCAGTTAACATTTCGCATCCATATGTCCGCGACGTAATATGTTACGCCGTCGTCCTCTACCTTGTTTACAGCTATCTTTAGTTCGTCGCTCTGATAGCTGTAATCGGACGCGGCTCCGGTATCATAGCCCGGGAAGCTTACATTTTCTATGTCCCCGAGCTTTGGTGCTCTGGTAGGTACCGGCGTAGGTATCGGCGACGGGGTGACACTTATCACAGGCACCGGCGTGGCCTCCGCCGAAAGCTGTATGTGCTTCCGCTGCTCACTGTACAACCTTCCCAGGACGCAGTCTACATATATGGCGGCGCAGCAAAGCAGGGCCAAAACTGCCGTTATGGTCCAAAGCCATCCTGTTTTAAGTCCCTTGTCCTTCTCGCGCCTGTCTTCCATCTGATGATTCTAACCTTTCAAATATACAG
>ERZ1026860.714-NODE-714-length-19817-cov-11.197298_pt1 | contig 19817 bp, 15 predicted proteins | sample MGYA00380160_ERZ1026860 | MGnify/ENA primary metagenome ERZ1026860 (study PRJEB33269, sample SAMEA4719796) | human gut metagenome | biome: human-associated habitat; feature: organic feature; material: feces | place: Cameroon | collected 2013-10 ... | reverse complement strand
AACAGACTGTCGCAACCATATCGGCTGGTGTCTGCATGAGTATATGTGCCTGCCGCTGTTTCGTTGAAGCCGTAAAGAGTATAGGTCTCGCCTTGACAGATGGCTGCCCGTAACGTATCATCGTAGGTCGGGTGAACGACAAGATTAAGAACAACAATGCTGTCCGCTCCATGGATTGTCTGCAAGCGCTGATAATACGTGCCGGTGCTATCAGCATTAAAGCCATTCTCGGTATAAGTTTGTCCATGACATATATCGGCATTGAAATCCGTCCTCGCATTCATGTGTACAAACAAATGAAGCATTATGGTACTATCGCAACCATGCACGCTTTCCAATGTATTACTATATATACCGGCAGTAGTAAGAGTTCTGCCAAAAAAATCATAATGCCCGTTTTCAGTGATTGTATCGTAAATATGTGTGTTGTACTTCTGCCAAACCTGCAACTTCAAAGTTGTGATACTGTCGCAACCAAATCTGCTGCGTAAAGAGTTAACCCTGTCAATAGTATAATCCCTGTTCTCTATCTGAACTAACGGAATATTAAAGCCATGCCCGGAGTATGACGAACCGTAGCAAATGGTATCGTATATAGTGTCATTATAAACAGGATTGACAACCAATGTCAAATTATGTTTGTTCGCACAACCATATTGGGTAAGCAATGTAGTATCCGCATACGTTCCACTTTGTGTCAGCGTATCCCTGATTGTTGTCTGCACTAAGTTTCCCAACGCATTCCGTTTATATCCCGATATGCTCCAAATATAAGAATTCCCATCGCATATACGACCATTTGTCGGATGATATTCATTCTCCCTCATTACAATGTTAACTCGGACAACACTATCGCAACCAAGATAAGTTTGTAAAGTATCCCTATATGTACCTCCCGCAGTCAAATGCCGCCCATGAAAATCGTATAAAGTCCCCCTGCATAAATCAACATCACCAAGATTGGTTTGCTTTGTCGGTCTGACAGTTAAACGAAGGTGAGTAATACTATCGCAACCATACACACTAAGTCCGTTGTTTACCTTAGTTATCGTATAGATTGTATCTCTTCGAGGCACAGTAAAATTAAAGCCATGCCCGGAGTATGACGAACCGTAGCAAATAGTATCATATATAGTATCGTTATAAATAGGATTGACAACCAATGTCAAATTATGTTTGTTAGCACAACCATATCGGGTAAGCAATGTAGTATCCGCATACGTTCCGCTTTGTGTCAGCGTATCCCTGATTGTTGTCTGTACTAAATTTCCTGACACATTCCGTTTATATCCCGATATGCTCCAAATATAGGAATTCGCATCGCATATATGACCATTTGTCGGATGATATTCATTCTCTCTCATTACAATGTTAACTCGAACAATACTATCGCAACCGAGATAAGTTTGTAAAGTATCCCTATATGTACCTCCAGTAGTCAAATGCCGCCCATGAAAATCGTACGAAGAACCTCTGCATAAATCAATATCACCAAGATTGGTTTGCTTTGTCGGCTTTATGGTTAAACGAAGGTGAGTGGTACTATCGCAACCGAATTGACTGTATTTCGAATTGATTCTGCTGATAGTATAAAGTCTGTTCTCTATCCGATTTAACGGAATATTAAAGCCGTAAGCATTGTAGGCAACACCATAACAAACAGTATCATATATGGTATCATTATAAACGGGATTAACCACAAGGTTCAACACCTGTTTATTGGAACAGCCCATATTTGTTTTCAAAGCATCAACATATACCCCTGTACTATCATGAATACTTCTATAAGTTCTATAATTTCCGCTATTATCATACCCTGACCTTGACCATGTATATGAACCTCCTTGACAAATACTTCCATTAACGACATTATAAATCGTATCAAAAAATCTCACACTTACATTGACCAAGCTGTCGCACCCGCCTCTACGAGGAACACTTTTTATATAGGCTGTATCACTTTGTGCATCCAGCAAGGTACCATTACTACCAACATAATAATGTATCTCTCCTTTGCATTTATTCACAATTTCAGTACCACGGTCATTATCTACGTCTATAACCTTGATTACATATATATCATAACAATTTCCCTGAGGAAAACGAAATGTATATGTTCCGGAGTGTCTGATAATGGTATCGAAACCATGTATTGGTTGGGAAAATTCATACTGGTTATTGTTCTGCGGACAGAGATATACGGTTTGTTCATTATATGAACCTTCAGGGAAAATATCTACTACCAAAGAATCTGTGATAATGCAACCTTCTATCGGGAATATCATACTGGTCTCCGCAAAAGACGATGGGCGAATTATGTTTCTATTGATATTATATGTAATCGTATCGGCGTATGGATGGTGCAACTCAAAAGTATTCGGACCTACACAGACCGTGGTATCATGACGTACAGTCCTATCTCCCTCCAATCCTCGAAGAAGAGTTCGTATCGCTCCCCAAGAATTGTGAGCATAATAAAGCCAATAGCTCCGACAAGGTATATAATACAAAGCCTGCGCACGTAAAAAAGCGCTCAATTCACATTCCGGAGGAATATCCGCCCGTACATAAACCGATAAATTCTCTCCTCCGCTAAATGCAAAATTTCCTATGGAACTTATCGTTTGCGGAAGGTCTATACGTTGTAATGATGTACAATTAAAGAAAGCACTATCGGCAATAGCAGTTACAGTATAGTTCGTTCCGTTATGGCTTATGGTCTGCGGTATTGTAAGGTTTTGAGTTGTATAATGTGCTGTGGGGGGATGAGTTACAGCTACAGACGTATCCGTAATCGGATTATACCAAACACCACCTGCTTCAAACTCTTGCTGAGCAACTACAAATTTTCCTACAAACAAAATAAAAACACATACAACAAAACTCCAATAATAATGCGACCTCATAAACTCCGACTATTTGTTAATCCTTTACCTATTCATTTCCCCTTGATATACAAGATAAATCTTAATCATCAGGCAGCAAAGATACTAATATTATTGCAATCATACAAAACGATTGAATAAAGATTTCAGAGCATATTACACATTAAGTACTATATTATCAGATTTTGTCCCAATGAAAAGACAAACAATGTATAAGCATAATCGTTTTGATTTGAAAAACGTAGATGCACAATAGATTTAATTGCTTTTGCAAACGACAAAAGTTCTGCCATACATGCTTGCCGGTGATGTTTCCTCTTGTTCTATTTGGTTCCTGTGGCTGAACAAAGAGGCGGGGTTCTCATTTTTGATTTTGCATGACCGTTCGTTTAGCGATTAAATTGCTACCTTTGCAATTCGATTGCAAACAAAGTCGAACGAATATGCAGATTGTTACATTGACTACGGATTGGGGGTACATCGACCATTACATAGGTGTGGTCAAGGGGCGGTTGTATTCGACCATTGCCGATGTCAATGTAGTGGATATTACCCACAACATAAAGAAATACGACTTGCTTTCGGCGGCTTTTGTTGTCCGAAACGCCTGCATGGAGTTTCCGGAAGGCACAATCCATATCATCGATGTGAACAGCTATGAGGAAGGACGCAAAGAGGACGAAACAAAGAGCAAGTTCTTCATTGCCGTAAAACATAAGGGACAATATTATATTTGTACGGACAACGGTTTGCCATCGATGGTGTTCGGCAACGATGAAGTGGAAATTGTGCAAATCAATCTCTACAACGAATCGAATTATTACACCTTCGAGGCGTTGGATCTCTTCGCAAAGGTGGCAAAGAACATTGCCGAGGCGGGAAGAATCGACTTTCTCGGTATAAGCAAAGATGGTTTTGAAAACAAAATTCCACGGAATTACCCCATCATAAGCCACGACAGAATAAAAACCGAGGTCATTTACATAGACGATTACGGCAATGCCTTTCTGAATATCACCGCAAATGAATTTGCCAAGGCTCTTGCGGGAAGGGGGTTCTGCATAATGATAGACAAGAGAAAGAAAATCACCAAACTCTCACAAGCATACGCCGATAACGACGGCTGCGTGGACGATGTATTGCTTACAATCAGTTCGACGGACTACCTTCAACTTGCCGTCAGGGAGGGAAACATAAGCGAACTTCGCGGCCTGCATGTCGGCAGTAGCATATTGATTGAGATAACGAACAATCTCGAACAACCTTTGAAGTAATCCGCTCCTGCGGCTCTTCGCAGAGTTCATGACAAAATGCCGTTTCGTCGGAATAAAACAGCGAAAGAAAAAATTATTACGCCGTTTCGTCGGAGCAATACCCCGAAAAAATTTCTTTTGATGGGAAAAGGTCGATATTTTGCGGGAGGTGCTTGCATTTCTTACATTATTTCGTACCTTTGCAGCCTGTTTGGGAACAAGAAGTTTAACATTGTAAACATCATAGAGACATGAAGAGAATTTTGGTCTTGGGTTCAGGCGGTCAGATCGGCAGCGAACTCACCATGCGTTTGAGGGAGGTTTACGGCGATGCCAATGTGGTTGCCACAGATATAAATCCGCAACGTCTTACGCAAGCAATTCAACAATCGGGTCCCACAGCTGCCTGCGATGCCACCAAGGCGGAGGAAATAGCTGCCATTGTAGATAAATACAACATCGATTCCATTTACAACCTTGTTGCAATACTTTCTGCCACAGCCGAGAAAAACCCCATGTTGGGCTGGAATATCGGTATCGGAGCATTGATTAACTGCCTTGAAATAGCAAGAGAAAAGAAATGTGCCTTGTTCACCCCTTCTTCAATCGGTGCTTTCGGCGACACGACCCCTTTGAACGGCACTCCTCAGGACACGATACAACGTCCGAAGACCATTTACGGCGTTACGAAGGTAACGGGAGAATTATTGGGCGACTATTACTTCGAGCGTTTCGGCGTAGATGCCCGTTCGGTTCGTTTTCCGGGATTGATTTCCAACGTAACACCTCCGGGAGGCGGCACGACGGATTATGCAGTCGATATTTATTACGCAGCAGTAAAGGGAGAGGATTTCGTATGCCCTTTGAAGCCGGGAACGATGTTGGATATGATGTACATGCCTGACGCTTTGGACGCAGCGATGAACATAATGGAGGCAGACCCTTCAAAGTTGATTCACCGCAACTCCTTTAACGTAACGGCAATGCACTTCGATCCCGAAGAGATTTACGCAGAAATCAAAAAGCACAAGCCGAACTTCAAGATGACTTACGAGTTCGATGCAATAAGACAAAAGATTGCGGACTCATGGCCTAATTGGATGGACGACAGTTGTGCGAGAAACGAATGGGGCTTCAAGCCTAAATACGACCTTCAATCGATGACGGTCGATATGTTGGACAAACTATCCAAGAAATTCGCCAAGTAATTTTGTTTTCATAATATTTTATTTTCTCCGGGCTTTCATTCGAGAACCCGGAGTTTTGTTTTGGAAAGGCAAAAGCATGAACAGATTTTCCGGAATGGTGTATGCAATGCTTTCATCGGCAACCTTCGGGCTTATTCCCCTGTTTACTCTGCCGGTGATAAAGAGCGGCATGCACACACCCTCGATTATTTTCTACCGTATGTTGTTTTCCGTCGCCATGTTGGCCGTTTTGATTTTCATTCGCAGAGAATCCTTCCGCATAAGCGGCAAACAACTGAAAACAATCTTCTTTTTAAGTATTTTCTATGCCGCAACATCGCTGCTGCTTGTGGAAAGCTACCTTTATATCCCCTCCGGATTGGCAACGACAATAAGTTTCCTCTACCCCATTGCCGTAACTCTCATACTCTTTTTCGGTTTCGGACAACGAGTGTCGGCAAACACTCTCGTCGCAATACTCTTATCCTTTGCGGGAGTGTTCCTTCTGAGTTTCAAATCAGCCTCGGGCAGCCTCGACGGCAGGGGATTGCTGTGCGTTATCATCACCGTATTCACCTATTCCACCTACATAGTGGGAATGAACAAGAGTTGCGTCAACTCTCTGAGCAGTTTGGTATTGAGCTTCTACGTATTGCTCTTCACTACTCTATTCTTCACCGTGAACATGAGCCTGCAAGGCGGCTTGGAAAGCATACCCGGCATAAAGGAATTGGGGTCTTTGCTCCTTTTGGGCTTCATTCCCACAGTGCTTTCCAACATCTTCCTCTTCCTTGCACTCAAACGCATAGACAGTGCGACCACCTCGCTTTTCGGTTGCATGGAACCGCTCACCGCCTTGCTCGTCGGCTACTTCGTTTTCGGCGAAAGCATGCTTTGGCTTCAAATCCTCGGAGCCGCAATCATCATCGCCGCCGTCCTTATGGTCGTCCTGCAAACCTTCAAAGACAATTCACGGGATTAATCCGTTCTCTCGCAGTTCCCGAATGCCGGTTCGGCAGGATTGAATGATGTTTGAAAAAATTTTTCCGCCGTTTCAAATTTTTCTTCCACAGTTTAAACAAAACGAAACGGCGTGGGATTTTCTCGTACCTTTGCCGTCATATATGTTTCTGTGGTCGGAAGGTTTCCTTTTTAAGATAGAGACTTCGATTGACGATTTTTGCACCAAAGAACAAAGGAAATGGCAAGAAACAGCACCAACGCAATACTCCAAAAAGCAAAAAAGCAAAGAGCGATGAGTTCTACACTCAACTGTCCGACATAGAAAGGGAATTGCAACACTATAAGCATCACTTCAAGAACAAAGTGGTTTATTGCAACTGCGATGACCCTCATTCAAGTAACTTTTTCAAATACTTCTTTTCTCACTTCAAAGAACTGTCTCTCAAAAAAACTAATTGTTTCCTGTTATAAACCACAGACAAATGACTTATTCGATTCAAGCAACAATGATAAAGCTTTTTTCTTTGAATATATGGGAAATTGCAAAGAAGATGAGCAACCCGACTTATCCGAACTTACTTACTTCAAAGGAGATGGCGACTTTCGCAGTTACGAAAGCATAGAATTACTTAAACAATCGGACATTGTCGTTACCAATCCTCCATTCTCTCTATTCAGAGAATATGTAGCTCAACTGATAAAATACAAAAAACAATTCTTGATAATAGGCAACATAAATGTCATAACATACAAGGAAATCTTTCAACTGATAAAAGAAGACAAAGCATGGTTGGGAATAAATCTCGGCAGAGGTATTTCAGGCTTTATTGTACCGAAGCATTATGAATTATATGGAACAGAAGTTCGCATAGATGAGTATGGTAACAGAATTATATCTTCTAACAACTGCCTATGGCTAACCAATCTGGAAACTCCGAAACGTAGTGAAGAGATTTCACTCACTAAGAAATACACAGGACATGAGGCGGACTACCGGAAATATGACAACTATGACGGTATCAACATAAACAAAACCCAAGACATACCATCGGATTACAGAGGGGCAATGGGTGTACCGATAACTTTTCTGCACAAATTCAACCCTAAGCAATTTGAAATAATAAGCTTTCGCAAAGGAGACGATGGAAGAGACCTGTCGATAAACGGCAAATGCCCGTATTTCCGGATATTGATTAGAAACAAACACCTACAAGACAGCTGAAAAGCAATCTCATTCGTCTTAAACGAGAATTTACTTATATAAATCGGCAGCTTGTCGTAACATATCCCTCATATACTCTGCGGCATAGTGCGGATAGATTACCTTTACTCCCGAACCGTAACTCATAAAGGTCGAATACATTTCATGATTTATGATTACTTCTATTTGAAAGAGGCAACTGCCGTCTTCTGGGTTCTCTTTTTTGAGTTTTTGCGAAGGATGCAGTGGCTTGGTCTTGATATACCGGCTTTGTTCCGCCGAAGCCCAAAACTTCACTCGGCGGACTGTGGCATGCAGAGGCTTGGTCACTCCTATCAGATTATCGAAAAAATGCTCCGAATCAAAGTCGGGATTTTCTCTGAAAGCGACATCGACAGGTTTTATACTTTCAATCCTATCCAAAGCGAGGTTATATATCCGCAGATCAGAAGCTAATCCGCCGAAGAGGAACCAACGGTTACGATATTCTTTCAATAAGTATGGGCAGAGGATAAACTCTTGCGGTTCTGTGGCATTGAATGATTGGTAAAGGATACAGAGGGTTTGCTTATTGGCAATATAGTTATACAGAGGATTGAGCAGTTTCAATCCTTTGAGATTAGGGACACTGTCGAAGTGAATCAACGGTTTGCAACCGCCCTTACCGATTGCCAACTTGTCTTGTAAGCGTCTTACAACGTCGCTCATCTCCGAGAATTGCTCAAAATCCTCCAGCTGACGGAGCATATCCACTGCCTCCTGCATAACTTCGTAATCGTTTTGCGACATCTGCATGTTCATAATAGAGTAATCCTTCTCGGCATAGCGGTAGTATTTATTGTCATAGACCTCTATGGGTGCGTTATAGCCGAGTTTATCCGACCGCATAATCTGAATATCTCCTTGAACGGTGCGAACGGATACACCTTTGCGTATTCCCTCCATTTCATAGAGGGCTTCGCTGCACGCTTCCACCAAGTCATCAAGCGTCCAACGGCGATAGCGGTTGCGAAGACAGTTATCGATGGTTTTATAACGTATAAGTGCATTCTTGTTTGCCGGCATGCTTCCTCCAATCCGTAAATTTGTTATCCGAAATGCAAAGGTAGGCATTTTATTCGACCGACGCATTCACAAAGTTACTCAAAATCACGTTTTTCCAAAATAATTCCGAAAAATATTACGGCTACGCAAAAAGACTGCGTAGCCCTATTGTAATTTTGCAACCGCAAACAAGAGACGAGGAAATGCGGAACAAGTGCCCCGAATTGGGTCTCGGATCGCAGGAGTTCCACATTCCTCTCTAAAATTTGCTGAGAGATGGTCAAGAACGGCTTACTTCGATAATACGCAAACCTAATATAATAATAGGTAGTCGTTCAATTACCGCTCTTACTTAATGGTTGCGATAGTTAAGACGGTAGAATCTTGTTATGATGTGTTGAAATTTTCTGCAAAGGATCAATCAACATATACCGGCATGGACGCAGGTTCGACTCCTGCTCGCAACCCGAAGAAAAAAAGCAAGGTAAAAACAAACATGTCGTACAGTGATTTTGTAGTCATTATTGTCTTGTTGGTTACCTTGCCCCTTTATCCGAAAAATATTGATTATGAACAAAACTTTGACAAAGGTTGCCTTACGATACAAGGCGTTGTATATAGACATAAACCGCAAGGACATCGATATGAGGTCCGAAACATCAATTCCGATAATGGCTTTTATTGCAGAATTGAAGGAATCGGGCTATTGTGTAAGCGAAGAGTTGCTTCATGCTCTTAATTTAGTAAATGATAATGCACTGCAAGAAATCACGGACTGCATAAACGAGGTCTTGCAAACCGACTTGAATTGGGTTCCATTCGAGACGGCAGATTTTGTTTATAAGGCTCAGGCAAGCAAACTCAAAGAGCTGAGATTATTCACTGCCGACGATATGCAACATCTCTTCAATTCACTACTCACCTCTGCCACTCCTCTCTACCGCACTCAGAGAGATACTTTGCAACAACTCCTTGGTGTATATCCTATTCCCGAAGATATTGACGTAAAGATGAAAGAGACGGCAATCATTGTCGCAAGGGCTTTGGTCGAGCAGGGTAAGAACGAGCAGGCTGCGAGCTTCATGAAAACTCCTAAGGATATTCTCCGCTATCTTTGGTATGAAAAGACAGGCTGTGTGCAGATTATTAAACCCAAGACTCTCATTCGGTATGCTCGAAAGTTGTTTCACACTCGCGAATGGAAAGGTCGGCTTGCTAATATGAAAGATAGAGAAAACAGTATGAAACAAGCACTTCGGTTAAAGTACGACCGAAAAATGTGTTTTCGTGTTGCTTGTTGGTTGAACGCCATTCCGATGAATGCTGCCGACACTGCGGAAGAGATGAATTCCAAACGCGAAATGTGGGTTCGCATGATTCGTGCATTACGTTTGGGCGAATATTCCCGCAGAAAGGGTATGGAACATTTGGCAGAGATACTCGACAGATTCTATAAGCATTCTTATTTCACTTAACAAGGAAATATCGACAGATTCCGCTTAATCGGGGATTGCACAATGACATTGCAACTGCTCCGACAGCGTCCGGGAATATTTGCTCGGTCATTGTTTTCGACAATGCTCTGCTTCGGAAGCGATAAAACGCTTGCGGAATTCGACAAGATTGCTGATAAACTTCCCTCCCGTCTGCTTTTGTCGTTGGTAAATGCCGCAGAAATATACTTCGACCCCGATACAAAACGCATAGTCCGCACCATAATGGGAGAAACGAAGCAGATAGAACACAATAAGTTGATGTCATGCTATGACAATGAGGCTTTGCAGGAAATGACAGAAGAAATAAAAGACATATACACCGGTTCGATGCACCGACGTTTCGCCTCGCAAAACACAAACAACAAAACAATATACATAGACCCCGTATTATATGATATTCCCATCGGCGTAGGCGACCGCTCCGCAACTGTACAGGACGTCTCTTGTGCATTAACCGGCACACGTTTCGCAGTGGACGGCGATAAGGTCAGATTGTTTCTACAATGGGGCAAAGGCTTGCCGGCACAGCACCTCGACATGGATTTGAGTTGCGTAACAGCTTTTGCAGATGGCAGAGCCGAGTATTGTTACTTCGGTAATCTGACCTGTACAGGTGCAAAACACTCGGGCGACATACGTTCCATTCCGCCAATGGTCGGCACGGCAGAATATATCGAACTTTCTCTCTCCGAACTCGAAGCCGCAAATGCAAGATACGTTACTTTCTCGTGCAATGCCTACTCACGCGGGTCGCTTTCTCCCAATCTCGTTGTCGGCTGGATGAGTTCCGAAAAGCCGATGCAGATTTCAAAACGCACAGGTGTCGCTTACGACCCCTCATGCGTGCAACAGATGATACGAATAAGCGAAAACAACTTCTCGAAAGGTCTGATATTCGGAGTACTCGACGTTCCGAAGCGAGAAATCACATGGTTGGAAATGCCGTTCATCTCGCAGGTAATTCACGCTGCCGACATGACTTCCGTAGAGGCATTGTTACGTAAATTGGCAGCCAAAGTATCCGTCGGAGAGTTGCTCAAACTCAAAGCAAAAGCACAGAAACTCATTTCCATCGCCATTGCGAGCGAAGCAGACGAAGCATACACATACGAATGGGCAATAACCCCCGGAAATATCAACAGTTTATTGAGCATCTGAACTGAAAAGACAAACATCAAATCAACTATCTTTTCCCTCTACCGGCTTTCAACTCCTCGAACAAGTCTTTGAAATCATCATGATACACTTCTTGGCAATTGTTACATAGTTCCTCTTCATCTCGCAACAAGAAGCTTTCACGATCAAACTCCGGTATAACCCCGTCATAATGCTTTTTACAGCAATCCAACCAGCGTGCCAGAGTGAAATCTTTATTCCACCATTCATCATCCACACAATCTCCGGCTGCAAAACACTCCGATGCATACCACGCTTCTTTCTCCCCCAAAGCACGAGCAATATCAAAAGCATTTCGTCTGAGCCAAAAATCACCATTGCGTTTATCCACTATATCCCAATAATAGTAACAATGATCTACTTTCCAAAAATCATTATACAAATACAAAGTAACATGATACAATGGTAGTTCAAAAGATGGCGGCAAATCACCATAATCATCTTCTTCGTATTTAAAATATTCGTCAGGTTCTTGCAGATGGAAATACTCTTTCAACCTCTCTATTGTCTTGAAGACAAACGTCCTTGCAGCCCCTTTATCAGTCCATGCCTGCACAAATTCATGTCTGATGATAAAACTTCCAGTTTTACTCATATACTTATATTTAAATGTCAATGGCTGATTTCACTTCACCTAATACAGATAGCAAAAATACAAAACTTTTGCAACCCGGATTTCTTTCTTTGCATTCTTTATAGTTGCCTTGTATCAATCATACTTGATAACTGAACAAATTCGGAACAGTTTGCATATACAACCAATTCTGATATTCGCAAATCAACTCTTGTGAAACATCTATTTCCGAATAATCTACGGTCTTGGCAAGTTGATACAGATTGATTCTCATCAACAGTTCTCTATTTACTACTCGTTTTGAGTCCATGAAACAAATGTTTCGTATAAAGCGTTTGAGAAGTTCGCTTTGCAGAATAAAAAGAGTAAGTTTGGCGTATTCGATTTTTTCAAATCCTAATAGGTAACATGTGTCATCAACCATCACAGGTTTACCTGCAATTGGTTCAACCAATGAGAACACCAAGTCCGGATACAAAGAGGAAATCACCACCTTGTACGGTGCAAAAGAATAATCGCCTAACCCAAAGACACTGTATCTTGGTTTATTTCGATATATAATACTCTTTCTGCCATCAAGATATGCAGCATGAGACAAAAGATAAGAGTATGTTTTAGGTGCTTTTCTCTTTAAAGCAGATGTGTTTTCCGAAATATTGGTTTGCGGTAATACCAAGTATTTTCTGACACCTTTCATACCCTTGCCTATATCAGAACTTTTGAGCAAAGGAAAAACAGTTCCATCGTCTATATCTACAATCTCTTTTAATCCGTTGGAATACATGGAATCATTCAAAGATAACTCCATAACCTTAGAACAATCATGCTTTATGCCGGAACGCCAAGTTAATTGAGATTGACCATCAAGAAAACATGTTTGTCCGTAGTCTTGAACATTTGAAACGAACGCTTCATTCACCCAACCGAATATATGAGAGAACCGCTTTGTATAAAAGTCATACGAGGAGCATTGCTCTTGATAATCCTCACCGATATGACACTCAAATAAAGATGCGGCAACAGAGACCTTGAACTCCTTTTTTGCGTCAAATGACAGTTGCCTTATGTTCTGTATGTAACGTGGATGAAAATGCTGTCTATATAGAATATTTTTGACAACGGAGTTTTTGACGAGCAATGCAACATGTGTATTACCATGATGAGCAAATGCATCTATCACCAAATTACAAATGCTTTCCGCAATATCGAAGTTTCCCTTTCCTGTTATGGCCTCTATCCCTCTTGTTTTATTGATATTGCTTTTCCCGGGTAAATTCGTTCCGTTTGTTTTTCCCAAACCACTATTCGTTACCCATGGAGGATTGCCCAATATCAACACATTTTTGTTCTTGTTTTCGCTTACTATCTCATCGAAACCGAAAGTAAACACATTCGTATTGTATAACCTGTAACCATCAATGCGACCTATATCCTGATACTCCCGAAGCTTTTGTTCCGTCTGATGAATATATCCTTGAAAAATTTCCACTCCATACACCTTTTCCACCCTATCGAACACATCAACAGCCGCTGCAATGAAATTTCCCACACCACAGGTCGGTTCCACAATAACATCAGGATTCACCCCACTGCTTTTCAAATACAGGCATACGCTTTTTGCAAACTCATAACCGGTTTGCCAATCGCCATAATCCTCACGAGATATACTCTCCCCCGAATGTATAACCTCCGACATGTCCAAGAGAATACTCATAAGTCGATTTCTTTACCCGAAAACTTTATAATCTGAGTCACACCATCAACAGGCTCCGACAGATTTACAATCCTGCCATATTGCAATCGCCATTGCAAAGCATTAGAGATTGTCAAATAACCGACTTTTGGCGGATTTTCAAGAATATTCTCTGCCATATTCATCAAGGATACTTCATCGGAAGGTATCTTATGATCGATAAGGAATGCAAATATATCATCAGCATTACCATTGTTGGCAATGATATTAAGAAGCCCTGTTGTTGTCTGATAATCTGCCGTTCGAGAAGCCTCTATAAAGGTACAAGAAAGAAAATTCAAGCAACCTTTCTTTCGTCGAACGTCATCTACTTTCTGATAAACGAACACAATAAGGTTATACCAAGCCCATAAATCTTTTGCTTGCTATCCTTGAAAGGACAACTCGATTGTGGCTGTTTGATTGAAGTAACTTTGATATCCGTATTCACAGAAGGTAAATCCAGACCTATGGCAGAACTTCCGACAGCCATATCATACCGTCCTTCCAAATACTCTTGAAACAAGTGTTCTACAAATGTTCCGACAGCCTTACCATCGGTTATCCCGAACAACTCGGAACGATAAAGACCGTTTTCTCTTTTGCAGAATTTTTCCGCTGCAATTTGAAGCTCTGCAATATCCAATGTTTTCCTTAACATTATTCCGTTTATCTATGCTCAGCCCGTACCACTGTTGCAAAGATACGAATTTCTCGCAATATCCCCGCCAACAAACCAAGAAATCTCTTTATCGTATTACACATAATGTCCGACAAACTTCGATAAGCAAATTCGAAACGCACTCTGTACCATTTTGCATCTATACAAATTACCTTCACTATTTTCTCTCCGTACATTCTTTGTAGTTCCGGCATCTTTGACAGTTGGCAGATATTTAATAATAGCTTGTCTTTCTGTTGTTTGAAAAGTTTTTGGTTCTTAGTAAAAATAAGACGCTCTTTCGATTTCACGGAATGCCGTTCGGTTCTTTCAGAACGCCGGTTCGGAATGTTGCAACGGGATTTGGTCGCTGCAAGGCTCCGTTTCGTTGAATTGTAACGTGTGTTCGGCAATCGCAAAGCGGTAATTTGTGGTTGCAAGATTTGAGTTGCCGGCGGCAGAAAGGCTGTTTTTCATTGGTTTTTCTTACCTTTGCAGGCGTTATGGTAAGGTTTCCTGATTTTCTTATGCCGAATGATACTGTTGCTGTTTGCTCTTCGGCTCGCAAGATAAGTTTCGAGGAGGTGGAACCGTCGGTTCGTCTGTTTGAAAGCCGTGGTTACAATGTGATTTTGGGCAAAACGATAGGTGCAAGCTGCAATCAGTTCGCAGGAGATGACGCTTTCAGGGCTGAGGACTTGCAATCGCTCATAAATAATAAGGATGTGAAAGCCGTTTTCTTCGCTCGCGGAGGCTATGGCAGCGTTCGCATTCTCGATAAGTTGGATTTGTCACCTCTGAACGCCGCACCCAAGTGGTTTATCGGCTATTCCGATGCGACGGCTCTGCTTTTACATATATATTATAACGTTTCCCTCGCTTCTCTCCACGCAATCATGCCAGTAAACATCGTTTCCGGCTCGGAAAACGCTCCTTGCGTTACGGCGATGCTCGATACCTTGGCAGGCAAACCTCTTTCTTTTACATGCGAAAGTGCCTTTTCCTCCGAAGATGCGGAGGTCGAGGGCGAGATTATAGGCGGAAACCTCTCCGTTATCTGTTCTTTGCTCGGCTCGAACAGCTTTTGCGAGACGGAAAACAAGATTTTGTTCATCGAAGACCTCGATGAGTATCTCTATCACGTCGATCGCATGATGCAGGCTTTGAAACGGGCAGGCAAATTGCGAGGTTTGCGAGCCTTGGTCGTCGGAAGCATGAGCGGAATGCACGATAATGCCATTCCGTTCGGCTCTTCTGCGTATGAAATCATTGCTTCCGCCGTTGCGGAATACCCTTATCCCAAGTTCTTCGGGCTGGAAATAGGTCATGAACCGGGGAAAAACTATCCCGTAATCATCGGAGGAGAAGTCAAAATCAGCAGAAAAAACGGTAAAATCACCCTATGGCAAAACCTGAAAGCACAAAATCGATAGGCTCGAAGGGCGAACAGCTCGCCGCAGACTTCCTTTCCGCCAAGGGTTACCGCATCGTGCAACGCAATTACTTCGCATTCAAGGTCGAAATCGACCTTATCGCCCTTGACGAATCCACAAATCAGATTGTATTCATAGAGGTAAAGACCCTTCAAAACGACTTCTTCCAACAGCCATACGAGGAAGTGAACCTCAAAAAGCAAAGAAACATCATCAAAGCCGCCGATACCTACCTCCGAAGGCACGATATCGACAAGGAAGCCCGCTTCGATGTCATCTCCATCGTGCTGAAACCCGATGCCGAACCGGAGATCAACCACATCATTTCAGCCTTTTGCGTCATCGATTTACTCTGAAAGCCAAGCCGAAAGCCATTTTCACACGGCAAAAATGCCTTTTCGCAACACCGAAAGCCGCTCTGCAAACTCCGTAACGCCCTTGTCGGAACGGAAAAATTCGTACCTTTGCACCCGATTTTCCAAATAACAAAATCAATACAAAGTAATGACACAACAAAAAAATGCAATTAAGGCCTGGTTCGGCCAATTAGTCGATGAAGATGAAAGATTCGGCTCAAAACAATGGTTTAAAGCATACGCGTATATACTCTTCGGTACGCTGCTTTTCGTGATTGCGGACGTGGTATTCGCAATGCCGTATCACCTTGCCCCCGGCGGCGTCTATGGATTGGCGAATGTACTCACAGCTTTGACCGGAGTGAAACTCACAATCTACCTTATGAGCATGGAAATCCCACTTTTGATAATCGGAAGCATCATCTTGGGACCGCGTTTCGGCGTAAAGACAATCGTATCCATCGTTCTCGGCTGGCTTTTCACCTTTTTGATAGAAACATATTGGGGATACGAGCCTCTGATCCACTGCGGCGAATTCATAAAAGACACACTTGCCGCACCGATGGGAGCATTGGCAATCACAAACAGCACGGAACTCTTCGTACCCGACTATTTCCTCAACACTATTCTCGCAGGATTGCTTTACGGAATAGGCATCGGAATGATATTCAAGTCCGGAGCCACCTCGGGAGGCAGCGATATCATCTCCATGATTGTCAACAAATACACCGGTCTCAGCCTCGGCACACTCGTAATCATCGTCGACAGCACCATAGCTCTTTCTTCACTGTTGATAGAACCCGATTTGCGTTTCCCTGCATACTCGATTCTCCTCATATTCATAGAGGGTAAGATTATCGACATGGTCATCGACGGCTTGAAAACGAACAAAACCATTCTCGTTATCAGTCATCGCAACGATGAAATCTTTGAATTGCTACGCAAAAACACCAACTCCGAAGACGCAGTCCTCAAAACCAAAGGAACATACAAAGGAACGGAATGCGATTTCGTCTATGCCGTTCTTCCGAGAGGCGAATACGTCAAGATGAAAACAGCCATAAGAAACATCGATTCCGCCGCTTTCGTCAACGTAATCGACAGCAGCGAAGTCTATGGCAAAGGATTCAAGGAACTACCAAAGCATTAACGGCATGACACTCCAACAATTCGAATACCTGCTTGCCATTTGCGAACACGGGAACATGCTTCGCGCCTCCAAAAAGCTCGGAGTAACACAACCGACCCTCTCCATCATGCTCAGAAAGCTCGAAACGGAACTCGACATCGACATCTTCGATCGTTCCACCCAGCCGCTCCGCCTCACCGAAGCAGGAAAACAAGTCGTCAAACAGGCCAAAGAAATCCTGAAAGCAGCCGAAACTCTCCGCCAAACAGTCGCAGAGCAACGCAACCTGCTGACCGGAAGGCTGAAAATCGGCGTAATACCGACCGTAGCCCCCTATTTCGTACCACGCTTCCTTCAATACTTCCTCGACAATCCCCGACATACGGACTTGGAAACAAGCCTTTCGGAAATGAAAACCGAAGATATAATACCTGCATTGCTCGAAAACGAAATAGACATGGCCGTAATGGCAACCCCCATCGACCAAGAACGATTGTTGGAAATACCTGTTTACTACGAGAAATTCCACGCCTACGTCTCCGAAAAGACCCCATCGCTGCACCAAAAGCCACGAATCACACCACAAGACCTCGTTTCCGAGAGACTATGGGTGCTTTCCGAGGGTCATTGTCTGCGAAATCAAGTCATGAATTACCTGTGTTTCGGCGAACAAAACACCGAACGAACCTATCAAGGCGGCAGTTTCACGACCTTAATCAAAACAATCGATGCCGTAGGAGGGTGCAGCATCGTTCCGGAAAGCCTGTCGGACGACCTGAACGAGCGACAACGCAACAACATAAGACCGCTTTGCGAACCGGAAGCGACGAGAGAAATCTCCCTTGTGGTCAAAGACGACTTCGCAAGAGAGAAACTGCTGAACGAAATCGTCGAAACCATCAAGCAATTCGTACCTTCCCACATGATAGACGAAAGATTGAAGCGGTTCAGAGTGCGATTATAAAGCAGGTAAACGCCGAAAACAAAACACAAAAAGGCAGGTCGAGCCTTAAATCGACAATAATTACGCTTTACTTGAGGACGCCGCAAGGCGTCCTTTTTCATAAACCCACACGAAAACGAAACAATCGCACCTCCAAACCCAAATTTCCACACCAATTTTGCCGACTTGAACGCCGATAACGCCGACACCATGGATTGAAAACTGCGAAAAATCCGTTTCAATCAATGAAATCCGAGATTGTGGCTGTGTAACAATGTGCGGATTGGTTTCAGTTTCTCTATCTATGCTCTTGCCAATGTCTTTGCCTCCTTTCCTTCAAGCAAGGATAACCGACATATATCGGTTGCTCTGTCATTTATGGCAAGCAATGCTTTCTTATGCTTCTTGCCGATTACTGTATCGAATTCAAAGATGGTCATTTTTCAGCCTCAAACAGGAAAGGAAATTTCCCTCTTTCGTTTGAGTTTTTATTTTGTCTCTTTTTCTACTCGCTATATGAGTTGAACTTAGACAATAATGAAGCCGCAAGCAATAATGCCTGCGGCTTCATTATTGGAGTATCTTGCAACTTTAGACCTTACTCCACTATCAACTTCTTCGTCATGTTGCCGAGCATGACGGTATAAACACCCTTCGGCAAATCGCTTACGTCTATTCGCAAAGTCTCCTGACCGGCTTTGAGGTCAACTGTTCTAACTCTTCTGCCATTGATGTCGAGAATTTTAAGCAAGGTGTTCTCCTGCAATGTCTCGAACTCCAATGTTACGAAGCTCTTCGCAGGGTTGGGATACAATGCAAACTCTCTTGCGTTCACCTCTTGCAAAGATGATGAACCGCTTGCGGTGAATATAGCCATGAACGTTGTATCGCTCGTAACGGTTACCGTTCTCGGGTTCTCCGTATTGCCATCGTTCCAACCGGTGAATACATAACCGTTGTTTGCAATGGCAGTGAGAGTTTTTGATTCACAGGAGTGATTTTCCACTTCAACTCTGCCGTATGCCTCATCGTTTGCAGATACGGACAAACCGAAAGACAACCCCTCCGAAATACGTCCGTTGAATAGCAGGTTCCAACGATTCGTTTGTTCCGTATAAGCTTCCAAACTACCGCAAGGCACCGTTACCGTGCAATTATTCGGATACGCAAAAACATTGCTGCTTACAATCAAAGGTGGCACACTTGCCAAGGATGTGATTGAAGTCAATAAAGAACAATTAGCAAAAGCACTATCATCAATTCTTTCAAGTCTTATTCCGATGGTAAGATATGTCAGATAAGAACAATCCTTGAACGCATTGTTTCCAACATTACTTACTCCATTTCCAAGTATAGCCGCTATCAGACCTCCACAATTACGGAAAGCGTCATGCCCAATCTCCGTAACACTATTAGGTATGGTAACAAAGGTCAAAGCGTTGCAATATCTCACAAAATTCGCCGGTATTCGTTGTACGCTGTCTCCGATAGTCAGAGTGGTTAATGATATACCGAACATATTGGAATCAGCACTGAAGTCTTGGCAGTTGATGGCATTAAAATTCAGCGTCATTAAACCGGTGCAACCGGAAAACGCACCCTCTCCGATGGAGGTAACGCTGTTCGGAATGGTAACCGAAGTCAAACCGCTGCAACCGCTAAACGCCTGCTCTCCTATGGAAGTAACGCTGTTGCCAATGGTAACCGAAGTCAAACCGCTGCAACCGCTAAACGCACTATTTCCTATGGAAGTAACGCTGTTCGGAATGGTAACCGAAGTCAAA